>Ga0315268_10000392_pt1 | contig 51619 bp, 39 predicted proteins | sample C1_top_MG_FD_204535 | JGI IMG/M metagenome (GOLD analysis project Ga0315268, IMG submission 204535) | Sediment microbial communities from Yellowstone Lake, YNP, Wyoming, USA - C1_top | ecosystem: Environmental > Aquatic > Freshwater > Lake > Sediment | place: USA: Wyoming | collected 2017-08-01 | reverse complement strand
CAAGACCCCGCACTCCGCACCCCTCACCAAGCCCCGCCCTCCTCACCAAGCCCCCGCACTCTTCCCCCAGTCGTACTCGTTGACTTAGCACGACTTAGCCGCTAGGATTATCGGACAATCAGTCAAGTGGGTGAGCGAACGCTCGCCCCACCCGTCTGCCACCGGCGCGTGCGCCGTGTGTGCTACCGGCGTCCCGAACGCGACAGCGAGCACCTTGCGGTGCGCGTTTGTCGTTCGTGCGCGGATCCGGGAAGAACCGGGTTCGCGTTTTTGTTTTCTCCGTCTCGAGGTACCGGGTCATTCAGGACACCACCAAGCGGCCACCGCGCGTCAACCGGCAGATTCGCATCAGCCCAGTGCGCGTGATCGGGGCCGATGGCTCACAGCTTGGCATCATGGAAGTCGATGCGGCCCTCTCGGCCGCTGTGGAGCAGGGGTTCGACCTCGTCGAGGTGGCGCCGCTCGCTCGCCCGCCCGTGGTCCGCATCATGGACTACGGGAAGTACAAGTTCGAGATGGCCAAGCAGGCGCGGCAGGCCAAGAAGAAGCAGCACGTGATCCTCCTCAAGGAAGTGAAGTACCGCCCCGGGATCGAGGATCATGACTTCGACACGAAGACGCGCCACGCGCGGCGTTTTCTGGGCGAGGGCAACAAGGTGAAGGTGACGTTGATGTTCCGCGGCCGGCAGATCGCCCATCCCGAGCTGGGAAAGGCGGTGGTCGACCGGGTGGCAAGCGAACTTGCGGACGTGGCGAAGGTGGAAGTGGACGCCCGGCTCGAAGGCAAGTCGATGACCATGATTCTCACGCCTAAGTGAACGAGGCTGGCACATGCCGAAGATGAAGCGACATGCGGGCGCCAAGAAACGCTTCTCCATTACGGGGAAGGGAAAGGTGCGCCGCCTGAAGGCCTACAAGAGCCACATCCTGACCAAAAAGACCGCCAAGCGGAAGCGCAACCTGCGGCGCCCCGCGATCGTCGCCACCAACGGCGAGGCCAAGAAAATCAAGCGCCTGCTTTCGGCGTAAGGAGAGACCATGCCCCGCGTAAAGAGCAATCCGGTTCGCCTGCGCCGCAAAAAGCAGGTGATGAAGGCCGCCAAGGGCTACTTCGGCGCCCGCAGCAAGCTGTGGGGGCCGGCCAAGGAGGCCGTCGAGCGCGCCTGGCGCTATGCGTACCGTGACCGCAAGAACAAGAAGCGCGAGTTCCGCCGTCTCTGGATCATCCGCATCAACGCGGGCGCCCACCTGAACGGCCTCAACTACTCGAACTTCATCAGCGGCCTCGCCAAGGCCGGCATCGAGATCGACCGCAAGGTGCTCGCCGACATCGCAGTGATGGATCCGGTGGCGTTTACCGCGCTGGCCGACAGGGCCCGCGCCGCGCTGAACGCAGCGTAGCGCGCGACGTTGCAGTCGAACCGGCAGGGGAGCTTGGCTTCCCTGCCGGTTGTTCGTTTGGGAGGGTGACGGCGGATGGCGGACGGCAGCCACGCCTTCGCTCAGCCCAGCCGGGCCTTGAGGTCCGCCACCTGCCTCTCGAGTTCCCGCATCCGCACGATGAGTTCCGGCAGTTGTTGCACCCCGATCCACTGCCGCTTGGCCTGCTTGTCCGGCGCCGCGGGGTAGCCCACCACCGTTTGCCGGTCGGCCAGATCGCGAATGACGCCGGACTTCGCACCGACCGTGACTTGATGCCCGATCTTGAGATGTCCGGACACGCCCGATTGGGAGGCGATCACGCAGTAGTCGCCGAACTGCGTGCTCCCGGCGAATCCGCACTGGCCCATGATGAGGCAGTGCTGTCCGAACACGACGTTGTGGGCGACGTGCACGAGATTGTCGATCTTCGTGCCGGCGCCGATGACCGTGGAACCGAAGGCCGCGCGGTCGATGGCGGAGTTGGCGCCGATCTCCACGTCGTCGTGGACGATCACGTTGCCGACCTGGAGGGCCTTCCGATGCCGACCCTGGTCGAAGACGTAGCCGTAACCGTCGGAACCGATGACGGTGCCGGCGTGGACCGCGACGCGATGGCCGATCCGGGTGCGCGCGTAGAGCACGACATTGGGAAACAGGCGCACATCGTCGCCGACCTGGCAGTCGCGCCCGATGTGATTGCCGCCGAGCAGCGCGGAGCGCGCGCCGATCGTGACGCCGTCGCCGATGACGCAGCCTGGGCCGACGTGCGCCGACCCATCCACCTGGGCGGTCGGGGCGATGTTCGCGCTGGCGTGAATGCCCGCGGGATACTCCTCGGGCGGAAAGAACAGCGGCAGGACCCGGGCCGCGGCCACCCGGGCGTTCGCGACGCGGATGATGACCTTGCTGGTCGAAGAGAAGTGGCCGGACACCAGGATGGCCGAAGCGGCGCTGGCGTCCGCGGCGGCGAAGTGGGTGTCCTTTTCCGCGAAGGTCAGATCGCCGGGACCCGCCCGGTCGGCGGAACTGAAACCCGTGAGCGCGACGGTGCCGTCGCCGATGATCTCGCCGTCGAGTTGTTCTGCAATGTGCGCAGCCGTGTAGATCATGAGGAGTATCCGGTGAAGACAATCGGAGGACGGACGAGCATACCATGGCGCGGCGCCACGAATCCCGCAACGAAGCCAGCGGTGCGGACAGCGTTATTGCGCTAGATTTCCTCCCGGCCGTCCGCCGTCCGCCGTCCGCCGTCCGCCGTCCGCCGTCCGCCGTCCGCCGTCCGCCGTCCGCCGTCCGCCGTCTGCCGTCTGCCGTCTGCCGTCTGCCGTCTGCCGTCTGCCGTCTGCCGTCTGCCGTCTGCCATCCACCGTCCACCGTCCAGCACCCTCCGCATGACCCTCGACGAATTCCGCTTGGCCGCCGAAGCGTTGCGCCGCGATGGTCCCGCGCAGGCGGCGGCCGCCGCGACGCTCGACGCGTGGACCGATGCGCGCAACCACCTGGTCGGCCGCACGAGCGGGCGCCTGTCGGAACTGATGACTGCGCTGGGCACGCTCCCCAAGGAGGATCGCCGCGAGGCGGGGCAGCTGGCCAACAGCGTCAAGCAGGAGCTCGAGGCGCTGCTCGACGCGCGGCACGCCGAGCTCTCGCGCGCACAGCAGCGCGGGCCGGCCATCGATGGCAGCATGCCGGCGCGCGCGATGTGGCAGGGGACCGTGCACCCGGTCTCCCTCGTCATCGATGAGGTGATCGAGATTTTCCGCGAGCTGGGTTTCACCATCGCCCTCGGCCCCGAGGCCGAACACGCCTGGTACAACTTCGGCGCGCTCAATTTCCCGGCCGACCATCCGGCGATGGACATGCACGACACGCTCTACCTGGACGACCTGGTGCTGCGCACGCATACCTCGCCGGTGCAGGTGCGGACGCTGCAGCAGTATCCGCCGCCGATCCGCATTCTGGCGCCGGGCAACGTCTATCGCCGCGACTTCTTCGACCCGTCGCACGCGCCGATGTTCGCGCAAATCGAAGGGCTGGTGGTCGACGAAGGCATCACCTTCGCCGACCTCAAGGCGACGCTGACGCGGTTCGCCAACCGATTCTTCGGACAGACGAAGACACGATTTCGTCCGTCCTACTTTCCGTTCACCGAACCCTCGGCCGAGATGGACGTGCAGTGCGGCGTGTGCAAGGGGAGCGGCTGCGCCGTCTGCAAGCAGAGCGGCTGGGTGGAGATCCTCGGCTCGGGCATGGTGCATCCGGCGGTGCTCGAGAACGCCGGCCTCGACAGCGAGCGGTACACGGGGTGGGCGTTCGGCATGGGGCCGGCGCGCACCGCGCTCTCCCGCCACGGCATTCCCGACATCCGCATCCTCTACGACTCGGATGTCCGCTTCCTGGAGCAGTTCGCCCGATGAACGTCTCGCATGAGTGGCTCAAGGCCTTCGTTCCGCACGCGCTCGCGGCCGAACAGGTGCGCGACCTCCTGACCGCGCACGCGGCGACGGTGGAAGGATTCGAACGGCTGCGCGCCGACCTCGCGCCGTTTGTCGTGGCCCGCGTCGTCGAGACGCAGCAGGTGCCCGACACCAAGCTGTCGTTCAACAAGGTCGACGACGGGTCGGGGACGCTGCTCGAGGTGGTGTGTGGTGCGCCGAACGTCACGGCGGGCGCGGTGTATCCGTTCGCCCGCAGCGGCACGATGATGCCGGCCGGGTTCAAGATCGAGAAGAAGAAGATTCGCGGCTTCACGTCCAACGGCATGCTCTGTTCGGCGCGCGAGCTGGGACTGGGCGAGGACCAGGCGGGCATTCTCGAACTCACCACCGACGCCGCGCCGGGCACACCGCTGCTCGACGTGCTGCCGGCGGGCGACGTGCGGCTGGTGGTGGACGTGCTGCCCAACCGGCCGGACCTGCTGTCGCACCTCGGCGTCGCGCGCGAACTGAGCGCGCTCACCGGCGTGCCGATACAGAACATGTTTGCCGCCATGCTGCCGGTGGCGGATGAGGCCGCGCGCCAACGCGCGGCGCTCGCCACGAGCTCAGCCTTGGACGCTCGGCTGCTCAGCGATGCACGCGAGGCGGCGAGCGATGGCGCCACGGTGCGCCTCGAGGATGCCGACGGCTGTCCGCAGTACGTCGGCGCCGTGGTGCGCGGCATCACCGTGGCGCCCAGCCCCGCGTGGCTGCGCGAGCGCGTGGAGGCCGCCGGCGTGCGCTCCATCAACAATGTCGTCGATGTCACCAACGTCATCCTGCACGGGCTTGGCCAGCCGATGCACGCGTTCGACCTGGGCACGCTCGCCGAGCAGACCGTAGTGATCCGGCGTGCCCGCGCGGGGGAGAAGATGGTGACGCTCGACGGCGTGGAGCGCGCGCTCACCCCCGAGATGACGATGATCGCCGATGCCAGCCGGAGCATTGCGGTGGCCGGCGTGATGGGGGGGCAGAACTCCGAAGTGACGGAGCGGACGACGGACCTGTTGCTCGAGGTCGCGTACTTCGACCCGCGTCGCACGCGGCTGACGCGGCGCGCGCTGGGGCTGAGCACCGACGCGTCGTACCGCTTCGAGCGGGGCATCGACCCGCAGGGGCTCGAAACCGCGATGCGCTTGGCCATCGCCCTGATGCTCGCGGTGGCGGGCGGACGCGTGGACGGCGGCATCATGGTGGCGGGCGTGGCGCCGGCGGCGCTGCCGCCGGTAACGCTGCGATGCTCGCGCGTATCGCGGGTGTTGGGCGCGGAGGTCAGCGCTGAGCAAATCATGCGCTACCTGACGGGGGTTGGGTTTGGGGTGCGGGGGCTTGGTGAGGGGGGGCGAGTTGAGATGGAGGGTGGGGAGGGGGTGATGTTTTCCGTTACTCCTCCCTCGTGGCGGCGGGATGTCTCGGGCGAGGTGGACCTCATTGAGGAGGTCGCGCGCTTGCACGGGTACGATCGCCTCCCTGACACCATTGCGGCGTACCGTCCGACGACCGTGCCGGATCATCCGCTGCATGTTTCGGGGCGACGCGTGCGCGATGCGCTGGTGGCCGCGGGGCTCTGCGAAGTGCGTCCGATGCCGTTCGTGAACGGGGACGATGCGTCGCACTGGCGCGTGACCAACCCGCTGGCGGAGGATGAACCGCATCTTCGGACGTCGGTGCTGCAGTCGTTGGGCTCGCGCGCCGAATACAACCTGACGCGGATGACGGGCGATATACGGATATTTGAGGTGGGGTCGGTGTTTCTGGGGAAGGGCACGGGCACAGTGGAGGCACGGGGCACGGGCACAGTGGAGGCACGGGGCACGGGCACAGTGGAGGAACAGGTTAGGGTGGGGGTGCTTTTGATGGGGGGGCGGCATCCGCGGCACTTTGCGGACGGTGCCGTTCCCGTGCTTGACGCATGGGATGCGAAGGGGCTGGCGGAGCGTACGGCACGCGCGGCGTTTCCGGGCTTGCGCGTCGGCATGGTGCCGGCGACCGAGCCGGCGTTGTGGCGCATCACCGCGAACGAGCGCGATATCGGATTGGTGACGCGCGTGGCACTCGACGCGCCGGTGTGGGCGTCGCCGGCGTTCGGGATCGAGATCACGCTTGGGACGATGCCACTGGCGTACGTGGCCGAGCCGGGTCATTCGGCGCATGCCGGGGTACGGCCGGCCATCGCACCGCCTGCGGCGCCGGTGCGCTTCGCGGCGCTTCCGACGACACCGGCCGCGGAGTTCGACCTGGCGCTGCTCGTGCGCGACGACCTGCCGGCCGCCGAGGTGGAGCGCGTGCTGCGCGCGAGCGCCAGCGACATGCTGGAGCAGCTGGAACTGTTCGACGAGTTTCGAGGCGCTGGCGTGCCCGAGGGGATGCGGTCGCTGGCGTGGCGGTTGACCTTCCGGCATCCGGAACGCACTCTACGCGACAAGGAGATCGACGGACGCCGGTCGCAGTTGCTCAAGTCCCTGGAGAACCAGCTCGGTGTCAAACCCCGTACGGCCTGACCTCGCCGCGTTCGAAGAGCTGCGGTTCCTCATCCAGCAGGTGGGTGAGGAGCTGAGCGGCTTTCGCAAGCGCGCCCAGCTGGCGGAGAACCGGCTCAAGACCATCGCCACGGGCGTGAGCGGTGGCGGCGCCTCGTTGGCGGCGGAAGAGCGAGTGGCGCAGCTCGAGGCGGAAAATGCGCGGCTGCGCGCGCGACTGGCGACCGCCGAAGCGCAGGCGTCCAAGATGCTCGATCAAGTGCGGTTCCTGCGACAGCAGCACGTGCTGGAGGGCGGGGCATGAGCGGCATCAAGCACAGCACGCGCGTGACGATCTGCGGCGAGGACTACACCATCCGGTCCGATTCGCCGCCCGAACATACTCGGGCCGTGGCGGCCTACGTGGACGCCAAGATCCAGGAGGTCCTGGAGAGCGCCACGGTGGTCGAATCGCACAAGGCGGCCATCCTGGCGGCGCTGCAGGTGACCGACGAGCTGTTCGAAGCCCGCGCCGAGCGTGGCGAACTGGCGGACCTGATGCACACCCTTTCGGGTGAGCTTCGGCGGTGGCTGCCGCCGGCCAAGCGACAAGCCTAGTCGCAACCGTAGCCACGGCGACGCCATCCGGCGCCGCCACCCACGGCGCCACCCACGGTGCCCTCGGCGAGGCTGCCGCCGCAGGCGCGTCGCCGCCATCTGATTCCGGGCTCCGATTGCCTACAGGTCCGGGGCGGGGTAGTTTGAAGCGTGCCTCGGAGATTGAGCGCGTAGGTACAAGCGCCCTCGGCAGTTAGCCCGCCCCACTGCGCCCCTCACGTCGGGGCCCGGTCGGAAAGGCGATTCGCCCAGAGCCTGCACTCGGCGCGCACAAGACTCCGGACCCTTCACATATAGCGGCGGACCCCCACGCCGACCCTGGAGCATACACAAATGTTGGTCCAAGTGATTCTCTCCGTGATCGGCGGCGGCATTGCCGCGGGCGCGATCATGTGGCTGGTGGGCCGCAGGCAGGGCGCGGCCATGGAGCGCGACTCGCGAAACGCGGCGCGCGAATCGGCGGAACAGCTGTCCAAGCGGATCCTCGCCGAGGCCGAGCGCGATGCCGACGGGCTCAAGAAGCAGGCGGTGCTGGCCGGCAAGGAAGACGTGATGAAGGCCCGCGAGGAGTGGGAGGCGGAAGCGCGCCACCGTCGCGGGGAAATCGAGTTCGAGGAAAAGCGCCTGCTGGACCGCGAGGTTCAGCTCGACAAGAAGGTCGAGCTGCTCGAGGGGCGCGATCGCGACATTGGCCGCCGGGCGAGCGACCTGGGGCGCAAGGAAAAGGGCGTCGAAGAGCGCCAGACGGAACTCGACAAGATGGTGGCCGACGAGCGCCGCCGGCTCGAGCAGGTGGCCGGGCTCTCGGCGCAGGAGGCCAAGGCCGAGCTGGTGCGCCGCATGGAAGAGGAGGCGCACGCCGACGCCGCCAACAAGATCCGCGAGATCCGCGAGACGGCCAAGCGCAACGCCGACCGCGAGGCCAAGAAGATCGTGGCGCTCGCCGTGCAGCGCATCGCCGCCGAGCACACGAGCGAGATCACGCAGACGGCGGTGCCGCTGCCCAAGGACGAGATCAAGGGGCGCATCATCGGGCGCGAAGGGCGCAACATCCGCGCGTTCGAGTTGGCGACCGGCGTCGACGTGATCATCGACGACACACCGGACACGGTGGTGATTTCGTGCTTCGACCCGGTGCGGCGCGAAACGGCGCGCCTCGCGCTGTCGCGGCTCATCGAGGACGGGCGCATTCATCCGGGGCGCATCGAGGAAGTGGTGGAGAAGGCGCGCAAGGAGGTCGATGCGGGCATCATCGAGACCGGCGAACGCGCGGCGTACGACGTGGGCATCCATGGCCTGCACCCCGAGATCATCAAGCTGGTGGGGCGCATGAAGTGGCGCACGAGCTACGGGCAGAACATCCTCGACCATTCGAAGGAAGTGGCCCACCTGGCGGGCATCATGGCCGCCGAACTCGGCCTCGACGTCGCGCTGGCCAAGCGCGGCGCGCTGCTGCACGACCTCGGCAAGGTGCTCACGCACGAGCACGAGGGGACGCACGTGCAGCTGGGCGTGGAGATGGCCACCAAGTACGGCGAGAGCCCGTTTGTGGTGAACTGCATCGCGGCGCACCACGACGACGTGCCGCACGAGAGCGAGGAATCGGTGCTGGTGCAGGCCGCCGACGCGATCAGCGGATCGCGTCCCGGGGCGCGCCGCGAGGCGTTCGAGACGTACGTGAAGCGGCTCGAGGGGCTGGAGAAGATCGCCTCGAGCTATCGCGGCGTGGACCGCGTGTTCGCCATCCAGGCGGGCCGCGAGATCCGCGTCATCGTGAACCCCGATGATGTCGACGACCTGCGGATGCAGTCGCTCACCGACGAGATCGCGCGCCGGGTGGAAGCGGAGCTGCAGTATCCGGGACAGATCAAGGTGGTCGCCATCCGAGAAAAGAGGACCGTGGACATTGCCCGCTGAATTGATCGACGGCGTCGCCGTCGCGAAACTCGTGCGCGCCGAGGTGGCGCGCGACACCGCGGCCCTGGTGGCGCGCGGCGTGACGCCCGGGCTTACCGTGGTGCTCGTCGGCGACGACCCGGCGAGCGCGGTGTACGTGCGTTCCAAGGAAAAGGCCTGCCTGGAAGCCGGCATGAAAGGCGAAACGATCCGCCTACCCGCCAACACGCCGCAGGCCGACCTGCTGGCGCTCATCGACCGGCTCAATGCCGACGCCACGGTGCACGGCATCCTCGTGCAAATGCCGCCGCCGAAGCACATCGATCCGCAGGCGGTGATTCTGCGCATCGCCGCCGATAAGGACGTCGACGGGTTCCATCCGGTGAACGTCGGGCGCGTCTGGATCGGCGAGCGGAGCGGCTTTGCGCCGTGCACGCCGGCGGGCGTCATGGTGCTGCTCGAGCACGCCGGCGTGCAGGTGGCCGGCGCCAACGCCGTGGTGCTGGGCCGGTCGACGATCGTCGGCAAGCCGATGACGTCGCTGCTCGTCAACGCGAGCGCGACGGTGACGGTCTGTCACTCGAAGACGAAGGACCTCGCCGCCGTCACGCGTGGCGCGGACATCCTGATTGCCGCCATCGGCAAGCCGGAGTTCGTGACCGCCGCGATGGTGAAGCCGGGTGCGGTGGTGATCGACGTCGGCATCAATCGGGTCGACGACGCCACGCAGGCGAAGGGTTATCGCATCGTGGGCGACGTGCAGTTCGCCGCCGTGCGCGACGTGGCGTCGAAAATCACGCCGGTGCCGGGGGGCGTGGGGCCGATGACGATCGCGATGCTGCTCAAGAACACCGTGCGCGCGGCCGCCCAGGGGCGGGCGTGACGGCGCGCCGCGGCAGTGCGCCGCGGCGGGGGACGGCGCCGTCGCTGTTTGACGGCGCCGAGGCGTCTGACGGCGCTGACCGTGCAACGCGGCGCGACGTCGCCCCCGGCGAGTCGCCCGAGACGGCGTTCTCGGTGGCCGCGCTCACGCAGATGGCCAAGGAAGTGCTCGAGGGCGCCTTTCCGCCGCTCTGGATTCGCGGCGAGGTGAGCAACTTCACGGCGCACCGCAACGGACACTGGTACTTCACGCTCAAGGACGCCGCGGCGGCGGTGTCGTGCGTCGTCTGGGCGCGCGACGCGGTGCGCATTCCGGCGCCGCCGGACGACGGGATGCAGGTGATGGCGCACGGTCAGCTGTCTTTGTACGCGGCGCGCGGACAGATGCAGTTCATGGTGCGCGCGCTTGAGGCCGAGGGCGAAGGGCTGTGGCGCAAGGCGTTCGAGGCGACGCGCGCGCGGCTGGAGCAGGACGGCCTGCTCGACCCCGCGCGCAAGCGGCCGATCCCGCGTTTCCCGCGCCGGGTGGCCGTGGTGACGAGCCCCGATGGCGCCGCCCTGCACGACATCCGGTCGGTGATCGCGCGGCGCAACCCGTTGGTCGACATCATCGTCGTCCCCGCCGCGGTGCAAGGGGACGCGGCGCCGGCGTCCTTGGTGGCCGCGCTCGAGCGCGTGGCGCGCTGGCGCGGCGCCGACGTCGTGATCGTCGGACGGGGCGGCGGATCGCGCGAGGACTTGTGGGCGTTCAACGACGAAGCGGTGGCGCGCGCCATCGCCGCGTGCCCGATGCCCACGATCAGCGCGGTGGGGCACGAGGTGGACGTCACGATCGCCGACCTGGTGGCCGACCTGCGGGCGGCCACACCGTCGGCGGCGGCGGAGGCAGCGGTGCCGGTGCTCGACGAGCTGGTCGCCACCTTGGCCGGCATGCAGCAGGTGATGATCGGCGGCGTGCAGCGGCGCGTCGTGCTGGCGCGGCGCGACGTCCGGCGCCTGGCCGGCGATGTGTCGATCCGCGCGCGGCGCAGCGTGGAACGGCGCCGCGCGCGCGTGCAGCAGGTGGCTACGCGCCTCGACGCGCTGAGCCCGCTCAACACGCTGGCGCGGGGCTATGCCGTGGCGCGCGACGCCGACGGCCATGCCATGGGCTCGGCGGCAGCGTTCACGGCCGGGCAGGCCTTTTCGCTCGTGCTACGCGATGGGGAAGTGGATGCGTCGGTGACCGCGGTGCGTCCGGGGGCGCGTCCCGTTGCCGGAGGAATCGATCCGTGAGCTTCGAACAGGATCTGGAACGGCTGGAACAGATCGCCTCGGCGCTCGACCGCGCCGACCTCACGCTCGACGAGTCGCTCGCGCTCTTCGAAGAGGGAATCCAGCGGCTGCGCGCGGCGTCGGGCGCGCTCGCCAAGGCCGAGGGTCGCGTGACGACGCTGGTCGAGCAGGCCGACGGGGCGCTCGAGGAGCGCGATGCCGGCGGCTAGCGTCGCGCCCGACTTTGCCTCGGCGCGCGAACGCGTGTCGCACGCGCTCGATGCGCTCTGCGACGACGCGCTGCCCGCCATCGGCGCGCCGGTCGGCGATGCCATGCGCTATTCCATCACCGGCGAAGGCAAGCGGCTGCGCGCCGTGCTGGTGATGCTGACGTACGAAGCGTGCGGCGGCACGGGCGACGTGTCGCCGCTCGCCGCCGCCGTGGAAGTGGTGCATGCCTATTCGCTGGTGCACGACGACCTGCCGTGCATGGATGACGACGACCTGCGCCGCGGCCGCCCCACGGTGCACAAGGCGTTCGGCGTGCCGGTGGCGACGGCGGCCGGCATGGCCATGGTGCCGCTGGCGGCGCGCGCGGCGTGGGTGGCGGCCTGCGCGCTGGGCCTCGATGCGGCGACCAGCGGCGAGATCGTGGGCGTGCTGATGCGCGCGTCGGGCGCGGGCGGAATGATTGGCGGCCAGCTGCTCGACCTCGAGGGGGAATGCCAGACGCTGTCGTACGATCAACTCGAGCGCATTCACCGCTGCAAGACGGGAGCGCTCATCGAGGCGTCGGTGGAGCTGGGGGCCCGCGCCGCGCGCGCGTCGGCGGCGCACCTGGCCGCGCTGCGGCACTATGGCCGCTGCATCGGGCTCGCATTCCAGATTGCCGACGACGTACTCGACGTCACGGCCACCAGTGACGAATTGGGGAAGACGGCCGGAAAGGACCTGGCGTATCAGAAGAGCACGTATCCGGCTCTGCTGGGCATCGACGGCGCCATTGCGCGCGCCGACGCCCTGGTGCAGGAAGGATGCGACGCGCTCGCCGACGCCGGCGTGCTGACGCCGTCGCTCGAGACGATGGCGCGCTACATCGTGGCTCGGCGGTCCTGACGCGCTGTCGCGTCGTCCCCCGTATAGATTCCCATTGCTCTCTCCCGTCTCTCCATGACCGTCCTCGCCCGGATCAACTCCCCCGCCGACCTCAAGGGTCTCTCGTCGATCGAGCTCAAGCAGCTCGCCGATGACGTGCGGGAGTTTCTCATCGAGAGCTGCTCGAACACGGGCGGCCACATCGGCGCGGGGCTGGGCGTGGTGGAGCTCACGATCGCGCTGCACTACGCGTTCGACGCGCCGCGCGATCAGCTGGTGTGGGACGTGGGGCACCAGGGGTACCCGCACAAGGTGCTGACCGGACGCCGCGACCGGATGGCGACTCTGCGCCATGAAGGGGGACTATCCGGCTTCCTGAAGCGCAGCGAAAGCCCGTACGACGCGTTCGGCGCGGGGCACGCGGCGACGTCGATTTCGGCGGCCCTCGGCATCGCGGCGGGGCGCGACCTGAACCACGACGACTTCAAGGTCGTGGCGATCATCGGCGACGGGTCGATGGGGAGCGGCCTCGCCTACGAGGGGCTCAACAACGCCGGCGCCGGCGACCGTGACATCATCGTGGTCCTCAACGACAACGAGATGTCGATCGCGCCCAACGTGGGGGCGATGCACAAGTACCTCACGTCGGTGCAGCGGAACCCGTTGTACAACCGCGTGCGCAGCAGCCTCGGGCAGATCTTCGAGCAGCACGACAAGGGGAAGGGCGCCGTCCACGACATCGGGGCCCTCATCAAGCGCTGGGAAGAGAGCGTGAAAGCCTTCCTGACGCCAGGCGTGCTGTTCGAGGAACTCGGGTTCCGGTACTTCGGGCCGATCGACGGTCATGATATCGACCAGATGATCGGGACGTTCAAGGCGGTGCGCGAGTTCAAGGGCCCGCGCCTCGTGCACGTGATCACGCAGAAGGGGAAGGGCTTTCCCGCGGGCGAGCATGGGGAGAAGTGGCACGCCCTGCCGCCGGGGCACGACCCGGCCACGGGCAAGCAGCTCACGGCGTCGCGGGCGAATCCCAACTGGACGACGGTCTTCGGACGCGGACTCACCGAGCTCATGGAGGAGGACGCGCGGCTCGTCGTCATCACGGCCGCCATGTCGAGCGGTACCGGCGCCAACCTGGTGCAGAAGGCGCATCCGTCGCGATTCTTCGACGTGGGCATCGCCGAGGGACACGCGGTCACGTTCGCGGCCGGCATGGCCACGCAGGGGCTTCGTCCGGTCGCCGCCATCTACTCGACCTTCCTGCAGCGTGGTTTCGACAACATCGTGCACGATGTTGCCCTGCAGCACCTGCCGGTGATCTTCTGTCTCGATCGCGCGGGGCTGGTGGGCGAGGACGGCGAGACGCACGCCGGACTGTACGACATTGCGTACATGCTGGCCGTTCCGCACATGACGGTCACGGCGCCGTCCAGTGGCGCCGAGCTGGTGGGCCTGCTGCGGTCCGCAATGGCGCGCGGCGCCGACCCGTTCAGCATCCGCTACCCGCGCGACGCCTGCCCCGACGTGGTGGGGCCGGCGCGCGAGATCGCGGCCGTGCCCTACGGCACGTGGGAGGTGCTGCGGAGGGGGAACGACGAGGTGGCGATTCTGGCGGTCGGCACGATGGTCGCCCAGGCGGCGAAGGCCGCGGAGACGCTCGCGGTCGAGGGGCTCGACGTCACCGTGGTGAACTGCCGCTTCCTCAAGCCCATCGACCAGGAGACGCTGGCCGCGCTGCTGCACGACCACAAGACCCTGCTCGTGGTCGAGGAGGGGACGGTGGTGAACGGCTTCGGCGCCTACCTGGCGAGCCTCGTGGAGCAGATGGAACCGCAGGTGCGCGTGATCGCGCATGGCGTCCCCGATCGCGTCGTCTACGCGGCGTCGCGTGCGCGCCAGCTGTCGTTGTGCGGGCTCGACGCCGAGGGCATTGCCGCCAAGGTGCGTGCGCTGCACGACGCCGGGGCGTTGGCCGGCTGATGCGCGTCGGCGTCATCGGACACATCGGCTACGACGGGCTCGACGAGCTCGTGCGCCACATCGTGGCGCAGGCTCCGACGCTGGGGATGGAACTCGCGTTCGAACCCGACCTGCTGCCCATCGCCGGCGCCGGTGCCGCCTCACTGGGCGAGACGGCCTCGCTCGATGCCATGCTGGCGTTCGGCGGCGACGGCACGCTGCTGCGCGCCGCGCGGTTGCTGAACGGCGCTCCGGCGCCGGTCTTTGGCGTGAACCTCGGCAAGCTGGGCTTCCTGACCACCTGCCGCGGCGAGGCGTTTCCCGCGCTGCTTCCGCGCTTCGCCCGCGGGGAGTTTGTCGCGGAACGGCGCATGGCGCTCGTGGCACAGTCGCATGGCGCCGACGGCAGGGCCGGGGCGCCGCTGCGCGCGCTCAACGACGTGGTGCTGCACAAAGGGGGCTTTGCCCGCGTGCTGCGGCTCAGCCTGACCGTCAGCGGCGAACGACTGGGCTCGATCGCCGCCGACGGCATCGTGATCTCGACGCCGACGGGCTCCACCGCCTACTCGCTGTCGGCGGGCGGACCGATCGTCGAACCGACGCACGAGTCGATTCTCGTGACGCCGGTGGCCGCCCACGCGCTGGCCATCCGGCCGTTCATCCTGCCGCCCGACGCGGTGGTGGAAGTGCAACCGGATGATGCGCCCGAGGAGGTTTTGGTGACGGTCGACGGGCAGGTGGGCACCAGGTTAGGGCCAAGCCAGCGACTCACCGTACGACGCTCCGACCGGCCGGTGCACATCGTGCGAATCGACAGCACGACGTTCTTCGGACGGCTGCGGGCCAAGATGGGATGGGGAGGGCTGGCGGAAAGAGATCGGTGATAGTGATTGCAGATCCGTCTGCCGTCTGCCGTCTGCCGTCTGCCGTCTGCCACTACCCTCCACCACGCAGCGCCATCGCCCGTGCTGACTGAACTCCGCATCCGCTCCTTCGCCATCATCGACGCCGTCGTGCTGCCGCTGGCGCCGGGGTTGAATGTGCTGTCGGGCGAGACGGGCGCCGGCAAGTCGATCATCGTCGGGGCGCTGGGGCTGCTGGTCGGTGAACGCGCCACTGCCGACCTGGTGCGACCGGGGGCGGAGCGCGCCGTGGTGGAGGGCACGTTCGAGCTGGGCGACGCGCCGGAACTGCGCGCGCAGCTCGACGAACGCGGCATCGACTGCGACGACGGCGTGCTGGTGCTCAAGCGCGAGGTCTCCGCCGCGGCGGGGGCGCGGGCGCGGGCGTGGATCAACGGCACGGCCGTCACGGCGTCGGTGCTGGCCGACATCGGCCGCGCGCTCGTAAATGTCCACGGACAGCACGAGGCCCAGTCGCTGCTCGATCCCGAGGCCCAGCGGCGCATCCTCGATGCCTTCGCCGGCGCGCAGGGGCACGCGGCGGCGGTCGCCGCGGCGCACGGCGCGCTCGTCGCGGCGCGGCATGCCGTGGCCGACCTGATGGCGCGACGCGATGCGGCACAGAAGCGCTCCGACTACCTGCAGCACGTCGCGCGCGAAATCGCCGACGCCACGCTCGTCGAGGGCGAGGAACAGAAGCTCGACGACGAGGCGCGGCGCCTCACCCACGCCGAGGAACTGCGCGCGCTGGCCGGCGAAGTGTCGCTCGTGATCGAAGGCGAGGAGGGGGCGGTGCTCGGCCGGCTGGGTGCGCTGCAGAAGCCGCTCGCCGCGCTGCAGCGCATCGACCCGTCGGTGGCACGGCTGCAGGAATTGTATGACGCGGCCTACTACGCCCTCGAGGAGCTGGCGCGCGAAGTGTCGGCGTACCTCGAGACCGTGGAACACGATCCGGCGCGGCTGGCCGACGTGGAACGCCGCCGTGACCTGATCTTCCGGCTCGTCAAGAAGTACGGGGGCGCCATCGCGGCGGTGCTCGAGACGGGGCGCGATGCGCGCGCCGAACTGGCGTTGCTCGACAGCGCCGCGCTCGACCTGCGCGAACTCGACGCCGCCGTGGCGGCCGCCGTGGCCGCGTTGCGCGACAGCGCCGCCGCGCTCAGCACGGCGCGGCGCAAGGCCGCGTCACGACTCGAGCGCGAGGTGGAGGCGCAGTTTCCCGGACTTGGGCTCGACGACGGCCGCTTTCACGTGATGCTCGCGCCGCGCCCCGAGACGGGAGCCGCGGGGGCGGAGGACGTGGAATTCCGTGTCGCGCTCAACGTCGGGCACGACGCGCGAGCGCTGTCGCGCGTGGCGTCGGGGGGAGAACTCGCCCGCGTGATGCTCGCGCTCAAGACGATCCTTGCCGGGGTCGACCGCGTGCCGACGCTGATCTTCGACGAAGTGGACGCCGGCATCGGCGGACGCGTGGGGCAGCAGGTGGGCGACGCCATGCGGCGCGTTGCCGCGCATCACCAGGTGTTCGCCATCACGCACCTGCCGCAGATTGCCTCGCGCGCGCATCACCACATTCGCGTCCACAAAGGCGCGCGGGACGGCGTGACCACCGCCGACATCGAGGTGCTCGAGGGCGATGCGCGCGTGGCGGAGATTGCCCGCATGCTCGGCGGCGACGCCGACAGCGCCACGAGCCGCGCGCACGCACGGGAACAACTGGCGACGGCGGCGGATCCGGGCGCGCGGCCAACCGATGCCGCCGCGTCCAAGGGCGCCGGACCTACCGCCCCCAGGCCCGCGGGTACCAGCGCACGGTCACCACGTCGCGGGTGAGGTGCGGCACGCGAGTGCCACGCCCGGCTAGCGTTTGCAGGTGCTCGTACGTCACGTCAAACGCCTTCTTGGTGCGTCCATGGCGCGCCGCGTCGGTGGTGGAATAGGTGCCGCCGACCGCCAACTGCTGCGCCGACCAGTCGCTGCCGGCCGCCCAGGCATTGGCGTCGTCCTGCATCGTGCCGTTCACCGCGATGTCGGATGCGGCAGACGATGACACGCGCCACGTATCGGCGGCCTGCCGCGACACGGACCAATTCGCGCCCAACCAGATGCTCCGCGTGAGCGCGACGCGCGGCGTGACCGACACGTCCAGCCGCGACCCCGGCGAGCGCGTCACGCCGACTTCGCGATCGGCCATCACCAGCGGAAAGGGCACCCCACCCACGGCGGGCGTGCCGGCCGGCGGAATGCGCATGGCAAACGCCTGCGTCTGGCTCTGGTCGATGCCGAGGACCACCGTGGCCGAACAGCGATTGCCGTAGAAGAGATCGGTGAACGACTGGGCCACGAATCCCCGGCCGGCGTCTCCGGTGACCGGCGCAAACAGTTCGTCGCGCGCCGGTGACGAGCCGCCGTTGAGCCGCAGCGTCACGCCGGCCGCCTGTCGCATCGCGAAGCCGCGAATGCTGGCGGTGTCGACGCCCACGGTCTGGAACAGGCGCGCCTTGACGTGCACCGACAGCTCGCCTGGCCCGTACGCATGCACGGTGCGCAGCGGCCGCAGGAGATAGCCGTAGACCGAGTCCTTCAGCATCGTCGCGAGGTCGGCCGGGGAGAAGAGCGCCGCGCCGGCCGGACCCTGCGTGCCTATGGTGGTGTTGCCGAGGGCGACAAACTGGTCGCGGTAGCCCAGCATCCGCTGCTCGATGGCGGCGTGCGCCGCGCTGCCGTATCGCGGAACGAACGGCAGTCCCACGGCGTTCGTTCGTCCGCCATACAACGCGTTGAGCGCGGCGGCAAAGCCCGTCGCGCTCGACACCAGCGCCTGCGCCCCCGCGACGTTGGCGACAATGCCCGCGCAACCGGCGGCGGCGGGGGTCGCCTGGCACTGCGCGATGCGCCGCGACGTTTGCGCCACGGCGCTGTCGAACTGCGTCACGATCAGCGTGTTGCGCCCACTGGCGCCGGGGAAGGCCCACGCGGGATTGAACCCCATCGTCCCTTCGACGAGACCCGGATTGAGCACAAGGTCGGGTTCGATGACGTGGCTCGCGACGCGGGCGCGCACGCCGACGGTGATGCGCGAGAGCACGCCGAGTTCGACGCCGAATGCATCGTCGGCCGAAGCGTCGCGGCGCCCGATGGCGAGCGCGCCGAGGGAGGCGTCGAAGTTCGTCAGTCCCGAGAGCGACCGCACCAGCGGATTGGCGCTCATCAGCCGGGCATCGTAAAGGCCGTTCCACGACGTCGTGCTGGCGTTCGCGCCGAGGGGGCGCAGCCTGCCGCTCGCGTCGTAGCGTTCGTTGGCGCGGTCCCAGAGGGCACCGATGGTGAGGCGCAGCATGCCGGCCGGCAGCGTGGACGCGTCGTCGCCGATGCCCAGTGCCCGCTGGGCCGACACCGGACGCGCGGCCAACAGCAGGGCGGGCACAGCGAACAGGATGAGTCTGGCGCGGGCCATCGTCGATGGGCGTCGGGAACGGGAACCAGCTAGGTTTGGCAACAGACCAGCAACCCTGAAACCTAATGCGCGAGCCGTCGCTACCGAGCATCCCCTGGCAGGTCACCGGCAACCACTGGGTGGCGCTCCCCTGCGTACACCCGGTGGACGGGTCGGTTCACGCCCTCGGGCTCCTGCACCGCGGGGCGCGATCGGCGGTGGAGTTTGCCGGCAGCGCCGATTTTCTGGGTGGCGACGGTCCGGCACTGGCCCGTCCCGTCCTGGTGGTGGATGGCGAGCGCATCGCCCTGGCCAAGGGAGGCATCGCCTGGGAACGGGCGTTCCACTGGCTCCCCACGTTCACGGCGACGGTTGGCGACCTGATCATCCGGGGAACGCTGTTTGCCCCGTTCGGTCTCGATGCCGACATCGCGGGCGCGGTCTACGCGCTGGCGGTCGAGAACCGGGGCGTCGCGGAGCGCCGCGTGTCGCTCTCGCTCGAAGGCACGCTGGGACATCGCCAGGTGCGCGTGCGCACGCCGCGCGCGCTGGAGGATGCGTCGCGTGTCAGCGCGGGCGCCAACGGGGCGGTAGTGCTCGACGGCGCGAGTGCGCCGGGACTCGCCGCGCTCGCGATCGCCAGTGACGAGGCGGCGCAGGTCACGATCACGGACGGCCCGGCGCCGGCGTACGCGCTCGAGCGCACCTTCGTGATCGAAAGTGGCGCGCGCGCCGAGTGCGCTTTCTACCTCGGCGCCGGCCCGGAGCGCGATGGGGCGCAGGCCACGCTGGACGTGCTGCGGCGTCGCGGCTGGCGCGCCCTGCTCGCGGCCACGCGCGAGGCGCTCCGTGCCCTCGAGCAGAGCACGGGCACCGAGTCGCTCGACCTGCTGGTCAACCGCAACCTGCTGTTCGCGTACTTCTACGGCGTGGCGCGCGCGCTCGACGATGCCCAGTACTACCTCGTGCGAAGCCGCGCGCCCTGGCACCCGGCGGGGGTCACGATTCGCGACTGGGAGGCGCTGTGCTGGACCATTCCCGCCGTGCAGCTGGCCGACCCGACGCTCGCGCGCGAACTGATCCTGCGCGCTTGCGAGCTGCACGGCTACGCGCCGGGGCAGGGAATTCACTATCTGGATGGCACGCTCTTCGAACCGGGGTTCACGCTCGAGGGATGCGCGGCGTACGCCATTGCCGTGGATCGCTATATCCGCGACACCAATGACGACCGCATCGTCGAGGACCCGCTGCTCGCCGACACGCTGTACGTGTCCAACGACGACCTCACCGCGCGGCGCGACAAGGACCATCCGCTGTATCACACCGAGGTGACGCTCGGCGGCGACCGGGCGCCCCAGCCGTTCACGCTGCACGGCAACGCCGTGGTGGCGTACGCGTTCGATTGCCTGCGGCGCACGCTCGACGAAGAAGCGGCCAAGGGGCTGCAGGACCCCGAGGGCGTGCGCGCGGCCCTGCGCCGACACTTCGCCCCCGGTGGCGGCAAGTCGGCGTTCGTTTCGGCGAGCGATCTCGGCGGCAAGGTGAGCGAGGAGGACGACCCGATCGGCTCCGCGCTCTGGCTGCCGCTGTACGAGACCGTGGAGCGCAGCGATTCCACCTACCGCCGCACGGCCAAGAAGATCACCGAGCCCACGTACCTGTCGCAGCAACTGGCACGGCTGATGGGGCCCGACGCGCCGGCCGTGCTCGAGTGGCTGCGCCGCGCGCCACTGTCGCTCGGCGTGGCGGCCGAGCGCATCGACGCCGAGGGCGTCGCGACCGCGGGGGGCGGCGACGCGGCGCTCGCCGGGCTGCTCGCGTATGCCACCTGGTTTGCCGTGCACGCCTTCGGAGTGCATTCGTGATTGCTGGCGAGGTTCGCCGCCACTTCGCGAAGGCGTTTGGCGGCGATCCCACGCTCGTGGTTTCGGCAGCGGGCCGGGTGAACCTCATCGGCGAGCACGTCGACTACAACGGCGGCGAAGCGCTCCCCATCGCCATCCAGCGGCGCACCGCGGTGGCCATTCGCCGGCGGGACGACGGCAAGACCACCCGCCTCAACTCCGGCGGCACCGGTGGCGTGTTGACGCTCGATCACGCCCGGCTGGCCCGATTGCACAAGTGGACCGACTACACGGCGGGCGTGCTCGACCAGCTCATCGGTGCGGGCGTCGACCTTCCGGGGCTCGACGTCGCGGTGGCCAGCGACATTCCATCGGGGAGCGGCCTGAGCTCGTCGGCCGCACTCGAAGTGGCGTTCGGATTCGCCGTGCGGTCGCTCCTCGGACTCGACTGCGATCCGCTGGCGCTCGCGCTGCTCTGCCAGCGGGCGGAACGCGAATTCGTGGGCGTGCCGTGCGGCGCCATGGACCAGCTGTCGGCCGCGTGCGGCGCGAGCGGGCAGGCGCTGCACCTGCATTTCGACCCCGTGACCGTGAGCCAGGTCCCGTTTGCGGAAACGGTGCTGGTGGTGGACACGGCGACATCGCGCACCCTGCGCGGCTCGGCGTACGCGACGCGGGTGGAAGAGTGCGGTCGGGCGCTGGCCGCCGTACGCCGCGTGGCGCCGGACGTCCCAACGCTCGCCGCGGCCACGATGGCACAGCTCGACGCGGCGTCGATGCCCGACGGGGAACGACGGCGGGCCCGTCACGTGATCGGCGAGTGTGCGCGTGTGCGGGAGACCGTGCGCCTGCTCTCGGCCGGCGGACGCTTTCCGGGGGAGCTGGCGCTCGCCTCGCACGCATCGCTGCGCGACGATTACGAGTGCTCGTCGCCCGAGCTCGACTGGATTGTGGACCGCGCCATGCGGGCGCCGGGGATCTGCGGAGCGCGGTTGACAGGGGCCGGCTGGGGCGGCTGCGCGGTGGTGTTTGGCGAGACGGACGCGCTGGCCGCGCTGCAGGCGGTGCTGCCATCGGACTACGCCGGGGCGATGGGGCACCGGCCGCGGACGTGGATGGTCACGGCGGACGCTGGAGCGCGAGTGGAGTGACGGGGGACGGGGGACGGCGGACGGCGGACGGCGGACGGCAGACGGTTGCCGAGGCGTGGTGGGGTGGCTAGAATGCGGGGCACGCGGGAATAGCTCAGTTGGTAGAGCACAACCTTGCCAAGGTTGGGGTCGCGGGTTCGAGTCCCGTTTCCCGCTCTGCGTTTCGAGATGCGACACGAGGAGAAAGGAGGGCGGGGAGGCTGGGTGCCTTCCCGCCCTTCGTTCGTTCCGTAGCTTTATCGCCAGTCGCCGGGGTGGCGAAACTGGCTAGACGCGAGGGACTTAAAATCCCTTGGGGGTAACCCCATCCGGGTTCGATTCCCGGCCCCGGCATGATGACACTCACGTCGCTCCTCGTCGAACTCACCCGAGGTGGGTGGCGTGACCAGGACGGCAACTTGCCGCTGTTGGCGTGTCTGGCGACTCGTTGCGTGAACGTGCGCTTCGCCACGACGTGAGACACTCGCTGGCGCTGCGAGTGTCGCGCGCAGAATTGAGAACGCGCGTTGTCTGTGCCACGTGGGTTGCCATGAATAACGGTAAGCGTTATACTCCCCCGATGGTGCGCGTGCTGACTCCCGAGTGATTCGTGACTTTAAGGACCAGGGCACCGAAGACGTCTTCAATGGCGTGGACTCCCGGCGTGCCCGACGATCGTGTCCGAAGGCGCTTTGGCCGGTTGCGTTGCGGAAGCTCGATCAACTGAACGCGACTGTCTCCCTGGGCGCTTTACGGCTGCCCCCAGGCAATCGCCTCGAGGCGCTGCGCGGGGATCGTCGTGGGCAGTACAGCATTCGTCTGAATGAACAATTGCGGATCTGCTTCTTCTGGACGGCCGAGGGGCCGACCAATGTCGCGATCGTTGATTATCACTAGCCCGAGGCATGCTCATGGTTCGAATCCCGACACATCGATCCCCGACGCATCCGGGTGCCATGCTGCTTGAAGAGTTTCTCAAGCCGCTCGGGATGCCACAGTCGGAGCTGGCAGAGCGCATCGGAGTCTCGTACCCGCGCATCAATGAGTTGGTGCACGGCAAGCGTGGTATGACCCCGGACACCGCGCTGCGCCTCGAACGCCTGCTTGGCGTGGAGGCGCAATTCTGGTTGAACCTGCAATTGGCCTGGGACCTCTACCACGCGCGGCACTCGAGTTCGACGAAGGACCTGCGGCGCATCCGTCGCCTACCGCAGCGGCGGATGGGCGAGACGGCCGCATAACCATCGGCTGCTGCTGTCGTGGCGGGTGCGCGGATGGTGACGAAGTGCATTCGACCCGTGGGGGCGAGCGTCATTGCTGTTGCGCTCGATGCGCACCACAACAAACGAACCGGCCGGCGAGCACTGCTCGCCGACCGGTTCATGCTTGCTAATCAGAGCGCCGCTACGGATTCCGGTCGATGCAGACCCCGGCCCCCGTCTGCGGATTGTTCGTCTCCGAGAACGGAATCGGGAAGTTGACGTCCGCTCCGTAGTTGCCACCCTTGTGCCAGGCGCCGGTCGGGAACACCGCCTCGGCGCCGCGGCCGTACTGCCGGATGAGGCGCCGCATCTCCCCGACGCGCGTGCCGCGTCCGAACAACGTGAACGCGCGTTCGCGGAACAGCTGGTCCACGCGGGCCGCCGTCGTCCCGGCATCGGTGAGCGGCGCCAGTCCGGTGAACGTCGCGCGCAGGGCGTTCAGGGTGGCGAGCGAGCCGGCGGTGTTGCCCGCCGCCAGCTGCGCTTCCGCTTCGACGAGCCGCGCTTCCTGCCCGGACATCACCGGGAAGGACGACTCGCGGGCCGGCCAGATGCGCTGCACCCAGAACGGCAGCGTCAGGTCGTCACGCGTCGACTTGGTCGCCCCGATCAGCTTGCAGACGGCGTCATTGCCCTGGCACGTCGGAATGCGCGGATCGCTGGCGGTCGCATAGTTGAGGCCGTTCACGCCCTCCACCGTGCTGACGCTGTAGCGCCCGGCGAGGTTGTTGAGGCTCCAGTAGGTGTTGCTGTTGGTCGTGATCGCGTGATACTCGAGATACTGGAATGTTGTCGGCACGGCCGCGACGGCCGTCGCCGCGGCGGCGGCGCTGTTCTGGTTCATCAGGACGCGGCCCTTGGTCACCATCAGGCCGTACTTGACGCGCAAGTCGTCCTTCGTGGTGCCGGTCGCGAGGGCCAGCCCCGAGTCGGCGTGCGCCAGCGCGAGCGCGTACAGGGCGATGCTGGTCATCGGCGAGCCGTACACCTCGGCGCCGTCCACCACGCGGCTGATCACGTACCCGCTGCAGAACGTCTCGGCGGCGAGGTTCTCGAGGTAGGCCTTCACGAGGTACATCTCGCCGATCTGCCACCCCGGCGCCTGCGGGCTGAACTCCCGCAGCAGGGTGATGGCTTGCTCGGCCGACAGCAGCGCACGGTGGTGCACGCGGTCGGCGCTGAGCAGGAATCCGTTCTCGCGCGTCGTGAGACGCTGGTCGATTTGCTGCCGGTCGATATAGGAATCGCCGTTGTTGAATTCGTCCGACAGCAGACCGCCGAGCTGGATCATGCTCTCAGCGCCGCTCGTCGCCGAGTTGAACCGCGCGAGTGCGCCAACGCGGGCGGCATCCGCGCCGGCGGACGAGGCGAGGTCGCTGGGGTTGATGATGTCGGGGTCCGTGACCTGCAGGACCTCCGAGGGATTGCAAGCCGCCAGCAGAAGCGCGACGGCGACGGTGGGCGCGACGGTCCGGACTGCGAACTGCGGCAGGCAGGACCGGAGCGCACGAAGCATCGTGGAAACGTGCATACGGGGCGCTCTCCGGTTAGAAGCCAAAGGAAATACGGAACGCCGCATACGTCGGCGGTCCAAAGGCCTGGAACGACGACGGCGCATCGCCCGTCGTGCCAAACGCCTCGGGGTCGAGTCCCGTGTACTTGGTCCACAGCATGGCAACGTTGCGGATCGAGAACGTGGCCTGCACCGAACGGCTGAACGCACGGCGCGCCCACCGCTCCGGCAGGTCGCCGGTGATCGACAGTTCACGCAGTCGGATGAAATCGCCGGGCTCGAAGAAGCCGGCGGTCGACTTGGCCGGATGTTCGCGCACCATCACGGTGCGGGCCTGGTCGGCGAGCGAGGCGTCCTTCGTGAACAGCGACTGGCAGTTGAGACGGCTGGCACACCGGATGCGCTCGGTGTTGTTGTAGATGAGGTAGCCGCCCTTGTAGTCGACCAGCGCCTGCAGGCGCAGCCGGCGCTTCCAGAACTCGAAGCCGTTGGTCATGCGGAGTTCATACTTCGGCAGCGCGTTGCCGTGGTAGATGGCCGTGTCCGAGACCGTGAGTTCGCTCAGGTTCGGGTCGGCGTTGTACTCGATGATGCCGTTGCCGTTCTTGTCGGCGTAGCTGAGGAGCCCGCGGGCCCACCAGCCGTACAACGGATAGCCTTGGCGGTGCTGCTGCGTCGACGAGACCACGATGTTCGGCTGGCCCGACAGGCTGACCAGCTTGTTCGACGTCGTCGTGCCGTTGAGGTTCAGGTCCCAGTTGAAACCATCGGTCTTGATGACCTCGAGCGTCATCATGGCCTCGAGACCGGAATTCGTCACCTTGCCCAGATTCTCGAGCCGGGCGGTGGCCCCCGTGCCGAGCGACGGCGGCAGCACGCGGCTGATGAGGGCGTCCGTGGATACCTTGCTGAAGTACGTCAACTCGGTGATGAGGCGGCTGCTCCAGAACGTGCCGTCGATGCCCAGTTCGCTCTCGGCCGACCGCTCCGGCTTCAAGTTGCGGTTGCCGAGCGCGGTGAAGACGACCGCGGGCGCGTCGCCGCTTTCGCCGGTCCACGAGGTGGCCGAGTAGTACTGCACCGCGTCCGTCGTGCCGGGCTGCACGCCCGAGGCGCCGTACGCCGTGCGCAGGCGCAGCTGGTTGACCCAGTCCGCCTTGAAGAACGATTCGTCCGACAACACCCACGACACCGACAGCTTCGGATAGAAGACCGTCTTGAAGTTGGCGCCGAACGCGCTGTTGCGGTCGGACCGCAGGGCCCCGGTGACGAAGACGCGGTCGCGGAAAGCGAGATTCTGCTCGACGTAGCCGCCGAGCGTGCGGCTCTCGGAGGTGCTCTCATCCGCCTGCGCCGTCGCGGCGGCCGTCACCTGCGTCGCCCCCGGCGGCAGCACGAGGCCGGTGGCGCCGTTGCGGTCGAAGACGCTGCGGTAAAACTGCACGCCGGCCGTGGTCTTCGACTCGATCGTGCTCGTCAGCGTGCGGTTGGCCGTCGCGCTGCCGTCGACGGTGTACGTGAAGAAGTTGGTGCGGTTGTCGATCTTGAAGCCCTGCCGGTCCGTGCCGATGTTCGGGCAGTTCTGGAACCGGCAGATCTGCTTGTCGGTCCGGCTGATGTAGTCGAGCCCGGCATTCGCGCGCGTCGCGATCCATGACCGCGGACGCCAGTTCGCGGAAATGGAGTTGATGAAGCGCTCGATGTTCTGCGTGGTGGTCGCCTGGTAGACGGTGCGCGGCGTGAACTCGCGCCAGCCCCACAGCGTGTCACCGGCGGTGTTCGTGTTGTACTTCAGGCCGGGGCCGCCGTAGATGTTGGCGGCGATGCCGGCCGTGCCGGCGTCATCGCTGCGCGGCAGGCGGATCAGCTGCGAGATGTAGCCGCTGTTCACCGCGACGTCCGCCTGGGGCGAGAGCGCGATGTTCAAGTTGGCGCGCGTCGAGAACTTGGTGGTGGCCCCCGGATTAGCCTGCTCGGGGAGCAGCGTGATGGCGTGGGCGGCCATGTAGCGCTTCTCGAACTCGGGCACCTTGGTGACGCCGTCCTCGTTCTCGACCTCGGTCATGAGGAAGTAACGGATCGCCTCGGAGCCGCCGCGCACCTGCAAGCCGTGCTGGTACCGGTAGGCGGTGCCGAACGGCGTCGTTTCCTTGTCCTTTACGGGATTGAACGTCGTCAGGCTGTCCTGCTTGCACACCCCGGCCGCGACCTGGGTGAGGAAGCACTGCACCGTGTTGGCGACCGTCGAGTTGGTGCTCGACGTCGTGCCCGTACGCCACCCGCGGTACGCCGACGGATAATCGTTGCGGTCCTGGACGGCGGACTGTTCGGTGTAGTACGTCCACTGCGGTCGGCCGGCCACGCCACGCTTGGTGGTGATGACGATCACGCCGTTCGCCGCGTCGGTGCCGTACAGCGTCGCCGCCGACGGGCCGCGCACGATCTCGAGGGTTTCAATCTCCTCGGGGTTCAGGTCGCCAATGCGGCTGGGTAGCGTGCCGCCGACGCTCACCGTCGACGATCCCGTCGATGCATCGACGCGGATGCCGTCGATGACGAAGATCGGGTTGTTCGACAGGGCCATCGAACTCGTGCCGCGAATGCGGATACGAATGCCGGCGCCGGGCTGCGTCGCGCCGAACACGTCGACGCCCGCCGCGCGGGCGTTCAGCAGGTCGCCCACGTTCGTGATGGTGGCCTTCGCCGTGATCTCGGAGGCGCTCACCTGCGCGATCGCGTTGCCCACTTCCACTCGGCGCTGGTTGCCGGTGGCGGTGGTCACGACGGCGCTGAGCGAGGCGGGGACGGGCGTGATCTCGAAATTGAGCGTGACGGTCTGGCGAGCGACGACCGTCGTCTGCTGCCGCGTCTCGGCGTAGCCGATACGCAGCGTGCGCACCGTCGCCGCGCCAGCCGGCACGTTGCGCAGGGTGTACAGGCCGTCGGCGTTCGTGAGCGTCGCCGACGATCCGCCGGCCACCATCACCTGCGCGGACGGAACGGGCAGGCCGGTGCCCTTGTCGGTCACGCGGCCCGTCACCACGCCGACTGGGGCCTGGGCGAGGGCCGCGCCCGGCGCGACGGCGCATCCGAGCGCCGCGAGGGCAAGCGTGTGCAACAGTCTTCGAGGACTCATCATCGGTACCGGTCGGAGATACGGAATGGTGGCGCGCACGCCGTCCACGGGAGGGGAATCCAGACACCGCTCACCGGGGGGGCACGGTGGGCCGCCTTGGGGGACCAACGGCAGGCAGCCGTCCGATCGAACGCACGGAATATTCGGACGGTGGACATTGCGCATCCACGAATTGTTTCGCAAGGGGCACCTGGCCGAATTGTCCGCCGCGCGCGCGGCGTGCGGCGCGCGCGGCGCGCGGCGTTTCGCGATATTACGCTTAGCCATGCGCGGCGTACCGCGCCGGGCGGCCCTCGCCGCGCCATCCACTGAATCCCGGAGAGACGCAGATGCTGGCAACGGAGTGGCTCGACCACGCGCGCGACGTCATGGGCGCGATCGAGCACACGCAGCAGGACCACATCCGGAAGGCCGCGGCCGTCATGGCCGATTCCATCGCCGCCGGCCGCTGGGTGCACACGTTCGGCTGCGGCCACGCCACCATCCCCGTGGAAGAGATGTATCCGCGCATCGGCGGCTTCGTGGGCTTTCACCCGATGGTCGAGCTGCCGATGACCTTCTTCACCGGCATCACGGGCCAGATGGGCATCCAGCAGTTCCTCTTCCTCGAACGCGCCGAAGGCTATGGCATCGCGATCATGAAGGGGTACGAGTTCGACCCGAAGGACACCATGTGGATCTTCTCCCACACGGGCATCAACGCCGTCAACATCGATGTCGCGCTCGAGGCGAAGAAGCAGGGCATGACGGTCGTGGTCTGCGGGTCGGCCGCCGAAGCGAAAGGGAAAGTGACCCGCCACTCGTGCGGCAAGACGATCTTCGACCTCGCCGACATCGTCATCGACACCTGCGTGCCCGCGGTCGACGCATCCGTGCCGTTGAAGAATCACTTCGACAAGATCGGACCGCTCTCGACCATGGCGTTCGTCACGACGGTCTGGATGACCATCGCGACCGTGGCCGAGATCCTCGCCGACCGCGGCGTGCACCTGCACATCCACCCGTCGCACAACGTCCCCGGCGACACGACGGCGCGCGAGCGCCTCGACGCGGCGCTCGCCGAATACAAGCGACGCGTCGCGGTGCTGTAGCCGGCGTGCCGGAAGCCGCGAGCCGGTGGCGTCAGGCCGTGCGGACCGCCGCCCGAGTGCGCGCTGCGTAGGCGCGCAGGGCGACCGCCAACAGACCCAGCTGCACCGCGAGGCAGGCCGCGAGATACGCCGGCAGGGCGCGCACGCCGTACGATGCGGTGAGCGCGCCCATCGCGTAGTTGAGCGCCATGTTGCCGGCGAGCGCCACGACCAGCACCACGCTGAACGCCGTTCCCGAGATGGCGGGGTAGAGGTCGGCCACGAAGCTCATCAGCAGCGGGAACGCGGCGGCGAGGCCGGCGCCGACGAGGGCGAGCCCGGCGGCGGCTCCCACCGCGCCCGCCGACAGTGCCATGACCAAAATGCCCAGCAGCGAGCAGGCGATGCCGATGACGAGCACGCGGGCCCCCGGCGCGGCCCGCAGGACGGCCGCCAGCACCAGGCGCGCCATCGTCATGCCCCCGACGTAGGCCGACAGCGCAAGCAGCGCCGGCGCCGCTCCGATGCCCCGCGCGTGCTGCAGGTACGTCGTCGACCAGTTGTTGACCACCCCTTCGATGCCGCTCTGCAGGGCGAGCGTCAGCGCGATCGCGACCAGCGTCCCGTCGCGCACCAGGCCAAGACCCTGCGCAATCGGAAAGCCCTGCGCCTGCTTGGGCACCGGAAAGGCAATGAACGCGAACCAGAGCACCGGCAGCGCGAGGACGGCGCCAATGCCCGCCAGCACCAGTGCCGGGGCAAAGCCGCGCATCACGCCGAGCAGTACGGGCATGCCGAGGGCGCCAACGCCGAAAAACACGCCGAGCAGGCTCAGCTTCGCTCCCCGTTCGCCGACCGAAATGTCGGCGACGAGCGCGTTGGTCCCTCCGTTCAGCACGCCGCCGCCGAACCCGATGGCGAAGATCGCCACACGCAGCGCCCCCACGTTCCACGCAAAGGCCAGCAGCTCGAGTCCGCCGATCACCACCAGCGCGCTGAGCGCGAGGAGCAGCTTGTAGCCAAACCGGTCCACCACCGGGCCGAAGACCAGCGACCCCGCCAGCACGCCAAAGGGCAGGATCGACACCAGCGCCCCGCTGGCGAGGCCATCGAGCTGGAAGCGCGCGATGATGTCGGGCAGCAGCGTGCCCATCGACAGCAGTGACACGCCGAACATCAGCATGCCGAGGCACGCGGCGGCGAAGACGAACGGTTTGCGGTAATTCATGCGTGCTCCTGTGTCGATGTGGTGCGTGCAGCGGCGGTCGCGCCGGCGACGCCCGAAGCGCCGGCGGCGCGTAGCGCAAAGAACCCGGCGCCGTGCAGGGCGGCCGCGCCGCCCAGCGCCGACCGCGCCAGCTCCACCTGCCTGAAGCCGATGGGTTGCGCCCACCGCCGCGCCTCGCGCGCGATGTCGCCGAGAAAGCGCACCGCGGGGCCGAACACTCCGCCGCCGAAAATGATCCGCTCGGGGTTGAACAGGCTCACGAGATTGGCCGTGGCCATTCCCCAGAGTGCCACCGCGCGGTTCAGCGCGGTCACGGCCACCTCGTCGCCCGCGTCGAACGCGCCGAACACGTCGTGCGCCGTCAGCGCGTCGACACCGACCGCGCCGAGCGCCCCGGCATACGACGGACGCTCGGCCAGCAGTTCACGCGCCGAACGGGCAATGCCGTCCCCCGACGCGTAGTACTCGAAGTTGCCACAGGAGCGGTACCTGTCGTCCCACGGCCGCTCGAGCGCCATCCAGCCGATGGCCCCCGAAATGTCGTGCGCGCCGCGCAGGACCCGGCCATCCACCATGATGCCCGCGCCGATGCCGGTGCCGACCGTGAGAAAGATTGCGTCGTGGCAGCCCCGGGCCGCTCCGCGCCACGCCTCTCCCATGATGCAGCACGCGCGATCCGATTCGACCACCACCGACGCGGCCGTTTGCTCGGGCAGCGCGGCGCGCAGTTCGTCGCGCAGCGGGTAATCGTCCCATCCGGGAATGTTCGGTGCCCACACCCGGCCGGTTGTCGTGTGGCTGATGCCGGGCACGGCGATGCCAACGGCCTCGACGGCCGGCACCTTCGCCATCAGGCGTTCGAGGCTCGCCACGATGAGCCGGCCGACGTCGGCGCCCCCGCGCCCCGCGAGGAGGACGACATCCTCGGCGAGCTGGTCTCCGTTCGCGTCGAACGCGGCTCCGGCCAGTTTCGTTCCGCCGAGGTCAAGTCCGATGACGGCCATGCGCGCGATCTCCGCTCATTGTGAACGCCGCGCTCGACAGGCGCGCGAACGCGGCCACCCACCGCCAAGCCCCCGCAAAGCTACGACCGCCCGGGGCAGGTGTCATCCGCCGGCAATGCGACGACGGCCGCCGGGCACTCGCCCAGCGGCCGTCGTTGCATCGCCAGTCCGGCTCAGGGAATTCGCAACGTCACGAACAGCGAGTCGCCGACGAGCGTGCCGCTCACCTGCTTGGAGCCGATAGTCACCGTCGCCGAGTCGCGGATGGTCGCGTCGCCGAACGGAATCGCATAGGCCTTGTAGACGCCGGTCGGCACCGCGCGGAACTGCCACGTGCCGGTGGACGTCGCCGACGCAACCTGCCCCGGCACCGTCATGTTGATCCCTTGCAGGTAGACGGTGGTGTTGGCCAGGCTCTTGCCCGTGCCGCTCACCACGGTGCCGAACACCTTGCCCGGGGTCGCCGAACGGCTGTTCACCGAGTTCGGGATGCTGGCCGACAACACGTAGGACAGGCCCGGACGCACGGGCACCGCGGTGCCGCCGTACGGTTCGAGCGCCAGCGTGATGAAGGTGTAGTCCTGCGGCACGATGTTGAGCGCCTTCATGTCGCCGCGCACCTGTGCCTCGAGAATGCCGGCACTGGTATACCACTTGCCCGTGCCCAGATCGGCGTCGTCGAGCGGCAGGTTGTCCGGCACGGGCGACAGGATGCCGCCGAGCCGGGTCGCCGTCCCCGTACGCTCATCCATCAGCCATGCGGCATAGCGGAAGCCGGCTGGCGGGCGAATGAGGTTGCGGAAGTCGAGGCGCACCCAATCGCCCCAGAAGTTCGCGTTGACCACGTACGCCGACACCACGAAGGGCAGGCGATCCGCCGTCGCCTTGGCGAACGACCCGAACACGCCGCTTGCCGCGCTGTAGGTGGTGCCGATCTTGTACCGGAACGACAGGAATCCCGTGCGCGCCGCCGTGAGCGTGGCCGGCACGGAGCCCTCGCCGGCCGTGCGCAGGAGCACGTGCGTGTAGGTCGGGATGGCCGCGTTGGCAATGCGGATCGTCAATGTCGTCGCCGTATCGACGATGCTGAACGTGGCGCCGGTCGTCGTATCGATCTTGGTGAGCGCCACCGACGAGTCGCGGTTCACCGGGCGCCGGCTGCGCACCGTTCGGATGATGCGCGAGATGGCCGCGGTGGCGTTGCCCGTCGCCGTGTCCACCAGCACGATCTGGTACGTGTTCCCCACGCCGGTCGGCGGCAGGTTGTTCACCGTGAACTCGATAGTGTCGCGGGCGGTGGCCGACGTGATACGCTGGCCCGACACTGTGGGAAATGCCGCGTTGCCGGCCGGCCCGAAGATCATGTCGAGCAATGGCGCGCCGACGATCTTCGACGGGCCCGAGATGGAATCGGTCTGGCACGCGGCCAGCACGAGGGCGGCCCCGGCCGCCACTGCAAGGGTCAGATGAGCACTACGCATCTCACTTGCCTCCGGGGATGTACTGGAACACCAGCGAAAACTGCAGGTTCGTCGGGTTCTTGGACGTGGCATCCGGCGCGGGGAGCGCGTCGATGATGCGTCGATCTTGAATGTACTTCTGCGTGGCGTCGAGCCGGTTGCGATCGAAGTTCGTGAACATGACGGTCCGCGCCTGCGCCCGAACGCCGATGCTCGAGCTGAGCGCGTAGTTGAATCCGCCACCGAACGTCGCCATGGGTTGTGTGACCTTCTGGTTGCGCCCCATGGCCCGCGGGTCGAGGAACATCGAGTAAATGCCGCCGCCGGCCAAACCGTAAACGCGCAGCTTGCCGATCGGAATCCCCAACACCCCCTGCAGGCCGGCTTGCAGCAGGGTAACGCGCTGGGCCACGGCGTACAGGAACGTGGTGTCGCCGAAGTCGAAAGCGACGAGCGGGAACTGATCGCCGCGCGTCACGGGACGGGAGGCGTCCACAAGCAGCCCGACGCCAAGGGTCGAGCCCTTGATGACGGCAGCGATCGGGTTAAAGGGCAGTTCGTACGTGGCGTCGAGTCCGACGAAGGGCGTGTTCTCGAGCGCCGTTCCCTTGGCAAAGACCTGCTGCCCGAGGTGCACGCCCAGGTCGAACATCTTCGTCTGAGTCTGAGCTCCCAGCGCCGACGCGCTCAGGAGCCCGGCACCGACGAGCGCGATGAGTCTGCGCATGAGTCTTGGTCTCCCGGTTATCAATGTCCGATTTCGAAGCTCAGAACCTGATTGTTCTGGAGCTCGCCCATCGTGGTGTACGCGTAATCCAGCGTCAGCTTGCGGCCGAGCACCGGGATCTTCACGCCGCCGCCGAACGACAGGCCGTCGGCGAACTTCCATGGGGCGTGCTGTTCGTTGAACCAGCGCTTCCCGGCGCGGAGGAAGTAGTTGGACTTGTAGCCGTACTCGAAGCCCACCGATGGCTGCACATCGGTGTCGATGGCGTCGAAGAAGTCGAGTTCGCCCACGAGCGTGTGCACCTTGCTCGCGCGGAACATCGCCTCGGAGTCGCCGACGAGGCTCGACTGCACGCCGAAGCGGAACCCCGTGGGGAGTTGCACCTGGCGGGTGTTGAACTGCACCGGAATGGAGGCGCCCGTGGCGAAGCCGTTCTCGCGTGGCGCACTGATGCGCCGCGTGACGCCGCTGCCGGTGTACCGGTTGCTCGGCCCGATGTTGGTGATCGCCGCCGCCACGCTCAGGCCGTACAAGCCGGTGCGGAAACGCGTCGCCAGATCGAAGCCGATAAAGTTCGTCTCGGCGAAATCGATGCCTTCCTGCACCAGGCGAATGCCGCCCGACGCCGAGAGACGGTCCGTGATGTTGCGGGCGTACTGCGCCGCAATGGCCGTGCCCGTGTACTTGAACTGCCCCGGGAACGCCGGATCATCGCCGTCGGGCGCCACTTCCGTCGTCCGGTCAATCGATCCCGAACTGTACTGCGTGAACGAAATGCCGATGGCGCCCTGTCCCACCGGCACCGTCAGCGCGGCCGCCGTGTTGGTGATGCCGCTGTTCCCGAACAGCTGCATGTAGCTGATGAAGGTCGAGAGTTCGGTGCGGGTCACGATGCCGGCGGGATTCCAGAACATCGCCTCCGGTCCCTCGCCCGCCGACACGGCAGAACCGCCCAGAGCCTGCGCCCGAGCCCCGACGCCAATCTCGAGGAAGTTGGCCCCTCGCGTGCCGACCCGCGTCGTGCGGTCGGTCGCGTCCGGGACGGTGATCGTGCCCTGCGCCGCCACGGACGCCCCCCAGAGGAGGGCGCCCGCCGCAGCGGAAAGGCGAATAGAGTTGAGTCGCATGAGTCGTCGCCCCGGTTAGCGGATGATCACGAACTTGCCCAGCTTGTCGACCTTCTGGCCGCCGATCTCCGTGCTCACCACGAACACGTAGAAGCCGGGGCCCACCTCAAGGTCTTCACGCGTGCGCATGTTCCACTGCAGGTCGCCAGTGTCGTTGCATTGCGTGGTGCTGACCGTGGCCCGGCAGTTGCGCTGCAAGTCCGCCACGGTCCACTTGATCTGCTGCACCATCTGGCCCGACGCCGTGTAGATGCGCAGGGTGCCGGTGGGCGGCAGATGCGTGAACAGCATGCGCTTGATCCCCGACGTCTGCTCGTACTGCGACCACATGAGGTACGGATTCGGGACCGCGTGCACGAGCGACAGGTCGCTCTTGGTCACGGTGGTGATATTCTCGCCCGCGACATCCGGCGCGATGCTGTACTCAAAGGACGGCATCAGGCGGATCGGACGATAGTACAGCACGTTCAGTGTCTGGTTGGCGTTGGTGGCCGTGTAGCCGGTGCCGCCAATGCCCGCCACCGGGTTACACGTGGACGGCGACGAGCACGCGAGCACCGCCGGTCCCCACGTCACGCGCGACACGCTCACCGAGTCCGGAATGCCGTTCGCCAGGCGAATGCGGCGCACCAGCGGCGACGCGGTCACCGTGTCGTACCGCACGACCTTGAACGTCTCGATGAAGTACAGCTTGTCACTAGGGATCCACTGGTCGGTCGGCACGTTCACGCGGAGCGTGTCGGCATTCGTGCCGAGCAGCGCCGTCACCGGCCGCTCGCTCTTCAACACCGCGAGCGATACGGCCTGGTTCAGGAACATGTTCTTGACCGAGAACGGAACGCCAACCGACGCCAGCGAGTCGGTCGTGATCAGCGGCCGGTTGAGCGCCAGCGCAACGGCCGCCGCCGCCGTCGTGGAAATGTCGGTCTTGCCCGCATTGGTACGCAGGCTGAGCGACGACGCGTAGTCCGACGCCAGCTTGGCCAGATTCAGCCGGTCGAACGCGAACGGATACCCCGGCCCGAACTCGCGGCCGGTGAACGTCACCTGATACCGGTTGTACGCGATGGTGTCACGCTGAGTGGCGGTGGTCCACGCCAGCGTCGGCGCGGTGCCCGATAGCTGAACCGGAAGGTCCGCCGCCTGCCAGAACGTGCCACGCAGCGCCCGCTGCACCGTGGTGTCGATTTGGAAATACAGGCCGACGTAGGCCGGGTTGGCCAACGTGTTGGCTGGAGTGTTGTCGGCCGACGTGGAAATGGTGTCGGACACATACATCGGCACCCCGGACTGCAGGAACGTCAACTGCATCCGGCGCGTGGACGGCGTGCGGAACCGCGAGAAGATGGTCTTCGACGCGCCGCTGGTCACCGTGGTGACGGTCGGCAATCCGGCAACATCGACGGCGCCGTTGACCACGTACTCTTCCTTGCGCACCGGGAACCGTCTGGTCGACCCGACCGTTCCGGAATCGCCAAGCTGGAACAGGCGCACCGTCGTCTTCGTCGGCTTCGCGGCAGCGGCGTCCTGGTAGAACGCCTCCACCTCGGCCGAGTCCGACAGCACCATCTTGCCGATGATCGGATCCTTGCCGCGTACCGTCTTCTCGATGCGCGTGGTGATGCTGTACGATGCGATCGTGTCGTTGGCCAGCGGCTTGAGCGTGATCGACGATGCCGTACCGCCTGCCTGACGGCTCACCGGGATGTACACGGCGCTGACATTCTTGTTGGCCGTGTTCGAGGAGAGACCGTTCAGCGTGGCCGGGCGGATCGTGTACATGGAAGGCACGAACTTGCCGGTGGCATCGATGTCCACGATGTCCCACGACGCCGGGAACGACTGGCCAACGACGACATACGTGTAGGTCACGCCGCCGGTCACGCTGCCGTCGGAGTACACCGACGGCCACAACCCGTTGCTGCCGCGCACCAGCGTGGAGTAGCGCGTCCACGGATAGCGCGGCACGCCGCCGCCCGCGTCGCGCGCCACCGCCGGGTAGCATGCGGTCCCGGTGGAGTTCGTATAGTTGGCGCCGCCGTCGCAGGACTTGAAGACGAGCATCGAGTCGATGACGCCCAGCGCCGTATCGACCACGATGCGGCACAGCGTGGACGAATACGTGGCCGCCGACGAGCACGCATTCAGCGTGGCGGGCAACGTGTCCACCGCCACCGTGTCACGGAGAATCGTGCCGCGGGGCAGCGCGATCTTGCGCACGTTGTTCACGATGCGCGGGTTGAACACCTTCATGCGTACGTCACCCGACACGCGGCTCGCCTTGAGCACGCGGGCCTGCTCGATGAGGTACTTGTCCTGGCAGTCGTTGTGCTGCTGGTCGAAGTACAGGCGCACGTTCGTGTCCCATTGCCGGTTGCCGCCGGTCGGCACCGCCGACACGATGTTCACCGGGCAGGGCGGTTCGGGGCTCAGCCAGAAATTCTGATAGAGCGCCGTCACGTTCGTGATGAGCTTCTCCATCACCGTCGAATCCACCGCCGACAAGTACGCCACCCAGAAACTGGTCGTGTCGCCGGCCTTCAGCTTGATCGGTCCGACGCCTTCCCAGTGGTTGTTGTGCGCGACGTTCGGGAACCCGCCGAGCAGCGTGTCCGAGTACGGCGTCACGCAGCCGTTGAGGCTCAGCCCGGGTACCGGGTCGGTGCAGTTCATGAGCTTCAGCGTGTCGGGCTTGCCGTCGTGGTTGTAGTCCCAGTTGCCCGGGGGCACGTACCGCGCGAAGCCGCCGGCCCGGCCCGTCCCCGGCGACCAGCGCGTCGGGAAGTCGTAGTTGTGGAACATCTGGAAATACTGAATGTCCGAGAACTCCGACGGCGGACGCACCGCGGCAAAGATGTCGGCTTCATTGTTCGCCAGCACGCCGTACGTGGCGCGCGTGCTCACGCCAATGCCGTTCGACGTGATGCAGGTAAAGCCGCACCCGTTGACCTGGTTGAACGTGATCGTGTCGCCGCGCAGCGGGTGGCTCGGGTTGTAGAACGGCGAGGTCGGATCGGTGAACTTCTTGTTGCGCAGATCGCCGATGGGCGACTTGAACATGACGATGGCGGTGTACGCGCCGCTGGAGCCGCGCGTCGAGCTGTTCGAGATGCACGAACTCACCTTGCCCAGGGTATAGCCGCCCGCCACGTTGAACCCGTGGTTGCCACCGTAGCAGTTGGTGCCGTTCTGGTTGTTCAGCGAACTGAGCACGAGGCCGCGCTGAATGTCCGGGTAGACGGTGATCGTCTGCGGGCTCAGCAACGGCCGCGTCATGAAGCCGAGGAAGAGCGAGTCGTAGTTCAGCCACACGCCGTACACGTCCGCAGTATTGTTGATGACGTTGGCCTTGTAGAACATCGCGTCGGCCACTGTCGGTACCGCGTACGTCCAGGCCTCGAACCGCCACTCGATGCCCATCGGGTAGCCCTCGATCACCGGGGCGCCGCTGCCTCCCGGCATCACGGACCCCACGCGATCGCGCGCCTCGCGGCCATAGTCGACCGTCGAGCCGAACGTCTGGAACGCCCCATACAGCTTGTCCTGCGCACGGCGGCTGGCGGGAATCTTCCAATCGTCCCACGTGAAGCCGTTCGGGTTCGCCTTGAAGTTGTTGAGAAAGACCGAGTCCGGCACCGGGCGCTCGCCACCGAACGTGCTCCCGACCCAGGTATCGGGGCAGTCGGAACCGGCGAGGAGCGGGTATCCCGCGCTCATGGACTCGTTGGGGCGTGTGCTGTTGTCTCGGCACGAGCCCGTGCCCGATTCGGTCGTGACGCCGCTGAACAGCGAGCCCACCGAACCGTCGCGACCGGAGAACGAGAGTTGCCGCATGTCGCTGGTCCAGCGCGAGAGCTGCGTGCGGGTGTTCCAGCCACCGCCCTTCACGTTCTCCAGCGAGGGCACCACGTCGCGGAAGCGCGACCAGTCACCGCGCGAGGCGGCCATCCACAACTGCAGTTCGAAGAAGCCGCTCGTCCGGCCGGAAATCTGGCCGGGCAGGGAGGCGCCAAGTCCGTTATAGTCGTCCGACGGACCGTTGGACGTGGCCTTCCACTGGGCGAGGCCGCCCGAGCGCAAGCCGGTGAGCGCGAAGTCGCCAAGGCCGAAGAGCGAGAAGCCCGATGGCTTCTTGGCCTGACCGGGCGTCGGCACCGTCTCTTCGACGGGGCGGAGATCGGTGACGGCCTGCGCCTGCGCGATGCCCACGCTCGTCACGAGCGCGGCACCGAGGCCGGCCATCAGGCGTCGAACGGAGATTCTGCCAAACCTATCCATCTGTGGCACTCCTGAGTCAGGTGCGTCCGGCGGGCACAGCGCCCGCCAGCGGCGTCAGATTAGAAGCTGATCGACAGACCGCCATTGATCGAACGGCGGCCGGACAGATACTGCGGGCGGTCGTAGAACGTCGTGGTTTCGCTTTCACCGGTGAAGTTGCCGGACTGCAGACGGGCCTGCGGTGAGGCGCCGCCATTGCAATTGCCGGTCGTGGCGAATACCTGCCCGCAGTTCTTGCGATCCAGCAGGTTCGACACGCGCAGGAACGCCCCATAGCGGACGTTCGAGACCGCCCAATCCTTCTGTGCCTGCACGTTCAGGGTGAACGTGAACGGCGCCGTGCCACTATTGCGTTCCAGGCGGTCGGCGCTGTTGCCGGTGAACGTCAGCGACGGCGTGTAGGGGAAGCCGCTTGACAGACGCCCCGTGAGCGCCACCGACGAGTTCTTCAGGTAGCTGCCGCCCCAGATACCGGGGGCCTTGTTCGCCACGATGAAACTCACCGACCCGCCGAGCTGGTGGTTCTGGTCGATGTCGCTGCGAATCTCGGTGCGCGCCGGAATGTCGCCTTCTTCGGTCGTGCGCTGGTTCTCGAGGTCCGGCGGCGATGCGTTCGTGGTGGCCTGCGAGAACGAATAGTTGAGGCGCCCGGTCCAGAAGTCCGCGAGCCGACGGCGGAACTCGACCTCGAACCCGCGCACCGTCTGGAAGTCCTGGTTGACCAGCACCGTATAGGCCGGCGAGTTCGTCCCGTACGTCACCCCCGGGTCGAACACGTGCTGGTCGGTGCCCTTCAGGTAGCCGCCATTGCGGATGCCCGTGAGTCCCGACTGATCCTTGGAGAACGCCACGAACTGCAGCGAGTATCCGGACTTCTTGCCGAACTCGGCCACGTAGCCCATCTCGTACGACACGGCCTGCTCCGCGCGCAGGCGCGGATTGCCCACGAACGTCTGGGCGTCGAACTGCACGGCCTTGGCGGTTCCTTCAGCAGCGGTGCCGATGCCCGTGCTCTGGTACACGTTGTTGTACAGCGGATTCTGGTAGTAGACGCCGAAGTTGAAGAAGGCGTTCGAGCGGTCCGTCACCGGGAACGACAGGCCGAGGCGCGGGCTGAACGCACGGCGCACCGACGCCTGTCCCATGTCGTCCTTGAAGGCGATGTCGCGGGCCGAGTCGCCCTTGCTCTGGATCTGGCCGCACGCGGCGATGCCGGTAATCGGCAGCTTGGTGACCGGGTCAACGCCCGAGGCCCAATTCGCCGGCAGGCCAAACCGCGTCGGATCGCTGCACACGCTCAACTGCGTGGTGCCGTTGGTCGGGTCGAGCGGATCGGCGAACGAAATACCGCCCGCGCGGCCGTAGTCGAACCGGGCACCGACGCGCACGGTGAGAAAGTCATACTCGATGCGGTCCTGCAGGTAGGCCGCCGCGTCCCACGGCTTCGCCTTGTAGTCGCTGGGCTGCAGTTGGATGTTGTTCAGGCCGACGTCGCGTACCTCGCGGAACAGGATGTCGTGGCCCTGATAGAACAGACCCATCGCCAGGTTGTGGTGATCGGTGGACTGGTACTGCACGTCGAAGCGCGCCAGGCGCGTCTTGTTGCGATCGTGTCCGGCGATCTCGTCCGTGCCCTCCGTCGGGGTGATGTCGATGGAGGTCACGCCGGCCACCGCAAATCGACCGTCGAAGTTCGTGTCGGCCACGCGCTCGCCCATGCACACACCCGAGAAGAAGGTGGCGCACGTCTCGCGACCGCCGCTCACTTGGCCCACGACGAACTTGTAGTTCAAGCGACCCACCGTCTGCTCGAAGCGCGCCGACAACAGGTCGCGCACCTCGCTGACGGTGGCCGGCGACACATACGTGTTGCGGTCGGCGCCCGCCGGCCGCCCCGTGGGCGTCACGCGGTCGGTGCCGTACGTCGTGTTGCAGGCATCCGCCACGTCGATGCCCGCGCCATAGATGCCGCGGTACGTGTCGATGCACTGGTTGGCGCGACTATACCCCATGAGGCCCCAGTCGAACCCCACGTTCATGTGCGCGTTCTCGTAGTGAATCGCGCTGACGCTGAGCTTCGTCGTCGGGCCAAACAGGTAGGTCAGCTTGCCGAAGGCATCGCGCTCGGAGTTGTAGCCCTGCGCGCGCCACCCGCTCAGGAGATCGCCCGAGTTGATGCTGCGGGAAATCGTATCGGACAGGAAGGGATCGTAGATCTTGTTGTCGTACTGGTTGACTTGCGACGCGCCGCCCGTGGACCGGCCCGACACCACGAAGCGCAGCTTGTTGTTGGTCGCCGGAACCGGGCCCGACAGGAAGCCTTCCACAAAGTCGTAGCCCTTCAGGCCATCCTGCAAGCTGCCAAAGGCCTTTCCAACCTTGGACGTCTCGTAATCGAACGCCCCCTGGATCGTCGTGCCCCCCTCGCGAGTGGCCATCGACACCACGCCGGAGAGCGCGTTGCCGTACTGCGGCTCCATGCCGCCCTTCACCGTATTCACGCCCGACACCGCCTTGTTGCTGATGTCCAGCGAGGATCCGCCGAACAGGAAGTTGTTCACCGGGATGTCGTCGATCAGCGTCATCGTCTCACCCGACCGGCCACCGCGGATCTGGATGCTCGTCGCCCCCTGGCGACGCGCGGCCGTAAACGACGTGAGGTCGGTGGACACCGACGGCACCTCGGTAAACCCGGCCTGCAGCTGCAGTGCGTCCTTGATGCTGCGCACCGGGAGCGTCTGCAGCTCCTCCTGCGAGATCGACTGCGTGGTGCCCGTCTGCTTCAGCTCCACCAGGTTCTGCTGGTTCTCGACGATCTGCACCACCTGCAGCATGTTGGCGGCGCTCGAGAGCTTGAAGTTGATCTCGCGGGTCACGTCGATCGCGACGTCCACCGTGGTCTGCTGCGTGCCGAAACCGATGCGGCGCGCCTGCACGGTGTAGGTGGCCGGCGGCACGCCAAGGATGAAGAAGCGCCCGTTCGTCCCCGACATCTGGCCGTAGCCGGTGCCTTGGAGCAGAACCTGCGCGCCCTCGATCGGCTGGCCGGTCGCCCTGTCGGTGACGACGCCGGTGATCTTGCCGGTCTGTGCTTCGACTCGCCCGCTGGCGAGCACGAAGACAAGAGCGAATGTCAGGCAGCGCACGACGGCCTGAAGGAGCGGGGTGGTACGCACGGACGACCTCCCGGACTGCGTATCGGTGAGAACTGCTGGAGCGAATCGCGCTCGCGTCATCCTGCGGCACCATGGTGCAGCGCAAACCGTCGGTGAGGTGTTGTTGCCGAAACCCCCATCGTCAGCCAGCCGCGTTTGGCGCGGAGGACCGGCACGAGCGTGAGAAAAAGGCATTCGCGGCGTTTCGCTGTCAAGCCTCCCCTGACAAAAAAGAATCGGAGCGCCTGACACGCGAAGGCGATGCTTCCTGACGAACGAAGGCTCAGCCCCTAGCCACAGGGGGAAAAACCCCGACGACAAAAGGCGAATCGCCCTGACTCCCGGCGCGACTGTCCTGGGGGTGAACGGCTCCGTAGATTGCGTCCACCATGTCGGATGTCGTCTCGCTTGCCGCTGAACTGCTCGCCATTCCGTCGCCGTCGCGCGACGAGGGTCGGGCCGTGGAATTCGTCTCCCGCTGGCTCATCGCCCGCGGATGGAACGTCACCCTGCAGGACGTCTCGCCGGGGCGCAGCAACGTCTGGGCGTCGCGCCGTGGCGGCGGCGTGACGCTCTCCACGCACCTCGACACCGTCCCGCCCTACGTGGCGCCGCGCCTCGAGCGTGATGGCCTGTACGGACGCGGGGCCTGTGACGCCAAGGGCATCGCGGCCGCCATGCTCGTCGCCGCCGACCGGCTGGCCGAGGCGGGCGAAGAACGCGTCGACCTGCTCTTCGTCGTCGGCGAAGAGCACGGATCCGACGGCGCGCGCGCCGCCAATCAGCTCGAGGCGACGTCGCGCTTCCTCGTCAACGGCGAGCCCACCGAGAGTCGCCTGGCCACGGGGTGCAAGGGCGCCTGGCGCGTCACCGTCCGCACGCGGGGGCGCGCCGCGCACTCGGCCTACCCGCACCTCGGACGCTCGGCGATCGTGCCGATGTGCGAACTGCTGCCCGGGCTGTCTGCGCTCGCGCTGCCCGTGGATGCCTCGCTCGGCGCGACGACGGTCAACATCGGGGTGATTCGGGGCGGCGCCGAGGCCAACATCGTGCCGGCGCTCTGCGAGGCCGAGTTGCTGGTGCGGCTCGTCGGCGACCGTGCGCCGGTGCAGGCTGCCCTCGAGCAGTGGGCCGGCGACCGGGCCGAACTCTCGTTCGGGTCGTTCATCCCCGCACAGCATTTCCATGTCGTGCCCGGATTCGATACCGCACCGATGGCTTTCACGTCGGACATCCCGCTGCTGCCGCGGTGGGGGACGCCGCTCCTCTTCGGGCCCGGCTCCATCCACGTCGCGCACACGAGCGACGAGTGCATCGCCCTCGATGAACTGCGTGCTTCGGTCGGGGCGTACGAGCGCCTGGTCCACACACTCCTCGCCCACTGATCGTCATGCTTTCGCGCACCCGCGTTGCCGTGCTCGGCGCCACCGGCGCCGTTGGACAGACTTTCGTCCGGCTCCTCGACAGACATCCCTGGTTCGAACTCGCCGAAGTGGCGGCATCGGAGCGGTCCGCCGGCCGGTCGTATGCCGAGGTGACGCGGTGGATCGAGGGCGAGATGCCGGCCGCGGTGGCCGGCCTCACCGTCGTGCCGTGCAATCCGAAGGCCGTCACGGCGCCGATCGTCTTTTCCGCGCTCGACAGCACCGTGGCCGGCGACATCGAAGCCGCCTTTGCCGCCGCCGGCCGCCTCGTGCTGAGCAATGCGAAGAACTATCGCATGGAGCGCGACGTGCCGCTGGTGATTCCCGAGGTCAATGCCGACCACCTCGCGCTGCTCGACGTGCAGCGCGCGCAGCGCGGGTGGACGGGCGGCATCGTCACCAACGCCAATTGCGCGGCCACCATGGCGGCCATGGCGCTCGCCCCGCTGCACCAGGCCTACGGCGTGCGCCGCCTGTTCGTGGTCACCATGCAGGCCGTCAGCGGCGCCGGCTATCCCGGCGTGCCGTCGCTCGACATTCTGGGCAATGTCGTGCCGTACATCGGGGACGAAGAGCCCAAGATCGAGCGCGAACTGCAGAAGATGCTCGGCGTGATGGACGCCGACGGAGTGCGTCCGGCGCCATTCGTCGTGAGCGCCCACGCCAACCGCGTCGCGGTCGAGCACGGGCACACCGTCTGCCTGTCGGTGGAGTTCGAGCGCGAGCCGTCGCTCGACGACGCGGCGCGTGCGCTGCGCGACTGGACGGGGGCCGCCGCCGTGCGCGGGCTCCCGTCGGCGCCCGAGCGACCGCTGCACGTCTTCGCCACCGACGACCGGCCGCAACCGCGGCGCGACGTGATGCGCGGGCAGGGCATGACCGTTTCGGTGGGACGCCTGCGCCGCGACCCGCTCTTTCATCTGAAGTTCGTCGCCATGGGGCACAACACCATTCGCGGGGCGGCCGGCGGTTCCATCCTCAACGCCGAACTGCTCGCGGCCACGCGCCGCACCGGCACGGCATGATCGTCGCGAAGTTCGGCGGCACGTCGGTCGGCGACAGCGCGGCCATCGAGCGCACGGCGGCGATCGTGCTCTCGCGCTTGCCGCGCCAGCCGCTGGTCGTGGTGTCGGCCCTTGCCGGCACCACCAACGCGCTGCTCGACATCGCCGCCCAGGCGTCGAAGGGGCAATTCATCGTGGCGATCCGCGGCATCGAGGCGTTGCGCGAGCGGCACCTCGCCGTGGTCGACGAGCTGCTCGGCGGCGGCGCCGACGGCGGCGAGGTGAGTGCCGAGGTCAGCATGCTGTTCGACGAACTGGCCCATCTGGGCGAGGCGCTGTCGGTGCTCGGCGACGTCAGCGCCCGCTCGCTCGATGCGGTGGCGGCCTATGGCGAACGCCTCTCGTCGCCCATCGTCGCGGCGGCATTCCTGCGGCGCGGCATTCCGGCGACGTGGGTGGACGCCCGCCGGGTGATGGTCACCGACGGCACATTCGGCAAGGCGCGTCCGCAGTCCGAGGCCATCGCCGAGGCGGCGCGCGAGCAGCTGTTGCCGATCCTGCGCGCGGGGCGCGTGCCGGTGGTCGGCGGCTATATCGGTGCGACGACCGACGGGACCACCACCACGCTCGGGCGCGGCGGCTCCGACTATTCCGCCGCGCTGCTCGGCGCCGCGCTCGACGCCGAGGCCATCGAGATCTGGACCGACGTCGACGGCATGCTCACGGCCGATCCGCGCGTCATTCCGCACGCGAGGCTCATCGAGCACATCCGGTTCGACGAGGCCGCCGAGCTGGCGAGCTTCGGCGCCAAGGTACTGCACCCCAGCACCATCGCGCCGGCGGTGCAGCGCAGCATTCCCGTCTTCATCTACAACTCGCACCGGCCGCAGGCCACCGGCACGCGCATCACCTTCGACGCCCCGCGGCTCTCGGTGCGGGCCGTCGCCGGCCGGGCCAACGTGGTGCTGGTGAACGTGAAGTCGAGCGCGATGCTCGGCATGCCGGGCGTCGTGCGCGGCATCTTTTCCGTCTTCGAGCGCTTCGCGCTGTCGGTCGACGTGATCGCCACCTCCGAGGTCAGCGTGTCGGTGACGCTCGACGCCGAGTTGCATCTCGACGACGTGCTCAACGCGCTGCGCGCGTTCGGCGACGTCACCGTGGCGCGCGGGCGCGGCATCGTGGTGGTCGTCGGCTCGGGCCTCGGCGGCGACACGCCGACAATGGCGCGGGCGCTCGCCGCGCTGGGCGAGTTGCGCGTGCACATGTGCTCGTTGAGCGCCAGCGCCATCAACCTCACGCTGATCGTCGATGCCGATCAGGTGCACGAAGCGATGCGCCGGCTCCACCGCGCCTTCTTCGAGAACGCGGCGTGAGCGCGATGTCGCTCGCCATCATCGGCGATGGCCGGATGGGACGGCTCGTGCGCGCCCTTGCCGTGGAGCAGGGCATTCCCGTGGCGGCGGTCCTCGGTCGCGACGACGTGCGACGCGCGGGCATCGACGCCGCGACGCTGGGCGGGGCGAACGTTGCCGTCGAGTTCACCGAACCCGGCGCCGCGGCCGCCAACGTGCGTGCGTGCGTCGCGGCCGGGTGCGCCGTGGTGTGCGGTACCACAGGATGGGACGCCGAGCGTGACGCGGTCGAGGCCGACGTCCGCGCCTCCGGCGCGGCGCTGCTCTGGGCACCCAACTTTGCGCTGGGCGTGCACATCTTCGCCGCCCTCGTCGCCGAGGCGGCGCGCCGCGCGCGCGTCGCGGGCGGCTTCGATGCCCACATCGTCGAAACGCATCACCTGGCCAAGCGCGACGCCCCGTCCGGAACGGCGCGGCTGCTTTCGCGCCTGGCGGAGCAGGCGTCGGGCGCGCCCGTCAACATCACCTCGGTGCGCGTGGGTTCCGTGCCCGGCACGCACGAGCTGGTGATCGACGGCGCGTTCGAGCAATTGCGGCTCGTGCACGAGGCGCGCGACCGCCGCGTGTTCGCGCTGGGCGCGCTGACGGCGGCCCGCTGGATCGCCGGCCGCCGCGGCGTCTTTTCGCTCGACGACATGCTGGCCACACCCGGAGGCGACTGATGGGCGCCTGTTCGCTGCGCGGCGCCATCACGGCGCTGGTCACGCCGTTCACGCCCGACGGCGCGGTGGACGAGCCGGCGCTGCGCGCGCTCGTCGCCTGGCAGGTGGAGCAGGGGATCGACGGCCTGGCGCCGATGGGCTCCACCGGCGAAGCGGCCACGCTCACGCTCGACGAACGGGTGCGCGTCGTCGCCATCACGGCCGAGGTGGTGGCCGGGCGCATCCCCGTGATCGCCGGGGCGGGGTCCAATGACACCGCCTCGGCCATCGCCAACTCGCGGGCGATCGCCGCGGCGGGCGCGTCGCACCTGCTGCACGTGTCGCCCATGTACAACAAGCCGCCGCAGCGCGGGCTCATCGCGCACTTCCGCGCCGTGGCCGATGCGGCGCCACGCCCCGTGGTGCTGTACAACGTGCCCGGGCGCACGGCGAGCAACATGGAATCCGACACCCAGCTCGCTCTGGCCGCGCACCCGAACATTGTCGCCACCAAGGAGGCGTCGCGCGACCTGGCGCAGATCGCCGCGATCATCGGCGGCCGTCCCCGCGGCTTTGCCGTGCTGTCCGGCGACGACGCGCTCGCCATTGAAGTGATGGCGCTCGGCGGCGACGGGGTCATTTCCGTGGCGTCCAATGTCGTCCCCGCGGCGGTCCACGCCCTCGGCGTGGCGATGGCCGCCGGCGATGTCACTGCCGCACGCGCCATCCATCAGCGGCTCCTCCCGCTCTTCGATGCGGCGTTCGTCGAATCGAACCCGATGCCGATCAAGGCGGCGCTCGCCCTGATGGGGCGCATCGGCAATTCGCTGCGCCTGCCGCTCGTGCCTCTGGACGATCGCTACTTGCCCGTGCTGCGCCGCGCGCTGGCCGACGCCGGGGTACCGCTCGCATGAGCGCCGCCATCGATCTGGCCGCGGTTGCCGAACGCGTCGAGGCGCTCTACGCGCTGCCCGCGCACCAGGCCATTCCCGATGACGCCGAGGAGACGATCGATCTCCTGCTGACCGCGCTCGAGCAGGGTCTCGTGCGCGCGGCGGTGCGCGACGAGCGCGGCGAGTGGACGGCGGTTCCGTGGGTGAAGCGCGGCATTCTCGCCGGCTTTCGCGTCGGCCGCATGGTCGACCAGTCGGTGCTCGGCGATGCGCGCGTGAGCCGGCCGTTCACTTTCTTCGACAAGCACACCTATCCCACCCGCGCGCTGACGCTCGACGATGGCGTTCGCGTGGTCCCCGGCGGGTCGTCCATCCGGCGCGGTGCGTACATCGCCCGCGGCGTCGTGTGCATGCCGCCCATGTTCGTGAACGTCGGCGCCTACGTGGGCGCCGGCTCGCTGATCGACTCGCATGCGCTGGTCGGCTCGTGCGCGCAGGTGGGCGAGCGCGTCCATCTCAGCGCTGCGGCGCAGATCGGCGGCGTGCTCGAGCCGGTGAATGCGTCGCCCGTCGTGATCGAGGACGACGCGCTCGTCGGCGGCAATTGCGGCGTTTACGAGGGAACGGTGGTGCACGCGCGCGCCGTGCTCGCCGCGGGCGTCGTGCTGACGCGCGGCACGCCCATATTCGACCTGGTGCACGAGCGCGTGCTGCGGGCGGGCGACGCCGGCGTGCTGCACGTGCCCGAGGGCGCCGTCGTGGTGCCCGGGGCGCGGCAGGTGTCCGCCGGGTGGGGGCGCGAGCAAGGGCTGTCGCTGCAGACGCCCGTGATCGTGAAGTACCGCGATGACAAGACGGATACCGCCACCGCCCTCGAGGCGTGGCTGCGATGAGGATACCATGCGCGTAGACGGCCGACTGCGGGTTCCAGGCGACAAGTCGATCTCCCACCGTGCGCTGATGCTCGGCGCACTTGGCGCCGGCCCGTCGTGCGTGCGCGGCGTGCTGCAGTCGCTCGACGTCAAGAGCACGGCGCTCGTGCTCCGCGCGCTCGGCGTCGACGTCCCCGACCTCGGCGACGAAATCGTGATCCGCGGCGTCGGCCTGCGTGGGCTGCGCGCGCCGCTCGTCGACCTCGACTGCGGCAACAGCGGCACGACCACGCGGCTGATGGCCGGCATCGTTGCCGGCGCACCGCTCTCGGCGCGATTCACCGGCGACGCCAGCCTGAGCCGGCGCCCGATGGGGCGCGTGGCGAAACCGTTGTCGCAGATGGGCGCGCGGTTCGAGTTCACCGACGGTCGCGACGGCCTGCCGATGACCGTGCACGGCGGAAACCTGCGCGGCCTCACCTGGCACATGGAAACGGCCAGCGCGCAGGTGAAGAGCGCCATTCTGCTCGCCGGGCTCGTGGCCGACGTGCCCGTCGAGGTGCTCGAAACCGCGCCGACGCGCGACCACACCGAGCGCATGCTCGCCGGGCGCGGCGTCGACCTGCGGGTCGAGGGCGGCATCGTCACGCTCGTGCCGGCCGCGCGCTGCGACGCCGCCGACCAGCTGGTGCCGGCCGATCCCTCGTCGGCGGCGTTCTTCGCGTCGCTCGCCGCCCTCTGCGACCACGGCGAACTCGCGCTCGACGACGTGTGCGTCAACCCCACGCGCGCCGGCGCGTTCAATGTGCTGCGGCGCATGGGGGCGAAGGTGGCGTTCGAGAACCAGCGGTCGGAGGGCGGGGAAGAGGTGGCATGCGTGGTCGTGTCGCCGGCTTCGTTGCACGGCACCGTCATCGAGGGCGATGAGGTGCCGTCGCTCGTCGACGAACTGCCCGTGCTCGCCTGCGTGGCGGCGTGCGCCGACGGCGAGACGCGGGTCACGGGCGCCGGCGAGTTGCGCGTGAAGGAGAGCGATCGCATCACGGCGATCGTCGAGAACCTGCGCGCGGTCGGTGCCGACGCCGAGGAACTCCCCGACGGGTTCGTCGTGCGCGGCAAGGGGCGCCGTCCGTTCGCCGGCCGCGTGGCGACCCATGCCGATCATCGCATCGCGATGGCGTTCGGCGTGCTCGGCGCGATTCCGGGCAGCGCGATCAGCGTCGACGACCCGGCGTGCGCCGCGGTCTCGTTCCCCAACTTCTGGGAGGAACTCGCGCGTGTCGTCGTCTAGTCGGTCGCCGCTCGTGGTCACCATCGACGGTCCGGCGGCGTCGGGCAAGTCGAGCACGGCCCGGTTCGTCGCCGAGCGGCTCGGCGTGCGGCACGTCGACAGCGGCCTGCTGTACCGCGGCATCGCGGCCGCGCGACTGCGCCTCGCCGACCCCCCGGACCTGTGGACCGAGCAGTCGGTGCTCGAGGCCGGAGCGCGAATCTCCCTCGCACCGGGCGAGACGAGCTTCACGGCGCGCCTCGATGGGGCGGAGTGCGAGGCGGAGCTGCGCGGCGCGGCCGTGACGGCGGTGGTCAGCCTCGTGGCCCGGATGCCGCAGGTGCGTGCCTGGGTGAACGGGCTCGTCCGGGGGGCGGCCGCGTCGCACGAGGTGGTGGCGGATGGCCGCGACATGGGAACCGCGGTCTTTCCCGACGCCCGGCTCAAGGTCTGGCTGGTGGCCATGCCCGAGGAGCGGGCGCGTCGGCGTCTGCTGCAGCGGACGGGCCGTGCCCCGACGCCGGCGGAACTGGCGGCCGAATCGGCCGAACTGGAGGCGCGGGATCGCAAGGATCGCGAGCAGACCCAGCCGGCCGCCGACGCGGTGTGGATCGACACGACCGACCTCAGCCAGGACGAGCAGGTCGGCCGGATTGTGGCGCTCGCCGAGGAGCGGCGGTAAGGGGCGAGCCACCGATCGCCGCACCGCACGATCAGGCTTGCCCCAATCGCCGATCCAGCATATAATAAAAGGCTCCGGTCGAATGGCCGGACTCGGGACCTCGACGGCCCACGCGCCCTCGTCTTCCGGGACACTACCACCCGCATCCTCGCGCGCGGCGAGCCGCACAACTCCGCGTCCAGGCGACACATGACCAGCCCCACCACCCCCGAAGCCACCCCGCAGATGATCGAGCGTGAAAAGCGCATGGCCCAGAAGGCCGTGCTGCGCCCGCTCGCGAATCGCCGCCCCGAGCTCTACGAGGAGGACGAATACACGTCCGCCGACTACGAGGCGATGATGGACCTGTACAACGGGACGCTCGCCTCCATTGAAGAAGGCGAGATCGTCAAGTCCCGCGTGCTCGAGATCCGCGACAACCTGGTCGTGCTCGACATCGGCTTCAAGTCCGAAGGTTCCATCCCGCTCGAAGAGTTCAAGGACATGCCGGAACTCAAGGTCGGCGACGAGGTCGAGGTGCTGCTCGAACACCTCGAGGACCAGGAAGGCTCCGTCGTCCTGTCCAAGAAGAAGGCCGACTTCATGCGCGTGTGGGAGAAGATCCGCGTCGCGTACGAGTCCGACCAGCCGGTCGAGGGCGTGCTCGTCAAGAAGATCAAGGGCGGCGTGGTCGTCGACCTCATGGGCGTCGACGCCTTCCTTCCCGGCTCGCAGATCGCGCTCCGCCGCGTCCCGAACATCGACGAGCTGCTCGGCCAGAAGTACGAGTTCAAGATCATCAAGCTCAACAAGCGCCGCCGCAACATCGTCGTCTCGCGCCGCGTGATCCTCGAGACCGAACGCGCCGGCAAGCGCGAAAAGCTGATGAAGGAGCTCCAGAAGGACCAGGTGCGCAAGGGCGTGGTCAAGAACATCACCGACTTCGGGGCGTTCATCGACCTCGGCGGCGTGGACGGCCTGCTCCACATCACCGACATGTCGTGGGGCCGCATCCAGCACCCGAGCGAGATGGTCACCATCGGCAACGAGCTGGAGATCAAGGTCCTCGATATCGACTGGGAGCGCGAGCGCATCTCGCTCGGCCTCAAGCAGCTCCAGGCCTATCCGTGGAAGGACGTCGCCGCCAAGTACCCGGTCGGCACGCGCGTCTCGGGCAAGGTCGTCAGCATCACCAACTACGGCGCCTTTATCGAGCTCGAACCGGGCATCGAGGGCCTCGTGCACATCAGCGAGATGAGCTGGACGCGCAACGTCCGCCATCCGTCGAAGCTCGTCAGCATCGGCGAGGCCATCGAGGCGGTGGTGCTCAAGGTCGATCCGAACGAGGAGAAGATCTCGCTCGGCATGAAACAGACCGAGCAGGATCCGTGGATGGTGCTCCCGCTCAAGTACCCGGTGGGCACGCGCATCAACGGCAAGGTGCGCAACCTCACGTCGTTCGGCGCGTTCGTCGAGATCGAGCCGGGGATCGACGGCCTCATCCACATCTCCGACATGAGCTGGACCAAGCGCGTCCAGCACCCGTCGGAAGTGGTCAAGAAGGGCGACGCGGTGGACGTGGTCATCCTGAACATCGACAGCGACAACAAGCGCATCTCGCTCGGCCTCAAGCAGGCCGAGGAAGATCCGTGGCTCAAGATCGGCGAGACCTACCCGGTCGGCACCGAGCTCAAGGGCCACGTCGTGCGCCTGATGGAGAAGGGCGTGGTCGTCGACGTCGGCAACGACATCGAGGGCTTCGTGCCGATTTCGCAACTCAATCTCACCGGCAAGGCAATCCAGAGCCCCGCGGAGATCGCGTGGGAGCAGATGGCGCTCGACCTGCGCGTGCTCGAGGTCGATCCGATCCATCGCCGCATCGTGCTGTCGGTGACCAACGTTCCGGAAGGGCAGGAACGCCCGGCCGAGCCGTCCAAGGTGCACACCGAGGAAGGCGATGCTGTCGAGATCCCGGCCGACCTGTCGGCGGTGATCGAAGAAGCGGACGAAGCGTAAGCAGGCGGCAGCAACGCGAAGCCCCTCCCGGCATCGGCCGGGAGGGGCTTCGCGTTGCGGGGGGAGAGTGCGGGGGTTTGGTGAGGGGTGCG
>Ga0315268_10000391_pt1 | contig 51671 bp, 34 predicted proteins | sample C1_top_MG_FD_204535 | JGI IMG/M metagenome (GOLD analysis project Ga0315268, IMG submission 204535) | Sediment microbial communities from Yellowstone Lake, YNP, Wyoming, USA - C1_top | ecosystem: Environmental > Aquatic > Freshwater > Lake > Sediment | place: USA: Wyoming | collected 2017-08-01 | reverse complement strand
CCCTGGGAGAATGGCTATATCGAGTCTTTTAACGGAAAACTCAGGGATGAGCTGTTAAATCTGGAGATCTTTGACACCCTTTTGGAGGCAAAGGTCTTGACCGCTCGTTGGCAGCATGAGTATAATACGTTTAGACCACACAGTTCACTTGGTTATCGGCCTCCGGCCCCGGAAACAAAACAACCTCTGCCCATCTGTTCAGCGGCCTAACAGTAACATTTAAACTGGTACAATTAACGGGGGCATGTCAGTGGTAAAAACACTGGTCAACGAAAACCAGCAGCCCGGCTATTATACAATCAATTGGGATGGCAAGGATGGAAGTGAACGACAAGCAGCAACTGGTGTATATTTTTACCGCTTATGCGCGGGCGAATTCAAGGCAACTAAAAAGGTGGTGGTCCTTAGATAAACACAGGACGAGATGCATAAGTAAACAAACCTAACAACCAAAACGAAAGGAAAACAAAACTATGGCCGCCTTAACCGAAGCTCAAAAACGTTCCTTTAACCGGCAGATGACGGAGATCATGTCGGCCAACAAAGTGGAACTTAAAAAACAAGGGTTGGACATAACCGCCAAATTAAAACTTTTGCAGGGCAAAGCGGCAGCCTCGGAAAAAGCCGAAGAGGAACAGCTAAAAGCCATGGCCGAAGTAAAAGCCAAGACCGCCGCTTCGGTTAAAATGACCACCGAGACATACGCCCTGGCTTCGGCTCAACTGGATGCCATAGTGGGAACCTTGGGCAAAGACCATACGCTTTCCCAAAAACTCAAGAAAATGCGGGAATCCATGTCCAAAGTGGCCTCAAGGGGCGTAAAAAAGGCCAAAACCCAGTAAATACCACTAAAATAGCGGGTTACAAGGGCTATAACCTGGGTTACAAGGCTTGTAACCCAGGTTAGGAAGGTTATAACCCAGGTCAGAAGGGTTCTAACCAAGGTTAGAAGGGCTGTAACCCAGGTTAGCAAAGCTGTAACCTAATTTTTAAGACCTGTAACCAAGGTTAGGAAAGATATTACCGGGGTTCAAAACCAGCTAACCGAAACTTAGTAAAAAACAATGGCCGGCATTTGCCGGTCATTGTTTTTTTTATGGCACTTTAAAATTGACATGGGTTTATTTTATGGTATAATGTAAAAAACAAAGAATTGCAATATGCCCCAAATCTCATTAGTCAAATGTTCAACCTATAACCAGTCCGAAGTTGACGCCGCAGTAAAAAAGGCCGTTGATCTTCTGGGCGGCATGTCCGTTTTTGTCAAACCCGGCAACAAAGTCCTGCTAAAGCCCAACCTGCTTTCGGCCAAAACTCCGGATCAGGCCATCACCACCCACCCGGCGGTGGTGGAAGCGGTGATCATTCTGGTAAAAGAGGCCGGAGGCATTCCCATGGTGGGCGACAGCCCGGCCGGGGCCTTTAAAAGTTTGGAGGAATTCTGGAACACCACCGGGATGTTGGAGGTCTGCCGCAGGCATTCGGTTGAACTGATAAGCTTTGAAAAATCCGGAGTCCAGCAGAAAGAATGCAACGGCAAAAAGTATCACCTAGCCAGACCAGTGCTGGACGCCGATGTCATCATCAACCTGCCAAAATTAAAGACCCACAGTCTGACCCTGATGACCGGAGCGGTCAAGAATATGTACGGGGTGATCCCCGGCCTCAAAAAATCCATGTACCACAAGCAGGCCCCCAAGCCCTGGGATTTTTCCAAACTGGTGGTTGACATATACGCTCTGGCCAAGCCGCATCTGACCATTGTTGACGCCGTGGTGGGAATGGAAGGGCTGGGGCCCTCGGCCGGAAGCCCCAGGAACCTGTGTTTCGTCATGGCCGGACAGGACGGGGTGGCCCTGGACAGTTATGCAGCCCACCTGTTGGGCAAAAAGCCGCTGGAGATACCCACCACCAAAATTGCCTGGCAGCAGAAAGTGGGCATAGCCGATCTCAAACAGATAGAAGTTTTGGGAGACCAGATATCGCCGCTGAAAGATTTCAAGTGGCCGCCCAACTGGTTTTACTCCCTGATCCCCAATTTTCTGGCCAAATACGCCGCCAGGCTGTTTTGGGTGCGGCCGGCTATCGATCCCAAGTTGTGCATCAACTGCGGCTACTGCGTGGAGAGCTGTCCGGTCAGCGCGTTAGCCTCGGTTGGGGCCGTGCCGGAGTTCAACTATAAACTTTGCATCAACTGCCTGTGCTGCAGCGAGGTCTGTCCTCGGCATGCGGTCTACCAGAAACGCAGCCCGTTGGCCCGGCTGCTGGGGCGCTGAGCTTGGAATCCATTTACAATTAGGACTTTTCAAGGCATGAAAAGAACCGGTTATTACATACAGTATGTTTTACTTAGGATACTGCAGTCGGTTATGACCGGCCTGCCGCCCAAGGCAGCTATAAAACTGGGAGCCGTCCTGGGATCAGTCGGTTATTATCTTGGCTTGCGAAGGAAGGTTGCTTCAAATAACCTTAAGAGTTCATTCCCTTTTAAAGGGGAAGATGAACTTAGATTGATCGCATCCGGCCTTTACCGCAATCTGGGAATGAACCTGGCCGAGTTATTGCGTTTTGGCAATGATAATCCGGAAGATGTAAGGGCAAGGGTCAGACTGGAGGGGTCGGAGCACCTGGACCAGGCATTAAGGAGCGGCAAGGGAGCCATTTTGGTCAGCGCTCATTACGGTAATTGGGAGCTTTATGCGGCCGCCCTGGCCTGTCACGGTTATCCGTTCTCTGTCGTGGTCTATCCCCAGCACAATAAATATGTGGATCAAATGCTTAACGGTCTGAGACGGTCTAAAGGCATTGAAGTGATCTACAAGAAAAACGCCGCCCGCGAGGTCCTGCTGTCCCTGCGCCGCAACCGCTTCGTGACCATGCTGGCCGACCAGGATGCCGGCCCGGATGGGGTATTCCTTGATTTCATGGGCCGGAAGGCATCGGTCACCAAGGGTCCGGCGGTGTTCGCCATCAAGACCGGAGCTCCCATAATCACCGGGGCCATAGTCCGCACCGGTGGAGGAATGCATCAGGGTTTTGCCGACCCGCCGCTTTATGCCGCGGCAAATCCGGACAAGGAAGCGGAGATCGCAAGACTGACCAAAGCCTTTACCTCTAAGCTGGAAGAGTATGTAAACAACAAACCCGACCACTGGTACTGGGTGCATAAAAGATGGAAGACGCAGCAATGTTAGAGATCAAACACAAGACACTGGTTGATTTCGACCAATTAGCCGGTCTTTTCGAATCAGTTGGTTTTAACCGTCTGGGTGAACGCAGCCGTGATGCTATTCCTTCATTGCTTAAAAACACAGACCATTACATAGCCTGTTATGTTGACGGTGAACTGTCGGGTTTTATCAGGCTGTTGACGGATTATTACTCCATAGGATATATTTTTGACCTCTGCGTTGCCCCTGAACATAGAAAAAAAGGGATTGGTAAACGTTTGATGCAAGAGATGATAACATTTTGCGATTCACGCGATATATCCGTTACCCATCTTTTAGATACTTCCCAATACGAAAATTATTATTCCCAATACGGCTTTAATTCTGAGCAGGGAATAAAAGGGATGTACCGGATCAATCCTTCATATCTCAAGGAAAAAAATGAAAGACATGAAAAATCCCTTATCGCCTGAGATCTATGTCCAAAGGCTAAAGCCCAGGGAGGAGGACATCCGGGGGCCGTATTTCAGGGACCAGACGGCCGTCATCCATTCCATGCCCTTCCGCCGGCTGAAGCACAAGACCCAGGTGTTCTTTTCCCCGGACAACGACCACGTCTGCACCCGGATGGAGCACACCCTGCATGTGGCCACCATTGCGGCCGCCATCTGCCGGGTGCTGGGCCTGGACGTGGACCTGGCCCAGGCCATCTCGCTGGGGCACGACCTGGGCCATGCGCCCTTCGGCCACCGGGGCGAGGAGGTGCTGGACGATCTGCTGAAGGATCACGGCGGTTTCAACCATGAACTCTATGCCTTAAGGGTGGTGGACCAGCTGGCCAACGACGGGGCCGGCCTGAACCTGACCTACGGGGTGCGGGACGGGATCGTCTGCCACTGCGGGGAAAAATACGAAAAGCAGATCCAGCCCCGGAAAGAGAGGGTGGACCTTAAAAGCATCAGGAAACTGGGGATCTATCCCAGCACCTACGAAGGCTGCATCGTGCGGATGTCCGACAAGATCAGCTACCTGGGCCGGGACATCGAGGACGGGATCCGGGCCGGGATCATCAACGAGGACGAGGTGCCCGGCAACATCAAGCAGATACTGGGGCGCAAGAACGGCGAGATCATCGACACCCTGGTCAACGACCTGATAGACGAATCCCAGAAGACCGGGGCCATCTCCTTCTCCGACCGGAATCATCAGCTGATGCGGGCCTTGTACGACTTTAACATGGCCAACATCTATACTTCTACCCCGCTGGAGGAATACGGGATGTTCTGCGAGAAGATATTGAGGACCCTGTTCGACGAGCTCAACCAGGTGTACCGGAGATACGGCCGGGATTATCCGAAGTACGACAGCGATCCGGTGCCCCTTTTCCGCCGCTTCGGCCGCCACGTCCAGAAGCTGGCCGGAGTGTACGACCAGGAGCAGACCCCGGCTGCAGTGATCGTCAGCGATTACATCGCCGGGATGACAGACAACTACGCCCTGGCCTGCGTGCACGAAGTGTTCATTCCCGAGCCCATCAAGTTCGACCTGCCCAGGACAATGGTTTGACAGTATTTTTAGGGGAACCAGGAATACAGGAATTGTCAGCAACCCTTTGTAATCAATTATTCCCCGGAAAGACATTATGACCGCCTCCACCCACTTGACCATAGAGCAGGTGGCCCAGATCCTGCTTACCCGGGGCCGGATAACCGCCGAACAGCACCGGGAAATCCTGATCAAGGCTCCGGCCCAGAAGGCCAAGCTGCAAAAGTACCAGGAGGCCGCCTTCAGCCGGAGGCTGCACCAGGCGGCCAACATCATCACCCCGGCCGAGGTGATATCATCGCTGAGCATCAAGGTGCCGGGCCAGCAGGGCCGCCTGCTGACCGAGGACATGATCACCATGGCGGTGGCCGAGGACCTGAAGATGCCCTACCGCAAGATCGACCCCCTTAAACTGCAGCTGGACGTGGTCACCTCGCATGTGGCCCGCCCCTATGCCATCCGCCATCTGATAGTGCCGCTGGAGGAGGATAACGGGGTGGTGACCATGGCGGTGGCCGACCCCTTCAACCTGGAGATCGTGGAAAGCCTGCAGAACGCCCGCAGCATCAGGATCAACACGGTGCTGAGCTCCAAGACCGACATCCTGAAGATCGTCCGCGAGTTTTACGGATTCAGGGCCTCGGTGAGGGCGGCCGAGACCGAGCGGATCACCTCGGACGAGCTTAACAACCTGGAGCAGCTGGTCAAGCTGAAGGGGCAGGAGGAGATCGAGGCCAACGACCAGCACGTGGCCAGCGCCGTGGAATACCTGCTGCATTACGCCTTCGAACAGCGGGCCAGCGACATCCATATCGAACCCAAGCGGGACAAGTCCTACGTCCGGCTGCGGATCGACGGGGTGCTGCATTATATCTACACCATTCCCCGCAAGCTTCACGCCCCCATGGTCTCCCGGATCAAGATCATGTCCCGGATGAACATCGCCGACAAGCGGCGACCCCAGGACGGATCAAGACCAATTTCGCCGGGAAAGAGATAGAGCTGCGCGTATCCACCGTGCCGGTGACCTTCGGCGAGAAGGTGGTGGTCCGCATCTTCGATCCCGAGATCCTGATGCAGGACCTGGACCAGCTGGGTTTTTATCCCCGGGAATACCAGCTTTACAACGCCTTCATCCGCCGGCCCAACGGCATCATCCTGGTCACCGGGCCCACCGGCAGCGGCAAGACCACCACCTTGTATTCTTCGCTGAAATCGCTTTCCTCGCCCGAGGTCAACATCATCTCAGTGGAGGACCCGATCGAGATGGTGATCGAGGAGTTCAACCAGATCGGGGTCCAGCCATCGGCCGGGGTCACCTTTTCCACCATCCTGCCCAGTATTCTGAGGCAGGACCCGGACATCATAATGGTGGGCGAGATCCGCGACAAGGAGACGGCCGAACACGCCATTCAGGCGGCGCTGACCGGGCATCTGGTGCTGACCACCCTGCACACCAACGATGCTCCGTCGGCCATCGTCCGGCTGCTGGACATAGGCATCCCGTATTATCTGATCTCATCGACCGTGGTGGGGGTGGTGGCCCAGCGTCTGGTGCGCCAGATCTGCCCCAACTGCATGAGGGAACGTCCGGCCACCGCCGAGGATTTTGAAAATTTTGCCGGTGAGGAAAGGCCCCAGAGGATATTTTACGGCGAGGGCTGCATTGAATGCCGGGGCACCGGGTATAAGGGCCGCACCGGGATCTACGAGGTAATGGAGATAACCGACAACCTGAAATCGCTGATGATGTCGCCTCAGGTCAACCTCAACGACATCTTCAAGACGGCCCGCACCGACGGCATGGTCAGTCTTAAGCAGGTGGCTATGCGAAAAATGATAGAAGGGGTCACCACCTACGAAGAAGTGATCTCGGTTAGCGGATAAAAAGTATTAGAACTTAAAAAGAGTTATATGAAGATTAAAGTCATCTTGTTGCGTATATTTGAAAATGTACTTCTTGCTGGGGCCTTATTGGTAGTTATTCCAACAGTTCCTTCTGATGTTTCGGAGAAGTTATCATTTTCATTTTTAAGCATTATTCTATTTATTGCTAATAGAATATTAGTTCTAAAACGAAAGGCCGATAGTTTAATTATCATTATTATACAGGTTATTGTATATGCTCTTTTTGCCTATGGGGTTTATGAAAGAGTTCTAATGGGTAATTGAGGAAGTAAATGAATCTCAACGACGATCATTTCTGCTTCGCTTGCGGCCATAAAAACCCCGACGGCCTGCAACTGAAGTTCACCTACCCGCAGCCGGGAACCTGCCGGGCCGAATTCGTCCCGGAGAAGAAATACCAGGGCTGGCATGGCATCCTGCACGGAGGAATCATCTCCACGCTTTTGGACGAGGCCCTGGCCCATGCCGTGGGCGGGGCGGAAGGAGGAGGCGGGGCTTCCGGTGCGGTGACCGCCGAACTGACGGTCAGGTTCAAGAAGCCGGCCAGGATAGGGAGCAAGATCGTTTTGTCCGGCAGGGTGGAGAAAGATAACGGGAAAATAGTCGAAGCCAGTTCCGAGATCGCCGATGAAACAGGTATGGTGCTGGCCAGCGCCCGGGGCAAGCTGGTGAGGCCGTCTAAATGAGCATCTCCGAAGGCCTGGAATTCATTACCGACATCCAGATATACCAAAAGGTGATCCAGGAAGAGATCCCCAAGGCCCGAAAGTTCCTGTGGCTGGCCACTTCCGACCTGAAAGACCTTTATGTGGCCGAAGGCAAAAGGATGGTGCCTTTTTTAAAGGTGTTGTCCGGACTTTGCCAAAGCGGGGTGGAGCTGAGGCTGATCCACGCCAAGGAGCCGGGGCCGAACTTCCGCAAGGATTTCGACCGTTATCCAAATCTGATTGAGGGATTGGAGCGGCTGCTCTGCCCCAGGGTCCATTTTAAAACGGTGATAGTGGACGGGAAGTTTGCCTACTCCGGCAGCGCCAATCTGACCGGAGCCGGGATGGGCGCCAAATCAGACGACAGAAGGAATTTTGAATCAGGTTTTGTAACTATGGAAAAAGACCTGGTGAACCAGATGATGAAGCAGTACGATGAATTATGGATGGGAAAACACTGCGAAACCTGCCAGCGCAAAGCCTATTGCACCGAGTACCAGGACATTCTGGATAAAAAATAAAACATGATTAATTCTGTAAGCTCTTTGCCTGTCCGCAAAGCATATATCGTTTCGTTGGGCTGTTCCAAGAACCGGGTGGACACCGAGGCCGTCATCGGCCGGCTGTTGAAGGCCGGATATCAGATCACTTCTGATCTCGATAAAGCCAGTGTGGTAATCGTCAATACCTGCGGGTTTTTGCAGGAATCGGTCAACGAGGCTTTGTCCGAGCTGCAGGCGTTGGCCAGACGCAAAGAAAGGATCGGATTCCGGCTGGTGGTCACCGGCTGTCTGGTGCAGAGGATGGGGGAAGAGCTTTTGCGCGAGGTAACGGAGATCGACGCCCTGGTCGGCGTGCACGGGTACCAGGACATCGTTTCCGCCGTGACCGGAAAAAAGAAACTGTCCGTCTCCAAAGCTGCCTGGGTTTACTCCGCTGCTTTCTACCACAACCGGGCTTTGACCACCGGTCCTGGCTGGGCCTATCTCCGCATCGCCGACGGCTGCGGAAACAATTGCTCCTATTGCCTTATTCCCAAGATCAGGGGAAGGTTCCGCAGCCGGAAGATGGGGGAGATCATTGCTGAGGCCAAAATACTGGTGAGCAAAGGCGTCAAGGAGATCAACCTGATTGCCCAGGACACCACCAATTACGGACTTGACCTATACGGCCAAAGGTGTTTGGGCAAACTGATAAAACGGCTGGACAAAGTGCCGGGTTTGGAGTGGATCAGGATACTATACGCCCATCCGGCTCATTTGGATGACGGTCTGATTAACGACCTGTCGGAGACGAAGCACACGGTCAATTACCTTGACCTGCCGCTGCAGCATGCCTCTGACCGGATACTGGCTTCCATGGGAAGAGGGACGACCCAAAAAGGCATCATCTCTTTAATTAAAAAACTGAGAAAGAAAAGCCCTGGGCTGGTTCTCAGAACGACCGTGATGGTGGGCTACCCCGGCGAGACGGAAAGGGAATTTGGGGAATTGATGAGTCTGGCCATCAAGACCGGTTTTGACCGGCTGGGCGCTTTTGCCTTTTCGCCGGAACCCGGCACCAGGGCGGCCCGTTTGACCGGCCAGGTTGACGCCAGCACAAAAACCCGGCGGCTGGGACGATTGATGGAACAACAGAAAAAGATATCACTCTCACGGAACCGGATCCGGCTGGGCAAAAAAGCACTGGTCCTGGTGGAAGGCGAGTGCGGGAAGGGTCTGGAAATAAAGTTTCGGAAAGGCTTCCGATATTATGGCCGCAGCCGGGGCGAAGCGCCGGAGGTCGACGGCAAGGTGTTCATTAAAACCGGCAAAAGGCTGGAACCCGGCAGTATTGTTCCGGTTAAAATAGACCGGGCCTGGGCCTACGACCTGGGCGGTATCCTAATCAACGATCAGGATTGGACCTTATGCTAATAGCTCTGATATTCTTTCTTTTTGGCCTGTTGTTCGGTTCCTTCGCCAATGTCTGCATCTGGCGGATCCCCAGGAAAGAGGAGGTGGTCCTCAAACCATCGCATTGCCCTGATTGCGGTGCTCCGATCAAATGGTATCAGAACATTCCGGTCGCCAGCTATCTGCTTCTGCGGGGCCGGTGCAGCAGGTGCCAGAAGAAGATCTCCCCGCAGTATCCGCTGGTGGAGCTGGCGGGTGGGGTCCTATTTGCCGCCGCCTACCTGAAGCTTGGATGGAACTGGCAGCTGGCCGGTTACCTCCCGTTCCTATGGGCCTTGCTGGTGATCTCGGCCATAGACCTCAGGCATTACATCATTCCCGATGTTTTAAGCCTTCCCGGCACCGGCTTGGGACTGGCTTTCGGGCTGGCGGGGACCTTTTACCCGGGTCTGAACCTTTCCGTTTTCGGTAGCGGAGATCTGTTTTCCCTGCCTTCCTGGCTGGACAGCCTGCTGGGGACCATACTGGGAGGGGGCCTGATATGGCTTTCGGCCTGGGGTGGGGAGAAAGTGTTTAAACAGGAGGCAATGGGCGGAGGTGACATAAAGCTGGCTGCTCTCATCGGGTCCTTCGTGGGCTGGCAGGCCCTGCTGATAAGTCTTTTCCTGTCGTTTTTACTGGGCACTTTGGCCGGCGTTCCCCTGCTACTAGCGGGCAGACTAAAAAAGACTACGGAGGTGTTTGCTGATGCCGCTCCGGGGCAGCCCGCCAAAGCCATGGTCCCTTTCGGTCCGTTCCTGGCAATGGGGGCTTTGACCGCATGGCTGGCCGGGAGATTCATCTGGGGATTATACACCGGATTGATGTTTAAGTGACCAGAAATTTTTTAAGCTCAAACATGCCTAAAGATACTTGACAAACAGAAGGTTTTAGGTTATAGTTATAATGTTAACAAAATAAGCCATAAGGAGATATTCATATTAGAGCCGTTCAACGTCAGGGATAAAACAGGGATTTAATAAAATAAAACGAATCACCTTTTTACCGTACCCTGATATCGGCTCGGCAGTACATTTTTTTTAGGCTGCATTATCGCCTTATTTTTGCCGGTATCAATTAACTGATGCCGGCATTTAATTTTATCAGCTATGTTCAAAAAAGTTGCCATCGCCACCATCATATGCGGGTTTTGGGCAGTAACGGCCGGAGCCCAGGTAGAGCTTTTGAAGTCAGACGACAGGGGAGTTTTGATCTCCTGCCAGTTTGCCCCGGTTGTCTTGAACAAAAACGGACAGGGACAGACTATACCTGCGATCGCCGATTGCCGGACAGAGGGAGCACCGGGACAGCCTGCTGTCTTATATCAGCAGTTAATGGTGGGGATACCCCAGAACGCCAAAGTGGAAGTCAAAATGGTTTCCGGGGATTATTTGGAGTATAGCGGCATTGACCTGGCCCCGGTCCCGTCATTGGTGGGAAAGGGCCCGGATGATTTGGGAAGCTATGAATATAAGAAGAGCGACAATTATAATCAAAAGCAAAGCAAAGCGTTATTTCCTGAAAATGCAGCTGTACTTTATGCTTTGGACGGATTGAGACGCCACCAGGTGGCTTTGGTCAGGATATATCCAGTTCAGTATGACCCGGGTTCAAAGAAACTGAGGGTTTACAGCAGGATGCAGGTTCAAGTTGCCTGGGATATCCCCGGACTCCCAATGGGATCCGGCGGCGACGGGGCATACGGGCCGGTCCTGGCCGGACAGATAATCAATTACCAAGAATCCAAAGACTGGCTGGCGGGACCTTCCAAAGCCGGATCAAAGGCGTATGACCCCTTCTCGTCAGCCCAGGTGTGGTACAAGCTTTCGATAGTGACCGAGGGAATATACCGGCTGGATTACAATTACCTCAAACGGAACGGCATCAATCCCGACATCATTGATCCCCGGACCATAAAGATATTCAGCGGCGGATCCAGGGCCTTTTCCAAGAATTACATACCGTCGACGGCCGACAGCCTGAAGCAGATCGGCATCCTGGTGACGGGAGAGCAGGACGGCAGGTTTGATGCCGGAGACCAGATAATATTTTTCGGACAAAATCTGGCCGGATGGGATAAGAACCGCGCCTTACTCAATGGTCATTACTACAATCCTTACGGCGACACCAACAGCTACTGGCTGTGCTGGGGTGGGGACCGGGGTTTAAGGATGACCCGGCGCGATTGCCGGCCGATAGCGTCAAATTGTGTCACGCCCCAAAACTTTGCCGATACCTTACATTTTGAACGCGATGTTTTTAACCCCTTCAATTCCGGAGAGCTGTGGTACTGGCAGAACATGAAAAGGGCGGCGGCGGAGACGGTGCGGGACTACAGCCTGCCGTTTGAACTGCCATTTGCCGCGGCGGGCCCGGCCCTGGTGCGGATAAACTACCGGGCCGGGATCAGCAGCAGCCACCATTTGAATTGGGGCGTCAACGGGACGCTTTACAATCAAAAAACCTGGACCGGAAGCCCAGATTCCGGACCTTGCACCGACTCTCTGGTCTTGCCTGGCCTGTCTTCCGGTTCCAATGCTCTGAACCTGCAGTTATACCGGGTCTCTTCCGACAGCGACATAGTTTACCTTAACTGGTTCGAGGTTTGTTACCGTAGAAGCTACCAGGCCTTAAATTACAATCTAAGGTTCAGGGCCGATTCCCTGGAGGGCCAGCCTTATAAATTCCACCTGGAGGGTTTTGCCAGCGACAGCCAGGTCATCCTGGATATTGCCGAGGCCGAAACGCCGGTCCATATCTGGAGCGACCGGGTGTTCGATTTTTATACTGAATTTGAGGATAACTGGCAGAAAGGCTGTCTTTACTGGGCCGCCGCCAGTCCCGGCTGGCAAAGGCCAGCCAAGATCGAGCCCTACGTTCTGCAGCACTTAAGGCAAAACTATCTGGACGTCAACTATCTGGTCATTGCCGCCGATGAATTCTGGCCCCAGGCTCAGGCCTTGCTGTCCCTGCATTCTTCCGAAGCCCGTTTGCAGCCCGCGGCCGCGGTAAAGCTTTCCTGGATATACAATGAATTCAGTTTCGGTATCAAGGATCCTTCGGCCATCCGGAAATTTTTAGATCATATCTACCTGAATTCGGCGGCGGCCAGCCCCCAAAGATGCCTGTTGTTCGGCGACGGAAGCAATGATTACCGGGAAATAGACAAAACCTGGGGCCGGCATAATTTCATTCCCACTCATCAGGAGGATGATTTAGAACTGGAATTGGGGGAATACCTTTTCTATTCGTTCGATGACTGGTACGTCCGTTTGGGAGGCTTGTACCTGCCCCAGCTCATCTTCGCCCGGATCCCGGCCAAAAGCGCGGATGAGGCTTGGACAGTTGTGAGCAAGATCTCCGGCTACCGATCCGCAACCGGTCCTGCCGAATGGCGCAATAAGGCCATTTTGATGGCCGACGATGAATTTACCGCCGACGGCACCTATTCCGGGGAAACGATGCATACCAACGATTCTGAATATTTGACGAAGTACATCCTGCCGGAGAGTTATAACATAACCAAGGTATACGGGGTGATGCGGGAATACATCATGGATTCCGACCACCACAAGCCGGATGCCCGCAATGCCCTGATCGGCTGCTGGAATCAGGGGGCGGGGGTCATCAACTTCTTCGGCCACGGGGCCTATTTTACATGGGGGCATGAACGGTATTTCCGGGATACCGATGTGGCGAACCTGGCCAACGGCGGCAAACTGCCGCTGGTGGTCATGGGTACCTGCGGAACCTCCAGGTTTGACATGAGCCGTTTTGAGGCCATCGGCACTTCACTGGTGGTAAAGAGCGGCGGGGGAGCCATTGCCACGGTGGGGGCTACCAGGGGAACATATTCTTCGGGGAATTTCAATCTGGCCAAGGGCATTTATAACAGTCTTTTTGCAGGAAATAGTGATCTGGGGCAGGCTGTCTATGACGGCAAACTGGCTTCCGGAGGGAATCCCCTATATGTATTGATGGGCGATCCGGCCCTTTATCTCTCAAAACCGGCCGGGGTTTGCAGCTTAAGCTTGAATGCCGACACTTTAAGAAGCCGGGGCACATATTCGGCCGGCGGCCGGGTAAGCGGTTTGAACGGAATCCTGGAGGGGCAAGCACTGCTTACGCTCTACGATGTCACCCGGCAGGACAGCTCGTTATATACACCCTCGCTTAAATACGAGATTCCGGGCCGGCCGCTTATCAATTTCGGAGCCGAGGTCAGGAGTGGCGTCTTGGAAACTCCTTTCATCCTTCCCAACATGGCTTCGATCAGGGCCGAGACCTTGTCCGGAGCCCGGCTGGGTGCCTATGCCTGGGGCCAGGCGGGTGATGCCAGCGGCTTCCTGGGCCGTGAGCTGTGGATCGGAGGCACCGATACCAGCACCCTTTCCGATACCTGTAAGCCCTGGATAGAAGTATGGGCCAACGGCGTCATGCTGGCAGACGGGGACAACGTCGAAAAAGGATCACAGCTTTCGGTCAAGGTAAAGGACGACAGGGGCATCAACATTATACCGTTTTCGGCCTCTCAGACAGACCTGGTGCAGGTTTTGATCGACGGCACCGATCTGCGGAACATCAGCGGCGATTTTATATACGATACCGGCAGCCCAACTTCCGGAGAGATAAGCTGGACCCTGCCCTCCTCGCTGCGGGCCGATACCACGCATAAATTCAGATTCACGGCGTACGATTTGACGGCTAAAAAAGGTGTCCTGGAACTTGATCTGAAAGTGCTGTCCTTGTTCGGGGAAAACAGGATCGACGGAGTTTACAACTATCCCAATCCGTTCAAGCAGGGCACCTGCTTCACCTTCAACCTTTACCAGGAAGGCGATGTTATCCTGAACATATATACCATCGGGGGCCGGAGGATCAAAACTTTGGCCCAAAACGGCAGAAGCTACGGCTACAATCAGATATTTTGGGATGGACGGGATGCCGAGGGAAGCCTTTTGGCCAACGGGGTTTATTTCTATAAAATAACGGTCAAGGGGCAATCCGGGGAAGCCAGCGCCTTGGGCAAAATGGTGGTGATGAAATAATCAGATTAAATATTCAACTGGAGAAAACAGAGATGCTAACAGCAAGAATCAAGCTGATCTTGGCCGCGGCGATAATCCTTTCATCGACGGTGCCGGCCTGGGCCATATCCGAGGGCGGTGCAATATTCTTAATGATAAGGCCCGGAGCCAGGCCCAGCGGCATGGGCAGCGCCTTCTGCGCCATAGCCGATGATGCCACCGCCACCTATTATAATCCGGCTGGGTTGGCCTTCTTGAAAAGGAATGATCCACTGTTGAATTATTCGGATGTCAAGGACTGGAGCAGGTTCCTCAACAGTTTCAAGGATTCGCCGGAGGTCAGCGCCTTTGCCTGGAATGACCTCAACGATCCCGAAGGCATGCTGATCGAGCTCTCGGGCTGGCCCCTGCTGTCCCAGGGCGATGTTGCCGACTGGAACAAGCTTTTTTCCGCCTTGGCTGACACCAGCGGCCCGGCCGGTAAAAAATTATTGCCGCTGTTAAGCGAAGATGCCAGGGCCGTTGCCGCCGGATACAAACCGGGCAAGGCCTTGGACAAACAAGCCCGGTCAGCCATGGTCTATTCTTTGAACAGACTGATCAATGACCCAGGTACCTATAAACTGGCCAAATTGGATGCGCCTGATATTCCGGCACCGTCTTTGACGATATTATCCAGATACCGGATGATTCCCGACAGCCTGGGATTCACGGCCTCAAACGTAACCGACCCTCAGGGTCTGGCCCAGAGAATCAAAGGCCAGGCCGACCCGGTGTCCCAGTACATATACGGCAAGATGTCGGGACCGGCGAAGATCTTTTTATCAAGGAAATATAACGATAAATATTCAGACAGCCTGAAATCGGTCCTGGCCGCCGCCTTGAACAATGTCTGCAGGCAGGCAGGCCTTTACGGTGAAAAGAGATTTAAAGGTGCGGCGCTGGATGCCGCCACCATGGTTCAGGCTGGGAAAAACCTTTCCGGCGGCCAGCTGGCCCGGTTCAATCTTATCCTGCTGCTGCAGGCCTATCCTGGGCTAGTGAACATCCGGACCGGCGAGCTTTCGCCTGAAGATATGCGCCTTTTGAACCGGGAAACGGTGGCGGCCATGTTGAACGGAGCCTTAAAACCCTATAAGCCGCTGGAATCGGGCGATTCCCTGACCTGGTATATAAAGGCCAGGACCAGTGAGACCGTTGGCCAGATATTCCTGCAATATTCAGGCGAAGGACCCTTGGCCGAGGCCGAAACCAGATTGTGGCTGGATGAGATCAACAATAACGTTATTACTGACACCCAGCTGGTCCGTTATCCGGTTCCGCAGGGCCGGACCCCGAGCCATTACCTTCAGGCCCTGATAGGCCAAGGCCCCCTGGCCAATCAGGCGGCTGTCAACCGGATCATGCTGTCCGAATACCTTCCAAGATGGTTTGGGTCTTCTAAGAAAGCATCCGATCCCTATCAGTACCTGAAATCCCTTTTAAGCGCCAATGTTTTGGCGGAACTGGACCGCCATTTCAAAGGCCAGGCGCTTGATGCCGACAAAAGGCAGCAACTCTTATCGGACCTGAACATGGCCATCTCCCGGCCCGACTTTTACCAGAAGGAACTTTGGGCGGACCGTCCGGTCCCGGCCGAAGCCCTGGATTATCTGGCGGAAGGCCCCGGCGACCTTAGTCTTAAAGACCTGCGCAATATGAACCGGATGCTGCTGGAATCACTATACCCTGCCGAACTGGTGAAGATCGGACAGGACAAACGTTATGCCTCCCTGATGCATTCGCCCTGGCTTTCCGAGATCTGGTCCGACGTGGGGGACATGTATTACGAGTATCTAGCCTATGTCCAGCCCTACAAGGACTGGGGAGTATTTGGCGGCAGCGTGGTCTTTATTTCCGAAGGCACCAGCCGGCACACCGGAAGCGGCGGGGAAGATTACGGGGAGTTTTCCAGTTACGAGTTCTCACCCAGCCTGTCTTACGGAAATGAGATACTTAATGACCTGGCCGGAGGGATCAACTTAAAGCTGATCCATTCCCACCTGGCTCCGTTCGGGGCGGAAGGCAGCCAGGGCAAAGGCGTGGCCACCACCTGGGCCCTGGATTTCGGATTATTGTACAAGGGGCCATTCAGGGGGCTTTCATTCGGGGCCAATCTCCAGAACATCGGACCCAAGCTGGAATACATTGACGCCGAGCAGGCTGATCCGTTATCCCGCAATATCAGGGCCGGCACGGCCTACAAAATACTGGATAGCCGCTGGACCCAAATGACCGTGGCTTACGATATCACCAAGATGCTGGTCATCTACAACCGTCCTTGGAGAGAGGAACTTAAGGAGGCTGTGCACCACGCCGGCCTGGAATATCAATACAAGGGAGCGGCCTTGCTGGGGCTCCGAGCCGGTTATGTCTCTGATGAAATGGGCAAGATCAAAGGCGCCACCTATGGTTTCGGGGTCGGTTACAAGGACATTCAGTTCGATTTCGGCATGGAGCCCGGAGGCGAGCTTCAGAAATACAATAAAAAATTCTCACTTTCAGTAGAGCTGTAATATGAAGGCCGTCCTTTTAAAATACCGCCGGGATGGTTTATTCTGGCTGTTGGTCCTGGCGGCTCTGGCCTCAGCCCGGGCCGGCGAGCTGCAGGACCTGAAGCAGGAATGGAAGACGTCGCGCCCTATCATTGACCGGATCAAACAGCAGCCCCGCCAGTACAGGGATGCAGTTTCCAAGATGAACCTGCTGGCCAGGGTCCGGGAGGCCGCCAAAAACAAGGGCGGGAGCAAGCATAACGCCCCGGATACGGTCCATGTGCTGGCCATCAAGGCCCAGTTCCAGCTGGATGATGATGCCTATACTGCCGGAAACGGCCATTTCGACTATGCCGGCAACGGCCAGCCGATGTATATTGGCGGCGATTGGCGCAACGGCCACAATCTGGATTACGAACCTCCCCACGACAGCCTATACATCCACAATCAGATGCTGGCCTTACGCAATTATTATACCGCAGTATCCGACAGCCAGCTGTACATAGAATTTGAGCAATGGCCCAAGGGAGACACTTCGGCCTACACCTTGCCCCATCAGATGTCGTTTTACAGCGATTTTTACAACGGGGGCGAGAATTGGGGAGCGGGACTGTATGTTTTACTGCGGGATGCCTTGGATGCGGCCAGCATCGATAGTTGCAGTTTCAGCACCGGCAGCGGAACCACCAAAGTTCCCAAAGCCGTGATGATCTTCCACGCCGGGTCCTGCTGGCAGACCGATCCCTATGGGGCGGACCTGCCTTCGGTTTTCTTGCAGATGGATGAATCCAGCCCCATCATCGTCAAAACCGGGGCCGATACCATATATGAAGGAATCATCGACGCCGAGACCCAGAGCCAGGACGGAATGGTGCTGGGCTCGCAGGGTGAGATCGCCCACGAGTTCGGACACCAGCTGGGGCTGCCGGACCTTTATGACTATACCATGTATTCGGTGGGACTGGGCGAATGGGAGCTGATGTCCTGGGGTTCGTGGAACATGAACGCCTACGTGCCGCCTCATCTCTCGGCTTGGTGCAAGGTATTCTTGGGCTGGTCCCAGCCCAAGACCCTGAAGCCGGGGGACGATCTGACGGCTGTTTTTGACTGGGCGGCCAAAGATCCTGACGCTATTGTAAAGGTCCCAATCAATTCCCATGAATATTATCTGATCGAGAACCGCCGGGCCTGGGTGGATCCCAACAGCGTCATTTCCGACTCCGCCTCGGCCGACTCCAACGGAGCCAGGGTTTGGCACAACGGGGTGCTGGTGAAAGTGAACGACTACGACATGTCCCTGCCGTTTGAACTGGATGCCGGCGGACTGTTAGTCTATCACGTAGATGACAACCTGATAAACCAAAGATGGTATGACAACAGCCTGGAGACCGGGGATACCAAGGCCATTTACGTGCTGGAAGCCGACCACGTCCAGGACCTGCAGCGCTGGGGCGGCTCCCCCTATTCCACCTATGCCAGCCCTTATGATGCCTACTACGCCGGGAACAACGACCGGCTGGATGACGGCAGCGATCCGGCCACAATAGCCAATGACGGTTCGTATACCCATATTTCCGTATCCGGCATTACTGCCCCGTCCGAAAATATGAGTGCCAGAGTCAAAGTCGGATGGAGCCTGCCCGGCTTTCCCTATGACCTGGGGCAGACGGTGGACTGGAACAGCCCGAACTATGCTATTTTGGGAGCTGATACGGTGGTGTTGATCATTCCCGGCAATGACGGGAGGATATATGCCCTGACCGACAGCGGCCGCGGCCTTTTTAACAATGATGATACCCTGGTCTTGGCGGCCAATGATACGGTTATAATTAGGGCCGAGTTTGCCAGGGTATCAGGCTACATTTATTCTTCTCCGGCAGTTGGTGACGTTAACAAGGACGGCAGACCCGAAGTGTTCGTGTCCTCGGCTGATCTATTGACCCAAGGGTCTGTTTGGGGCTTTGGTTTTGACTCTTATGTCGCAACGGAGATTACGGAGCACAGCAATACCTACAACCTGCGGAGGGCGGCAGCTGTTGCTGGTTTCCCCGTTCTCACCAGCGGCCCGGTTTATTCCTCGCCCACATTGGCTGACATCAACGGCGACGATACGTTGGAGATCCTTGCCGCCTGCGATGACGACAGCCTCTATGCCTGGCACCACGACGGCCGCCGGGTGGAGGGCTTTCCCAAATACTTGGCCATGGAGACCAGGGCCACGGCATCGGTAGCCAATTTGGAAGGATCCCCCGATACCAGCGAAATAGTGGTCCTTTCCGGTGACAGCCGGGTGTTCGGAATTGATCACAGCGGACATGATCTTTCCGGGTTCCCAGCCCTGAACGCCTGGGTGGACTGGGTCTCAGCCTCTACCGCAATCGGCGACATCAACCGCGATGGGAACCCCGAGATAGTGGCTTGTCCGAAAAACGCAATAACGGTGGTGGATAAACAGGGCCGGACTGTTTCCGGCTGGCCGGTTGCACATGACCAGAGCGCCATAGCCTCACCGGTCCTTGGCGATCTGGACGGAGATGGTTATCTGGAAATAGCGGCCGCCATCGGCACCAAGCTTTTTGCTTACAATTATAACGGAACTTTGATCTCAGGTTTCCCCAAGGAGATATCTGAATCGCTCTATGTCCAATCCTCCCCGGTGACCGCTGATGTGGACAACGACGGATTGCCTGAGATAATCATCGGATCTCCCGACGGCCGGGTATATGCTTTCAACGGTGACGGCACCAGTGCCGCCGGGTTTCCGCTGACGGCCGGGGGGAAGATATATTCCACTCCTATGCTGGCCGACCTGGACGGCGACGGCTCAGATATCGAACTGGCGGTGGGATGTGATGACGGCAATCTGTACGCCTGGAGCATTGCCTCTCCAGGTGTCTCTTCTCGTCTCAATTGGCCTATGTTCGGCGGCAACCAGGTCCATACCGGTTTCATGAACTGGGACCCGGCTGTTCATTCTCTGGCGGCCAGATCCGGGGATCTTATAAGGAATGTTTATGTCTACCCCAGCCCGGCCCGGGGTGATAAAGCCAGGATCAGGTTCTTTTTGGAAAACGATGCCGAGGTGAACGTTAAAGTATTCAACCTGGCCGGCGAGCTGATCCGCCAGTTAAGCCAGCCCGGGCAGGCCATGACCGAGAACGAGGTCGTTTGGGACCTGAATAAACCCAAGAACACGGCTTCCGGGGTTTACATCATCAGGGTAGAAGCGAATGACGGAATATCGGCAAAAGCCAAAACCTGCAAAGCGGCGGTGATAAAATGAAAAAAATATTTATCTTAACCGGTTTGGTTTTAATATCTGTCTATCAGACCAGCAGTCTGGCTGCCCAGCCTCAGGACAGTTTAAATGCCGGATCGCCAGATTCTGCGATCAATCCCGCCTCAGACACCGTGAGCCCTGTGCCGGCGGCCAAAGCCGGCAAGCCCGGATTGGCGAGAAAATTGAGAAAGTCAACCAAGAAGGCATTTTTCCTTTCGCTTTTGGTGCCGGGTTCCGGTGAATACTATGTGGAGAAAAAAGGGTATGCCAAGGGTTTCATAACAGCGGAAGCCATGATCTGGTCGGCTGCCCTGTTCAATAAATATCAGGGAGATATGTGGCGCCGCGACTATATAAGTTACGCCGCCCAGCAAGCCGGCTCCAATTCCGCCCGGACCGATGATTTTTATTACCAGAACGTCTATGAATGGCCCAATAGCTACTGGTACAACGAGGACCAGTGGCGGCAAGCCAGGGAATTGTATCCCTATGACCCGGCCGCCCAGCAGATATATGTGGCCGATAAGCTTTATTCGTCTGATGACGCGTGGGAATGGAAGGATTACGACCAATGGTATTACTACCGCGGCCTAAGGGTGAAAAGCCGGAATGCTTTGCACCGGATAAGCTACTCGTTCGGGGCCTCGATCCTCAATCATTTGCTGTCCGCCGTCAATGCTGCCAGACTGGCCAAGCGCTTCAACAAGCAAAGGGCTAAAATAACTTTGGACGATTACTGGCGTCTGGAGTGCAATTCATACCGTCCGGAAACAATCACTCTGACTTTTCTGCGGAATTTTTAAGATCAAAAACAAACAGGAGCATCCTCCGTCAGCCCTAAAAGAATGGCAGCGACGGGGGATTTTCTGTATAATTATAAATAAAGGACCATATGAAACGCTGGATATGCCTCCTGGCTTTTTCGCTGGGCCTTTTTTCATGTACGGCGATAGTCGACCAGAGAAGGCCGGATCCGGGCGGGAAAGCGGTAAGAACTTTTCAGGCCTATAAAATAGCCCAGCTGGGTGTCTACGATTCCGGACCTTCAATGTGCTCCAATGTGAGGGGGGAAATATTCATAACCGATGCCGGGGGCTGGCGCATGCTCAGCTTTAAGAACGACGGCAGCCTGAATTATGAATCTGCCTTTTCATCGGCCCGCAGTTTTTTGCTTAACGGCCAGGCCAATGGTGTCTATCTAACGGACGATCTGAACAAGCGCATCCAATATTTCGATGTCTGGGGCCAGAAGCAAGGTCTGATAACCTATTCCGGCAATTCCTTCGTTTCCGGCACGGTTCTAAATGACGGCAGTATGTTTCTGCTGGACAATCAGATAAATACTGTGGTGGTCTTGGACAATCAGGGTAAGGAGGTCCGGCGGTTCCGGTTGATGGCTGGTAATGCGGGGTGGCAGCGGCCCACTGCGCTGGCAGTGGACGGTACCGGGACGGTCTTGGCCACTGCTGACGCCCAGGCCGGCAAAATCACGGTATACAATGCCTACGGCAGCTATCTGGGGGCCATAGATGCCGGACCCTCGTCCTCGCCGTCGGCCATATGTTTTGAGCCGAGTACGAAAGTGCTCTGGGTCTGTGAAAGGGACAACGGCCGTCTCAGCGCCTTCGAGATCAAGGGTTCAGGAATTTTCCCGGCTGCGGTCTGTACCATCGACCGCCCAGTTTCCGTGACCTGCAGCGCTTTGGGCGGTGTATTTGCGGCCACCGATAAGTATCTGATGAACATCAGCGAAAAATGAGAACCGGCCTAAGGACATATCTGTTTTTGATCATTGTCGTTTTTCTTTTTTACCGATTATCATGGGGATCGGAAACTGAGGGAAGGGACAAAACCGTCATTCCGGGCGGGTTTCCAGGCTATTCGTACCAATTGCCCCTCCGGAACATAATCCAAGGCAGCGATTCCGTCATGATGAATCATAGCCTGCTGGTTCCCAACCAGGATTATGCCCTTAACTGCAGCACCGGGGAAATCTATTTCACGGCAGTGCTAAAACCATCCGATACAGCGGTGGTATACTGTTTGGTCCTGCCATTTGTCCTGCCGGGGAAAATCGTTTATCTGCCGTTGTCCTCACCGTCTGTCCTGGTGCCGGATTCGGCGGGGACTATTCCTGCCTTTAACCCCATCAAGGGCCAATCTTACGGCAACTGGCTAAATGAAAAAAGCGGTCAGGTCCGTTTTGGAGGCAGTAAATCCCTTGGGATCTCAGCCGGATCTGGCCGGGATTTCTCTTTGGAGCAGGCCCTGCAGGTGAGCATAGACGGGCAGTTGAGCCCTTCGCTTAAGGTAAATGCCTTTCTTTCCGATCAAAACATGCCCTTGTCCCCATCCGGGAGCACCGAGGACCTTAGCCAGATAGAGAAGGTTTACATCAAAGCCCGCGGCAGTTTCTGGGAAGCTGTTTTGGGGGATTACGAGCTTGACCAGCAGGGGACTTCATACTTTCAGTTAAAACGCCAGCTTCAGGGCATCCGGGCTTCGGCCAGCTCTCAGAACAAAGGTCTGGACATATCCGCGGCCGTCACCAAGGGGCAAAAGACCAGGATAGATATTACGGGACAGGACGGGAAGCAGGGTCCGTACCTGCTTGCGGCCGGGGCCGGCGGAGCCGTGGCAAAGATCCTGGCCAATACTGAACGGGTATGGCTCAATGGCCAGCTGCTGAAAAGAGGGGAACAGCAGGACTATCAATTGGACTACGAGACCGGTCAGCTGACCTTCAGCCCCCGGCGGCCGATCACCTCTGAATCAAGGATCATGGCCGAGTTCGAGTACTCGGAGCAAAGCTACCAAAGGCCCTTTTATTCCGCGGCTGCCGCAGGGGAACTGGCAAAGAATTTTAGCGTCAGGGGAGGGTACCGGCAGGAAGGCGACGATTACACCAGGCCTCTGTCCGCTGAGTTGAGCCAATCCGACAGGAACATCCTTGACCTGGCCGGTGACGATACTTCCAGATACTGGGCCGACGGCGGGACCATGGTGGGGGCCGGCCAGGGAAACTATTCGTACCGTGATTCTTTTTATGTATACGCCGGCCCCGATTCCGGCAATTACCTGGTCAGCTTCACCAAGGTGGACAGCGGAATGGGAGATTACCGTGACAGTCTGGGCATATTAGTGTACGCCGGCCGGGGACAGGGTGATTATCTGGCGATCAAAAGGCTGGCAGCTCCGACCCGGATGCGGACATACACTTTGGGTGGATATATGACATGGCCGGGCGGTCAGGCCGACCTGGAGGGTGCTGGGACCGATTTGGACAACAATCTTCTTTCCGCCAGGGATGACGGCAACAACCGCGGTTACTCAGGAACGGCAAGATTGTACTGGAAAAGGGACACCCTTTGGGGCGGCGGTTTTGAGGTTAAGGCAAGAACCACGGTCCAGGACCCGGACTTTGTGAAAAGTGCGGGTCCGGCCGATCCCGATTTTATTACGCACTGGGGACTATACAATTGGACCGGCACCAGGGATCTAAGTTCTCTGATGCTCCGAAAGGCCACGGAATATCAGGTCAGTTTTGGTCCCGAGAGGTTAAAGGCTGAAGCTAGCTGGGGCCGTCTGGACCTGGAGAATTCGGTCTGGGGCCGGAACTACCGGGCCGGATTGCAATTCCGGCCTCAGCCAGGCTGCCGGCTGAAATACGCCTTCAACCGCCAACTGCTGGGCCAAGCCTGGCCGGAGACCACGTCGTTGGGCCAAAGGAACATTCACCAGGCCGAGGCCGGTGTTTCTTACCTGCGTTGGAATTTTCTGGCAGACCTGACCGCGGGAACGGATCTGGTCCAGCGGGATTCAACCGGCGATTCCGGCCAGAAATATTATCTGGCCGGACTGGGTATGGGAAGGCGGGGAGAGGTTATTGATGCCAGATTAAAAATATCCCGCCGCGAGGATTACCTGAAAGATTCCCTGGATAATATCTTCAAACCGAAATCATACGCTACCGATCTGACCACCACGCTGGGATTGCTTCCTGGACGGGCCTTGACCGGGGACCTGGAACACCGTTACCGCAGACTGACCTTCCGTCCGGGAATGACGGGACAGAACCTGAACACACATCTGGGCCTGCTGCGGGCCAATTACCAGGGCTGGCAACAGACAATCAGGGCCGGCCTGGATTATTCCGTCAGCAGCTCAGAATCGAGGCTGAAGCGTGAGACCTTTTACCTGGTTGCCAGCCGGACCGGTGATTACAGTTATGATCCTGTGACTCAAACCTATTATCCCGATACGGCCGGCAATTATCTGAAAAAGATAGAGGAGGAGCCGTCCGGAACCATGGCTTCAGACATTTCGGCCAAAAGTTACTTCAGCTATTCCCCGGGAAACTCGCCCTCCGGACCCTGGTACCAGAACATCAAGCTTGATTTAAACGGGACCGCAGGTCTAAAGACCGCAGGCAAACTGTCCGCGGCCATGATGGTTTTTGTTCCCCGGTCTCTGTGGGACCGGACCGCCAATCTTTCGTCCAGCCTGGATTTGGCCGCAGACCTTTGGTGCTTTCAGGATTACAACCGTTTTCTGAAGTTCCATTACCGGGCTCGGAGGAGCGATGACAACCAGTATGTTAACCGCAGGATCAGCATTAATTCCAGGGAAGCCAGGGCCGAGTTCAACACTCAGCTGCCTCCGGCCTACAGGGCCTTGTTATACGGGGAACAGGATATCAACAGCACTGCGTCCCTGGAATACGGCCTGGAGAGCGAGAGCCGGGGGGCCAAGGCCGGTTCAGAGTTCAGCTATCTTTACAGGAACCGGACAGAGCTGGGGATAAAAACCATAATATTTTGGGAAAGCCTCTTAAGGCAGGGTTTTTATTTAAGCATTCCCAGAGTGAATTACCGGGACATAAGTATTTCTCCTTTCATGAACCACCAACTGGGACTTAAGGGAAACACCAGGTTGGAATTCAGCCAGACCTACCGCCGGGCCGATCAGGCCGGAAACGATATTCCCCTGGAATTCTCGGTCAGTCGTCCGACCGGACAGATCCAAACCTGGAGACTGCAGGCCGATTACCGTCTGAGCAACTTCCTTACGGCTTCGGCCTCCTATGACGGCCGCAAAGAACCTCAAAAAAAGGCGCTGCATAACGCCCGGGCCGAGATCCGGGCCAATTTCTGAAATGATTACCAAGACATTCCATATTGCCTGCCTGCTGCTGCTGGCGGCCGCTAAAATCTGCGCCCGGTCAATTGACTCCGACAGCATCAGCTTTCAAGGAGACGATTTATATGGCCGGAAGCAGCTGATGTCCAACTGGGAGGTCAGGGGGGACTCGGTTCTCCTTAAGGATATCACTGGCGGCTGCAGATTACTGACGGAGAAGTACCGCCGGGCCGGATATTACCGGGCGGAATGCGTGGCGGAATACGGCACCGACAGCAGCTCTGTGCTTGTAAGGATAACTGAAGGCCCGCGTTACCTGGTCGGAGAGATAGCTTTTGAAGGGAACGTTTATCTCAGCGATAATTATCTCCAAGACCTGATAAGCACCAAACTGAATGAAGTGATGGACAGTGCCTCGGTCGTTGGTGATATGGAGGCGATCAGTCTGGCCTATGCCGACCAAGGCTTTCCACAGGCTGAGGTATCGGTAAAAGAGCTCAAGATCGTCGGCCACAGTCTGTCAATCACTTTCGGTATAACTGAGAACGCCCGGGTCCTGATCAGCCGGATCATTTTTCAGGGGAATGCGGCCACCAGGGACCAGACCCTGCAGAAAATATCCGGACTTAAGGCCGGTTCGGCTTTCAGCAGGGCGGAGCTGGAAAAAGCCCTCGAGCAACTTAAAGGCTCCGGATTATTCACCGAGGTCTCTCCGCCGCTGCTGTTGGCGGGACAGGACCCAAGCCGGCAGCAGGTCCTGGTCAAGGTCAAAGAGGCCAAGTTCAACCGGATATTCGGCGCCGCCTCTTATCTCCAGCCATCGGCAGAACAAAGCGGCTGGCTGGCGGGGGCGCTGGACCTATATCTGGGAAATATTGCCGGAACTGCCCGCAATGTCTCCGTCAGCTGGGAAAGGCCGCAGAAGGAGAACAGCCGGCTGGAGATCGATTATACCGAGCCGTTTTTGCTTGGCTTTGATGTTTCCGTCTCCGCCGGACTCAAACATATGATCGAGGATTCGTCTTACGTGAAAACTTCGGCCGGTCTGCTGGTAAAAATGCCCTTGGGTGAGGGTTTTAAGGCAGGGATCGGCGCTGAATACGAAAGGATAGTGCCCGGGCCGGCCATGATCTACCAAAGATGCAACAAATACAGCACTAAATGGCTGCTGGAATGGCGTAAAAAAGGAGAATCAGAGTCCATGCTGAATGTCATGCTGAAAATGGAGGCAGATTTCGGGCGCAAGAATTATTACCTGCCGACCCAGCAGCTGACCATCAGCAAGGTCATTTGCGATCTTGTGGCCGGCAAGGATATTTTTACCAGACAGGAATTGTATCTGGCCGTCAAGGGCAGGGCGGTCATCACTGGGGAAAAACCGGTTCCCCGCTATGACCAGTTTTCCATGGGCGGAGCAACAACTCTGAGGGGATATTACCAGGAACAGTTCATTGCCAATCAGGTGGTCTGGACCAATCTGGAATACAGGTATAAGCCGGTTAATAATTTCATGGTTTTCCCCTTTGCCGATCTGGGTTATTTCTTTGATCGGGAAAGAAGCCTGAGGGGGTACCGTGCCGGCTACGGTTTCGGTTTTAAATTGGACACGCGGATCGGCTGGATAAACATAGTCTACGGGCTGGGCCGGGATGACACCATTTTGAATGGCAAGGTGCATTTTGGGTTGGAAAGCGAGTTTTAAAAAGTAAAATATTTCATGTCTTCAACTGTTTACTATAAAAACATTTATAACAGTGTTATCTTATTGTAAATGAAATAATTGCGTTTATAAATCGAAGTATTACTTTTTTACACAAAATTAATGATATGGCAACTTATCTGTAATATCAACAAGTTAAAATGACATATTCAAGCGTTTTGTAAAGGGAACAAATATTGCATTATTTTATTTATTTAGTTTATTTTAACTTCATTATTGCAACCCAAAAGCCACTTGCCAGTTAAATGTTTGCTGGAAAGTATCGGAGGATTAAACATGAAAAAAATAATTTTAATGATTACCATAGTTCTTATGGCGGCTGTTGCCAGAGGTTCCTTGTTGGTGGAGGATAACTTTGACTATCCGGCCGGAGACGATATCACCGCGCATGGATGGGCACACCACAGCGGCACCACTGGGATCATTTTCGTCACCTCTCCCGGTCTGTCATATTCCGGATACATCTCATCCGGCATAGGAAATTCTGCCGATGTTGACACCACCGGCTATGACGACAATGCCAAATTCAGCGACTCCGTAATGACCGGGACGGTCTTTGCGGCCTTCATGCTTAACGTCGAAACCAACGGGGCTCCGAGCGGATATTTCTTTCACCTTGGCCCCCCCACAGTAACCACCAGCTTTTTTGGACGGGTTTGGGGGCAAAATTCGGTTACCGACAGCTTTAAACTGGGTATCAGCAAGTCCTCTGAAACTGTTGGTAACTATTCAACTTTAAATTTTGCCTTCAATCGCACCTACTTGGCGGTCCTGAAATATAATCTCGCCGCCGGCACCCTCAACGACACGGTTAGTCTGTACGTCTTCGAAACGGGCGTTCCCCTGACGGAACCCGCAACGCCCACGGTCGGTCCTTACACCAACGCCGGTTTTGCCGATGCCACAAAACTAGGGGCTGTCTGCTTGAGGCAGTACAGCGCTACCCAAAAATACTTTGTCGACGGCATCCGGGTGGGGACCACCTGGGCCGATGTCTGTCCGCCCACCAGCACGCCGTTCGTTTCCGTCAATCCTTCTTCGCTAAACTTCGGCACCACGGCCTTGACCGACACCTCGGCCGAGTTGAGTTATACCGTCTCCGGCTCCAACCTGACCGCCGGCATCACGGTAACCGCCCCATCCACCGATTTCAGGGTATCACTCACCAGCGGCTCCGGTTATACCAACACCGTCACCATACCCCAGACCGGAGACGCGGTAGCACCGACCGCGGTCTACATTATTTTCAAGCCCACAGTTACCGAGGGGCTTAAAACAGGCAACATCACCAATGCCAGCGCCGGGGCCACCACCCAGAACGTGGCGGTAAGCGGGACCGGCTCCCGGATCATGGTTATAGGGGCACCGCTCAGTTTCGGCGCGGTGGTGGCGGGCAGCTATTCTCCGGAACAATCTTATGTGGTCTACGGCAAAAACCTGACCGAAGACGTCACCATCACCGCCCCCGCCAATTTTCAGGTTTCATTGACCTCGGGCTCCGGCTTTGGCAGCTCGGCCCTGCTGCTGATAGACGGCGATTCGGTGGCCCACACCACTGTCTATGCGCGGTTCGCACCGTCCGCCTCCGGCACCTTTACCGACAGCATCCGGCATTCCAGCCTGGGAGCCGTCAGCCGTTACCTGCCGGTTTCCGGCCGGGGTGTGGCCATAGAGCCTACGGTTCAGGCTTCAAATATCACTTTTACCCGCGTCAATGTGGACACTATGACGGTCAGCTGGACCAGGGGCAATGGCGCCGGTTGTTTGTTGGTGGCCCGGTGCGAAAGTCCCACGGCCAATGTTCCTCTTGATGGCTATTTTTATTCTGCAGCCGATTCCTTCGGACAGGGTTCCACTGTGGGGACCGGACATTATGTGATCTACAAAGGGACCGGAACATCGGTCAAGGTTAAAAAACTTTATGGAATTACTGCTTACCATTATGCTGTTTTTGAATACAACGGCGTAGATAGCTGCGAGAATTACCTGACTTCGGCCTGTCCCCAGAACTTTCAGCTCACCAATTCAGCCTCGGGCAAGATATCGCTGGTCACGTTGGGAACGGCTTATTCCCAGAACTTCAACGCGCTGGATACGGTGCCGAACCCCGATGTGCTGCCTCAGGGCTGGAATTTCCGGGAGGAGGGAAGCACGGCCAATTATACCTATGCCGAGAACAATGGGGCGCTGAACACGGGGAACATCTACAGTTACGGGATGACAGACAGCGCGGATAGAGCCTTCGGCGGCCTGCAGACCAGCAGCCTGGTGCCGACCGTCAGTGCGGTGTTCACCAACAACAGCGGGGGAACTCTCTCGGCCATCGATATCGGCTATTGGGGCGAGCTTTGGCGACTGGGGCTTCAGCGCTACGACAGCCTTAAGTTCGAGTTGAGCACTTCGGCCGGGGTATGGACGGCTCATCCCCAGCTTTGCTTCGTCACTCCTGAGACCACCGGCGCCTCCGGAGTTCGCGACGGAAACAACTGGCTTTACCGCGACTATTGCTGGGCCAGCCTCTCGGGCTTAAACATCCCCAACGGCGGCGACTTCCGGATCCGTTGGCTGGACGCCAATGCCGTCAGCTACGATGACGGGCTGGCCATCGATGACTTTTCGCTGATCCCGTTCAACGGGCGGACCATTCCCCGCATCATCCACACCTCGCCCTACGACACGGCCCTGGACGTGGCGGTCAACGCTCCCATAAAGATCGGTTTCTCGGACACCATGAACACCGCTTCATTGACCTATACCTGCTCCCCCAACCCCGGCGGCTGGTCGGCTTCCTGGAACAGCCCCCGCAACGACACGGTGACCCTGACCCACAGCAATTTCGCCTATTGGACCGACTATACTTTCACCGTGACCCAGGCCCGCGACCTGGAGGGATTCAATTTCGTGGCCGGACCCTGCGCCAATCCCTTCAGCTTTAGGACATCGGTAGACCCGGCCGCACCGCCCATGTACATCACCATCATCAACGTGGGCCAGGGCGATGCCGCCGTGATACAATCCCCGACCGGCAAAAGGGTGCTGATAGACGCCGGAGACGTGGAGGACGCCACCACGGTCTTCAACTTCATCAAGGACAGTCTGGGCACCCCTAATTCCAGGTTCCTCGATTACACTTTCATGAGCCATTTTCATTCCGACCACGGCGGCGGCCTGGACCAGGTGATCTTCCGGCTGGATTCACTGAGGGTGGGGGCTTATGACCGGGGCGATCTGGATGCCACCGGCACTACCTACACCAATTATCTTGATTCCCTAAGCGCCAAGGGCTGGTCGGCCAAGCGCCACGCGGTGACCATGGGGCAGGAATTCGACCTGGGCTACGGGGCCTCGGTCAAGGTCATCTGCTTCAACGGGAAGACCCTGTCCGGCGACGGGGTGAATCCCACCGACGAGAACAATTATTCGCTGGGACTGTTGATCAACTACGCCAACAAATTCAAGATGGTGATGTGCGGTGACATCTTCCTGGACCAGGAGCGCCTGCTTTCCCCGGATCTGGGCGGGAGGATCTCGGTGCTTAAGGCCAATCACCACGGCAGTAATACTTCCAACGGCTTAAAGTGGGTAACCGACCTTAATCCCATGGTGACCGTGATCCCGGTGGGCGATGGTAATTCCTACGGACATGTAAACATCGAAGCCAGGGATTCGCTGCTGGCCGACCCCAAGTCCGGCAAGGCCATTGGCGACAGCAACCGGCTTTACCGCACCGAACTGGGCAGCGGGGCCGCCTGCGTGGCCGGCCGGGACACGGCCCTTTGGGAGAACATCCATATAGAGGTGACACCCAACAATTCCACGGTTTTCCGGATCATGAATGACGGGAGGACCTTCCCGACCCTGGCAGTGGAGCTGTCACAGTTCGCAGCCATGATCAGCCAGTCAAACACCGTGGTGCTCAGCTGGCGCACCGAGAGCGAGAACGATTGTTATGTTTGGAAGGTGGAACGTTCGACCATGCCGGACCGCGGTTTTGCGGAGATCGGGAACGTTCCGGGGCGCGGTACGGTGAATTATGCCAGCGAATATAAATTCGAGGACGGGGGCTTGTCCACCGGAACATACTATTACCGTCTGCTCCAAGTTGACAACTCCGGCAAGACCTCTTATTATGGCCCGGTCAGCGTGGCCTATGTCCAAGGCTCTGTTTGTTCCTTTGCCCTAAGCCAATCACAGCCCAATCCCCTTGGAAAAGGAAGCCTGACCATTTCCTATTCATTGGACAAAAGCGGCAGGGCGGCCCTTAAAATTTACAACATTCTGGGACAGGAAGTCAAAACCTTGTTTGACCAGCAACATGAGAACGGGTATTTCACAGCCAAATGGGATGGGAGGGACAACAAAGGCCGGGAGGTTTCCAGCGGTATTTATTATTACCGCCTGAGCTCTGGGACCCGCAGCACCTGCAAAAAGATCACGGTGATCCGCTGAGCTTTCCGGGGCGTTTCTTGGCTTGCAAATCTAACGGTTTTTTGCTATAATGCCGAGTGAGATGCCCCTGTAGCTCAGATGGATAGAGCAACGGTTTCCTAAACCGTGTGTCGGCCGTTCAACTCGGCCCAGGGGTACCATGATTACAGACATACTTGACTTGACAAATGCCACAGTTAGTGGCATAATAACTGCAATACCATAACAATATAAAAAGGAGAAACGGCATGAAGAGAATGTTCGCTTTGATGGCAATTGTTTTTGTGGTTTTTGCCGGAGGATCAAAGTCCCAGACGGTCAATATTATTGCCCACCCGCAATACACCCCGGCAGACAGCACGACCCCGTTTGCGTTGTACGTTGCAATAAGCTGCACCACGGCTTATGCCCGCGCAAGGATTTATGACTATTCCGGGATGATCACGGGCATTGACTATACCTGGGGCGATACCACCAATGCTCTTGCGGGTCCTAATTTTTGGACCTTAAGTAACGCCACTTCTTATGCAGAAAACGTAAAACTGACCATGTCCAGCGGGACCTGGGCGGGTTGGATGTTCGCAAAAGTAAGCGGAACCGGAGACGATACCTTAAGCCAGATAAGGGTAAGATTCCGCCAACAGCAATCAACCGGAACCATACTTTCCACCAACTATACCGATACCGATTCTGCCAAACACCTGGTCATGGACCCCGCTATAACCGGACGTTTGCATTACGGGGGCTGGCTGAAAGGCCACATCTATTCGGACGCCGGAACCACAGCCCCTTATTCCAATATCGCGGTACTGGCCATAAGAACCGACAGCATCGTCGGCATCTATATTACCGAAAACAATCATGTGGATGAAACTCACGATTCCACCGATGCCGGTTATTTCCGCATGGCGGTGCCCGAGGGGCAGATTGACTCGGTGAAGTATTTCGACATGAGCAACGCCGCGGTATCAGGCTACACCAAAACGGGCGCCCCCTGGACCATAACCAGGGGATTGGAGACGGATATCGATATCACTGGTGTCGAAGGCAGGCCGGCGGACGTCTGCAGATCAGGGTCCGTGGTCATGTCTGCCTGCCCCAATCCGGCTAGGAACCAGTCCCGTATTTCCTTCAACCTGCCAACCGCGGCCAATGTTGAGTTGTCCGTCTTCAATATCGCCGGACAGAAGGTAGCCGCTTTGGCCAGCGGGCCGATGAGCGCCGGCAACCACAGCATAGAATGGAACACCGGAAACGCACCCAACGGAGTATATTTCTATCAGCTTCAGGCCGGAGGCAGGGTGGTCAGCCAAAAAATAGTGGTCATTAAGTAGCCGCATACCCGATGAAAAGAAAAAGGAAGAGATAATATTTATCTCTTCCTTTTTCTTTGAAGTCTATTGACTTGGCGGTTCTGATGCGATATGATTAAAATTTGATATAAAACCTAATTCATGACAAAAAATATTAAAGAAAATAAGTTTTGGCCCTGGCTGATTTTGCTGCCTACCATCCTGATCGTGGCCGCGTTCCGGCTGGCGCCCATGGTCTATGCTCTGTTCATGAGCTTCTTTGACTGGGGGCTGGCCGGAGCCCGGCGTTTTGTGGCCTTCGGCAACTATTTCAACCTGTTGGTGGATCCCAAATTCCACAAAAGCCTTTTGAATACCTTTCATTATGTGCTGGGAGTGGTCCCGGCCTCGCTGTTCATAGCTTTGTTCATCGCCGTTCTTTTGAACCAGAAGATCAGGTTCACCCCGGTCTTCCGCACCGCTTTATTCATTCCGGTGATCACCTCCACCGTGGCGGTCTCCCTGGTCTGGAAATGGATCTTCAATCCCAGGATGGGGCTGGCCAACTTTGCCCTGAAGGTCCTGGGGATGAAGCCGGCCCTGTGGCTGGAGGAGCCGGCCGGAATAATCAACCTGATGCTGGCTCCGCTGCACCTTAAGATCCCGGCCCTGCTGGCCGGTCCCAGTCTGGCCATGTGCGCCATCATCATCATGAGCATCTGGCATTCCATAGGCTACAACGTGATCATATTCCTGGCCGGGCTGCAGTCAATCCCCCGCGATTATTACGAGGCCGCCCAGCTGGACGGGGCGGGGAGGTGGGCCACCTTCCGCAACATCACCTGGCCGCTGCTTTCGCCGACCACCTTTTACGTACTGATCATGACCACCATCACCTCTTTCCAGGTGTTCATCCAGATCTACACCATGCAGGGGCCGATCGGCGGCAATCCCCTGGGCACCACCCGGGTGCTGGTTTATTACCTTTACGAAAAGGGCTTTGCCGACTGGCAGATGGGGTATGCCAACGCCATAGCCTTCGTGCTGTTCCTGATAATACTTGGCCTGACCCTGATCCAGCGGAAAGTGGTGGAGAAAAAGGTCCATTATCAATGAAAAATAAATCATGAACTTCAAACTGTGAACTGTAAACGCATCTGAATGAAATCCAACGGCACCAAAATAATCATATACGTATTGCTGACGGCCATCTCACTGGTGATGATCTTCCCCTTCGCCTGGATGATCCTGACCTCGCTGAAGACCCAGGCCGAATCCATCGCCGTGCCGCCCAAGCTGCTGCCGGCCGCGCCCCAGTGGGTCAACTATCTCAACGTCTGGAGGCAGATCCCGCTGCTGCGGTACTTCATGAACACCATAATCGTCACGGTGCTGACCCTGGCCGGGGTGATAATCACCTCGACCCTGGCGGCCTTTGCCTTCTCCTTCAAGGAGTTCAAGGGAAGGGACCTGAGCTTCATGGCCCTGCTGGCCATGATGATGATCCCCCAGCCGGTCTACCTGGTTCCGGCCTATGTGATCCTGGCCAAGCTCCACTGGCTGGACACCTTTTACGCCATGATCGTGCCCTGGGTGGTCAATATCCTGTCCATATTCCTGATGCGGCAGCATTTCAAGACCATCCCCTTAAGCCTATACGAGGCCTCCAAGATGGACGGGGCGGGAGACCTGCAGTTCATCTGGCACATCCTGCTGCCGGTGTCCAAGCCGGTGATCATCACCATCAGCCTGTTCTCCGTCATCGGCAGCTGGAACAGCTTCCTTTGGCCTTTGATAGTGACCAACAGCGAGAAGATGCGGCCGCTGCAGGTGGGGCTGTCCTACTTCTCCCAGGAGCAGGGCTCGCTCTGGCCCCAGCTGATGTCGGCCTCCACCATGGTGATCATGCCGCTGATAGTCTTTTATATCTTTGCCCAGAAGCAGATCACCGAAAGCTTCGTCTCCAGCGGCATCAAGGAATGAGCTTGTAAAAGCATGAAAAGATTTCTTGCGGTAATATTTTGGCTGGTCCTGGCCGGCGGCTGCGGGAACAGGAAAGAGCAAGACCTTAACCTGTGGCACGTAATGGGCGGTCCCCTGGGGCAGACCCTGGATTCGCTGATCACCGATTTCAACGACCGGTTTCCCGGGAACAGGATCAAGGGCGTCAGCATGGGCAGCTACACCGCGCTCTCCCAGAAGCTGATGGCTTCGGTGGCCGCCGGGAACCAGCCGGCCATGTCCCAGTCCTACGAGGCCTGGACCACCCAGCTGCTGGAGAAGGGCGCCATCAAGCCATTCGGTGATTTCATCGACCGGTTCCGGGAGGAGGATTCGCTGATGCTGTCCGATATCTACCCGGTGATGCTGGAGGAATGCTCCCGGGACGGAAAGCTGGTCTCGCTGCCGTTCAACAAGAGCGTCCCCATCTATTATTACAATAAGGATCTGTTCACCCAGGCCGGATTGGACCCGGAAAAATTCCCCGAGTCCTGGGCCCAGTTCATCGCCGCCGCCCAAAAGCTGACCGTAGACCGGGACGGCAACGGCGTCCCCGAACAGTGGGGGACGGCCTTTCCCAGCGGGGCTTCCTGGATGTTCCAGTGCCTGCTGCTCCAGAACGGCGGCGATATATTCGGTTCCGACGGCCAGACCGCAGCCTTTGACAGCCCTCAGGGCATAGAGGCCCTGCAGTATCTGGTCGATCTGATATACAAGTACAAGGTGGCCTATCTGACCACCGGTTTCGAGCACCAGAACGATTTCCTGTCCGGCCGGGTGGCCATGATCCAGAGTTCTTCGGCCTCGCTGTCCTACATGGCCCAGCAGAAGATCCCGTTCAAGCTGGGCATAGCCGCTCTGCCGGGGAACAAGAGAAAGGCGGTGGTGCTTTCCGGGACCAATGTCATCATGTTCCGCCAGCCGGAGCAAAAGACAATGGAAAGGTGCTGGGATTTCATGTACTGGTTCCTGAGTCCGGCCCAGACCGCCCGATGGTCGGCCAATACCAGCTACCTGCCGGTGCGAAGGTCGGCCCTGCAACAAAAGACATTAAGGGACAAATTCCTAAAATATCCCGGGATGGAGCAGGCCTACCGGCAGCTGGATTACGCCTACCCCGAGCCGCGCCAGGTGGCCTGGTTCCTGGGCCGCAGCATCGTGGAGGAGGAGGGCCTTCAGCCGGCCTTAAAGGGTGTAATGACCCCGGCCCAGGCCCTGCACCACGCCGCCAAAAGAGTGAACCAGCAGAGCGGAGTAAATAGTTACAGCCCCTGGTTGAATTGGGCGGTATTAGGGTTTATAATTACCGTAATCGGCATTTATACCGGGATCAGGTTCAAATCAAAACGTCAATAAATAAATCATATAATTTAAAGGAGGCAGGCCTTGGCTAAAGTTAAAATAATATTCAGTTGGTTAATGTTCCTTGCGATAATTATGCCCTTGAACTTACATGCATTAACCATCCGGGATGTTCAATCTACGGTTTACGCCGGAACTGATTCATCTCAATATTCTGGACAGACTGTTACATTGTCGGGTGTTGTTACGGCTGTTTTAAGCAATGGCACCTTTTATATGCAAGATTCTGCCGGACCCTGGAGCGGTATATTTGTATATAAATATAGTTCTGTAACTTTGCCCACAATGGCAATCGGTGATTCTGTTCAAGTTACAGGTAGCATATCAGAGTATTATAAAAAAACGGAAATGACAGTAACCTCATCGTCCAATGTTCAAATATTTAAGACCGGTTGTCCTCTTCCCGGCCCGGTTTTAATTCAGACCAGCTATCTGCCTTATTCGGGTTCCACAGCTATAGCGGAGCCGTATGAATCAGTTTTTGTTGAAGCCGACATAGCTGTTGTTTCCGCTGCAGGTTTGTCCGGAAATGAGTGGGAAATAAATGATGGTACGGGCCCTTGTCGGGTAGATGATTTTTTGGCCTCTGCAGCGACTATCGGATATACTCCTGTTGTGGGTGATTCACTTTTGTCCGTAAAGGGTGTGGTTGAATATTATTACACGTTTAAGATTGAACCCAGGATTAAGGGCGATGTGCTGTCAATAATTCCCCGCATCAATTCAACCATACCGGCAAACGGGAACACTAACGTCCCTGCGTCTACAACGATCAGGTTGAACTTTAGCAAACAGATGGATCCGCTTTCCATGACGTCTGATCGTTTTAGCATTAACGGTAAGATTGCTTCAGCAATCCCATTTACAATTTATTATGATACTCTCCAATGGGCTTGCGTATTGATACCTTCTGCGAACCTCAGCTTGAATGACACTATTCATGTTTGGGTTTCTCATTTAATATCCGATATTAACGGGAGGACGCTGGATGGTAATAGCAATGGCGTAGCCCAAAACGATAGTACAGATGATGTTGAATTTACATTCTCGGTCATCTCAAACACCACGAGAATAGCTGACATTCAAAAGACAGGCCCTGACGGTTTTGCTTCACAAATGGAGGGTCAAATTGTTACCATTGAAGGCATAGTTAGCGGACCGGATAAATATTTCTCAAGCTCAACTGCAACCAATGCCAGTTGGTACATTCAGGACAACACCGGCGGCCTCAATGTTTACGGCGGGACTAAATATTCATTCGTATTGGGCAAACGAGCCGTTGTTACGGGAACTGTAACAGAATATAACGGCGTTACCGAAGTATCTAGTTCCGCAGCACAAATTGCTATGTGGGATTGGGCCCTCCAATTGGTCCAGCCCAAAACCATGGTCTACAACCAGCTGCTGGGCGAGTCCATTGAAGGCCTGCTGGTTTCGGTGGAAGGGACCATCAGCGCCATCCCGGCCTATGCCGGAGGCGGATACAACATGGAGATCCGCAACGGCAACGCCCCGATCGCAGTCAGGATCAGCGAATCCAGCGGCTTTGACCTGAATCCCTTCAGCTACGGCACCAGGGTCAGGGTCACCGGCATAGTTTCCCAATACGACAAGGAAGCACCATACAACAGCGGCTACCAGCTGGTGCCCCGTTCCGGTACCCCGTATTTCTACAGCGGAACCGCCTACCCGCCCGACATCCAAGTGTTGAGCGACACCATAGCGGCTTCGGCCTCGGGGCAGATAGTATCCGTCAAGCCCAATCCGTTCTCCCCGGATTACGGCCAGGCGGGGGTGATCGAGATCAATGCTCCGGCGGGAGACCACCTGACCCTGCGGATCTACGACCTTAAGGGCCGCCTGGTCAAGACCTGCCTGAACAACGTCCCCGGCGGACACCAGTATTATTATTGGGACGCCACCGACGACTCCCACCGGAGGGCGTCCATCGGAATGTACATTGCCCACCTCAGAACGGTCACGGCCGAGGGCTCCGTCTCGGATCAGACCAAGGTTATCGTTCTGGGCACAAAATTACAGTAAAGGACTAGAAACATGAAAAAGACTTTGACCCTGATATTCATTTTATCGCTGGCCGCGGGGAATGCCCTGGCGGCATTTGAGGACTGGCAGGTCGGCATCCGGGCCAACGGGATGTCGGGCGCCTATACATCTGTTGCCGAAGGCCTTGAAGCCGTCCGCTGGAATCCGGCCGGGCTGGCCCAGCTGAATTCCTGGCAGGCTTCGGCCTATGCCAAGCGCTTGTGGGGCATTGCCGGACTGACCAACCAGACCGCAGGACTGGGCCGCAGTTTCGGCAAGTGGGGCGGGGCGGCGGTCTCGGTCCAGCAGGTGGGTTGCGATCTGGAATCAGACCAAACGGTCACCTTCTCCCACGGCTTTGACCTCAACAGCCAGCTGTCGTTCGGCTATAATTTCAACTTCTACCGGATCTGGCAACAGGACTTCGGATCGGCCATGACCATGGGAATGGACGTGGGATTGCTGGCCAAGGTATACCGCACCTGGAAGCTGGGCTGCTTCGGACATAACCTGAACCATCCCAGCCTGGGCAAGATATACCAGTACGACCTGCCCAGCGGCGTTTCGGTCGGCCTGTCCTACCTGCCTTTCAGCGGTGTGCTGGCTTCCGCGGAAGCCTCCAAGGACGTAGGAAAGATCACCCGGTATAAATTCGGCGCCGAATACCAGCTTTGGCAGGACAAGCTGGCCATGCGGGCCGGCATTCTTAACGAAGGGCAGCTCACCCTTTACAGCCTGGGATTCGGGGTGACGGCCAGGGGGATACTGGTGGGTTACGCTTTTGAGGGCGGCCACCAGGCCCTGTCCGGCACTCACCAGATCGGCCTGGGTTATCAATGGTGACCTTTATGAAGCAAAGACAATTAATGCGGAATTTTATCTGGCTGGTCCTGTCCCTGGCAGCGGGGGTACTCAGCGCCCAGCAGGTGGATTTCTATCAGGGCACACCGGGTTCCACGGCCCCGGAAGACACCCTGACGGTGGGCAACGGGATTCAGCTTGACATTAATACCGCCACCCGTGATGAAATCATGGGACTTAAGGACGTGCCGCCGGAACTGGCCGGGAACATCTTCCAATACCGTTTCGAGCACGGCGCCTTCGCCAGTTTTTACCAGCTGATGAACGTGCCGGGAATGACCCCCGGCTATCTGAACCTGCTGAGGGGTCAGCTGGCGGTATTCCCTTATACCGACACCACCCAGGTCAGCCGTTATATCGCCGAGCTGCAGGACCGCCTGGCTTCCGAGGAATCTCCGGGCAGCGGTGCCATCAACGAATGGGAGGAGCTGCTGCTGCATCCCATGGATATCAACAAAGCCACGGTGGACCAGCTGCTGACTCTGCAGAACGTCACCCCGATAGACGCGGCGGCCATTGCCAGGCACATCAGATCTTCGGGCAAGATCACCGATTGGCGGACCCTGCAGCGGAACGTAGAGGGGCTTTCGCACTATGGCTTCACCAACATAAGGAATTACGTGACCCTGAGCCCGGCGGCGGAAAAATTCTATTATGACGGCAACTACCGGGTGCGCCTGACCTCCGACGACCGGATCGACCCAGGTTCCCAGGACGATTTCCGGTACCAGGCGGCGTCGCTGAACTCTTCCCTGCAGGCCTTCATTCCCGGAGCCGCGGTGTACGACACCGTGACCACCGACAAGATCCTGTTACAGCATGGCTGGACGGAATCCCAGATCGGTCAGCTGAAGGACCGGCTGCAGTCGGAATACGACCAATTGAAATACGCCCGGAACGACCTGGCCGTGCAGCACCGTTTGCGGATGGACCTGGGCGGCGATTTCAAGCTGGGTTATTATTACCAGAAAGAACCCTATGAGGACAAGGGATTCTCCAAGGCCTACTTTGCCGTATACGGCTTGAACCCCATAGACAAGCTCCTGGTAGGCAATTACCGCCTGACCTTCGGGCAGGGGCTGGCCATGGACAACCGCTGGTCCAGCGACGAATCCATGGTCCGGAGGTTTTCCCAGGGGGCCGGTCTTTACGGCGACATCACTTCCAACGAAGAATTCGCCCTGCGCGGGGCGGCGGTGCAGTCCAGCCTGGGATTCATCAAACCCACGCTGTTCTTCTCCTCGGACAAAAGGGACGGGATACTCAACCGCGACGGCACCGTCAACACCTATTTTGCCCCGCACCCCAGATATTCATGGTACCGAGATGTGTTCAATGAACAGACCTACGGCCTGAACCTGAACTGCGACCTCTCGGGCCTGATGTCCCTTCCGGTGGGCACTAATCTGGGATTCACTGCCTTTGAAAGCAAATATGACAAGACTTTTCGCCCCGATACTTCCGAACTTGACCTTCCGGGCGACAAGAGCAACCTTGCCGACCCTAATTTCACCCAGCTTTGGGCGGGCAATGTCAGAAGCATAAGGTCCGGAAGTTTCCGGACGGTGGTGGACAACCTTTCGGTGGAAGGGGAGCTGGCCCATCTCAACGGCGGGGGCTGGGCCTACCTGTGGAAATCTTATTTGCAATACGAAACCCTGTACCTGCTGGTCTCCCGCCGCCATTACGATGTTGATTACGACAACCCTTATTCCCGGGGGTTTTCCGAGCAGACCAAGTTCGACGACACCATCCTGGAAAAGGAGTACCGGCTGCTGGACCCGGTCTACAAACAGTTGACGAACTATCCTGCTCCCAAGGCCGAGGACGGCACCTATCTGGAGACCAGGTGGCAGATCAGCCGTCAGTTCACCATCACTAGGGCCTATATAGATCTCTGGCGGAACCTGGCCTACGGGCTGGATAATGCCAGGTTCCAGGGCGAGCTGGAATACCGCCCGGTGTTCCCGCTCCGGTTCCGGCTGAAGCAGAAATACCAGACCAAGTTTCTGCCCAAGAGCGCCGAGGCCACCAAATCCAACACCCGGGAAACCTCGCTGCGCGCCTTCTGTACTTTGACCGACCGGGATTATTTCAACGTGGAGATGCGCTACGGCGAAGTCCGGCTGACACCCTCGACCCTTTACGGCAGCAACGTGCTGATGAGCGGAGTCTTTCTGGCTTCTAACTGGCAGCACAACTTTTCCAGCAACTGGGACATGAAGGCCGGGATAGCCAGCTGGAAGACCGATGCCATGTCGCAGTGGATATTCGAGGACGCCGGGATCGATTTTCTGGAAGGCGACGGGCTCAAGTATTTTGTCAGCATTTCTGACCGGTTGTCCGATAATCTTCAGGCCCGGATCAGGGTCCGGGGCAAGGATACCCGTTACAATTACAGCGGTATATACGGCCCCGATTTTACTTATTATTACACTGCGCTGCCTTCCACGGCGGTGGAGGATTTCACCGACCGGCGGGACCTTTGGAAGATCGACCTGCAGCTTGACTTCAGATGGTAATCTAAACAGAAATTATCTAAAGGAGCGATATTATAATGAAAAGGATCATTCACGCGGGGCCGGCCATCCTGGTGTGCCTGTTGGCCGCAATCAACCACGCCCCGGCCGGACTGCTGGAATACACTCCCTACGGTTCCCCGGCCGCCTGCTATAATTCCACCGGGATGGCGCTGAGCCTCAAAGGCGTGGCCATGACTGGGCAGGGTTTGCTGTCCAATCCCGCCTTGATCGCGGAAACCGACCGCCTGAGCGCCCAGGTGACGATGGGCATCAACTGGAGAAGGGAATACCGTTCGGTGGAGGTCTTCGATTCCTATGCCAATTCGGTGGGCTTGAGAACCCTGGCCATCAACGATCAGACCGATTATAATCTGCACAGCGCTGAATTTTCATATGCCCTGCCGCTTTGGGTCTTCCCGAAGGCAGCCCTGGGATTCGCCATCAGCCGGGAATACGATTTCAACTACCGCCTTAAATACGAGGAAAGGGATGCCTTCTATTATGTGACCGAGCGGTACGAGCAAACATTCGAAGGATCTATTTACGGATACAACGGAGCTTTGGCGGTCAAACCTGTTCCCTTTTTATCCATCGGACTGGGCCTTACCCGGCTGTCGGGCGACCCCAACCTTTCGGTAACAGACAATTTTGAGGATCCCACTTATACCGACCTGAGTTATAGTTATGAGCATAACTATTCAGGGAACCGTTTTATAGCGGGATTGCTGGGGGAGATCACTCCCCGCATCAAGCTGGGGTTGAGCTGGAGGAGCAGTACCCGGCTTAAGGGTGATTTCACATACAGCGACAATGATACTGCCATTACCTTGCTTCAGCGGGTAGCTCTGCCCAGCACCTACACCATAGGCATCAGTTACCGGCCCACCAATGAATTTCCGGCCACGGTCAATCTGGAATACGAACACACTCCCTGGCAGAATCTCGAGGACAACCTGTTTGAATACCAACAGCTGACCGCGGTCAACCGTTACAGCTTCGGCATCTCCCACCGGATGAGGAACGGCCTGCCGGTAAATTTCGGCGTCTCTTTCACCAACTCATACCTGTCATCATCCATCGGGCTGGCCCGGGCCGGATTCGGCACTGAGATAACGGTCTCCCGGGTTAAGGCCGGGATATCCGCCGGGGTGGGCAGGCGGACCTATAATTACGGCCAGGCCTTCAATACTTCCAGCGGGACCACGGTTTCCGAGACCATGGCCGATCTGATGTTAACTTTTACCCTGAAGTAAGACTATGAGTAAACGGATATTGACAATCATCGCCGCCCTAAGCCTGCTGGTCTGGGGAACGGGTTGGGGGGCCGAGTGGCAGCACCTGGTAATCCTGCACACCAATGACATTCACGGACATCTGCCGCAGGAAGAGGCCTGGTGGATCAACCCCAATTTCCCTCCACCCATAGGGAATGCCGCCGCCGTGGCCACCATCATCAAAGAGGAACGGCAGAGGGCCGAGCAGAATGGCTGGGGATTCCTGCTGCTGGAGGGTGGGGATATATTCCAGGGAACGCCGCTGGGAGAATTCACCCAGGGCCGGGCAGTGATGGATTTCATGAACCTGATGGGCTACGATGCCATGACCGTGGGTAACCACGATTACGACAAAGGTCAGGAGGTCATCGGTGCCCTGATCGCCGGGGCGGAATTCCCGGTGCTGGGGGCCAATCTGGTGGACTCGCTCAGCGGAAGAACCGTTGAAAACCTGAAACCATTCGTGGTGCTGGAAAAGGGAGGGCTAAGGATCGGCATCTTCGGCCTGATCACCCATTATCTGCGCGGCATGGCCACCCCGGAGAACATCAAAGGGCTGGACATAGCCAGGGAAGTGGCTACCGCCCGGCAGATGGTGGATTCGCTGAAGGCCCGGAATGTGGACCTGGTGATCGGCCTGCTGCACACCGGTTACCGCCACGACAAGGCCATCGCCGATTCAGTTCCCGGCATCGACGTGATAGTAGGAGCCCACAGCCATACCGGACTGCGCCAGGCTTACGAGGATCCGAAGCATCACACCATAATCGTACAGACCTATGGCAATCTTTCCAGCATAGGCAAGCTGGAGCTGTTGATAGACCCGGCCACCAAGCGGATAGTCAACTACGACAGCGAACTCAAGGAGCTTTTCACCGAAGCCGTCCCCCAGGACGCCGCGGTGTCCAAGATCGTGGCCCAAGGTACCGCCCAGGCGGAGAAGGGATTTGATGAAAAACTCGGCGAATCCTTGACTGACATGAAAAGGGGTGGAGGAGACCGGGAAAGCTCCATCGGGAATTTCGTCTGCAATGCCATGATGGATGCCACCGGAGCCGAGATAGCATTTCAGAATTCCGCCGGCATCAAGGGAGACATCATGAAGGGGGATATCACCTACCGCAGTCTTTACAAGGTCGATGCCTTCGGCAATTATCTGGTGACCATGGACATGACCGGCAGTCAGGTGATCAAGACGTGCGAGACCAGCGTGCTGGGTTACCATGCCATATTTCAGGTGGGTGGCATCCAGATGACCTACGACGCCAAAAGGCCGATCTGGCAAAGGGTGACCGGAGTGACCTTCAACGGCCAGCCCATAGACACCGCCAAAATCTATAAAGTGGTCACCAATAATTTTCTGGGAGCCGGGGGAGGGAATTACAAGGTCTTTCAGGAAGGGACCAACCGGATGGACACCTACATTCAGCTAAGGCAGGCCATGGTAGACTATGTCAGGAAGAACACGCCGGTAGACGTCAGGATCGAGGGCCGGATAAAGAAAACCGAAGGAGGCGGGACGCTGCTAAAATGAAGATGATGATCGGGATACTTCTCTTGTGCCCGGCCCTGCTATGGGCCGGGCTGGCTAAAGCCGAATACCATTGTTTTTACGGCAACCTGCACGCTCATACCGATTATTCCGATGGTGAAAGCAAGCCGGACACCGCTTTCATCTACGCCCGGGATGTGGCCGGAATAGACGTTCAGGCCCTGACCGAGCATAACAACGGCGGAAGCAGCGGCGGGGTGACCTATTCCATAACACCGGCCCAATACGATTCGCTGAAGCGGTTCGCCGATTCCCTGACCAGCGTCGGGAGTTTCGTGGCCCTGGCCGGACAGGAGCTAGGGAGCCTAGGCAGCTCGGGGTTCGGACACATCTGCGTCTGGGAAGCCCCGGGGTTATGGCCTTATAATAACAGCGACCTGTTCGGCTGTTACTCCTGGATCCAGGAACAGAAGCGTCCGGCCATGTTCTGCCATCCCGATTCGTCGTGGAACAGCAATTTCAATAATCTGTATTATTACCAGGATTACGACCAAGCCATGGATCTGATCGAGGTCATCAACGGCGGCACAGTTTACGAGGATGCTTACCTGCGGGCTTTGGGACGGGGCTGGCATATCGGAGCCTCAGCCAACCAGGATAATCATCACCGGGACTGGGGGAACCGGGTGAACTCGTCCGGCAATATCCCGCTGACCGGCATCTGGGCCGACACTCTGACCAAAGAGGCCATCCTGGAGGCCCTGCAGGCCAGGCGGACCACGGCCATGGAGGTCAGCCCGGCCGGTGACAGGATCCAACTGTTGTTGTCCGTGGATGATCACTATCAGGGCGACCGGTACATCAAGCCCGACGGAGAAGTTTCAATCAGCATCCGACTGCAGGCTTCCAGCCCATTTAAAAAGGTATATCTATACGCCAATGGCGAAATCAGCGATTCGCTGAGCATCGTTTCGGCCGACACCCAGCTATCCTGGCAGTTCAGCAAAACGCTGGGATTGGGGACCAATTACTTATTTGCCAAGGCGGTCCAGACCGACGGCGACCGGGCCTGGACCAGCCCGGTGTTCCTTGAAGTGATCTCCAAGAATGCCGTCAACAATTACAGCAACAGCCAGGTGGCCACCTGGCCCACGCCGGTCAAGCTGGACGCCCGGATAGTATTCGTCCCGATGGAAGGGGCCTTGTCGGCCAGGGCTGTCATTTATGACCTTTCGGGCAGCAAGGTCCGGGAACTGACCGGCGATCAGCCCGACCAGCCGATCAATTGGGACGGGAAGGATCAGGCCGGCAAACTGGTGCCCAACGGCATCTATGTGATAAGGCTGGAACAACGGTCCGCAACTGTAACCAGGACCTACCTGGGGAAAACGATGGTGTCCAGATGAAAAAGTATTCTCTGTTCATTGCAATCCTGTTCTGCGCAGGTCTGTCTCAGGCGCAGCTGACCTACTGGAACATGCCCACATCAGCAGAGCAGGCGGCATACGGTCAAGGATGCTTGATCCAATCCGAAACCCCGCAGGGGATGATGCAGAACCCGGCCTCCCTGGGGTTCATACGATACCGCAGTTTTACCGCTTCCGGCATCCAGTGGTGGCAGGAGGTATACGGGTGCTCGGCGGGCTTCCTGCAACCGGCCGGGAGATACGGCACCTTGGCCCTGAACCTGGGCTATTGGTCGCTGGGTACTATCACCGAGATCTCCGACGGCGGACAGCCTTTGGGGACCATCCAGTCGCAGGCCGTCAACATCGGGCTGGGTTACGGCCTGGTGCTCTACGATGCCTGGGGTTTCGGCCTGGATCTTAAGGCCTCCCGCCTGAACCTGCCCGGCAGGTATGACTGGGGCTGGGGCTCCGACCTGGCTCTAAGCTACAAAAAGGACCGGTATACCGGAAGCCTTCTGGTCAGGGACCTGGGGCCGGATTATCCCAAGAATACTGACCTTCGTTATCCCCTGAACACCTTTTATATCGCCGGGCTCAAGGCCGTATTCCTGAAAGGAAAGCTCAGCGGCTCTCTGCAGTACAACCTGTCTGAGGAAGGCAGATCGTTCCCCGGTATATCGGTGGAAATCTCACCCTTGACGGCATTAAGCCTTAAGCTGGGTTACGAGAATGATCCCCGGGCTGAGGAAAGGTCCCCGTTAGGATTGGGCCTTGAGATCAAGAAACTGGGGCGCGCAGATCTCAGCGTGGTCTACGGCTTCCGTTCTTACGGCGTATTGGGAGATGTACAGGCCATAACTATGGGCATTTGTTTCTGATATGGCAGTAACTGCACCGGAGAACAACCTTAGTCCGGCGCCACCGGCCGGCTGGGCCTCCCTGCTAAAAGCCGCGGAAATTATCAGGCAGGCCTGCCGGGATAAAAGGTATGTCACCATTTGGGGGCATGATGACCTGGACGGAATTGCCAGCACCGCCATCATGATGGATGCCTTGGGTGGTAAGGCCCGAACCGGGTATTACATACCTCCCAAGCACGGTCTGCATTACGGCCTGGACGTCAGGATCCTTGACAAACTGGCCGCCGACGGCACCGGGTTGATCATCACGGTGGACGGAGGGATATCCAATTATACCGAAGCTGAATACTGCCGGGAAAAAGGGCTTCTCCTGATCATTACCGACCACCACGAACTGCCGTCCCGGTTGCCGCCGGCCGAGGCGGTCGTCAATCCCAAGATAACGGAAGCCGGCGCCCCTTACGCCAACCTTTGCGGGGCCGGGGTGGCCCTGCACCTGGCTGCGGCATTGGAGGGGTTGAAAGGGGAAGGCTGGCATCTTAAATATCCCCGGCGCCTGGCCTGGGCCGCTCTGGCCACTGTTTCCGACCGGGTCCCTTTGTTGGATGATAACCGGATCATCATCAAGGCCGGCTTGGAGTCCATTTCCCGCGACCCCGTTCTTACCAGGCTGGCGGATCTTCTGGATTTCGATCTTTCCCGGGGGCTTTCGCCCAACATCCTGCAAAACACATACCTCCCGTTATTTTCCACTTCCCAGTCGCTGGGTAATTTGCATCCCATGGTGGAACTGCTGACCGGGAATATAGACGAACCGAGGGTGCGCGATCTGTGGCAAAGGCAGGTCAAATGGCGGCTGCGTTTCGATCAGGAATTGAGGCAAAAGCTGGCGGATCTGGGCACGGCCCAAGCCGGGATAATAGTGGCGATCGACGATAATCTCCCCGGCGACATGATCGGACCCCTGGCCGGAGGCATCAGAGACTCATTGCGGCTTCCGGCCGTTGTCATCGGAAGGAAGGGCGGAGCCTGGGTGGGCGAGGCCCGCGGTCATCTGCCCTTCGATCTGGTGGAGATGCTCTCCGGGCTCAAGGAACATTTCTTGCAGTACGGCGGCCACAAACAGGCGGCCGGGTTCACCCTTAAAGCCGGCTCACCGGACGGCCTGGCCGCGGAAATAACCCGCTATGCCGCCGCGCACCGGGATCTGATACTAGGGTCCCGGCCGGAAGCTAAGTTCGATTACCACTTTGACGGCCTCCGGCAATTGAGGGAAAAGGCACCGGCCATATTGGAAAAAGGGCCCTACGGAGCAGGGAATCCCAGGCCGAATTGCCTGATCAATAACATCAGATGGCCGGGTACCCTAGAGCCGGAACAGACTTTATGGCTGGATGAACTACCGGAACATCAGGCCCCGGGGCTTTCCGATCCGGCCGGGATATCGGTAACCCTGGACACCACCAGCACCGGCAAGGTCAGCCTGTCAATAAATAAGCCACAATCCATATAAACATCGGAATTTCTTATGGCCGAAGTTACCCTGTCCGGTTTGACGAAGATCTACGACAAAAAAGTGACCGCGGTCGACAACGTCGACCTGGCGGTCAAGAACAGGGAATTCCTGGTGCTGGTGGGGCCGTCGGGGTGCGGCAAGACCACGATCTTAAGGATGATAGCCGGGCTGGAACAGATCACGTCCGGCGAGATCTTCATCGACGGGGCGGTGGTAAACCAGATCCCGCCCAAGGACCGGAATACGGCCATGGTCTTCCAGAACTACGCCCTGTATCCCCATATGACGGTCTATCAGAACATCTCGTTCGGTCTTAAGATGGCCAAGACCGAACGCAGCCAGATAGACCAAAGGGTCCGGCGCACTGCGCAGATGCTGTCCATCGAAGCCTACCTGGACCGGAAGCCCAAGGCCTTGTCCGGCGGCCAGCGCCAGAGGGTGGCACTGGCCCGGGCCATAGTCAAATCGCCGAAGGTGTTCCTGTTCGACGAGCCCCTGTCCAACCTGGACGCCCAGCTGAGGACCCAGACCAGGGCCGAGCTTAAGAAATTACAGCAGCAGCTGGCCACCACCGCCATCTACGTGACCCACGACCGCACCGAGGCCATGACCCTGGGCGACCGGATCGCGGTGATCAAGGACGGCCGGCTGCAGCAGGTGGACGAACCTTTGATCATTTACCAGAGACCCCAGAACCTGTTCGTAGCAAATTTCATCGGCACTCCGGGCATCAACATTTTGGAAGGGGAGATCAAATCAGATAGCAGCGGAGCAGTGTTTGTCAACAGAGACATCTGCCAGGAATTGTCTTCCTCTGACCAGCAGCTCAGCCCCATGCCCAAAGCCTTCCTGGGCATCCGGCCGGAGGATTTTGAACTTGCCCCCGGCAATGTTCCCGGGATCAAGGGACAGGTGGATTTCGTGGAACAGCTGGGCGGGGAATCGCTGATCTACCTGACCTCAGCCGGCGGCCTGAAAATAGTGGCCAAGACCATGGGCAACCTGAGATACGAGGCCGGCAGCAACCTGAAGCTTAAAATGAAGCCCCAGGCCATCCACCTTTTCGACGGTCGGACCGAAAGGCGCATCAATTAAGGAATCGGAAGACCATCGGGCGAAAAAGTGTCTTGACAGTGCCCGGTGATTTCAGATATAATTAAAGTTCATCAAAAAAACGAATAATTGTTAAGGAGCACTAAGTGTCTCACCAGGTCAGCAAACATACATTGAAGCGCGATGAATTCGCCGATGACGCCATAAAACTTGTCACCTTTGTCCGCAAGCATTCCACCGAGGCCCTGGCGGTGGCCGCAGCAATCCTGGTGGTCATTGCCGGCCTGATCCTGATGGGACAGAACCGGGCCAAGAGCGAAAAAGAGGCCGCCCTGATGATCGGCATGGCCCATTCCGCATTCTTCAGCGGCGACCTGCAGAACGCCCAAGGCGCTTATGAAGAGATCGTCACCAAGCACGGTTCCAGCTCTTCCGCCAAGGAAGCGCTGGTCTATCTGGGGAACATCAGCTATATTCAGCGCAAATACGACGAGGCCATCAAGTATTACCAGCGGGGAGCAAAGTCAGGCTCCAACCCGTTGATAACCTCGGCAGCCATAAGCGGCCTGGCAGCCTGCTTTGAACAGACCGGCAGAATGCCGGAAGCCGGCGAGAAATACCTGGAGATCGCCAAAAAATACTCCCATGACAAGTACCTGGCCACCAATGCCCTGATCGCGGCCGGGCGCTGTTTTAGCGCAGGGGAACTCAACGATAAGGCCCGGGCCGCCTATCAGCTGATCCTCAAGGATTATTCCGGAACCGCCGCCGCCGCCGAGGCCAAGTCACAATTGGCGCAGCTTCCGGGCTAACCTCCAAATCCAATGCCAAAGCTTAACGTAGCCTTCTTATGGCACATGCATCAACCCTGTTATCGCATACCCGATAGCAGGGTTTTTCGCCTGCCCTGGGTGCGGCTGCACGGACTCAAGGACTATGGTGATATGCTGGCCACGGCCCTGAAATATCCGGAGATAAATGTCTCTTTCAACCTGGTGCCGGGCCTGCTGGAGCAGCTGCAGGATTACGCCGAAGGACGGGCCACCGACCGGCATTTCAATGTTTCCCAAAAACAGCCTTCGGACCTGAGCGAAGAGGAACGCTGTTTCATTCTCAAGGATTTCTTCATGGCCCACTGGCCCAACATGGTGGAGCCTTACCCCAGGTATCTGGCCCTGTTGGAGAAAAGAGGGAGGCACTTCCATCATTCGGGGCTGGCTCAGATCAGCCAGCGCTTTAGCGATCAGGATTTTCTGGACCTGATGGTCTGGTTCAACCTATGCTGGATAGATCCCCTGCATTTTAAGGAAAGACCGGAACTGGCCAAACTTAAAGCCAAGGGAAAGAATTTTACCCCTGAGGATAAGGACTGGCTTTTGGCGCAGCAGATGGATATTCTAAAAAGCATCATCCCGGCCTATAAAAAGGCCTGGGATCAAAAGTCCATAGAAATATCCGCCTCGCCGTTCTATCATCCCATCCTGCCCCTGTTGTGTGACACCGAAATTGCCAGAGAATGCATGCCGGGCGCGTCTTTGCCGCAAAGGTTCAGCTATCCCGGCGATGCCCGGGACCAGATGGTCTATGGGCTGGATTACTTGGAAAAGCTTTTCGGACGGCGGCCGGCTGGAATATGGCCCTCCGAAGGCAGCATTAGCGCCAGTACGGTAGAACTGGCCGCCGGGGCCGGGGTGAAATGGCTGGCCTCCGATGAACAGGTCTGGGAGCAAAGCCTGGGCAAAGCCGGCCGCAACCGGGAGGACCCGGACGAAGCCGGGCAGTTTTACCGCTCCCACGTTTGGGAGCAGGCGGGAAAAACTAGGTTATTCTTCCGCGACCAGCAGCTTTCCGACCTGATAGGGTTCACTTATTACAACTGGGACGGCCAGGCTGCGGCCCGGGATATGATAGCCAGATTAGAGAAAAAAGCTGATTTATTGGGCAAACAATCCAGCGATCACATCGTTCCGGTCATACTGGACGGAGAGAACGCCTGGGAGGCCTTTCCCCAGGACGGACAGATTTTCCTGGAGCAATTGTATCAGCAGTTAGCACAGAGCACAAAGCTGAACTGCTGCACCTTCAGCCAGTACCTGGAGCAAGGCCCGGAACCGGGTAAAATGAGCAGGATCTTTCCCGGCTCCTGGATCAACCACGACTTCTCCATCTGGATAGGCCAGGAGGAGGACAACCGGGCCTGGAACCTTTTGCTGGCGGCCCGCCAGGTCATAGACCGCCAGAAGGACTCCATAGACCCGGCTGTTATTCCGGAGATCACAAAAGAACTGCAGATAGCCGAAGGCAGCGACTGGTGCTGGTGGTACGGCGGGAATTTCTCCAGCGAGAACCTGGAGGATTTTGACAGCTTGTTCCGCAGCCATCTTCAGCGTATATATCAGCTGCTCAATCTGGAAGCCCCCCGCGGGCTGTTCAGCCCCATTTCCCTGGGAAAGGACATAGATGTGCTGATCAACCAGCCCATAGACCTGATCGCCCCGAAGATAGACGGCCGGGTCAGCGATTTTTATGAGTGGGCGGGAGCAGGCTCTTACAACATCAGGCAGGACGGCGGGACCATGCACCGGGGCCAGAGC
>Ga0315268_10000390_pt1 | contig 51803 bp, 52 predicted proteins | sample C1_top_MG_FD_204535 | JGI IMG/M metagenome (GOLD analysis project Ga0315268, IMG submission 204535) | Sediment microbial communities from Yellowstone Lake, YNP, Wyoming, USA - C1_top | ecosystem: Environmental > Aquatic > Freshwater > Lake > Sediment | place: USA: Wyoming | collected 2017-08-01 | reverse complement strand
TAAGAGAGTTTATAAAAGTATCTTTTAAAATCTCTGTATCTGGATTTAAAAGAAGAATGACTTCCCCCTGGGCAATTCTTAATCCCTGATTTACCGCGGCCGCAAACCCCCTATTAATTGTATTAAGTATTATTTTAACCCCTAGGAAATCTTTTTTTAACATTTCAATACTTCCATCTTTTGAGGCATTGTCAATCACAATAATTTCCGGGTTTAGATTATTTGAATAATTATATATTGAATTCAAACATTTATTTAATAATACACGAGTGTTCCAATTTACAATAATTATTGATAATTCCATATTATTACAAGCGATGCTTTTTTTTAATTATTTCAAAAGCGTTTTTATATGACGAATTAAGGCGGTGTAATCTGGCTAGAAAACTTGGTAACCAAATTCCGCTTATTCCACCCCTTTTCTTTACGAAAATTAGTATTCTCGGTATCCAAACTCCGTAATGTCCATTCGCGCTCATGGTTAGCCACAAATCCCAGTCTTGTAACCTTTTCAGATTTTCATCAAATTTGGGAAAATGTTCACGTCTAATTAAAGACATAGTACAGATATAATTATACTTTCTTAATTTTTCTAAATTAAAATAAAACGATGGGAATGTTTTAAAACCCAGCTTAAAACCCGAGTAAGCATAAGATTTATCCGGGTTTCTTTCTAAAGTTTTTATCATTGTTTCTAACGCATCTTTTGATAAAATTACATCGGCATCACAAAAAAATAGATAATCCCCTTTTGATTTACCAAAACCATGGTTTCTGGCAATTGGAGCCCCTTTATTCCCTTGGTTAAAAATATTTACTTTGTCTTTATACTTTTCTAAAATTTTCAGTGTTTTGTCAGTTGAACCGTCATTAACTACGATTATTTCAAAATTTTGGAACGATTGAGAAAAAATACTGTCAAGACATTCTTCAATTGTTTCTTCAGCTTGATAAGCAGGGATTATTACACTGACTTTCATAGACATTATTTAAGCAAATTTTTAATTAAATCAATCTGATTTCGCCAATTAAAGTTTTTAATTACCCAGTCTCTACCCCTTTCCCCCATTTTTTTAGCTAGTTCAGGCGCAGCTAACAATTTTATGATAGTATTGGCTATTTCATCGATATTGTTTGAGTCGACTAAAAATCCCGACTCTTTATCTCTGATTGCCTCAGAAGCGCCGCCATAAAAACTGGCAATCACCGGAATTCTATTTATTTGGGCTTCTAGATAAACAATGCCAAAGCTTTCAATGTCCTGTTTCGAGATTTTTCTAGCGGGCATGACAAAAACCTCGGATAATTGAAAAAAAGGAGATTTTACTTCAGGTCTGTCTTCAATCGAACCGAATAACGTAACTTTATCCTCTAATTTCATTTTTTTAATTAAATTTTCTAGTTCTGGTTTATTCGGTCCATCGCCGATTATTAAATAATGGACATTGGGTATTTTCTCTAAAATTTTTGGCAGGGCTTTAATAACTGAATCTTGCCCCTTTCTTTCAATCAAACGACCGATTGTTAAAATAACCTTATTGCCGTATAAATTGTATTTCCTTTTTATTTCGTCGATTTTATAATTATTATTATACAAACTAATATCGAGGCAGGGTCGGCAGACAATAATTTTCTGCAGATCAATTCCTAATTTTATTAATTCATTTTTCATAAATTCTGAATTGGCGACAATGTATTTTGCTTTTTTCAAATTATAAATCATTAATTTCTTTTGAAAATACGATTTTTGAGGAATTAAGGTGTCCACTCCGTGGGTGTATACAAAAAAAGGCTTTTTTAAAAATAAGCCCAGCGTTACTAAATTCGAATAATGACCAAACTGAATTACATCAATCTTTTCATTTCTAATAATATTTTTAATTCTCCAAATCAGGGGTAACCATGATGGTCGAATGAATTTCCAAGGAAATAGTTCTTCGCGTAGTATTTTGTACTGGTATTTTTTGTCAAAACTAAAATTGTTTTTAATTTTTTCAGTTAATACCACAACTTTGTTGTTTTCCAACTGTTTGCATACATTGTCAAGATAATTTTCAATTCCACCTATCTTGGGCGGAAAGAAATAAGAGATAAGAAGAGACTTTAACATAATAAGCTATTCTTTGTGGTTATTTCTGTTTACATAAGAATAGTAAAAATTGACAATTTCTTCCTTAGTAAAACCCCGTATTAAGAAGAGAACGGAAAAATAAAATATCGTGCCAAGTGGTATAAGAATGTAAAAAGAAACTTCCTTTTTAAATATAAAAATTAAAGCTGCCATTACAAAAGCGGAAAAGAATGATTTTAGAAACCTTTCAAGAACTCTTATCTTATCGTACTTTACTATTTTATTGGCCCAGTAAATGCCGATAATAAATAGGAAAATGGCGCTTAAAAGTGCGGCTAAACTGGCACCAACGTGATTTAGTTTAGGAATCAGAAGAATATTAGCCAAAACGTTAAATACCACTACTAGTCCCATATTGATCATGTAAATTTTCTGGCGGTTACAGGCATTCAACAACGAACCAATGATAAAATTCAAAAATATAAAGGTCAAACCGAGAATTGACACTTGTAGAGCGGGAATCGATTGTTCATATTGTTTTGACAATATGACTGTCAATTTATCGGCCAAAACAAAAATGCCGAGTGAAATAGGCAGGCTTATGGTGATTAGATAAAAAAAGGCATTCTCGAAAGTTCGGGCCAGAAGTTCTTTTGAAGCAACAAAGTAACGACTAAAAGCTGGGTAAATTGCATTATTAAAAGCAATCGGGACAAATTGTATCGAATAGGTTAACTTATATGCCACGGCATACCAACCGGCATAGCTATCGCCTTTCATGATATTAAGGAGAACTATATCGATATAGGCATAGAGTTTCACAAAAATGCCTGCCAAAAAAAACGGCATGGCGATTTTTAATAAAAAACGCAGTACATTAAAATTGATTTTTATTTTCGGTATAATCTCTGCTTTTCTGATTATATTTATAAGAGCATAAAGGAAATTACCAAGTGAGCCAAAAATTACTGCTGCACCGAGGATTAAAATGTTGTGAGTAAAGTGAAGGCCAACTATTCCTACTAATAATACTAGAATTTGGTTAAAAATCGAACCGATCGCCTCATATTTTAGATTTTGATAAGCTCTAAATACTCCATAGAAAGATAGTGTAAATGAATCTAAAACCATAACTAAGGCGGCTAAATAAACAAGATGCATGCTTTCAGCTGGTTTGCCCAGGAAATTAATAACAATATAAATCGCCAATAAAGAAATTATCGACAAAAATAATTTTAGACCTAGAATACTGGACAGATATTCTTCCGCTTTTTCATTAACTCTTGCTACTTCTCTAATCAAAACAGGACTTAAGCCCAAGTCAACCAATATTCCAAAAATAGTCACAAAAGAAACAGCAAAAGTGAATTTTCCTGTACCGACGTAGCCAATGTACCTTGCATAATACAAAAAGTATGAAAACGATAATATCTTCTGTAAAATATAAGCCACCGTCAGATAGGTGGTATTCCTGGCAATTTTGTTTTCTTGTACTGCCGCAGTCAAAAGTTTAGAAATTAAAAATTAAAATTACCTTTTTTGCCACTGCGGTGCTCTTCTTGCCCTCTTTAACCCGTATTTCTTTCTTTCTTTTTCTCTGGCGTCTCTTGTCAGATACCCCAATTTTTTCAAAGTTTTTCTATATTCAGGATTGTATATAGTCAAAACTCTGGCTAGCCCATGTCTAATGCTTTCTGCCTGGCCTCTTTTGCCACCACCCATCACTTTAATAATGAAGTCTAATTTGCCTTCCGGACGAATAGCGTTTATGGGTAAAGTGACTATTTTTTGAAACTCTAAACTCGGAAAGTATAATTTATGTTCTTTTTTATTAATTATTAACTTGCCCGAACCGTTTTTATACAATCTAATTCTTGCGACTGAGGTTTTTCTCCGTCCGACCGCATATAAGTAATCTCTCTTAATCTTTTTTTCTGGCTTAACTACTTCGCTAATTATCTCTTTTTTCTTTAAAGTACCTATCTTTTTAGGACGGCCTCTTTTTTTCTTGGATTTTTCCTCTAATTTTAGTGCGGGAGTATCTTTTTTCTTCTTAGTTTTCATTTTATCTTGATAATTTTAATCTTTTAATTAATTTTTGTCTGTTTCTATTTTTTGGCAACATATTAAAAACCACTTTTCTGAAAACTTGTTCCGGATTTTTTTCAAACAGATTTTTTAAAGAAATTGACTTTAATCCGCCCGGATAACCCGAGTGCCAGATATAATTTTTGTTTTTTAATTTATTACCGCTTATTTTAATTTTGGAGATATTGTTTACCTCAATAAGTGTTTTTTCAAACAAATTGGGCTTATAATTAATTTTGTCTTTACCTAACAACAAACTAGCAATCTGTGAAGCTAATCTGCCCAATACTTGATTGGTGGCGTCTTTTTTATAAATTTTTTCCTTATTTTGCTTCATAATTTTAGTTAAACAAATTCTATAACAACTATTTGAGCCGAATCACCTTTTCTTCTTTTTAATTTCAAAATCCTGGTGTATCCGCCGTTTCTATCCTTAAATCGCGGTCCGATTTCAGAAATTAATTTCTTTGCGGCAATTGGTGTAAGATACCGTAATAAATATCTCCTGCTACTAAGAGTGTTATTTTTTGACATTGTTACTAATTTATCAACCTGTTGCGCGGTAATCTTAGCTCTGGCTATAGTCGTTTTTATTCTCTCATTAATTATCAAACTAGTAACCAATGACTTTATCAAGGCTTTTCTTTGATTTATTTTTCTGTCTAAAATCTTATTTTTATTCCGATGTCTCATAAAGCTTTATGTCTCATTTTTTTTGGGTCTACCCCTTTTTCTTTTGGCTGGTTTTTCCTCTTTACTTTCGTCTTTTTTTTCGGGCTTCTTTTCTTCTATTGCAATTATTTTTTTATCCGATTTTTTCAATTCTTCTTTTTTTATTTTCGTCGCGGTAAATATATTAAAATGTTCCACCAAAATTGTAGCGGAAGTTTTTAGTGCTTCCTGTGGCGTAATTGTTCCATCGGTTGTTATGTCTAAGATTAGACGGTCATAATTTGTGAATTGTTGAACCCTGACGTTTTCAATCTCAAAGTTTATATTTTTTACAGGAGTATAAATTGCATCGATCGCGATTGTACCCAGCTCCAATTTTTCCTTTTCACGATTTTCAACCGGTACAAAACCCTTACCTTTTGATATCGTTAATTCTATTTCTAGGATGGCTGACTTATCTGTTAGGGTGGCGATGGATTGCTTTGGATTAACCACCTCTACTTCAGATGGAGTCTTAATATCAGCGGCGGTAACTTCCTTCTCACCCTTCGCCTTAAGTTGAAGTTTGGTGGGTTCTTGTTCGTTATATTTGAATCTTATCTTTTTTAGATTTAAAATAATTGCTACTACATCTTCTTTAACATGGGGAATAGTTGAAAATTCGTGCTGAACACCATTTATCTTTATAGCGGTAATAGCGGCTCCTGAAAGAGAAGATAAAAGCACTCGCCTTAGGGCATTACCAATGGTTGTTCCGTAACCTGGATATAATGGTTCTATTATTATTTTAGCTCTATTTCCAGACTCTTCTTTGATCTCTATTTTTTGTGGCAATGGGATATTTTCCATTTTTTAAATCTCCTGTAAAAAATAATTATTTAGAATAGTATTCTATTATAAGTTGAGTTTCTATACCCCTTGGCAATTCTTCCTTTTGTGGTAATGATAAAACCTTGGCTTTTAGATTTTTTTTGTCTAATTTAAGCCAGGTCACTGTTTCGAACTTATCCAGCAATTTTACTAGATCATGAAAATATGATTTTTTTAAACTTGGAGGACGAATAGATATTTCATCGTTTGCTTTTACACTGTACGACGGGATGTTAACTCTTTTATTATTAACTAAAAAATGATTATGAGAAATGAGCTGTCTGGCAGATTTTCTTGATTTAGAAAAACCCAGTCTAAAAATTATATTATCAAGCCTTGTTTCGAGAAACTTAAGTAGAATTTCGCCAGAATTACCCCCCTTTTTTACTGCTTTTTCGTAATACCTACTAAACTGACTTTCCGTAACTCCATACATCTTCTTAGCTTTTTGTTTCTCTTGCAACTGGTGACTAAATGAAGAACCACGGGGATAGCCTTTTTGTCCATGGATACCTGGTGGGTAATTTCTCTTTACCATCGCACATTTTGGCGAACTACATCTATCACCGCGTAAAAATAGTTTTTCTCCTAATCTCCGACATTTTTTGCATTTTGGTTCAGTCATAGTTAAACCCTTCTAATCTTTCTCGGGCGGCAACCGTTATGTGGTATTGGGGTTATATCTTTAATTGTCAAAATATTTAGCCCGTAAGTATTCAAAGCTCTGACTGCCGCTTCTCTTCCCAAACCAACTCCTTTTAAAAAAACATCAACATTTTTTAAACCATAGGCGCTTACTTTTTCAACCACATCTCTGACTATTATACCGGCGGCGTAAGGAGTGGATTTTTTAGGACCTTTAAAACCAACTGCCCCAGCCGAGGAAGAAGCCAAAACGTTGCCGGTAGGATCAGTCAGAGTAACAATAGTATTATTATAAGTAGCCTGAATATAAACATGGCCGTTGGCGACAAATTTATTCTTTCTTTTTCTTTTTTTTATAACTTTTGTACTTTGTGGTTTTTCTTCTGGCATATATTAGATTTAAGTTTTTTCAGCCGAGGGCTTTCTTCCAGAACCCATTGTCCTTCTAACATTCCCCCTGACTGTTCTAGAATTAGTTTTTGTTCTCTGTCCCCTACTTGGTAAATTTTTTGAATGCCTTGAACCTCTATAAGAATCAATTTCCTTGAGTCTTTTTATGTTCATCAAAATATCTCTTTTAAGTTCACCTTCAACTCGATATCCTTTTTCAATAATATCTCTTAATTTATTAACATCCTGTTCATTTAGTTCCGAGGTTCGTTTATTAACATCTATTGACGCTTCTTTTAAAATTTTATTTGACCGAAACTTACCAATGCCAAAAATATAAGTCAAGGCTATCTCAATTCTTTTATTTTGCGGAAGAGTGACTCCGGCGATTCTGGCCGCCATAAAATTTATCCTTGTCTTTGCTTATGTTTTGGATTTTTGCATATAATATAAATGCGCTTTTTCCGGCGGACAACTATGCAATTTTTGCAAATCTTTTTTACAGATGATCTTACTTTCATATATTTACTAATACCTGAATATTATTCGACCTTTTGATAAATCATAGGGACTCATTTCGACCGTTACTCTATCGCCAGGCAGAATTCTTATTCTATTCATTCTCATTTTTCCAGAGAGATGGGCTAAAATTTCATGCCCGCTTTCCAATTCAATTTTGAACATCGTTGATGGTAATAATTCCTTAACAACACCTAAAACTTCTAAAAAGCCCTTCTTATTGGTTTTCGTAGTTATTTTCGGCTTTGCTGTCTCTTCCATTGATTGATTAAAATTAGCTAAAACTAAAATTTCCTGCTATTTCACAAGACTTAAGCAGGAAATTACGCAAAAATAAGCTTTTTTTGATTATCTTTCCTAAGTCTTGCATTTCAAAGCTATTATATAAAATAAATCGAATACTTGTCAAGAAAGTCAGCAAATACTATAAAAGTATTATTTTTCCTTAAACTCCATCTCTAGCTCCTTAAGAAAACTGCGGAGAATTTTTGTTCTTCTCCTAGCGATTTCTTTAGCTTTATTGGTATGCACTTCATTTTTAACTCTAAGCAGTCTGTCATAAAAAAGATCAAGTCCGTTATTCTTCGAATCTGGTTTTCTTTTCTTACAAAAGGGGTCATTTTTTGAATAAAGACTTCTTTTTAGCTGACCGCATGTAGAAAAAGTCCGCATTATTGAAATAGCGCCAGTGGCTTCAAGCCAATCTGCGTCTTGCAGTATTTTTGCTTCTAAGAAATCTGGTTTTATGCCTTTTGAAAAAGAACATGATTTTATGGTTGAACAAACTTTGTTAATCTTGTTTTTTGAAAACCCCTCTATATTGTTTAATATTGTTTTTGTTAATAGCGCGCTTTCATCGGCCGAAAAGCGGGCCTGATAACTGTGTTTTGGATGATTGACTACGTCATGGAATAGAGCTGCCGGAATAATAATATCTAGATCCGCATTTTCATTTTTCGAAATAATTTCTGCGTTATTTAAAACGCGTAAAGCATGCTCGAAATCATGAGAAGGATCATCATCCGTTATTTCTTGCCGGGCAATCTTAATTAATTTATTTCTTAAATTTTTGGTCATATTAGATTAATATAGCAAACTACTTTCGTTTTTACAAGCTAGTTTGTATTGACCGATAGTTAAAATCGTGATAACTTTATTACATATTAATAATTATATGCCTCTAAAAATATTTTTATCCAAAGAAAAAGGTTTTTGTTTCGGAGTTGAAAGAGCTGTTAAAATTGTTACAAAAATTAAAGATAGAGCTAATACTTTTGGACAAATAATTCATAATCCTCAATTGGTACAAAAATTGGAAAAACAGGGAAAAAAAGTAGTAAATAATTTAAATGAAGTGACAGAAAAAATACTTATTATCCGGGCTCACGGAGCTTCGGATAAATTTATTCAGAAGGCCAAAAAAAGATGTCTGAAAATAATTGACCTCACTTGTCCTTATGTAAAAAAAGCACAGGTCCTTTCAGCCAATCTTGAAAAAAATGGTTATCGGGTTATAATTATCGGAAAAAGGAATCATCCAGAAATAGTTAGCATTGCTGAAAATTTAAATTCCCCAATAATTGTTGAGAATCTGCCTCAAACAAAAAAACTCGGCTTTTACAATAAAGCAGGGATTATTTCACAAACAACCTTCAATATTCAAGAGGTTGATAAAATTACTGCCGAAATAAAAAAACATGCTGAGGAATTAAAAATATATAAAACGATTTGTGATGCGACGCAAAAAAGGCAGAAAGCAGCTTATGAATTAGCAAAAAAAGTAGATACTATGATTATTGTTGGAGGAAAAAATAGTAGCAATACTAAAAGACTGTTTGAAATTTGCACAAAAATTGTTACTTCTCACCACATTGAGACAAAAAATGAGCTTAAGGAAAATTGGTTTAAAAACAAAAAAAAAGTTGGTGTCACTTCTGGAGCCTCTACGCCAAAAATAATATTAAATGAGGTGGTTAAAACTTTAAGAAAAATGAGGTAAATTATTCCAAAACTGCCTTTATCCTTCTCACTCCTTGTGATGAGGATTTTTCGCTAATAATTTTAAAATGTCCAAGTACGCCAGTATTTTGGACATGCGGACCAGCACAAATTTCATTTGAAAAATCACCTATTTTGTATACATTTACAATTTCTGGGTATTTTTCCCGAAAAAAGGCCAGGGCGCCGGATGAGATGGCCTTTTGATAATTCATCTCGGTAAGTTTAACCTCGAGGTTTTCGGATATTTTTTGATTGACTATTTCTTCAATCTTCTTTTTTTGTTCATCTGTTAATTTTTTATGATAGGAAAAATCAAATCTTAAACGCTCTGTATTTATATCAGAGCCGACTTGTCTAATTTCAGAACCCAATTCATCTCTTAGCGCCTGTTGTAAAAGATGGGTAGCGGTGTGTAATTTAGTTATTTTATCTTTTCCATCTTGCGTCATATTTTCCTTAATTCCATGACCGCCAAATTTTTTCCCTAAACCCGCTCTAGAAATTTTTTTATGTTTTTCGACTTCTTTTTTAAATTCTTCTTCGTTAAAATCAAAGCCCTCTTCCCTCATTTTCTCTTGGGTCAAACCGTGAGTAGAATATAAGTGAAAAGCTTCTTCAGCAGTAATTCTTCTTAATGATGAGCTTCTTTCTTCAACTTCAGAATCTTTTTTTATTTCCTTTGGAATTTTTTCATACAATTCTTTGACCTCAAGCTTTAAAATTTTATCATATCTTTCTCGTTCCTCATCAAAAAGTCTGATTATCTCAGTTTCGCGGCTAGCTAAAAAAGGATAAAAAGGTGTATATATTTCAATTATTTTTCGCACGACCGGTTCGAGAAAAAAATATGGGTATTTAAACTGATCGATTGCTCTCCGATAAATTCTTCGTAAGATATAACCCTGCTCTTTATTACCAAAATTCACACCGTCAGAAATTAAAAAAACCGCGCCTCTCAAGTGATCGCTAATAATTCTTAATCTTCTTTCCTTTTCCACAATATTTTCAAAACCATCCAAATATTTGTCATTTAAAATTGTTTCAATAATCGGAGAAAAAAGATCGGTTTCAAAAATACTTTTTTTCTTCTGTAAAATCATGGCGATTCTTTCAAATCCCAAGCCCGTGTCTATGTTTTTTTGAGGCAATTCGTTCAATTTCTTTTTTTGGTCGGAATAATACTGCATAAAAACTAAATTCCAAATTTCTACAAATCTTCCACAGGGACAGTTTGGTTGACATTTTTCACCCCTTGAGCAGGGTTTTTGGGTTAAATCGTAGTGTATTTCCGAACAAGGACCGCATGGGCCAGTACTGCCTGGCGGACCCCACCAATTATACTCTTTACCAAAATCTTTTATTTTGTCGGCTGATAGATATTTCTGCCATATTTTATAACTTTCATGATCTTTTATTATATTTTTATCTCCCTTAAAAACAGTGGCCCAAATTCTTTTTTTATTTATTTTAAGAACTTTTATTAAAAAATCAAAGGCATATTTTATGGTTTCTTCCTTAAAATAACCGCCGATGGAAAAATTGCCAAGCATTTCAAAAAAAGTAAGATGAGATTCGTCACCTACCAATTCGATATCAGTTGTTCTAAAACACTTTTGGATCGAAGCGAGATTTTTGGTTTTAAAAGTTTTTTCTACGTTTTTTTCACCTAAAAAATATGGTCGAAATTGCTGCATTCCGGCTATAGTCAGTAAAACCGTCGGATCATTACTAGGTACTAATGAAGAAGATTCAAACCATTTATGTTTAAGTTTTTTTCCAAAATAGTTTCGGAATTTTTCTCTAATCTTTTCAGATTTCATAAGTAAATGATACAATATATTTAAAATTGATTCAAGTTTAAATTAAAGTGAACCCCTGCCAAAAGCTTTTCTTAAGTTTAGGCAGGGGTAGTTAGTACAATTTGTCCATCTTTGAGAGTAAAAGGTTGCCTATTTTCTTTAATATTATCCAGCCAGGTATCAATTACATCGACTTTAATCTCGAAGATTAGTTTTTGCCCGTGTATTTTCTGGCCTCCGAATTCCTGAATAAATTCAGCTTGAATTATTTTTTTGTTAGGCTGGTCGTAAAAACGACCAAGGTCAATTAACACACCCGCTTCAGTCAAAAACGAACGCCATTGACTGGAAAGATGCAAAATTATCGGCCAACCAACTATCAACCATTTACCACCAACCAATCTAGCCCTTGCTCTCAAAAGTTTCAAAGGCTCAAAATCGAGTACTTGCTCATTCATTGTTTCCCTCCTTGGTAAGGTACTGTTTTACTCGAAAATCTATTTTAGCAATTATTTTAGAAAAAGTCAATAAGTTTTATTTGAAATTACCCCACCTCCCAATAATTTTTCCTTTTGGTAAAAAACAGCGGATTGTCCGGGCGTCGCGGCTCGCTGGGGGTTGTTAAATAAAACCCTCATCCCTTTTTTATGTTTAATAATTTTGGCAATGTTCCCCTGATCCCGGTAGCGTATTTTAACGAGAGCCTTAATTGGCAATTTTGGTTTAGCGGAAATCCAATTTATTTTATTTAACGATATTTTAGTTTTAAATAATTTATTGTGGTGTTGATTATTAGTTACCCAAAGAACATTATTCTTTTTTTCTTTTATAACCACATAAAAGGGTCCGCCCGAAACCCCGATTCCGCTTCTTTGTCCAATTGTATATAAAGAGAGTCCATAATGTTGACCAAGGATTTTTTTACTATCAATATCTTTTATCAAACCGCACTGATTTTTAAGGTACTTTTTTAAGAATAATCCTGGGTCTTTACCGACAAAACATATGTCCTGACTCTCTCTCTTTGCGATGGGTAATTGTAGTTTTTTGGCCAGTTCATAAACCCTACTCTTCTGTAGATTGCCGATTGGGAATATAACAGATTTTAAAACTCTTTGTTTTATATTATATAAAAAATATGATTGATCTTTTTTTTTGTCTTCAGCCTTTAACAAGATTTTTCCATTAACGCTGTCTTTTAATCTTGCATAGTGACCGGTCGCCAGATAGTCGGCTTTAAAAATTGTTTTCACTTTTTTTAGAAGTAAATCAAATTTTATTAATCTATTACAGATTATGCAGGGGTTTGGAGTATTGCCTTTTTCTAATCCATCAATAAAATTATTAACAATAATTTTTTTAAAGGGCTTTTTGAAATTGAAGATGTAAAAAGGTATTCCTAATTTTTTGGCAATTTTTCTAGCTCGTTGTAATGATTCAATGTTACAACCAAGATTTTTCCTCGGTTCTTTATTTAAAATCGAAGGTTGCCAAAGATGCATAAAAATACCAGTAACATCATAGCCCTGTTTTTTTAGTAAATAAGCAGCCACTGCTGAATCAACACCGCCTGACATAGCCACCACCACTCTTTTTTTAGTCATTTTTTTCATATTTAACACTTTTCAGAATAATTATACCAGTAATAACTAATAGAACCAGTGAAAATAAAGCGATTCTATAGCTTACTAACCCAAATTGTTTAAATATAATTATTATTACTCCCCAAAGCAACGGACCCAGAATTGATGATAATTTTTGAAAAATACTGTAAAGCCCAAAAAACTGACCCTGTTTTTGTCCACCCGTTATTTCAATAAAAATATGTCTTGAGCTAGCCATAATGCCGCCTGTACAAAAACCGAGGGGAATAAATATGAATAATATATGAAAATAACTTTTTAGAAATATAGATGCGATAAAAACTAAAGAAGACCATAAAATAAGCGAGTATAAAAGATTTTTCTTAGGTCCAAGTCTTTGGCTTATTCTTCCGGAAAAAGCCGCCCCCAAAATAGTAAAAGCCAGACCAACCAGTACGATATTAACTTTTTGTCCATCATTTAAATGCAAAACTTTATCTAAAAAAACTGGGCCGAGAAGGGATAAGGTCACTATGGCATCAGTAAAAAAATAATAGCTAATAAGGTATCGTAATAGTCCGGGATATTGTTGGCTATCTTTTATATCATAAATCAGGCTGCGAAGCGTGTTTTTTATGCTAAAGCCAATTTTTATTTCTACTGACCGAAATTTGTCTTTGAGATAATAAAAAGCCGGCCAGGCAAAAAGTATAAATAAAATTGAGGCGGGTATAAAAACTTGTACTCGAGAAGCGGTTATATGAGGAATATTGCCAAAAGCGAACTGTGAAATAATAATTAAGCCAAGAATCGCTCCCAGATAACTAAAGGCTGATCCATAGCCGGATATTTTTCCGACTTCTCCATGGGCTATCTCAAAAAGTTTAGCATTGTAAAATACCATTGCATTGTGAAAAAAATAATTTGTTGCGATAAAAAAAATCAGCGACAAAATTATTTTCAAAAGAATATTTTCTATTTTTAAACCAACTAAACCGATTAAGGCAAAGAAAAAAGCCGATAATATTGAAAAGGTTATAAGAAAGACTCTTCTTCTGCCGAGGTGGTCGGAGTAAGCACCCCAGAATGGCGCAGTAAAAAATATCATAACAATAGAAATACTGAAAGCCACTCCATACCAAATATCAGGCATCTTATTATCTACAATTAACCATTGGGCAAAAAAAAGTGAGAGGGTAACCTCTAGTATAGTATTGGCAAAATCATAAAGATACCATCCGCCCAATTCTTTATTATATTTCATAGAATATTATTCCGGTCAATACTTTTCCAATTAAAAATCAAAAATATGCCTATAAGTAAAGCTGGAACAATTAATGACAAGGCCACGATTATAAAACCCAATGTTTCTATATCCGACCAATTAATCAAAAGCAAAACAAAATAGCTTATGGCTACTGTAAATTCCACTATAGCGCCGAAAATTGGCCATCGTTTTGAAATCAATAAGCCAAATAAAATAAAAAAACCCGGTAAAAGTGAAAAAATTACTCCCTGCCAATTTTCTTTAAGGAAAAAGGTGCTTAAAAAACCAACTACTAGCCAAAAAATTCCAATTACTATACCGATTATGTTAGCCAGTTTCCCAGGCCATTTATTATTATCTTGTACTAAATCTTCTTGCACAATTAACTAAAGTTAAATAGTCAAAATAATCGATCGTTTTACATTTTAGTGCTTCGTTTAAAAACAAAAGATAATATATTAAAATTTTTTCGTCTATTTAGTTAAATATTATCACAAAAAATATTTAAAGACAAAAAAACCCTAAATCGGGATTTATAAATAACAAAATAACCTTATTGTAGGTGGACTATTTGTCCGGGTTTTAAAATTCGAGAATTATTGTCAGCCGACCGATTTGGCCTAAAATTACTAATGGGTTTTTCCCTGTTTTTATCCCATCTTGGCGGTTGAACTGGCTGACGACGAATTGACTGGCGAATCGGTACTGGCGGCCTTTTTATAGCTTCTGACAAAGAAATGGGCGGTGGCGTAGCGATAGTAACAGGTTCTCTTAAATCTCTATTTGTTAAATCGATTTTCTTTTCTATTCTCTCTGGTTGATTTCTTATAATTTCATTTCTAGTACCCTCTCTTTGAATAACTTCTTTATTTTCCTCTTCAGCTTCTTCTTTAAAGACATCGCCAAAACCACTCCAGCGCATAATTTTTTCTTCAACTGAAACCCTCGGCTTTGAGTATCTTTCTCTAGAAACTTTTATTAACTTATCTTTAATATAGGTTGGTCCGGTCAGAGGGGGTAAAGTAGTCGCCGAAAATGGGTCAGACGAAACACCGTCAATCATTAATTTTAAATAGACATCATATTTAGTTAAATTTACCAAATCGGTCTCTTCAAAAATTGGCTCAAACTCTTTGACTAAGGCTTCGGCATCGGCAGCTCCCACCCTAAAACAGACTATTGTCCCAACGTTGCCGAAAACAGCTGCCTGCACTTTCTCATCGAGTTGCTCAATATACTGGTGGGCAATAATTAAATTTAAATGGTATTTTCTGGCTTCAGATAAAATGGTGGCAAAACTCTCAGTGGCAAAATTTTGGAATTCATCAACATAAAGATAAAAATCCCTTCTTTGATCTTCCGGTACATCAACTCGACTCATCGCCGCCAGCTGTAATTTAGTTATCATCATTGCCCCAAGCAAAGAAGAATTGTCTTCGCCGATTCTGCCTTTTGATAAATTTAAAAGAAGAATTTTGCCGTTGTCCATTACGTCTCTCATGTCGATCGTGCTTTTTGGCTGACCAACTATATTTCTAATTACGGAGGAAGATAAAAATTGTCCGACCTTATTTTGAATTGGCGAGATAGCCTCGGTTCTGAATTGGTTTGAATAAGCTGAATATTCATCAACCCAAAATGACCTGACAATCGGATCGGTAATTTTTCTTATAACCTTGTTTCTATATTTTTTATCAATCAATAATCTTGTTACCCCCAATAATGTACTGCCCGGGTATTCTAATAAAGCCAAAATGGTATTTCTTAAAACGTACTCCAGTCTGGGTCCCCACGAATCAACCCAGATTTTTTTGAAGACAGCAATTAAGCCCGAGGCAACCAGATGACGGTGAGAGGGATCAACTGCTTCAAGAACATTAAAGGCAATTGGAAAATCTAGATCAGCCGGATTAAAATAGATAATATCATTAATTCGATAAGGTGGAACAAAATCGATAATTTTTTCCACTAAATCGCCTAAGGGATCAATTACCGCCACCCCCCTGCCCTTCCTGATATCATGAATAATCATATTTTCCATGGCAGTTGACTTGCCCATTCCGGTTTTGCCGATTAAATACATGTGTCGACGCCTGTCATCGGTTTTGATGCCAAAAAGCCTTCTGACGTTTCTAAAATTTGTTACGGCAAAAGGGGTTACATCTTCTTCAAGATCATCTTTTTTTAATTCAGAATCATCCATAATTTTTTAATTTAATTAAGAAAGAGGTAGATTTTCTGGGGTTTCGGTCACACCAGTAACTTCCCTTGGTCTTCGTTTAGATGTCACTAGTTCCTCTTCAATCTTAACTGGAAGAGAAAATGGCGGTTCACCTCTTTTTGCTTCAGTCTTTTTAACTAGAGGGGCCTTAACTGTCTCAGAAGAAGGAAAATGATAAACAGAAGCCAGTTCTTCAGTATTTAGTATAAACCGGCTATAGCCTCTTAAATAAGATCTTAATTTAAAATTCTTAAGAATATGACGTTTTCTAAATCTCAGCCTCGTTTTAATAAAAAAGTAGTCAATCTTAGTTCTAGTTTTTTTATCAAATTTAAAACCGTTTAGGTCCAGTGTACTAAACTGTTTAATTGCTCCTTCGATTGAAGGGGGTCGACTCCCTTCAAATGATCCTTTTTGTGCTAAATAGATAATTCTAAACTTAGTGATAAACCCTAATTTTGAAATTTTCATGCCGACTGCCTCAACAACAGCTTTCTCGTTTGGTGGTAAGGACATCATTAAAGAACCTGGTCTAAAAGAGGATACCTCTTCTTCAAAAGAACTGGGGGGAATAACTGTGGCTGTTATTGATTCAGATACACCTTGGATAATATTTTTGGGTAACCAAAAGATTGATGGAGATTTTTCAGTTCTAGTTCCAATTAATTTATGAATACTTCTCAAACCAGCTTCACGCCAATTTTCATTGGCTGGCGGAGCAATAATCAACTGTATCCATAGTTGTTCTCCTTTTTTAAATCGGCTGAGAATTTCCAGTAATGAGGCCATCGGATCAATAATCGTTTTAGCAATCGGATGCTCAAACGATGGATAAGTTTTAATCGGATAAACTTGTTTTTTTGCTAATTTAAACTCAGTACCCCAAATATCAAATTTATCATTTGGAAATACTGGCTCAAAATCCTTAGAATAATCATCAACCTCGGTTATTTCTGCTTCTGGATATTGGGCGTAAATCGCTGCTTCAACCATATCTCTAAATTCTTGTGGCGTTCGGATGATAAATTGAATATAGCCCTCAATACTTATTAATTCTAAACTAAAGGCTGGTTGAACATAACCATGTAGATATCTTTCTTTTAAATTCCCCTTTTTTTGTATTCCGTGTAAATGAGCAAAAATCTGTTCAACTGCTTTCGGGGTTTGGATATTGTCTTTGGGTACATCAATCGCTAACATAATATATCTTAGGTCTGCTTGAAAAGTAATTCTTTTTTGTGTTAACCAAATATAATAAAAACCACATAAAAATACGATTAGAAAAACAACCCAGCCACCGGATAAAAAAAGTTGCCAGGCGGCAGTTAGCGGCCCCCAGTAACTTGCATTAGAGCCAATTGATGATAAATCTAGGGTTATGTCCATTGTTTATTTAATCGGTTGTTATATTAATTGTGTTTAGTGTGTATTCATCCGAAGGCAACCTCTTAAACAAATTTTTATCTGTGAGGGCTAAATGAATGGTATTTTTTTTAACTAGCCTTTGTTTTAAAACTCTCTCTACAATTTCCTGGCGTTTTAATGGCTTTCCTTCATTTTTTAAAATTTCTTCAATCACTTCGGCTACTACTCCGGGCTTATAGCCCCACTCTTTCAGAGCATAGATACCCCTACCGACTAAAACATATTCTTTGTTCAAAATTAGTTCATTATGTACGGTCGGCGGGTAAGCTTTTCGTTTATCAAATTTAGCTTCATTTATAAAACGCGCGATATCAGTAAAGTGTAGAGGTTTATTTTGTTTTTTTAAAATCAAATAAATTTTATCATGCATCCTTCTTGGCCTAATACTCCCCCATTCACTCAGACCGAATTCATCAAAAGGATTCTTTGATATTTCCCGGGAAATATGTAGATATGAAATAATAGTTTCATCTGTTAATTGTCCGGTATTATCTTTATAGAAACTGGTGGATTTGAATAGGCGTAATAATTCATCAAGCGTCAACGGTTTCATTTTCTCTTTTACTATTTTAACAAAACAATCAATTGTTCTGATAAAAAAATCTTGAGGGTATAAAGTGAGGGCCCACGCAAGACGAAATTTATCTGTTTCATTAATTTTTTTAAACTTATCAGTGAGAAATTCACTCATGATAAAAGTGATTGATTTTCTATTTACTAAAGTGTTACCAGAAAAACTCAGTAATTTTTGAAACAAAGAATTCTGTTCCATAATTTTTCCGTTTTTGTTCAGAATCAGGGAAATCAGACTTTCAATTTGTTTTACGGCTTCCTGAAATTTTTTGGAATTTCTAATTTTAAGAATGGCCGTATTCTCTATCTGACGAATTCTTTCTCTAGTCACGTGGTATATCTCTCCGATTTCCTCTAAAGTCTGCTCGTTTTTTCCGTCCAAACCAAAGCGGCGGCGGATTACATCCTCTTCTTTCGAAGAAAGACATTTCAGACTATTAGCCACAAATTCAGCAGGGTTAAACTGTTCCATTTCAGTTGCTTCCTTAGAACTTATTATCTTGTCCAAAATAGAAGATTTTTGTTCCATAAATAATGAATATTATTTTGAGTATTGTTTCGTATCATCTTTAGTATAGCATACTTAGTCAAAACTGTCAAGATATTGATTAAATAATAAAATTGCCTTTTTGGCAAATCTAATTAATAAATAAAATTATTATGCTCTCTTCTGCCGAATATTGTACCAAACTAATAAAAGCATACTGGCAATAAAAATTGAAGAATAGGTTCCGACAATAATGCCAAAAATCAAAGCTAGTGCAAAATAACGGATTGTTTCTCCGCCAAATATAAATAAGGCTGTTAAAACTAGTAAAGTCGTAAACGAAGTATTAATTGAACGAACTATTGTCTCATTAATGCTATTATTGACGATATTAGCAAAAGGTTCGCCATAGTGTTTTTTTAATCCCTCTCTTATTCGGTCAAAAACCACAATCGTATCGTGAACAGAAAATCCGATAATGGTAAGTAAGGCTGTCACAAACAATGTATCAATTTCAATATTGAAAAAATATCCCAAAATTGCAAAAAAGCCGATTGTAATTATGACATCGTGAATTAAGGCTAAAATCGCATTTAGGCCAAATGACCAGCTTGAAACAAGACTGCCAGTAATCTTTCTGAAGGCATAGGCTAAATAAAAAATTATGCCTAATAAAACCAAAATAAGAGCGATGATCGCCTTTATTTGCAATTCCTTGCCAATTACCGGACCAATTGAATCAAACCTTATTTCACTGACATTGCCGAATTTTTCCTGAAGTTTACTCAAAATTTGCAGATGCTGGTCGCTGGAAATTTCCTTCATTCTCATTACAATATCCTTCCCGGCTCCGGATTGTATTTTAAGGTCAATGAGTTTTAAACTGGTCAAAGAGTCGGTGATTTCCTGATTGGTCGGCACAGCATTTTGAAACTGAACTTCCAAAAGAGTCCCACCGGTAAAATCAATGCCCATCTTTATTCCACCCAAAGCAACAAAAACTATACTAACAATAATCGCGGCTAAGGAAACGGCAAATAAAATATTTTTCTTCTGGATTATTTTATACATTTTTTATTTCTTCCGGCTCATTAATTTTCTTTTGACTAACACGTCCCATCAATGGCAAATGTTTTTCTAGCCAACTGGAATAGATAATTCTTAGAAAGTTTCTGGTAATAGTGATCGCGGAAAACATACTGACTAAAATTCCAATCGCCAAAGTAATGGCAAACCCCTTTATTAAACTCGTACCAAACCAGGCTAAAATAATACAAGTAATAATTGATGAAACATTTGAATCCCTGATTGACGGCCAGGCTCTTTTAAATCCTTCGTCAATCGCCGTATTTAATTGATTACCTGCCCTTATTTCCTCTTTCATTCTTTCAAATATTAAAATATTGGCATCAACTGCCATGCCGATTGATAGAATATAGCCGGCAATGCCAGCCAAAGTTAAAGTCACTGGCCAGAGCTTAAATATAGCTAAGACAATCAAAGAATAAATTATTAAAGCAACAACAGATAATAACCCAGGTAAGCGGTAATAAACAATCATAAAAATTGCCACCAGCAGCAAGCCCAGCAGTCCGGCAAAAAGACTTTTTTCAATTGAAACCCGACCCAAAGTCGGACCAATGTTCTGCTGGCTAACCAAAGATATTGGCACTGGTAAAGCCCCTGAATTCAAACGTTGGGCCAGGGTTTTAGCTTCTTTCAAAGTAAAATCGCCGGTAATTACTGCTTTGCCTTCGGTAATTGGCTCATTGACTCTCGGTAAAGAAATCGGTGAGCCATCCAAAAATATTCCCACAATTTTATTGACATTCCTAGTGGTAATATCGGCAAATAATTTTTTGCCTTCAGCATTAAATTCGAGGCTGATTTCAGGAGCGCCAGTTTTTTGATCAAACTGAACAGAAGCATTTTTAAGTTGCTTACCGGTCAAAGTAGTTGTTTTAAAAGCCAGGGGAATTGCCTCGTTGGTATTTTCGTTAGTATTGGTATTAGTATCAGTCGGAACGTCTGCTTGTTCTTTAAATTCCAAAAGAGGCGTTTCGCCAATCAGTTTAATCGCTTCATTTACATCAGTCACTCCGGGCAATTCCACAATCACCCGCCATTGAGTACCTGATTTATCAGTCTGAACCACTGGCTCGGAAACGCCAAAGGCATTCACTCTTCTTTCTATCACATCCCTGACTCCATCTAATGCAGCCGCTTTATCTTTTTCAGCCAATTGAGTAGTATCAGCATTATAAACCAAATGAGTGCCGCCTTTTAAATCCAAGCCTAAATGGACTTTTAATTCCTTAAAATAGCTGCCAATTCTGATATCCGGACCCTTAGGATAATCAACAATCCCAGCTAAAACAGCAAGAATCAAAATTCCTAATAATGATAACCAAACTTTTTTTCTGACAGTCATATGTTTATTAACTATATTTTACCAAAAATAAAAAAACAGGGCAAATACCCTAATTTTCATTAATTTTCAAGAATGTATAATAATCGGGGTGCCGACTGGCGCCCAATTATAGATTGTTTCGGCGTCTTGAATTGACAGCCTGACGCAGCCATGGGAAACCCTGACACCAAGATGATTAAGCCCTTCATAATATCTGCCTCCGCCCTTTAAAGCCCAGAAAGGAAGACCATGCAAACCATGCCCCTGTGAAGTAAACTGATTCCAATATGGCATGTATAAACCGTATTTTTTTGAATAAGCAACCGGACTTTTATTCTTTATTTTAAAAGTACCTAAAGGCGTAGGCATTGTTGTTTTACCAGTAGAAACCCTGTATTCTCCTTTTTTAAAACCGTTTTCAAAATATTCTAATTTTTGTTCGGAAATATCAATTTCTATATATTTATAATAATTTTCACTATTGGTACGATTAAGAAAACCAGGTCCAGTAATAATTTCTTTGATTCCTTCCTGGTTGACATCACCAACGGCGATGAATACTCCGCCGCGAAAATCTTCAGGATAAGGGAAAAAATTAACTCGGCTTGCTTCTCCATTGATCTCGAAGCTTCTAACCTGTGGCCCGCCGCCAGAATTGGCAGCAGCGAGAATTTCATCTCTACCATCACTATCAATGTCTAGTCCGGTTAAATTTACTCCGCCTAAAAAAGTATCGGGAAAGGCAGTAAATTCACCGAGAATTGTCTTTTCAGAATTGGCTTCGTAAATCTTAACCAGTGATTTTCCGAATTTGTTAACACCCATCAAAATTTCCTTAGTACTATCGCCATCAACATCTGCCACGGCTACGGAAACACCCCCTTCAAAAGATTTATCGAACGGCCAAAAATTTAATCCCAGATATGTTCCGAGTTCGTTAAAAATCCTCACATGGCTTTTGCCGCCAGGACCAGCGCCAGTGATTATTTCATCTTTACCATCACCGTTTATATCTCCGCATGCGACATTGACCCCGCCACGAAAATCTTGATCATAAGCCATAAAACTTATTAATTGAGTACCATCCCCCTTAAAAATTTTTACATTAGGACCAGAAGAAGACCCAGGACCAGTAATAACCTCGTCATAGCCGTCATTATTTACGTCACAAGAGGCAATACTTATTCCATTTCTAAAATTTATATCATAGGCCATGAAACTTTTAAGCTTGGTGGCATCAGCCCTGAAAATTTGGACGTTTGGCCCGCCGCCTATTCCTGCCGCGACAATTATTTCGACCACATTATCTCTATTGATATCGCCAGTAGCCACTCTCACACCGCCGCGAAAGGCCTGGTCAAAACCATAAAAGCTTGTTTCTTGTTTAACTAAATCAGAATCAAAAATTTTGACTTCAGGGAAAATACTGTCCGAAGCATATAATGGTTTCGGAAATAAAAAAATAATCCCAAAAAAGATTATTATTATTAAAAAAAATATTTTGTTTTCCCAAAAATATCTCATTTGATTTTTTGTTTTTGTTTTTAGATTCAGGAAAACGAGTTTGAGGCTAGAGACCACTATCTTAAGGAGAAACTGACCCCCTTTAAAAATCCTCTTGTAAAAAGCGAATCAACTTCCCCCTAAGATAGAATGATGTCTCTAGCCTCATTTTTGTTTTTCTTTTTGTTTTCCTAAATTTAAGGAACTACACCTTAATATTAGCACATTTTAAAGCTTTTGTCAAGGTTTTTTAAATGTCTCTTTTACTGCTTAGCTTCTTTTCTTTTCAATTTCTTCTCTTTCTTTTCTTATCTCATCCACATTATCGGCTATATCTTTTAGAACATTTATGGCGTGTTCTTTATGCGCCCCGCAATAGAATTGTCCTTCAATAAACCACCCTTCATTATAAAATTCAAAACGATCTTCTTTCATACAACTGTCGCATTGTATCGGTTCATCCTTGGGCAGTTGCGCTCTGTCAATATGAAATCCCTTTCTTCGTAATGCTGATTCTAAATTATCCGATTTTTCTGAAATATTAAGATTTGGTTCTTTTTCACTCATTTTTCGACATATTAACTTCCATGACACTTTCTGAATTTATTTTTTAGCCCATTCAATAATATTTCCGATATCTTGCGGAGAATGAGGATAAAATATCGGCAAATTATTTTTAATAGCCCATTCAACTTCAATTTTTGCCCCTTTAGAATTTTCCCAACCAGGCACAGCCAAGACGGCATCAGCTACACGCTTTAGAAACTCCATTCCGAGTTTATAATAATATTCATCAGGGGCCGTACCTCCTTTTTCGTGATGAAAACAGGCATGGGTATGGGGGCAAAAACTACCAATACCAGAATTAGCTAAAGCTATTTGATATTGTTCAGCCTTGCGGACATTATTGACGAGATATTCTCTATCTTTTCCATCCCAACCAGTGGTAAGCTGTCCGGCAATATACACTATTTTCATAATTTATCTCCCATGAAACTTTTGATTCTATTTCGCATTCGCATAAATTTATGGTGTGTCAACCCAATATCGCCTTTTTATTCCCCCTTTATATGAAATTTTGTCATGAAGAATTCCTCCATTCGCTTCTATTATTTTCCATGACCCTATATTGTTATCGTCACAGGTAATCAATACTTTCTTGATTCCTAATGTTTTAGCCTTTCGCAATGCAAGCGCCAGAATTTTTATTCCATAACCCTTTCTTCTTTTCGTCGGCTTAATTCCATAATCAATATGACCACCTTCTTTTGATAACATCTCGGTCAGCTTATGTCTGATAGTAATATCACCTATAAATTCAGACTTATCTATAAGCCAATAATAACTTGATAGTACCTGTCCTTTTGTTAGATTATCTCTTTTTTCGTTACTACGTATCCTTGCCACAAATTCTGGAAAATTTTTCTGTAATTTTCTAATATCTATTCCGATCTCTCTTTCTTTGCGCTTGAATTCTTTCATTGCGGCTATGAAGCTCTTTTGGTATCTAGCTGTCGGTTTTACTAATCTAATCATACCCTAGGAAATTATTTTCCAAGATACATCTCGATACCTTCTAAGATACCAGAGATAAAGTATTCATTCAGTTCACTTTTTGTTAAGTCTAACCACTTATAATCAGCATGTTCTTTACTAATTGTTATTTCTCCGCTCAAATATTGAGCTTCAAAAAAAAGATACAATACATGAGTGTCTTTCTTTAAACTTGAAATTGTGGCTGGAATAAGATGTCTACCAATGGCAACTGGTTTTGAGTGAAGTTTGTATTTAATATCTCCAATCTCTTCCGCAACCTCTCTGGCTAAGATAACGGAAAAATCTATTTTAAACTCACCAATATTGATTCTACCGCCAGGTAGATCATAGTATCCAGCATAGGTTGCCCTATCTAATGCCTTTAATACAAGAACTTCACCTTTACTATTTTTTAGCAAGAGCTTCAGTGATACTTGGTAGAAATCTTTTTCTTCACGCATTTCTTTTAAAAATTAATTGATCTTGACATAATAAGGTTTTTATGCTATCGTCCTTTACAGAAAGGGGGGTGTGATATGCGTATCTGGCTGGATGATCTTCGTTCTGCTCCTTGTGGATTCATTCGTGTCAGGAATCTGGCCGAACTACAAGTTCTGATTGATTCAAATCAGGAAGTTATCGAAGTCATGAGCTTTGATCACGATCTCGGCGATGGAGAGACAGATGGCTACGGAATCGCCAAGTGGTTGGCCGAGAAACACCTTGATCGCTGGCCACTTGAAGTTCGGGTTCATTCTGTTAACCCGCCGGGGGCGGCTAACATCCGGGCGTTTGATAAATTTGTCCGCAACCATCTCCTGATTTAAACCCGTTAGTACCGCTTAAGGGAACGCGGGTTTTTTCTTTAATCACGCCCCGTGGCACTTTTTATACTTTTTCCCAGAGCCGCACCAGCAGGGATCATTGCGGCCGATTTTTTTGCCTTGTGGTGTCTTGCCTGGTTCGGCTTTTTTTGACGAATATTGAGGAAGTCCAGTAGTTGAAACATTGGGATTATCAGCCATTGTTTTAGCAGGCGCGCTTTCAATCGTACCTCTAGCTTCCATTGGGGTGGTAGCCATTTGTTTGGCCAGCCCTACTTTGTAAATCGTATAAACTATATAATTATTTATGTTATGAATAAGCTGGGTAAACATCTGATAAGCCTCTTTTTTATATTCAATCAAGGGATCTCTTTGCCCGTATCCCCTAAGCCCGATTCCTCTTCTTAAATAATCCATTTGATCAAGATGTTCAATCCATAAAGTATCTATACTCCTTAAGATAATACTTCTCTCGACTCTTCTCATCAGTGGTAAATCTTCAATTTTCTTTTCCAAATCATCATAAGCTTTTTTAGCCAAATCAAATAAATATTTTATAATTACTTCCCTGGCTTCAAAATCTTGGGCTTTATTGCCGGCCATTTTCCTAAAATTATCAAGATTAATCCTCACTTCCAGGGAAACGGGGAAAATTGTGTCGACTACTTCATAGATTTCATCTAGATCCCATTTGTTTTCATCATCTTGATGAGTATGAAAAGAAACAATTTGTTCAATCTCTTGTTCAACCATCTCAAAAATTTTGTTTTTAACCTCATTATCCGGGGCAAAAATAATCTCCTGTCTCTTTTTGTAAATTACTTCTCTGTGTTTATTCATCACGTCATCATATTCAACCAGATGTTTTCTCATGTCAAAATTATGTCCCTCAACTTTTCTTTGCGCTCCTTCAATGGAACGTGTAACAAGAGAATTTTCAATGGGCATATCATCAGGAACACCGATCCTATCCATTAAATTCTTCATTCGATCAGAACCAAAAATTCTCATTAAATCATCTTCCATGGAAATGAAAAATTGTGAAGAACCAGGATCGCCTTGCCTGCCCGATCGGCCTCGTAACTGATTGTCAATTCTCCTTGCTTCATGACGCTCTGTACCCATAATATGCAGTCCGCCGAGTTCAACCACCTTTTTTTTCTCCTCTTGATCAGGCGGATTTCCCCCTAAGATAATATCGACGCCACGCCCGGCCATATTAGTAGCCACGGTTACCGCTTTGAAACGACCAGCCTGTGAAATTACCTGGGCTTCTTTTTCATGATGTTTAGCATTTAAAAGTTCATGTTTAATCCCCTCTCTTTCTAAAAGCTGAGAAAGAAGCTCATTTTTCTCAATGGAGATGGTACCGATTAAAATCGGTTGACCCAACTCGTTTCTTCTTTTTATCTCCTTGACTACGGCCGTAAATTTGCCAATTTCATTTTTGTAAACGCTGTCAGGCAAATCTTTTCTGATCATCGGCTTATTAGTGGGAATGGCTACGGTTTCCAAATTATATATTTTATAAAATTCCTCTGCTTCAGTCTGGGCCGTCCCGGTCATGCCGGATAATTTTTTGTATAATCTGAAATAATTCTGAAAAGAGATGGTAGCCAGAGTCTGACTTTCTTTTTTGATTTCCAACCCCTCTTTAGCTTCAATGGCCTGATGCAATCCTTCAGAATAACGACGACCAAACATTAATCGACCAGTAAATTCATCAACAATTATCACTTCACCGTCTTTGACCACATAATCACGGTCTCTTTTAAACAAGGTATAAGCTTTTAAGGCCTGCTCAATATGATGAGCTAATTCTATTCCACCAGCTTCATAAATATTATCAATCCCCAACCAGTTTTCCATTTTTTTCATCCCTTCTTCGTTTAGAGTGGCGGCTCTCATCTTCTCGTCAATATTATAATCTGTCCCCTCGGCCAATTTTGGAATCAATTGGGCAAACTTGAAATACATATCAGTTGATTCTTCAGCTGGAGAAGAAATAATCAAAGGCGTTCTGGCCTCATCAATTAAAATACTGTCAACTTCATCAACAATCGCGTAATTTAATTCTCTCATCACTAAGTATTCTCTGGCAGGAGCCATGTTATCGCGAAGATAATCAAAACCAAATTCATTATTGGTGCCGTAAGTTATGTCTGCCAGATAGGCTTCTCTCCGGGAAATTGGCTTAAGATGTTTTGTTTTTTCATCAATCGCGTTTTCGTCTATAAAATCCGGATCATAAATAAAAGCATTGTCATGGACAATGGAGGCGCAGGAAACTCCAAGCAGATGATAAATCGGTCCCATCCAGCCCGAATCTCTTCTTGCTAGATAATCGTTAACAGTAACCAAATGACAGCCTTTTTTGGTTAAAGCATTTAAATATAAAGGTAGTGTGGCAACCAAAGTTTTTCCTTCACCGGTTTTCATCTCCACCGCCATCCCTTTGTACAAACAGATTCCGCCAAGCAGCTGCATATCAAAATGCCTTTGATTTAAGGTTCGTTTGGCGGCTTCACGGACTAGGGCAAAGGCCTCTGGCAGAAATTTTTCAATATTAATAGGATCATTTCCAATTAAACTTGTGAATTCTTCAGTTTTTCTTCTAAAATCAGCTTCTTGATATTTTTCAAATTCAGATTCAAAATTGTTGATTTTTTCAACTAGAGGTTTGAGTTTGTCTAAAACTTTTTTATTCGGATCGCCAAAGATTTTAGATAAGAATGGCATTATTTTATGTCTTAGTCTTTCAAATTAAATTCATCTTTTATTTCAATTAATTATAACATAAAAATCTAAAAAAGACTATAGATTAATAACTAAAGTAAATAGTTTTTTGGTTTAATTTTTCTAATTAAACTAAAAATTTGTAACCAATAATCTTATAAATTAACTTAGCCGACAAAAAATCGGGAAAAACAAGATATTTAATCGGGCACAATTCAACTACATCAAAACCAACCAAATTTTTCTTTTGGCAGACCTTTTTGATCAAATTTAAAACTTCATACCAACCTAAACCGCCTGGCTCTGGGGTGCCGACTGACGGCATAATTGATAGGTCAAAACAATCTAAATCGAAAGTTAGATATACATTATCACTTAATTGATTCAATATTTTTTCAATATCTAATTTTGGTGCAAAATGAATAGTTCTAATTTTATTCTTTTTAACATTTTCGGCTTCTTCTTCACACATGCTTCTGATTCCGACGTGAACTATTTTATCGACTAATTCATAACATCTAGACATAGCACAAGCATGACTAAATTTTGTTCCTTCGTATTCATTTCTTAAATCAATATGGGCGTCAAGTTGTAAAATCGAAAGATTCTTGTATTTTTCCTTAAAGACTTTCACTAAACCATGGGTTAAAGAGTGTTCGCCGCCCAATGAAACAATAAATTTATTTTGTTTTAATAATTTTTTTGCTGATTGGTAGATATGCTTAAAATTTTCCTGATAACTTTTGTTACTGAATTTCAAGGAGTCTACGGTAAAAATACCAATTTTTGAAATGACCTCATTTAGTTCAATATCGTAAAATTCAATTTCACGTGAAGCATTGATAATTGCTTTTGGACCGTTTTTGGTGCCTCTGATATAAGAAGTGGTTACCTCCAAGGGTATTGGCAGAACGACTACTTTGGACTTAGAAAAAGTTGAATTTATGCCGAGAAAGTTAAAAGGTGTTTTTTCCGGTTGATATTGTAATTTGCTCATTTAGATTTTTTAAATATAGCTTTATCTAATAAATCAATGGCTTCCTCGCGAAAATGAATCATCTGTCGACTTTTTTTCTTAAGTCCTTCCTGAAGAAGGGCATGAACAATAAAAGGGAAAGTTGAAGTAACGTCAGCAAAAACATATTGGGAATTTTTTAGACATTCTTTTGAAGTTTTGCCCCAAGTATGGGCTTCGGAAGCGGTACAAGAAGAAAGTCCGCCGTTTTGCAGATGGGCGTCGCAAATCTGCACATCCATATCATAGCCGCCGACATCAACTCCGCAAATCTGGCTCAAATACGGCTCTGGCTGTAATGAATAGTTCTTCGGTACTCCCCCGCCGAGCATAATAATGGAAAGTTTTTTACTCCATCTTTTTTTGGCCAAAAAATGATAGGCGCCAAACTCATGAATGTCTTTTTCTAAATCTATTTGCGTTTTATAGCGGTTGCCAATTTTACGTTTTAATAGAGCCAGGTTTAAAAAGATTGAACCGTCCTGCGGCGCTCCGCAAAAAATCGGAATTTGATTTTTATATGCTTGGTATAAAAGACTTTCTTCCAAATCAGAAGTTTTTTTCACAAAATGTTTAAGATTTTTGCCCAACAGGTAATGAAATTCCGTGGTCGTCATAGAATGATTAAAATCATTTTTTTGAACTAATTTAGTGGCGAGCGTATCCGCTTTAAAAAGGTCATTTTCTTGAAAAGCGGTGTCATAAATGCGAGTCCAGCAATTTTTGCGCAATTTGATATCGCCAAGATAAGGGTCAACCTCAAACCAATTTTCGCTTTTTACTCGCTGAAGATCGTGATAAATATTGGCACCAGTCGTAGTAAAAATATCCACCAAACCAGCTTTCATTAGAGGGATGATGCAAGAAGTGGCAAAATCAATCGGTGTCATCGCTCCAGCCATCGTCATTACAATCGTATGATCTTCTTTAATCATTCGTCTGATAATCTGATAAGCGGTGCGCAAATCACGGCCGACGTAAGCGCCAAAGGCTTTGCCAAACAATTCTTCTGTTGTTTCACTGCCCGTAATAGACTGATTTTTGACTCTTTTGCCGACTAATCTTTTAACTGATTTTTTCATAAATTTTTATTTATTATTTTAGATAGCCCCAACTTTGAAGCAAATCACTTTCGGCCAGCCACCGCTGTCCAACATCAACTCGGTAAAACATATTTTGCAGCCTAATATTTTTTATACGACTATAGGCCTGTTTCCGAGCATCTTCAACGGTGTTGCCGCAACCTGTCACCACCAGGGCATAACCCGAGGTCCCGGCAATCCGTAAGGTACCGTCAACTAATTTCACATCGCCAAGGTGTATACCTTCCCAGTCGGGATTAGGCCGCCTGAAAAGAATGGAAAGGTCACGATAGGTATTAATGTCATCCTGGTCATCAGAAAGATAGGGAGTAGTCACGCAGCAAATGCCTAATTGAAAGCCCTTTTTTGTTGGCAAATCAAATTGTTCGCCTTTGGCTAAACGGATTAAGAATTCTCCGATCGGCATTTCAATTGCTTCCATTTGCACATCTATAGTCGGGTAACCAAAGCGAGAAGTAAATTCAAGTGGATAAATACCTCTGGCATTGACAATACAATTAATATCAAAATATCCGACATATCCAGACTCAATTAATTTTAGCTTCATTTTCTCAACAGTGTTTGTAAAAAAATTGTTAGGTTCTGACCAAAACATCAAAGCTCCCATATCACCGGTTAACGGCCCTATCTCGCCCGGAAACAATCTTTTATGTTCGAAGTTGATGTTAATCGGTTTAATGAAATCTTTTCCATTAAAAAAAGCTCCGGTCGCCACTTCAACGCCATTAACGTATTTCTGTAACTGAAAGGTTTTAATCTTGTTTTTCCAGGCATTTTTATTCGAACAAAGAAGCTCTAAAATGTCTGCTCCGTTTTCTTCTTCGCCGATAAAAAGCAAATCCTTTAAATTTTGGGCTAAGCCGCTCGGTTTAAAGACATATCGACCAGGATTTTTCTTTAAAAAATCAATGGCTGAATCAAAATTATCAAAATCCCAGTGGGGCAAAATCTGTAAACCAGCCTGTTTCATTTCTAATTGTCCAAATTCCCTATCGTCCTCCAAGCGGTCAGTGTATTGGCTGCCGCCGACCACTAATTTACCATTTTTGCGCAAACTGTCAGCTTCCTTGCCAAAACCTACATCGTCAAAAACGATTATGTCAGCCCAATCAACATAATCTTTCCATTTTTTAACTTTCTCTAAAAGACCATCATAAACATCCTGATCCTCTTTCCTATCAATATAGGCCTTAACCCGATGGCCCTCTTTTTGGATTTTCCAAGCCAAATCACCGCTTAAGCTTTCCCAGGAAACAAATAGGAATTTTTTACTTTTCATTCTTCATTTATTCTGTAAAATGTTTAGATTTTTTATTCCATAACAAAAACCGCTGCCGCAATGACTGAAGTCCAAAGACCGTTTTTGTCGCCAATGGCCGATTGTGTCGTATTCAATGTTCTAACAATTTTATCTGAAATTTTCCAAATCTCCTTTCTTTCATCATAAGAAACATTTGGATCAAAGGGAACGCCTAAAGTTGAAGCCAACATTTGAGCCGCCAAATCTTCGGCATAATCGCCTGCTTTTTCCTCCGTCCAACCATGACAATGATGCTCTGATAAATAACCATATTGGCTTTCGTCAGCTGGGATAGCCACTCCGATTGAAGCAGCGATTAAACGATTTGGTTCATTAGTATCAGCCCTGGCCATTACACAAAAAGTGATATGTCCAGGATGTAAACATTTTAAACCATCATCTCTGTATAATCTTTTGCAGCCAGGCGGCAATATTGAGGAAACAGAAACAAGATTACACTTTTCAATGCCAGCATCACGCAAAGCTAATTCAAAAGAAGACAATTTTTCAGGATGCCGGCCAACTCCTTTAGTGAAAAAAATCTTTTGAGGACAGCAAAAGTTTTGTTTCGGACAGATATCTAACGGACATTGATTTATATTATTTTTTTCTTTTGTTTGGTTTTCCATTTTTTGAATTATATTTTTTAAAAATTAAAAATCTGTGGATAACTTATATATTTTTTAAATGTGTATTTATTTTACAATTTTTTTTAATTAAAAGCAAGGGAAAAAACTACTGTCAAGGTCTTATAAAATAAATATAAAGGTCAGAAGCCCTTTCGAATCGAAAGGGCTCCCAATAACAACTACTTTTTCCTCCTCTAGTAATCGGGGATCGGCTAGCGACAAAGTTCAATCAGCAGAAACACATAAATACCTACCCAAGAGAGATTCCTAACTCTCATCCACGGAATGGCCGTGGACCCCTTCACCTCTCTAGTACTACTGCGGAGGGCTAGTAAGTTGGGACATCTACCTGATCCGGCAACCCACACTTCGTTACTCTGAGCTTCAGTGAGGGTAAAGGGAATCTGCTTCGGATTCTCGAGGATGAAAATAAAGCAATAAACCTTGCTCAAAAAATTCATAATTCGCCTCAATCTACTCACCTCCTCGTTTGAAAAAGTCCAAATCGCCTTCAATTACTAGCTATTCATCTTATATCAAATAGAATAATTGTCAAGAGATAAAAAACACTAGTTTCAAAGCTGTGGCGAATACCAAATCTTGACTAATAATTTAATGAGTGATAGGATTTTATAATCAGAAATGTCATCAGTTACTGAATAGCCCGAAACACTGAAGGGGGGGTATCCAATGTTTGCTCGTTCTACGAAAGTTCACCATCTGCCAGGCGTTGAGATTGATCAAATTGGAAAATTATTCATGTTTACCGGATATTTCGAGAATGGGGATGTTTTCACTACTAAAGTCAATCTCTCCCAAGCCTGTTCTATTTTCTTGGCTTTGCGGCAGAATCAAACAAAAATCGAGGTTGCTAGTCTCGAATTATCTTTGCCAGGAATGATGGTTGAATTCAAAGATGTAAAAAGGAGTATTAGTGCTTCCTTCAGCGAACTTGAGCAAGCTCTTGAACAGGGTATTCTGTCGGCTTTTTCCGAAGTCCCAGAATTTGAGACCTGGGTTAAAGAGCAGGCTGAAAAAGTAAATGTCACTCCGGAAACCTAAATCCCAAGACTTTTGTGACCCCACTGGCTATCCAGCGGGGTCATTTCTTCTCTTAAAAACCTACTAATTGAATTTCTTCCTGCAACTGAATATTAAATTGAGTTCTTACTTTCTGTTTAATTAAACTAATCAACATAATCACCTGTTCAGCCGTAGCATTGCCAGTGTTAACAATGTAATTCGCATGTTTTTCTGAAACCATGGCTCCGCCAATCTTTTTCCCAGCTAAATCTGCTTCTTTAATGAATTGCCAAGCGGGTTTTTCCTTTGGATTTTTAAAGATACAGCCAGCTGAAGGAAATTCTAATGGTTGGCTTTCTTTTTTCTTTTTTAAGCTTTCTTTAATTTTTTCTTGAATCTGGATCCCCCCACCTTTATTCATTTCAAAAACAGCAGATAAAATTATTTCTTTAGTTTCTTTAAACCGGCTTTGGCGGTAAGCAAATCGGCAATCTTCATTTTTTAATTCAATGATCTTAAAATTTTTATCTAAAACTTTAACACTCTTAATAAAATCGTCGATCGCTAATCGAGGACTGCCGGCATTACCAAAAATCGCACCACCAACAGTTCCGGGTACTCCTGCTAAAATTTCCATGCCGCCTAAATTTTTTTTTGCACACTGTCCTATTAAATTTCCTAAACTGACACCGGACTCACAATAAACTATTTCATCTTTAATTTCTAATTTATCTAAATTTATCTTAATCACTAGCCCATTAAAACCCTGGTCAGAAACCAAAATATTGCTACCCCCACCCAAAACGTAATAATTTAGATTTAATTCTCGGGCTAATTTTAAGGCTTTTATAATATCACTCTCGATTTTTGCGACATAAAAATACTTGGCTGGTCCACCAATTTTAAAAGTGGTATGCAAAGACATAAACACATTTTGTTGAACCTGATCTTTGAGTTTTTGATTTAATTGTTTTAATACATTGTCCATTTGACAAAAATAAGGTAATGGATTTATATAAGATTAATGGCAAGCTTCTCGGAAAGGAGGGTAGAAAAATGAATCTCAAAGATATACGGCAAGTTATTAAGCTCTTGGATGAAAATCCCGGCCTGGTCGAAATTGAGGTTAACACAGGTTTTGGACAAAGAATCAGGGTTTCAAGAAGCGATCGAGAACTGCCTGTTTCTCAAAAACCTCAACCATTAGCTAGCACTGAAGTCGCCCCAAAGGTGGCCGAAGTAACTTGGGAAAAAGCCCTAAAAGAGATCAAATCTCCTATGGTTGGCACATTTTATCGGGCTCCCGGTCCTGGTCAAAAGCCCTTTGTTGAAGAAAATTCTCGCGTGAAGCCTGGAGATCCGGTCTGTATCATTGAAGCGATGAAACTACTGAATGAGATTCCGTCAGAGTTTTCAGGAAGAATTGCGAGAATCTTAGTGGAAAGCAAAAGTCCAGTTCAATACGGACAAGTTCTCATGCTTGTCGAGCCCGATTAACTAATCCCCATTCTTTCGAAAAGAGAGGTGAAAAAATTTAGAAAGCTGGGGATTTTTCTTTATTGTAAAAGTTCTTTCAATCGTTTGGCATTTTCAATCGCATAACCCTCATAATCATTATTAAAGTATACATAAACATCCAGTTTTTCCTTTTGCCAATTCGTAATTCTTTTGACCCATTGTTTCAATTCTTTTTCGGAATATTTTGAACCATAAAGAATTTTTCCGCCGTGGAATCTGATATAAACGAATGAAGAGGTCATTTTAATTTTTAAAGGGTATACTGGGGAATCAGCCAGACATAGAGCAACCTGATACTTTTTTAGAATATCATAAATATCGTCAGAAAACCATGTTTCATGACGAGGTTCTAGGCAATATAAATATTTTTTTGGTAAAATTTTAAATAAACCCTCTAATCTTTTTTTATCGGCTTTTAAACTCGGCGGCAATTGAAACAAAATCGGACCAAGTTTTTCTTTTAATTCTTTGGCTGAATCAATGAATCTTTGCCAAGATTCTTCGGGATCTTTTAATTTTTTTATATGGGTGATAAAACGGCTGGCTTTAACGCTAAATACAAAATTACTTGGTGTCTTTTTATACCAATTACAATAAACTATTGGTCTTGGCAAATGGTAAAACGAGGTATTAAGTTCAACCGTTTTAAAAGAATCGGCATAATATTCCAAAAGTTTGTTTGAGGCCAAATCAGAAGGATAAAAAACATCATACCAGTGTCGATAAGTCCAACCAGATGTTCCGATAAAGATTTTTGACATTTTATTATTTTACTAACTTGTGAGCCAGTAAATAAATATCTCCTGCCCCCATCACGATGATTACATCATTATATTGTGTTTTTTCTCGTACTAGTTTTTCACTTTCAAAAAGATCTTTTGAATAATAAATTTCTTTACCTCGCTTTTTTATTTCCGTAACCAAATCAAGAGAACTGATTCCTTTAGTTTCTTCGCCTTCGCGACCAGGGACATCGTAAATTTCATTCATTATAATTAAATCAGCCAAGTCAAATGAGGTAATAAAATCACCAAATAAATTCTTTGTTCGGTGGCGTTGATGGGGCTGATAAACCAGAACTATTCTTTTATTTGGATAAGTATCTCTGGCCATCTCTAAAGTGGCCTTAATCTCTGTTGGATGATGGGCATAGTCCAGAATTACTGGTAAATCTCTAAAATTACCAAGCTGTTCAAAACGACGGCCAATCCCATGGAAATCTTCTAAGGTTTTTTTTATTGTCTTATTATTAATGCCAAAGGCTCTGGCTAGGGTAATCGCAGCCAAAGCGTTATAAATATTGTGATTACCGAAAACCCTGAGCTTAACTTCTAGACCGCCGCATATAAACTTTATTCCATCATCGGTTTTTTTTATTTGGTCAGCTCTAACTACCCCGCCTTTGATTCCATAAGTTATAACCCTGGCCTGACAATCCTTGACCACGGTCATAACGTTTACATCGTCGGCGTTAGCGACTATTATTTCATTGGGAAGTAATTTAGAAACATATCTTCTAAATGTCTCTAAAATGTCACTTAGGTCTTTGTAGGTATCCAGGTGTTCTGGTTCAATCCGAGTTAGAACAATTGCTTTGGGCAGGTAATTCAAAAAAGACTTAGCGTATTCGTCTGCTTCAAGGATAAAATATTTTCCCTTGCCCAAAACGGCGTTGCCGTCAAATTCTTTTACGCATGCGCCGACTAGGATGCTTGGATGATAGTTTGCTTTAATAAATATTTGTCCAATTAGTGAGGTAACTGTGCTTTTTCCGTGCATACCGGAGACAGCAATAAGATATTTATCTTGTGTCAGCTCGGCTAAGGCCTCGGGATAACTATAAATTTTTATTTTTAAATTTTCAGCCTTAAGAAGTTCGGGATTGTCATCGGGAATAGCCTTACTCTTTATTACCAGGTTAGTTGTTTCGTACAAATTTTTTTCATTGTGCTCTCCAATTATTATCCTGGCTCGCATTTTTCTTAACTGGTTGGTAATGCTTGATTGATGCAAATCAGAGCCGGTAACGAATTTATTTTTCATAATCATAATTTTAGCTAAACCCGAAATACCAATCCCCCCGATGCCGATAAAATGAACTATTTTCGCTTTTTCTATATATTTCTTTTCTTTGGAAAATCTCAGTATTAATTCGGTTATTTTCTCAAGGGCACCGGGACGGGCAATTGAAATCATCTTGTGACTCAATCTACTAAGCCATTCCGGATTGTCCAAAAGATAATTAATTTTTTTTATTATTAGTTCAGAACTTAGTTTATCTTCGGGTATTACAATCGCCGCTTCGTTTACGGCAAAAAAGTCAGCATTTTCTTCCTGATGGCTGTCATATATGGGAATGATGATCGAGGGTTTACCTAGAATTGAAAGCTCGGTCAGGGTAGAAAGTCCAGCTCGGCTAATAACAATATCGGCGCAAGCTAGGGCATCAGCAATCTCCGAAGTTAAGAAATCAAAAGAATGATAATTTTCATGATTAATTTTAAAATCTCCTTTGCCGACTCCAGTCAGATGCAAAATTTGTGCTCGGTCGGCTATTTTCAAGGCGGCTGAAGCGATCACCTGATTTATCTTTAATGATCCAGTGCCTCCCCCCAATACAAGAATTGTCTTGAGATTATTTTTGAGGTTGAAAATCCCTATTGCTCTTTCTTTTGAACCATTGTGTATTTCTAGCCTCACTGGATTGCCCGTTAGAATTGTTTTAGGGGAAGGAAAATCTTTTAACGATTTTTCAAAAGCAACTGTTATAAACTTAGCAAAGGGCGCCATCAATTTATTGGCTAGTCCGATTCTTACATCCTGCTGATGAATAATTGACGGATAACCCAAAAACCAAGCGGCCCAGACAACAGGAACTGAAACAAAACTGCCGGCTGATAAGATCAGATCTGGTTTGAAATTTTTTATTATTTTTATAGACTGAAAAAAACCTTTAATAATCCTGAAGAGATCGGTAAAATTCTTAATATCAAAATATCTTCGTAGTTTTCCCGCGGAAATGGCTTGAAAGGCTATTTGATTGCTCTGAATTAGCTGTTTCTCGGGTCCGTATTTTGTAACTAAAAACAAAAATTCATCCTTTATCTTTCTTCTTCTTAACTCCTGGGCGATGGCCAATAAAGGACTGACTGATCCTCCTGTACCACCGCCTGAAAAAATTATTTTCATAAAAATTTATTTGGTTTGACGCGATATATTAGTCAAAATTCCGATCGCCCCCATCGAAATTATCAAAGCTGAACCGCCATAACTGATAAAAGGAAGAGGTATTCCGGTTAATGGTAGAATACCGGTCATCGACCCTATATTTATAAAGGCTTGGAATGAAAACCAGGCCGTAATCCCGGCTGCCAATAATCTAGAAAAACCGTCGGGTGATGATCTAGCTATTTTGAACCCGCGATACATAAAAAATAAAAATAAAATAATCAGAACAACCATTACGATAAAACCTAATTCCTCAGCCATAATGGCAAAAATTGAATCACCAGCCGCTTCAGGCAAATAATTGAATTTTTGTCTTGAAAGTCCTAGTCCAACTCCAAATAACCCACCGGATCCAATAGCTAAAAGGGCTTGATTAATATGATAACCTACTCCTTGGGGATCTAACTGAGGATTTAAAAAGACAGTGAATCTCTGCACTCTATAGGGGGCTATTTTAATAAGCAAGGCAAAAATCGCTGTTCCGCCAAGGGCAATCAAGCCAAGATGTGAATAAGAAGCACCAGCCACATAATAAGTGCTAATCGCGATCACAGCAATTACCGTCATTGTTCCTAAATCGGGCTGCAACATTACTAGAAAAGTAATAATAAACATTAAAATTATAAAGGGCATAAATCCATATAAAAAATCATGAATGTTTTTGCCTCTTTTTTCTAACCATGTTGCCAAATAAAGCAAAAAGGTTAATTTGACCACTTCGGTTGGTTGAAACAAATAATTACCAAGATGAATCCATCTTTTGGCTCCACCGTAGGAAAAACCGATACCGGGAATAAAAACCAAAACAAGCAGAAGAACGGTAATTATTAAAAAGGGAAAGGCAAATTTCTTCCAAGTTTTATAATCTATTTTTGAAGCAAAGATAAAGGCGATTATACCAATCACAAAACTGATTAACTGGTGTTTTAAATAATAATTGCTGTCACCGAATTTTTGGAATGATATAGCCGATGAGGCGCTTGACAACATAACCAAACCAAAAATTATAATAACAGCAATAATTGTAACTAGAATATAATCTGGTTGATGGTATCTTGTCGGCATAATTATTTTATCCGATAAACTGCTTTTTTAAATTTTTCGCCCCGATCAAACTCGTTTATAAACAAACCAAAACTGGTCGCCGCCGGAGACAATACGACTATATCCCCTTTCTCTGCTACTTTATTGGCCACTTTAACCGCTTGATCAATCGACTTAGTTTGTAATAATATATTTTTGAATCTGATTTTTATAAGTTCTTTTCTTAATTTATCAGTAGCATTACCTTCCAATAAAATAAGAGCTTTAACTCTTTTCTTGATTTCATTTGCTAAATTTTTGTAATTTAAATTCTTGTCGGTCCCACCGGAAATCAAAATTACTTTTTGGGAAAAAGATTTGAGTGCATAGATAGTGGCTTCTGGAATAGTGGCGGTCGTATCATTATAAAAGCTCACCTGATTTATTTCACCGATAAATTCTAGGCGATCCTCAAGTCCTGAAAAAGAACTGATGGTTTTTTTAATTAAATTTGGTCTAATTTTATAAATACAGGCGATACAAACCGAGGCCAAAACATTTTCAAGATTATGAAGACCTCGTAGTTTAATATCATTTTTTTTGCAGATACGCACTATTTGAGAATCACTTTTAAAAACAATACTGTCTTTTTTTAAAAAACATCCGTTTAGATTTGTTTTATAATTTTTGGAAAACCATAAGACTTTTGAGTTTACCTCCTTCTTCATTTGCCTGCAGATTTTATTATCATGATTTAAAATACAAAAATCGTCTTTTTTTTGATATTTAAAAATATTTTTTTTTGCGTTGATATAATCTCCGTAACTATTATATCTATTTAAATGATCGGGGAAAATATTGGTAAGTAGGGAAACTTTGGGACTTAACTTGTGTTTTTTCAAACCCTCCAGTTGCCAAGAAGACAATTCAAGGATTACCTTGTCATTTTTTTTCAATTTATCAATTATTTCAAACATTGATTTAATCCGAATATTTCCCGCCAAAAAAACCCTTTTATATTTATTTTTTAAAAATTTGTAGGTCAAATAGCTGACTGTTGATTTTCCCCTTGAACCAGTGATACCAATGACTTTACCCGGATAAATTTTAAAAAATATTCCAGCCTCATTTTCAATTGGAATATTGTTATTTTTGGCAATTTTTAAATATTTCGAGTCATTTGGTACCCCTGGGTTTTGAACAATTAAATCAGCTTTTTCAAAATCTTCTTTTCGGTGGCGACCTAATATGAACTTAATCGGCAATCCTTTTAATTTTTTTAAAGAACTAGATAATTGATGACTATTTTTTAAATCTGTAACCAAAACCTGTGCTTTATTCTTTACTAGCCATTTGGCGATATTAACTCCTCCTCCCTGGAGTCCTAAACCCATAACCGTAATTTTTTTATTTTTCAGTTTTTTAAAAAACATTTGATTATTATTTATCCATAAGAAAAATTATTATGCCTAAAACGGCCATTACTCCCGAAATAACCCATAACCTCATGACAATTTTTGATTCGGGCCAGCCAATTGCTTCCAGGTGGTGGTGTATCGGAGTTGACATAAAGATTTTTTTCTTAAATAGTTTTTTGGAAATTGTCTGGAAAATAACAGAGAACGATTCAATCACCAATAAAAAACCAATAATCGGTAACAAAAAGACGGAATTAGTCAGCATCGCCACCACGCCCAGAGTCACTCCTAAACCCATTGCTCCAGTATCACCCATAATAAATCTGGCTGGTGGAATATTAAACCATAAAAAGGCTAAAAGGGCACCGATTATTACCCCGCAAAAAGTCGCTAATTCAATTTTCCCCTGACCCAAAGCAATTACGGCATAAGCAGAGAAAGCAGCTAGTAAAATCCCTCCGGCCAGACCATCCAAACCATCGGCTTCATTAACAGAGAAAGAGGTCGAAACAATCACCAATATAAAAATCGGAATATACCAAAGTCCAATATCAAAATTACCGAGAAAAGGAACATGAAGAGTCGTCCAATCAAGTTTAAAATAAAACCAATAGGCACCAACTATTGCAATCAGGGTATAAATTATCAATTTATGCCTGATTCTTAAACCACCACCTGACGGCCCGATTTTTTTTACATTATAAAAATCATCAACCAAACCAACAACCGCCGAGGCGACTAAAGCTCCTAGGGGTAAAAGAGTTTGTGGTCTTGTCAAAAAATTCAATTTATGCAAAATATCGAAATTAATAAATCTGCTTAAAAAATAAAATAAGGCTGCCAAAAAAGCAGTTGTCAACCAAATTAAAACACCACCCATAGTGGGAGTCCCGGATTTGGCTTTATGAAATTTATAATAAATTGGAGTTGTTTGTTCGTCTCTAATTTGCTTACCCAGTTTATACTTATATAAAAAATGCGTTAAAAGAGGAGTCCATAAAATTGCAATTACAAAAGAAAGGGAAGTTAAAAGTAATATTTTTACGATTTGAAAGTTTTCAGAAAAATACATAAGGATTAGATGTTTTGAAATGAAGTAAAAATTGCGGCTAAAAGAAGAATGGCTTGGCTAAATATTGTAATAGCGGTTAAAAAATAACTTATTATTTTTTCCCTCCCATAAATTATTGAGGAAAATATAAAATTTATAAATATAATTAGTAAACCAAAAAAGGGAATATAAAATATTTTATACCAATTTCCAATTAGATCAATGCCGTAGTAAATGTTATAATGAAGCGGAATAGGTTCAACTGTAAATTTTATTGCTATCAATAAATATATCCATATAAAAACATTAAGAAATAGACTAACTATCAACGATAAGATGAATTTTTTCTCTTTAAATAAAACTTTTAAATTGATTTTTTTAATCCAGTTAAACATTTTTTAATGTCTCAAAAATTTAACTTGAAATATTTCAGTAAATTTATAGTTGTGGTTTTATTAACCATAATGCTAATTTTGGAAATTTCCTCCGCACTCAAAGAATCGCAAACTATAGATGAGGCCGTTCATTTAGCATCCGGCTATAGCTATTGGAAAACCGGTGACTTTAGAATGAATCCAGAGCACCCGGCTTTATTCAAACTTATATCTTCTTTTCCCTTACTATTTCTTAGGTTAAATTTGCCGACCGATGATCCCTCCTGGAACGATTACAATGAATGGGAATTTGGTCATCAATTTCTCTACCACAACACAGAATCAGCCGACAAAATCCTTTTCTTTGGACGACTGCCGACAATGCTGATCAGTCTTTTGCTAGGAGCTTTTATTTTTAAATGGAGCAGGGAATTATTTGGATATAAGGCGGGTATTTTTGCCCTGTTTCTTTACATTCTTGAACCAAATATTATAGCACATTCTAGATACGCGACAAACGATATTATGATAACTTTTCTCTTCTTATTAAGTATATACTATTTTGCGAAATATTTAAAAAAGCCTAGTTTTAATAATTTATTAGTGGCCGGTTTGGTTTTTGCGATCGCCCAGGTGATAAAATTTTCAGCCGCTATTCTTATCCCGATTTTTATATTATTATTCCTGGTTAAAAGATGGCAGGATTCGCAACCAGGAAAAAGTAAACTCCTGAATTATAAGAAATTTTTGTTAGGTACCCTTGTTTTTATACTTCTTACATATTTGATAATATTTATATCCTACGGATTCGAACTAAAAATTCCTATTTCAGACCCAAGGGTAGTAAAACTTTATCAAGAGAGAAAAGATATAATCAATTCCAATACTTACACTGAACAGCCCTATTTTACCAAGCCATTCATAAAGTATGGCGACCCCCAAAAAGGATTTGGGAAATTTTTATATAATTTGGCCAGTAATTTTCCAGTTCCTGCCTACTCCTATTTTAGAGGATTCGCAAATGTTATTGGTCATAACTATTGGGGGCATGGTTCATATCTTTTGGGCATGAATGGAGAAAAGGGATGGTGGTACTATTTTATTATCGCTTTTTTTGTAAAAACCCCTTTAACTATTTTAATATTCTTGGTTTTTTCTCTTATTTTACTTTGTAAGAAATTTTCCAAGATTCTTGGCAGAAAAAAAGGTAACTTACCAGTAATAAATTCAATTGCCAGTTTTTTTCTTTCACTGAAAAAAATTCCCTTTGACTACGTTCTACTTACTATTCCGCCTTTAATCTATTTTTTATGGAGTTTAACCAGCCATATAAATCTGGGGGTCAGGCATATTTTTCCAGTTTTTCCTTTTATATATTTAATTAGCTCGTCGGTCGTTAATTATAAACCCAAAAAATTCAAAAAAATTTATAATATAATTTTCTTTCTGCTTATACTGTTTTATATTTTTACTTCTTTTAAAATTTATCCTAACTACTTAACCTATTTTAACGAGGCAGTTGGTGGTCCGAGAAACGGAGCAAAAATTCTCCAGGATTCTAATATTGACTGGGGGCAGGATATCAAAAAACTAAAGAAATATATCGATGAAAAACAGATTGAACATTTACGAGTCGTTTATTTTGGCCGGGCAGACTTAAATTATTATGGCATCTATTTTGGTCCAGTTCCCAACAACGATGAAGTCAAACAATCCGGAATACCAAAAGATGTGACTGTTATCAGCACTTATATTTTATACGCTGGCAAGGATTTTACTTGGCTTCAAGAATTTAAACCAACCAAATCAATTGGCAATTCAATCTATGTCTACGACTTCCGCAATTACCAAAATAATTCTTACCTATCATACTAAAATTATTTACTTTACTTTTTTGCAAATCTGTGATATAATATAAAGACAAAATGTCAAAAAATATATGCTAGACGCAGAATTAATAAAAAATATTTTGATAAAACAAAAAATACTGCCCAAAGAAGATTTTGAAAAAGCGGTAAAAAGGGCGAGGGATGAAAAAATCAATTTAACCGATTATTTAGTTAAAAATAACCTTGTTTCAGAAAATATACTTTATGAGAGTGTCGCCCGGGAACTAAAAATACCCTTTATTGATCTCAGAAATCAGATGCTCAGGAGGGATATTTTAGAATTAGTGCCCGAACAGATAGTGCAAGCTCACCAGGTTGTCTGTTTTGAAAAAAATGCCAGTGAAATAAAACTGGCCTGCCTTGATCCGCAAGATCTTCAGACTTTTGAATTTATAGAAAAAAAAGTTGGGCTGACGCCGATAATATATCTTACAACCCCCGAAAGCATTAAGCAAGTTCTTAAGCAATATCATATCGGGTTAAAAGCTGAGTTTAGAGAAATTACCAAGGTCAGCCTTGAAAAGGGAATGGTTGGTGGCCCGAGTGATTTAAAAAAATTAGCTCAGGATTTACCAGTTGTAAGAATAGTCGATACAATATTGGAATACGCTATTTTTGAAAATGCTTCTGACATTCATATAGAACCAACTGAAAAAGATACGGTTGTCCGCTATAGAGTTGATGGGATTTTGCGCGAGGTTATGTCTCTGCCTAGATCAATTCATACTGGTGTGGCCGCCAGAGTAAAGATACTATCAAATTTAAAAATTGATGAACATCGTCTGCCCCAGGATGGTCGTTTTAAGGTTTCCACAGCTGATTATAAGGTTGCTTTTCGTGTTTCCATAATTCCCGTTTTCGACGGCGAAAAAATTGAATTAAGGTTACTCAATGAATCCGCCCAAGTCTTGAGCTTAAAGCAAATAGGCTTACAAAAAATCGCTCTTGATATACTGGAAAGAAATATAAAAAAACCTCATGGTATTATTCTAGTGACCGGACCGACCGGTTCAGGAAAAACAACCACCTTATATAGCATACTTAATGTTCTTAATACACACAAGGTTAATATCTCAACGATTGAAGACCCGATTGAATACCGGATTCCTGGCGTTAACCAAAGCCAGGTCAGCACAAAAATTGGCTATACCTTTGCCACTGGATTGCGGGCCTTCTTAAGACAAGACCCTAATATAATTATGGTCGGTGAAATCAGGGATAATGAAACAGCGGAAATTGCCACTCATGCCGCCATGACCGGACATCTTGTCTTGTCAACCCTGCATACCAATGACGCTGTCACCGCTTTGCCTAGACTTAGAGAAATGGGTGTTCCTTCATTTTTGGTTGCCTCAACCACTAACATCGTGATGGCTCAGCGTTTAGTCAGAAAAATTTGTCAAAATTGTATTGAAAGTTATACTCTAACCACGAAAAATATTGAAGAATTGGAAAAACAACTGAACTTCCGATCTATTTTAGAAACCCTGGAAAAAATAGGGACAATTGCCTCGGCCAAACAATCACTTGACACCCTACTTTTCTACCGGGGCAGGGGTTGTAAACAATGCAATATGGAAGGATATAAAGGAAGAATGGGAATTTACGAAATAATGGAAATCACCCCGAAGATATCAGAATTAATCATCAACAATGCTCCAACCGAGCTCCTACAGAAAACGGCTACCGAAGAAGGAATGTTAAGGATGATTCAAGATGGATTTATAAAAGCAAAAACGGGAGTAACAACAATCGAGGAAGTTCTAAGAGTAACTAAAGAATAAATATTATGCCGGAATTTTATTACACCGCCAGATCCCAGGACGGTTCAATAATCAAAGATAAACTTTCAGCTCCTGATGAAAGGGCGCTTGAGCAAACCCTGAAAGAAGGGGGGCTTACTTTAATGTCAATAAAAAAAGAGGAAATTGCAAAAAAAGTTTCAATCGGCAGTTTCTTTGAAAAATTTCAAAGAATTCCCAGCATCCAAAAAATGTTTTTTACCCAACATCTTCAGGTTATGGTCAGAACCGGTTTTTCTATCGGAAAGGCCCTTTCTGCTTTAGCCGAACAAACTACTCATAAATTGTTTAAAAAAATTATTTTGGAGATCAAGAAAGATGTGGAATCGGGCGTCTCTCTTTCAAAATCACTTACTAAACATCCAAAAGCATTTTCTGAAATGTATGTCAGCATGGTAGCCGCAGGTGAAACTTCGGGTAAACTTGACGAGGTTCTTTACCGATTAGCCATTCAAATGAGAAAGGACCATGCCCTTATTTCAAAGGTAAAAAATGCTTTAACGTATCCGATTCTGGTGGTCGTCGCCATGATTGGTATTGGGATGGCGATGATGGCTTTTGTTCTGCCAAAGTTAATGGCCTTTTTTCAAGAAGCTAAGGTAAGTTTACCCTTACCGACACGGATTCTAGTTGGTACTAGTAATTTTTTCTCCAAGAATTTTTATTTTGTAATTATCGGTATCATCTTAGCGATTTTTTTGTTTATCCGCTTGAAAAAAGTGAAGAAGGTTCAATTTATAATTGACAAAATGATTCTTAAATTACCAATCATGGCCTCTATAGTTAAAAAAATCAATCTTTCCAAATTTACCCGTTCCTTAAGCTCGCTTCTTAAAACAGATATTTCCATTATTGAAGCTTTTCAAATTATTTCCAGGACCCTCGGCAATGTTCATTATAAAAATGCCATGCTTGAAGCCGCTGAACAAGTAAAAACCGGCAGTTCAATCGTCAGCGCTCTTGAAAAAAGGAAAGATCTTTTTCCGCCAATTGTCGTCCAGATGGTTTCGGTCGGTGAAGAAAGCGGTACCTTGGATAATATTTCCGAAGAGATTGCCAATTTTTATGAAGAAGATGTCGATCAGACTATGAATAATTTAACCAGTATTATTGAACCGGTTTTAATTATTGTGCTAGGCGCTGCCGTCGCTGGCATTGCCATCGCAATAATTCTGCCGATTTATTCACTATCACAGACTATTTAAAAATGAAATTTGGAGGAAAAAAATTAAAAGGTTTCACTTTAATCGAGTCCATCATCGCTATCGGCTTGACCGGAATTTTAATCCTCATTTTTGCCGCTTCAAATACATACATTTCTGCTAATCAATATCTTAAACATAAGAGTCTGGCCACTCAATTGGCCGAGGAAGAGTTGGAAGCATTGCGCAATGTCCAGTTTGCCCAATTATCTAACAGAACCGCTGCCAATTTCATTGAAGTAGCATACAATAAAGGAGTCAGCCAAGTCGAATCTCTAACTGGTGCTCCGAGTGGAGCTAATGTTTACGAACTAACTCCCAGTAGCCAATCTGGAACAACCGGAGTAACCAGTCTTTCAGTGGTTCCTGGTTTTGATTATTCTGATTTTACAGTTACGGTAAGAATAAAAGTACCCACAGGCTCATCCTGGGAAACTGGTTTATTTCTTCGCTATCATGATATAAATAATTACTACCGAGTCTACCTTACTTCAAGTAATCTTTATTTTGTTAAAAAAGTGGCTGGCGGTACCGAAACTCCCCTTCAACCACAACCCGCTCCTAGTATCTCTGCTCCAATTAATAATTTCTATTACTTAACCATAATAGCGGATGGCAATAATTTTAAAGTTTATTACGATACGACACCAGACCTAACTACCCCGAAATTTACAGCGACTGACTCAGATTCTCCTTTTTTATCTGGCCGGATTGCCCTTTTTGGCGGCGATTCAGTCCATGCCTATTTTGATGATGTGTCTATTTTTACCTCTTCAACAACAACTTGGAATTTTGATAGCGATACTCCTGGCAAAATAGCTAAGGGCTGGCAAAGGTTTGGCCTTAATGATCTACCCGGGGGTGCGGCTGAGTTAACTATTTCTGATTATACTATTGGATCTACCACTTATACTGATCTGAAAACCATCAAGGCTAAAGTTAAATGGAATGAGAAGGACAAGGAAAAATCCGTAGAAATCTCAACTTATATTTCTAAACACGGTTTAAGTTTATAAAATATGACTATTTCAGAAACCCTAGTGACAATTTTCATATTTTGCTTGATTGGCGTCATGGTGGTTGGCATCTATCTTGCCTACGACAATGTTTATAAAGTACAAATCGGCTACAACGAACTGTCTACCAATAATTCAATGGCTATTGATAAAATCTTAGACAATATAAAAAGCGCCACTCGAGTAGTTAACGGAGAAACTACCATTGATGGCAATCCTTATACAACCGATAACGACACTCTTGTTCTTGAGCTACCATCAGTTGACTCTGTTGAGCCGGGCCAGCCCCAGAATATTATCAGTGGCAAGTTTGATTACCTTGTTTATTTTTTAGATGGGAATAAATTAAAATCTGATTTAAAAAAGGCGACTGGTAGCGCTCGGAAAGAGGGCCAGCAATCGGTTGGAGATTTTGTTGATACTCTGGTTTTTAATTTCAATAATATTGATTATTCAAGTGTCAATAAAGTTGAAATTATATTATCAGCTTCAAAAACAATAAAAAATCAGACTCTGGAAGTAGTTAGCCAGACCACTGCCGAATTAAGAAATAAATAATATGAAAAAATTTGAAAACGGTCAAACACTGGTTCTGGTACTAATATTTATTGGCGTCATTTCAATAATTAGCATGGCTTTTTTAGGCTATGTCCAAACCAGTCGACTGGTCACACAAAGATCCTATAATACTGCTCGGGCGATGAATGTGGCAGAGGCTGGTATTAATAAAACCCTTTGGTGTTTAAACCACCTAGGCAGCTGTTCTAACAATAACAATCTTGATGAAGATTTAGCTGAAGGACAACATATTTCTACTACTGTCACCCCAATTAACCAAGATTACACTGTTTTATCAACGGGAACCGTGGGTGGTGTTGAAAAAAAAGTCAAAGTAACTGTTACTAAACAAGCTACTGAAACCGGTGCCGAGTTTTTTTACGGCGTCCAGGTGGGGGCTGGTGGTCTGACAATGGATAATGGTAGTCATGTTGAAGGAAATGTTTATTCAAATGGTACAATAACTGGATCACCGGGTACAAGCGCTTATATTACCGGTGATACCGTTGTCGCTGGCGGGACCGCATTGACTCCTGATCAAACACAGCTAACAACAACTCTAGATTACTCCTTTGGCTGTAGGAATAATTGTTCTCAAGATTTAGCACAGAGCTTTAAGCCAGCAACCACTGAAGTAATCAATAAAGTTAGGCTCTATCTTAAAAAAGTGAGTACACCCGGAAACTTTAATATTCTTATTTGTGAAGATAATGGGAATAAGCCAAAGACAACCGATTGTGCCACAGGAGAAATTCTTGCCAACCAAGTTACTACAAGTTATGGATGGATTGAAGTCTCTCTTAATACCAATCCCATACTTAACCAAGGTCAAACATACTGGATTGTTTTTGACGCCGGCCAAAACGATAGCAAATACTACCAAACAAAGTACGATAATTCGGGCTATGCAAACGGTTTTGGACTATATAATATTTCGAATTGGGATTCTGGATCATGGAATAACCTAGGCGGGGATTTTGCTTTTCAAACTTTGATGGGCGGAGTGATCACTAAAATTGACAAAATGCTAGTTGGCTGCACAGACAATAATCCCGATCATTGTTCAAATGTAAATTGTAATACGCCTACTGGATCAGCTGACGCTTCTGCCCATCAGATTTTAAATAGTTTAATTAAGTGTGATGCTTATTATGCTAATGATCCTGCCGATATCCAAGGAACTACGGTTAAAGGAGTGAAATACAATAGAACATCAGTCCCGCCGAACTTATCAGACCCTCCACCAGAAGACATGCCTATTTCAGATACTCAAATTTCGCAATGGAAAACTGAACTGGGAGCTGGAGATACGATTTATGGTGACTACATCCTAGATGGTATCGGGGCTATTGCCTCGTTGGGTCCTACAAAGATAACTGGCAATTTGACTATTACTAATAAAGCTAAATTGACAGTCACTGGGTCAATCTGGGTTGTTGGTAATGTTACTTTTGATAATCTTTCGCAAATCTCGTTAGCCACAAGCTATCACACAAACAGCGGACTCATTATGGCTGATGGCAAAATAACTATTAGCAATAACTGTGAATTTTTTGGCTCGGGCGAAGAAGATAGTTACATAATGGTTCTTTCAACTAATAATTCTAAAGATTTAACCTCTCCGGCTATTAAAATTGATAATAACGCAGAGGCAGTAATTTTCTATGCCTCACAAGGATTGGTGAATGTAAAACAAAATGCCCTGTTACGTGAGGTGACCGCCTATCAACTACATGTTTCTGAAGGCGCTGCGGTATTATATGAATCTGGTTTGGCTAATGCCAAATTTACTCATGGTCCTGGCGGCATTTGGGTCATAAAAAGTAAAACCTGGCAGGAAATCAAATAACTTTAATTATGTTTGACTTTAACCCATTTAAAAACGTATTTGGCCTGGATATTTCAGACAAAGTCTTAAGAGTGGTCCAACTCCAAAAAAAGGGCAAGGAAATCCAACTAGTCAGCCTTAATGAACAATTAGTTCCGCCTGGCTATATCACTGAGGGCGAAATAATCAGTCCAAAAAGGGTCGTTGATTTTATTACGAATTTAATCCAAACCACCCGCGGCGAAAAGATAAAAACACCCTATGTCATTGCCGCCATTCCAGAAAGGAAAACCTTTATCAAACTGATTCAAATGCCCCGAACCGAGAGGAGTAAAATGGCCGAGGCTATCAAATGGGAATCTCTGCAACATATTCCCCTCGCCTTTGATGAAATATATCTAGACTGGCAAATAATCGAAGGAGCGGGCGCGCTAAACGATAAAATGAATGTTCTGATCGCCGCTGCTCCGCGCGCTTTAATCGATTCTTATACTGAAATTTTAGAAAACGCCGGTTTAACCCCGATTGCCCTCGAACTTGAATCCTTAGCCATCGCTAGAAGCATTATGAAGGAAAGTGAGATTTTGGAAAATTACTCACAATTAATCATTGATTTAGGGGGCAGCCGCACCAATTTGATTATTTATGATTTAAATACGGTCCAATTTACTTCTTCAATCCCCTTTTCTGGCAGCTACTTAACGGAAATAATCGCCAAAAAATTAAACTTTAGTCTCAATGACGCAGAAAAATCAAAAATTATTTGCGGACTTGACCCGAAAAAAGGCAAAGGAATTATCAGAAAAACCCTTCTCCCATCAATTGAGCAACTTACTACCAAGGCCAAAGAGGTAATAACTTTTTATAAAGATCATGTCGGTCACGCCAATGAATGTAAAAAAATAATACTATCAGGCGGCGGCGCCCAATTGAAAAATCTCGATTCGGAGATTAGCAAAGCATTAAATATTCCCGTTGAAAAGGCCGACCCATTCGTAAATATTAAACTTGGCTCTAAAATAAACTTTTTACCCAAAGATAAAGGCACCTCATTTGCCACGGCCATCGGACTGTCTTTAAGGGGAATCAAACAAAATGATTACAATTAATTTATTATCAAAACAAAAGAAAGAATCATTACACTTAAAGTTAAATTATCTTTTAATTAAAATGAGTGTAATAATTATAGTTATATTTTTAGCTTTAACCTCATTACTTTTTATTGCTACAAAAATGTTCATGGAAAACAGGCTAAAAGTTATTAAAAATGAGGTTGAAAAAACTAGATCAACTATGACTGGTAGCGAAAATATCACCCTAAGCAATGACATTAAAAATTTTACCACTAAATTAAATTATATTGATGGGGTGCAAAAAAAATATACGAAATGGTCTGATTTATTGGCAGACTTCAATAAACTAGTACCAACCGGAATAACCCTTAGTTCCCTATCATTTGATAAAGTAACTACTCAAGTTTTAATCAATGGCAAGGCAGTTTTAAGAGATAATTTAGTAGATTTTGAAAATAATCTTAAAGGCGCCTCTTTCCTTAAAGAGCTCGAATCACCTATTTCAAATATATTAAAACGCGAGGATATTGATTTTAATTTTACGGCCAAGCTTAATTTAGAAAAAAAATAAAATGTATTATGCAAATCACTAGAAAAAGTTACATCTTTTTGCTTTCAGGCTTAGTAATTATCATTCTTGCCGTCTATCTTATAATTTTACCCTTGGCCGGCAGCATTACCAGTCTTTCAAAAGATGTCTATGATCAAAAAATTACTTTGGAAATGCTCAAAAAACGAAGTGAAAATGTCGCTAATTTAATGACAGATTATAGTCAACTTAAAGCCTATGAACAATTGTTAAACAAATTTTTTATCAATAAAAATGATCAGTTAAATTTTTTAACCTCATTAGAAAACACGGCCACAAAAAATAAATTAACCCAAGAACTGGTATTACAGGAGATTGGCCAGATTAATAAAATAAAAGAAGCCCCTTTGGAAATTGTATTGACCGGAAGTTTTACTGATATTGTAAAATACCTGTCTGAAATTGAAAGTATGGATTATTACCTGGTAATCGATTCGATCGACTTCTCTAAATCAGGCAACCTAAGTGGTGGTTTAACCGCCACTATAGAATCAAAAACTTATTGGCAAGAACTATGATAAATATAAAAAAACCCACCGATAAT
>Ga0315268_10000389_pt1 | contig 51815 bp, 44 predicted proteins | sample C1_top_MG_FD_204535 | JGI IMG/M metagenome (GOLD analysis project Ga0315268, IMG submission 204535) | Sediment microbial communities from Yellowstone Lake, YNP, Wyoming, USA - C1_top | ecosystem: Environmental > Aquatic > Freshwater > Lake > Sediment | place: USA: Wyoming | collected 2017-08-01 | reverse complement strand
TGTGAGTAGTGTTGGGAAACATGGCAACGAGGAGATGATTATGAAGTATGTAAGTGGCCAAGGTAAGGAATATACGAAGATACATGAAGATCATCAACTAGCGCTGTTTTGATACCTCGCGGCTTGCTGCGGGGTTATTCATTCGGGTGATTGCTTTCTGCAATTATCGCGCAGAAATCTGCGCTCCCGCAACGGAGTTTGTCTCTAATGAATTATCTGGGTTCAATCCCGCCCGCATTGACGGTATGCCCTGAGCTCATTTATCTGGTCACCAGGCGCGCAAGGCAAATTAGCGTCCGGACATAAACTTCCTCCCCATTGCTTGCAACAGCAGCAGGAACGAATAAAATACTGTTGCAATTTTGCTGCAGCCATGCCCTGGAAAGTCGGCTATGATGAGCACATGCCACGTAAAGCTCTCCCCTTCTTCCTCTTAATCTCACTGCTGCTCTTCCTGTCACTATCATCTTCAGGCTATGCGCTGGAATCCGCGCTTGAACTCAGGGAAATTTATACACAAACGGTTGATCGGCAACTTAGCCTCCCTGCAGATGAGCAGCGCTACTATGCCGAACTACTGGCCTATCAATTGCAGCAGGCAGGATTAAATAATTTGCCGGCGCAATTTTTGCTGATGGTTGATCGCAGTTCGCAGATACAGGCCGCCATGCTGTTCTGGCGCGCGGATGACGGGCATATGGAATTGATTGGAGCCTCACCGGTTTCCACCGGCAAAGCCGATGGCTATGAACATTTCGAAACTCCGCTTGGTATCTTCGAGCACAACATCAGTAACCCTGATTTTCGCTCCGAAGGCACCAAGAACAGTCTGGGGTTGCTGGGATACGGTAGCAAGGGTACGCGCATATATGATTTTGGCTGGGTCGATGCGCGCAAGTTGTGGCGGCCTGAAATTGGAAAAATGCGCCTGCAACTCCACTCCACCGACCTGCTCCACCTTGAGCCCCGGCTGGGCTCAGCGCAATCCAAGGGTTGCATACGTATCCCGGCCAGCTTGAACAAACTGCTCGACCACTATGGCGTACTGGATGCCGACTATGAGCGCAGCATAAAGAAGGCGTTACGGGTTCTTGACCCGGAGCATGAAGCCGACCCCTGGTCGGGGCGCTATATGATAATCGTAGACTCCAGACGCGCAACGCGTCCCGCCTGGTCGCCTTTGCCTGTTATGCGCAAACACCGTGCGGCCAGGCACAAGCAAGGTGACACTTCAAAAAAATAAGGATTTTTCTTAGTCTCAATTAAGCAATTTACTTATTCTATTTTGAAAATAGCCGGGTAAACTGTCCAAACTGATATACGGAGCCTTGCAACAAAATGCATAAAAAACGGTTGCCGCTGTCCAAAGTCTATCGTCTGCTCGAACCCGGGCCGGTAGTTTTGCTCACGACTGCCAATCAAGAATGTATGAATATCATGACGATGTCATGGCACACGATGATCGATTTTGAACCGCCCTTGGTAGGGTGTGTGATAAGCAACCGGAATTTCTCCTTCGATATATTAAAGTCAAGCAAGGAGTGCGTGATTAATATCCCCACAGTCGAGCTGGCAAAAAAAGTGGTGGGCTGCGGCAATACATCCGGAAGAAAGGTAAATAAATTCAAGAAGTTTGATCTGACACCCGCATCCGCCAGCTGTGTCAATGCACCGTTGATCGACGAGTGCTATGCAAATCTTGAATGCGAAGTAGCGGACATGAAGATGGTGGAAAAATATAATTTGTTCATTCTTGAAGTATTGGCAGCCTGGATTGATCCCCTGCAGAAACAACCCAGAACCATTCACCATCAGGGAAGAGGCATATTTATGGTTGCAGGCGAGACGATCCGATTACCTTCCAAAATGAAGTAAGCTGACGCACAAAATCGGTGAAGATTTATAAACCGCGATTCTTCTTTATGAGCTCATAAGCGGCCCTTATTTCCTGCGCCTGTGCAGTGGCCATGGCAATCATATCTTCCGGCATCCCCTGCCCCATCAATTTGTCGGGATGGTATTGACTCATTAATTTGCGATAAGCCCGTTTAACTTCCTGATCACTGCTTCCCTTGTTTACACCCAGCGCTTGATAGGCGTCATCCAGACTGCTGGTAGCGCTTGCCTGACCGCCGGCGAAGTGTGCCTGGTTGGTAACCATCGCGAGGATATGCCGGAAAGCCTCCGGGCTATAACCCAGATGCAGCGCAATTTCTTTCAGCAGACTTTCTTCTGCCGGGTCAAGACTGCCATCGGCAAAAGCCATCACAATCAGATAAACCAGCAACATTTGCCTTAAGCTATTTGTATGGCCGCAAACAGCCATGAATTCATTCACAGTTGGCCTGATATCAAAGTCAGGCGCCGCGCCTTTTTTGAACAGGGCAATTGCCTGTTGCCTGTGTTCATCGGTTATGCCAAGTTTGTTAAATAGCTGTTCTACATGAGCTATTTCGTCTTGAGAAATATGTCCGTCTGCCTTGGCAATTTTTCCCATCAACACAAATACCGAGCCAAGGAAAACGGATTCGCGATGTGCGCGGCTAAGCGGATTAACCCCCCCTATGCCATAGTTTATTGAGCGATCAATAATGCTGCCGAGGAAATAGGCCGCTATTGCCCCGAAGAATCCGAAAAAATAGAAACCCAACAGGGCACCAATTATTTTAAACAAAATAACTCCTTAGATAGAAAACGATATAGTTGCAAAATTTGTTTGCGTGCCAAAATGAAATAGCGGTGCAAGTTTTGAAAAGACACGGCTTACTGAAAACGCAGCGCTTCAATCGGCCGCATCATGGATGCCTTGCGTGCCGGATACCAGCCAAAAAATATGCCCACTCCGGCAGCGACGATAAAAGCCGTGACAATGGAGCTGATGGTAACCACCACTGTCATGCCAGTCATCCCGCCCACTGCATAGGCCCCGCCGACACCAAGCAGAACGCCAATAAAACAGCCAATGACGGAGATTATGATAGCCTCCAGCAGAAATTGCAGCAGGATATCTTTGCCGCGCGCGCCTATGGCCATGCGTATACCGATTTCACGCGTGCGTTCGGTTACCGATACCAGCATGATGTTCATGATGCCGATGCCCCCCACCAGCAGCGATATTGACGCGATGGCGCCCAGCATCAGCGACATGATTTTTGTGGTGTCGGCGGCGGTATTGGCCATGGCGGTCAGGTTGCGCACGGTGAAATCATTGTCCATGCCTTCGCGAATACGGTGGCGCTGGCGCAATAATTCATTGATCGATTTTTCCACCTGCGGCATGGAGTCGGCTGACTCGGCCTGAGCCATGATAAATCTGACGGTGCCGGCAAATTGGCTGCCGAAAAGCTTGCGTTGCGCGGTCGTCACCGGAACCAGTACCGTATCGTCCTGATCGCGCCCATCCAGGCTCTGCCCCTTGGGGGCCAGCACGCCCAGCACCAGGTAGGGGCTGTTCTTGATACGTATGGTCTTGTTGACCGGGTTATCGTCGCCGAAGAGATTTTGCGCCACGGTTTGCCCCAATAGTGCTACGCGAGTTGCGGCACGGATGTCCGACTCGGTAAAAGGCATGCCGGAAGAAAGCCGCCAATCGCGCACGGCAAGGTAGCTGGGAGTGGTGCCTATCACCTGTGTGCTCCAGTTATTGGGACCGTAAACCAGTTGTGCGGTGCCAGGCGAAGATGGCGCGACCGCGGCTACCAGCGGTAACTCTTCCATGGCTTGCGCATCTTCCACAGTAAGCGTGGGTGATGCCCCGCCGCCCATACGCATGCCACCGGATGTGGTGGAGCCTGACAGAATAATAAACAGGTTGCTTCCCATCGATGCGATAGAGTCCTGCACCTGTTGTTGCGCACCCTGCCCCACCGCCAGCATCAGGATCACTGCAGCGACACCAATCACCATGCCGAGCATGGTGAGGATGGTGCGCAAGCGGTTGGCCCACATCGCCATCCAGGCTTCGCTGAGCATGGCCAGCATCATGCCGCTGGCCCCGCCTGAATGGCCTGTTCTACAGGGCCATCGTAGACTACCCGGCCATCGGCCAGCCGTACCAGCCGCTGAGCATATGCCGCAATATCCGGCTCATGCGTAATCAGTACGATGGTGATGCCATCACGCTTGTTCAGTTCGTTAAACAGCGCCATGATCTCCCGGCTGGTATGCGTATCGAGATTTCCGGTCGGTTCGTCTGCCAGAAGCAGCTTGGGGTGGTTCACCAGGGCGCGCGCAATCGCGACGCGCTGTTGCTGGCCGCCGGAAATCTGGTTGGGATGCGAGCGATGATATTTTCCAAGACCGACTTTCTCCAGCATGGTTTTGGCTTGCGCCAGGCGTTCGGATCGGGATATGCCGCGGTAGATAAGAGGCAGCGCAACATTGTCTTCGAGATTGGCGCGCGGCAGCAGATTAAAACCCTGAAACACAAAACCGATAACTTCATTGCGCAGCCGCGCCAACTCATCGCGGCTCTGATGTCCTACATCGCGGTCATTCAAAAAATAGCTGCCGCTGGTGGCGACATCAAGGCAGCCGAGGATATTCATAAAGGTGGATTTGCCCGAGCCGGACGGTCCCATAGTGGCGACGAATTCGCCGGGCGCGACGGCAAAGGATATGTCATGCAATACCGGCACGGTCCCGGCATCGGTTATGTAATCCTTGCACAGCCGCTCTATCTTGATAACCGCTTTAGTCATTGTGTCTATCTCTAGAACAATCTCATCGCTGAGCCGCCTGATTTTTTGGTGGAAGGCTGACGGTCTTCCAGAATAACGATCGCACCTTCCTTCAGCTCTCCGCCAAGTACTTCGGTATTGCGATTATCGGTTATACCAACAGGAATACGCACTGCTTTTGGCTGGTCTTTTTCGAGTACATACACTGTACCCATCGCGACGGCATCCGCCTTGCGTCCCTCTTGAGGTTTATTGTCGGCACGCGATTTATCCGGACGGTTTGCTGCATCGGGAGGCCGGAAGCGCAACGCCGCATTAGGCACCGTTATCACGTCTTTGCGCTGCGCGATGGTAATGTTTACATAAGCCGTCATGCCCGGCATCAGAGACTGGTCGTTATTATCGACGGACACCACAACGTCATACGTCACCACATTCTGCTGTGTGGTGGGATTGAGCCTGACCTGGTGCACTATGCCCTGAAAAATGCGGTTGGGAAATGCATCCACACGAAAAGTGGCAGATTGCCCGACATGAATGGCTCCGACATCAGCCTCGGCATAGCTGGTATCAATCTGCATCTTGCTCAAGTCCTGCGCGATCGTGAACAATGTGGGAGCTTGCAGGCTCGCAGCTACAGTTTGTCCGGTATCGACCACGCGCGAGACCACCACACCCGAGACAGGCGAACGAATCACGGTGTTTGATAAATTGGTGCGATCCCGCGCAACTTGCGCTTTCACCAGCGCGAGTTGCGCGCGCGCTGATTTAAGCACTTGCACCGCCTGATCGAGTTCCTGTCGCGTTACATATTCCTGCGCGAACAGCCCGCGCGTGCGCGCCTCGTTGGCGGCAGCAAGCTCCAGTTGAGCTTGCGCGCCATCCATATTTGCCTGGCTTTGTTCCAGTTGCGCCCTGGTCAACGCCGGATCGAGTTCCAGCAGTATTTGTCCGGCCTTGACGCGGTCGTTGAAATCAACGTACAGTTTTTTCACTATCCCGGAAACCTGGCTGCCGACACTCACCAGTTTGACCGGGTTAAGCGTGCCATTTGCGGAGACGGTCTGCGTAAGCGAACCGCGCTCCACGACAGCGGTTACATAGCGATTTTCCACTGGCATTGTGCCCGGTATCAGCCACCAGATTGCAGCCCCGGCGAGAATAAGCAGTGCCAGAAAAATCAGCAGAGTTTTTTTTGCAGGTAATTTCATGTCGAATGATCTCGGATAGTGTATTTAGAAAATCGCTTCAGCTTATTTCCTGCTGGCGATTTGCGTCAAATCAAGCTGGCCAATTGCCTGTGCCAGTGCAAAACGGCTGACCAAAAAATTGTAGTATGCGGCGACGCGCTGTTGGCGCGCATTTGCCAATGCGCTTTGCGCGGTAAGGGTATCCAGTATATTGCCCACGCCTGCCTTGTAACGGCCCAATATCATTTTCTCGGACTGCGTAGCGGCAAGCACCAGATCATCGGCCGAACGCAATGCCTGGCTATTGGTCAGCATGCCCTGATATGCTTTCCACACATCCAGTGCGATCTGGTTGGCCAGCAGGTCGCGATTTGCGAGCCTGCCCTCAACTTGAGCCTCCGCGGCGCGCGCCTGGTAAGTGGTCAAAAAGCCGGAAAACAGCGGCACGTTCAGCGTGACGCCGATACTGCCGGTTTGAATATCGGGATTTGTGACCCCTGCCATGGCTCCCACTATGATGGTCGGCATTCCGCCCGCTTTCGCGGCCTGCAGTTGGGCTTCGGCAGCCTTGATCTGGGATTCGGCAGCAGCCAGGTCTGAACGATTGTGTCGCGCTTCGGCGATCAGCTTGCCAATGTCCTGTTCGATCACCGGATCAGGCTTCTCTTCTGCTATCGCTTGCAGGGTATAAGGCTGCGATGCATCAAATCCCATCAAGTTTGCAAGTGTGCCTTGTGCATTGCTGGCGTCACCTTTCGCTCTGATGCGATTGAGTCTGGCTTGTGACAAGGTGGTTTGCGCCTGCAAACGATCCACCGGGGTGGCAACCCCTGCATGATAGCGTGCCTGGGCTGCAGCCAGGCTTTCCTGGGCCGCGATCTCGTCAACCTTGAAAGATTCCACACTGGCCCGCGCCGATAACAGCGCGTAATAGGCCTGTACCGCGGTCAAGAAGTTGTTTTGCAGCGTCGCGTCGCGTGTGGCATTGGCTGCAATCAATAATTGTTTGGCATTTTCCAGCGTCGCCGAGCGTCCGCCAAAGTCATAAAGCAAGTAGCTGACCGACAGGCTGGCAGTCTGGCTGAACGAATCCAGTTGCGGCTGATTAGCGGCCTGGGACCGATTTTTTGACACATTGGCAGTTGCGGCGAGTGTCGGCAGATAAGCCGCGGTACTTGCGCCTACCTGCGCCGCCTGCGCTCTGGCGCTCGCCCACAGCGCCCGCGTTTGCGGGTTATTGCACAGAGCCAGGTCAACTACATCAGTCAGGGTCAGCGGGGATAGTATTTTTTCCTTGGCACATTGTCTTAAATCAGCGGCTTGATCCAGCCGGCCATATTCGATCAGCTGTTCCGTTGCAAATGGATCCAGTGCCATCGCATGCAGCGGCCACAGCAACGCAGTCTGCATCAGCAATATGACAAGATGGATACGCATAATTAAGATATTGATTTTATTGAAATAAATTCTATGCGCAAACTATTTTCCCTGCTCCACCAGATATAGCCAGGTTTCCACCACCGTATCCGGAGTCAGCGATATGGCTTCAATGCCTTGCTGCACCAGCCATTGCGCCAGATCGGGATGATCGGACGGCCCCTGGCCGCAGATGCCGACGTACTTATTCGCCTTGCGGCATGCCTGTATCGCCATGCTGAGCAGTGCTTTGACCGCCGGATTGCGTTCGTCAAAACCTTCTGCAACCAGCCCGGAGTCACGGTCTATACCCAGTGTGAGCTGGGTCAGATCATTTGAACCGATGGAGTAACCATCGAAATACTCCAGGAACTGATCAGCCAGAATGACATTGGATGGAATCTCGCACATCATTATGACGCGCAAGCCGTTCTCACCGCGTTTCAGGCCATTTTTTTCCAGCTCGGCAATTACTCCATGTGCTTCTTCCAGGGTACGCACAAAAGGGATCATGACCTCCACATTGGTCAGCCCCATTTCGTCGCGCACACGGCGCATGGCCCTGCATTCCAGGGCGAAACACTCACGGAAGCTATCGGAAATATAACGCGACGCACCTCTGAAACCGATCATCGGATTTTCTTCTGTCGGTTCGTATTCGATACCGCCAAGCAGGCTCGAATATTCGTTGGATTTAAAATCCGACAGGCGCACGATCACCGGCTTGGGGAAGAATGCCGCACCCAGCGTAGCCATACCCTCGGTCATTTTGTCGACATAGAAATCAACTGGCGTGGCATAACCCGCTGATTTGGCCTCGACCTGGGCTTTAAGTTCCGGCGCCAGATTGGGGTAAGCCAGTGCCGCCTTGGGGTGCAGACCTATCATGCGCGCAATGACGAATTCCAGCCGTGCCAAGCCGACGCCAAAGTTAGGCAAGCGGCTGAAGTTAAAGGCCAGTTCCGGATTCGCCACGTTCATGCTGATTTTTACCGGCGGCTTGGGCAGCCTTTCCAGCGTCACATCAAGCACCTCGAAATCCAGCAAGCCCTGGTATACCTTGCCTTCATCGCCGTCAGAACAGGAAACCGTCACTTCAGGAATAGACTTGAGCAGCTCGGTTGCATTGCCGCAACCCACCACCGCCGGAATACCCAGTTCTCGCGCAATGATCGCCGCATGACAAGTGCGCCCGCCGCGGTTGGTGACTATCGCCGAAGCGAGTTTCATCACCGGCTCCCAGTCCGGATCGGTCATATCCGTTACCAGCACGTCACCGGCCTGGACTTTGGCTATCTCACTGACATTCTCAACCATGCAGACTCTGCCACTGCCTATACGCTGGCCGATGGCGCGGCCGCTCACCAGGATTTTTCCCTGTTGCTTCATGCGGTAACGCTTGAGTGCGTCTACGCCGCGCGACTGCACCGTTTCGGGACGCGCCTGCAAGATGTAGAGCTTGCCGTCGACGCCATCCTTGCCCCATTCGATATCCATCGGGCGGGCATAATGCTGCTCAATGGTCAGCGCATAGCGCGCCAGTTCTTCCGCCTCCTGATCGTTTAGCGAAAAACGGCTGCTGTCGGCAGCAGGCACTTCAACGATGCGCACCGATCGTCCCGCCGAGCGCTCGTCGGCAAATATCATCTTGTTGGCCTTGCTGCCCAAATTGCGACGGATAACCGCTGGTTTCCCGGCATTCAGCGCGGGTTTGTAAATATAAAACTCATCCGGATTGACTGCGCCCTGTACCACCATCTCACCAAGGCCGTAAGAGGAGGTAATCAGCACCACCTGATCAAACCCGGATTCGGTGTCCAGCGTAAACAATACGCCGCTGGCACCGGTGCCGCTGCGCACCATGCGCTGGATTCCCGCTGACAAGGCAATATCATGATGGGCATAACCCTGATGCACACGGTAAGAGATGGCACGGTCATTGTAGAGCGAGGCAAAGACCTTCCTGATGGCAGCAAGTACATTGTCCACGCCGTGAATATTGAGAAATGTTTCCTGTTGTCCGGCAAACGAGGCATCGGGCAAATCTTCGGCGGTAGCCGAGGATCGCACTGCCAGCGATATTTCATCGCCCTCTTCGCGAATCAAGCGTTCGTAGGCGGTGCGTATTTCGTTTTCCAGTTTCGTTGGCAACGGCGTATCCGTTATCCACTTGCGTATCTGCTTGCCGGTCAGCGCCAACGCTGCCATATCCTCGATGTTGAGCGTATCAAGTGCGGCTTGAATACGCTTTGTCAAGCCCTTATGCGCAAGAAAATCCCGATATGCGACAGCAGTCGTGGCAAATCCTTTAGGTACTCGCACACCAAGATGGGAAAGCTGGCTGATCATTTCACCCAGCGAGGCATTTTTCCCCCCCACAATGCCCACATCCCCCATGCGCAAACTGTCAAACCACGCAATATATTGTTTCTTTTCCATTATGTAAATCCGCCCTGATGTTTGATCTTATAATATGCCACTTACTCACTGTCAGGTAAAGAATGAATAAGACCCGCACCGCTTTTTTTATTTCAGACCGTACCGGTATTACCGCGGAAAATCTTGGTCATAGCCTGTTGAGCCAGTTTGAGGGAATAAAATTCAAGCGTATCAGGATGCCATTTCTGGATACACTGGAAAAAGCACGTGATGCAGTCGCGCAAATCAATGAGGCGTCCATGACCGATGGCCAGCGTCCTCTGGTATTCAGCACCCTGATATTACCCGCCGTACGCAATATCATCGAACAAGGCGATGCGCTTTTTCTAGACCTTTTCGAGATGTTCATTGTCCCGCTGGAAGCGGAACTTGGGGTGAATTCTTCTCATGCGGTGGGTCGTTCCCACGCGGCAGATTTGAATTACAACTCCCGCATGGATGCAGTCAATTTTACGCTGAATCACGATGACGGAGGCATCACCCACGATCTGGGCCGTGCCGATATCATCCTGATCGGAGTTTCCCGCTGCGGCAAGACGCCTACTTCGCTCTATCTTGCGCTGCAGTATGGAATCTATGCCGCCAATTACCCGCTGGTGCCGGAGGATTTCGTTTCCGACGCTTTGCCTCAGGTCTTGAAACCCTTGCGCAACAAGCTGCACGGCCTGACCATCCGCCCCGAACGTTTGCAGCAAATTCGCACGGAACGTTCACCCAACAGTCGCTATGCCGCATTGGGGAACTGTCAAACTGAAGTAAAACAGGCTGAAAGGCTGATGCAACGGGACAATATCCCCTATATTGATGTCACCACCATGTCGGTGGAAGAAATTGCCACTACTATTTTGCACCAGAGCGGATTGAAACGCTGAGCATAATTTCCCTCAGCATTTCTGTTTGGTTTGATCTTTTTAATTACTTTCCTGCGCAGCTATTTGCTGGTGTACTTCTGCCATATTCAGCTTTTGCGCCTGCTCAATCAATTGCTCCAGGCCGGATGCCGGCAGAGCGCCCGCTTCGGAATAAACAATGACATTTTCACGGAACACCATCAGGGTCGGGATAGAGCGAATCTGGAAATAGCTGGCGAGTTCCTGTTCAACCTCGGTATTAACTTTAGCAAATGCGATATCGGGATATTTATTCGACATCTGCTCAAAGGTGGGTGCAAAAGACACGCACGGACCGCACCACGGTGCCCAATAATCCACAATAACCATATCTTTCCCGCTTACTACTTCCTCGAAATTGTTTTGATTCAACTCGATAGTTGCCATATTTTTCTCCTTGAAATTTGCTTCATAATCAATGTTACGCTCGTGTATTAGCATATCATTAAATACTAAAAACACCAAAATTTTCTACAATTCATTACTATATACAACCTCACTATTTAAATAAACGGAGCACACTATGAAAATAAATGTAGGCACTGTAGATAGAGCGATTCGCATCGTGGCAGGCATTATTTTGATTACATTGGCGGCTACGGGCATTTTTGCACCCTGGGGCTGGATAGGAGTAGTCCCCTTGTTGACCGGAGTATTCAAATTTTGTCCTGCCTACTCGCTGTTCGGCTTGAGTAGCTGCCCAATGGAAAAAAAATAAATTTATCTCTCCAAGAACTGTGCCCGATAGACAAAGCTGTTTAGCGGGCATACCTTTTTTCATTTCCAAATATTTTGAACACCATGATCGATACGAGCGAAACACGCGAAACTACTGAACTTCAGTTAACCGGCATGACCTGTGTAGCTTGCGCCGCACGCATTGAAAAAGTCCTTAACCGTATGCCGGATGTGTCTGCCACGGTAAATTTCGCAACAGAGAAAGCGCGTATCGAATTTGACCGGCAAAATACCGATCTTGCCGCACTGATTGCAGCGGTACAGCGTGCCGGTTTCGATGCTCACCCGGTACGCGACCTGGCTGCAGAAAAACAGGAGCGCGCGGCAGCTTATAGGCACGAACGCCTGCAGTTCATTATTTCATTGCTGCTTACCGCACCGCTGTTGCTCGAAATGATTTCCATGCTCCCTGTCTGGAGCTCTCACTCTCATGGCATATTGCCGTTATGGTTACAGTGGCTGCTTGCCACACCCGTGCAGTTCTGGATCGGCAAGCGCTTCTTTCTGGGAGCGTGGCACAGTCTGCGCGGCGGCGGCGCAAATATGGATGTGCTGGTTGCGTTGGGCACCAGTGCGGCTTATTTTTTGAGTTGCGCGGTGCTATTGCTTAACCTCGATCGGCCCGCGTATTTCGAAGCCAGTGCCACCATAATCACGCTGGTACTGCTGGGCAAGCTGCTGGAAGCGCACGCGAAGGGCCATGCTTCTGCCGCACTGGAAACCTTGATCAACCTGCAACCGAAGCTTGCGCATGTCGAGCGGGACGGTGCAATGGTTGATATGCCTGTGGCCGAGGTCAATCCGGGCGATATATTTCTGGTGCGTCCGGGTGAAGGTGTGCCGGTCGATGGCGTCGTGCTTGACGGCTCTTCGAGCATAGACGAGGCCATGTTGACCGGTGAAAGCATACCCAGGGAAAAACATGCGGCCGACAAGGTCTATGCAGCAACCATGAACCAGCGGGGATTACTCAAGTGTCGTGCGATCGCGGTGGGCGCACAAACACAGTTGTCGGCCATCATCCACCTGGTGGAACAGGCGCAGGGCTCGAAAGCTCCGATACAAAAACTCGCGGATAAAATCGCCAGCATCTTTGTGCCAGTCGTGGTGACCATTGCAGTCATCACTTTCTTTGCGTGGTGGGCTCTCGGTGCCGACTTTTCCACGGCGCTTATCAATGCTGTATCGGTACTGGTCATTTCCTGTCCCTGCGCGCTTGGCTTGGCCACGCCGACTGCCGTCGTTGTTTCAACTGGCCGTGCCGCCAGTGCTGGCATACTGGTTAAAAATGCCACCGCACTGGAACACGCCCACAAGCTAGCAGTACTGATCATGGACAAGACCGGCACACTGACGGTTAGCAAACCCGTCGTCACCGATCTGCTGCCTGCACCCGGCAGCGATTCCAATCAGCTTGTGCAAATTGCCGCAAGCATTGCCCAGGGTTCAACCCACCCCTTGTCGCGCGCACTGCTAAACCATGCTCAAGCGCAAAATATAAGGCTGTCTCCTGCCAGCCTATATGACGAGCTCTCCGGCAGCGGTTTGTCTGCAGAAATCGGCGGCACGACTTATATGCTGGGATCGCCGGCATTTGCTGCCAGTAAAAATATAAAACTTGATTATAATCATATACTTGAATTACAAAAACAAGGCAAGACCGTGATCGCCGTGGCAAGCGACAACACACTGTTGGGTTGCATTGCGCTGGCCGATACCCTGCGTGAAAATAGTGCAGCCGCGGTAGCGCGCCTGGGAAAAATGGGCATTCGTGTTGTAATGCTCAGCGGAGATAACGAAGCCACCGCGCAAGCCATCGCACAGCAGGCAGGCATAACAGAATTCCGCGCCGAAGTTTTGCCGCAGGATAAAGCCGTGCATGTGCAGTCATTCAAGGCGCAGGGGCAACTGGTGGGCATGGTAGGCGACGGCATCAACGATGCGCCCGCGCTGGCGGCTGCAGATGTCAGCTTTGCGATGAAAAGCGGCAGCGATATCGCCATAGAAGCGGCCGACATCACCCTGATGCGCGACGATCTGATGAGCGTGGTGGACGCGATAGACTTGTCGCGTGTGGCTCTGGCAAAAATCCGCCAGAACCTGTTCTTTGCATTTGTCTATAATATATTTGGCATCCCGCTCGCAGCGCTCGGCATGCTGAACCCGGTGATTGCAGGAGCGGCGATGGCGATGAGCTCGGTGTCGGTAGTCAGCAATGCGCTGATGCTAAAACGCTGGCAGCCTTATAATTAATAATACAAAAATTAGCAATGGAGAATCGTGATGGGAACCCTGACTCTTAACGTCAAAGGTATGACCTGCGGCGGTTGCGCGAGCAGCGTAACAAGCGTGCTGCAAAAGATCGCAGGCGTATCGAGCGTGGAGGTATCGCTGGAACAGAATCGTGCGACTATAAAATACGATCCGGCCAAGGCCAAACCCGCGCAATTCAAGGCCGCTATTGAAGACGCGGGCTTTGAGGTTCCTTGATTACGCCTGACAACCCAGACAGCGTGTAATACAAATTTCGCTTGCTTTCCGGATTTAACTGGCTATAATGCGCACCTCGCTGTGATGTGTGTGCAGCGTTGGTTCATCGTTTCCTGACCCCCTTGTGTCCCAGAATTAAAGTCAATCAGACTTTAAAATCTTCCAGACGCGTCTTGTTTTACCGGTTAGCGACGATGTTTTTGCGCCGGTAGAGTAAAAAATTACCTCCTACTGAATTTATATTGTGTGGCTTTGAGCCGCGCATGCGCTATTACTTATATGTAAGGAATTAACTTGTCTATTGAAATTGAAACTACATCTGCACCCATTGAAGTCGCAACATTTGCCAGTCTTGGCCTGAATCCAGTCATCCTCAAAGCGATTGAAGAAGCTGGCTATACTATCCCTACCCCCATTCAAGCTGAAGCTATCCCGGCCGTAATGGCAGGTCATGATCTGATGGCTTCCGCACAAACCGGAACCGGCAAAACTGCCGCGTTCATTTTGCCGGCACTTCATCGCATTGCCGAACCTTCAGCCATTCGCAGCAAAGGCCCTCGCGTATTGGTATTGACCCCAACCCGTGAACTCGCACAGCAGATTTCCGATGCAGCCACTAAATATGGCAAGAACATGCGCGTCAAAGTTGTGAGTATTCTGGGCGGCATGCCTTACCCGCTGCAAAACAAATTGCTCTCCAGCCCAGTGGATATTCTGGTCGCCACACCGGGTCGTCTGATCGACCATATTGAACGCGGCCGTATCGACTTTTCACGCCTGGAAATGCTGGTGATGGATGAAGCTGACCGCATGCTGGACATGGGCTTTATCGATGACGTCGAGCGCATTGCTGCTGCTACACCGGCTACCCGCCAAACCCTGCTTTTCTCTGCAACGCTTGATGGCGTGATCGGCAAGCTGGCAACAAAACTGCTCAAGACACCCAAACGCATCAGCATCGCCGCAGCGCAGGCACGTCACGAAAACATTGACCAGCGTTTGATGTATGTGGATGACATGGCGCACAAGAATCGCCTGCTTGACCACATCCTGCGCGATACTGACTTAAATCAGGCCATTGTGTTCACCAACACCAAGCGCGATGCCGATACGATTGCCGACAGCCTGTCTGCACAGGGGCATGCCGCCTCTGCATTGCATGGTGACATGAATCAGCGCGACCGCAATCGTACGCTGGTCAATATGCGCCGCGGCCAGGTGCGTGTGCTGGTTGCAACAGATGTGGCCGCCCGTGGCATTGACGTGGCTGGTATTTCGCATGTCATCAATTTCGATCTGCCCAAGTTTGCCGAAGACTATGTTCACCGTATTGGCCGTACCGGTCGCGGTGGTGCTTCCGGCATCTCCGTATCGTTTGCTTCAAATCGCGATGCGCTGCATCTGAAGAAGATTGAACAATACACTGGTCAACGTATTGATGCGCATACCATAGCCGGCCTTGAACCAAAATTCAAACCGCGCCCGGCTGCTCCCGGTGGCCGCAGCAATGGTGCACCACGTCACCATGCTCCGGACAGCCGTCACGGTTTTGCGCGTGATGATCGTGGCGGTCAGCAGCAGCGTCGCGAAGGTCATTCGCATAATCGCTTTGGCACAAATACAGACACACGCCCCGGCAATGTAAATGGCAACCGCGCAAATACCGGCACTGCTGCACCGCGTGGCTTTGGAGCCGGCAACGAGACACGCAGCTTTGCTCCACGTACCACTGCTCCGCGCTCAAACGCTCCGCGTTCCGGCCCTGGCGCAGGCGCTCAGCGTCGCCCCGCCAGCGGTTCTTCGCAAGGCGGGCGTGATGGCAATAACAACGGAAACAAGTGGTAAAATCCGATGTACAAAGTTTGTTTACGCCCCAACTCTATTCGAAGCGACTATTTAACTTAACGCTGATTAGAAGTTGCATACAGCAAGAAATGAAAAAGCACGCTTATGCGTGCTTTTTCATTTGTTATTTAAACAAATTCACATCGCTCAATTCCACGCAGATTTCCCCGTGTCGTTTTTTATGTTTTTCCAGGACAGGCGAACTTGTTCAATAAGCTGTTGCGGCAGAACAACAAAGTCCAGATACACTGCAGGCAATTCCCCATTGCGATAATTCCAGTCGATAAATTTCAAGATATTTTTGGTATGCTCGATATCGCTTGTGCCTTTACGCACGAGAATAAAGGTTGTGGCCGCAATAGGCCAACTCTTCTCGCCCGGTGCGTTGGTCAAAATCTGATAAAAGCCATTTGCTGCATCCCATTTGGTGCCAGCGGCCGCGGCCTGGGTACTGGCACTATTCGGCCTGACGAAATATCCGTCACGATTTTTCAATTGCACATAATCAAGTTGATGTTCCATTGCATCCGCATAATCAACATATCCGATCGAGCCGGAAGTTTCTTTAACCTTTAGTGCCACTCCGGCATTACCCTTGGCTGCAAGTCCCACCGGCCAATTCACGCTAAGTCCTTCGCCCAGAGTATTTTTCCAGTCGGAACTTACCTTGGATAAATAGTTGGTGAAATTGAAAGTCGTACCTGATTTATCCTCGCGATGAATCACGATAATTGGCATGTTCGGCAATTGAAGGTCAGGATTAAGCGCAAGCAGGGCTGGATCGTTCCATTTGCGAATTTTCCCGCTAAAAATAGCAGCCAGCGTCGGGCCGTCCAGTTTAAGTTGTGCAATAAATATACCGGGCAGATGAATCACCGGCGTAATTGCACCCATCACCATAGGGAATTGCAGCAGCCCCTTAGTGTTTAAATCTTCAATTTTTAGCGGCATGTCGGAGCCGCCGAAATCCACCGCACTCGCATCTATACGTTTAATCCCTTCACCCGACCCAACTGGCAGGTAATCCACATTCACCCCCTTATACATGGAATAATTAATTGCCCATTTCTGATATAACAGCGCAGGAAAAGTAGCCCCGGCTCCATGAATATCTGCTGCAAAAATTGACGATGAAAAGGTAAACATACAACCAATACATAGACGCCCAAACAACTCTAAAGACATACTCTCTCCAATAAATTAACAATTGCTAATATATGAGATTTTACACGTTTTCATAAAAATTCTTTGCATCAACAGGTGGAAAAAGCACAAAGATGTGCCTCGAACAACCAAATACAATTATTGGCCACGAACAGGCGCTTCAAAAATATACTGCTGGGATCAAGAGGCATTCGCAGAACCAAAATCGAAATACACCACCGATAATGATGCTTTCAAGCCTGCTAAGCCTGCCAGCAATAACAACCTCACGCGCGAGGTTGTTATTGTTGATACTTTCTACTATCCTTACGACTGTCTTTAAAAAGTAAAAATTCATGCCCGTTCGCATCAAATCCCCTGAAGAAATTGAAAAAATGCGCGTTGCCGGTCGTCTGGCCGGAGAAGTGCTGGACTATATAAGCCCCTTTGTTCTACCCGGCGTCACCACTGACGAGCTCGACAAGCTCTGCCATGATTACATGGTTGACGTGCAGGGGTGTATTCCTGCACCGCTTAATTACGCTCCGCATGGCCATGCGCCCTACCCCAAGTCTATTTGCACTTCGGTTAATCATCAGGTGTGTCACGGCGTGCCCAGTAACAAAAGACTGAAGAACGGCGACATCGTCAACCTCGACATCACTACCATAAAAGATCGCTATCATGGCGATACCAGCCGCATGTTCTATGTCGGCGAGCCTTCCATTCAGGCTCGGCGGCTGTGCGAAGCAAGCTATGTGGCAATGTGGCGCGGTATCCGCGCTGTTAAACAGGGGAATTATCTCGGCGATATCGGTCATGCAATACAGAGTTATGTTGAAGGATTGGGATATAGCGTAGTGAGAGAATTTTGCGGTCATGGTATCGGCGACGTTTTCCATGAAGATCCGCAGGTGTTGCACTACGGCAAACCCAAAACCGGATTAAAACTTGAAGCTGGCATGATTTTCACGATAGAGCCGATGATAAACGCGGGTAAAGCCGCCATTAAACAACTGGGAGATGGCTGGTCCATCGTGACCAAGGATCACAGTTTGTCGGCCCAATGGGAACACACCATACTGGTGACTGAGACAGGCTACGAAGTCCTCACGCTTTCTGCCGGGTCACCGCCTATTCCCCCCGCTGCCTGATTCCTCAAGCAGGCCGTGCATACCACTCCACAAATTCGGGACAGCTTGCGCGCAGCACGTCTTGCGCTGCAGCAGGATTACCTTGAACATGGCAAGGCACGCCGCATGCTTTTGTCTCATGCCAGGCTGGTGGATGCGCATTTGCGTGATGCATGGCAGATGCTGTCGATGCCGGAAGAACTGGCTTTGGTCGCTGTGGGCGGTTATGGACGCGAGGAACTGTACCCCAAATCCGACATCGATCTGCTTATCCTGTTGCCTCAACAGCCTGATGCAGTTTTGCAGCAGCGTTTGCAGGAACTGGTTGGAATTTTGTGGGACATCGGACTGGAAGTCGGCCACAGTATCCGCACCATAGGCGACTGCATGGCCGAATCATCAGACGTAACGGTACAAACCAATCTGCTCGAAGCGCGCCTGATTACAGGTAACCGCGACCTGTTTGAAGAAATGCGCGAAACCCTGGCCCAACATCTGGGGCGACGCGCCTTTTTTTTGGCCAAACAACAGGAGCAAATCCAGCGCCACACGCGTTTTATAGACATCGATTACAACCTCGAACCCAATTTGAAGGAAAGCCCGGGCGGCCTGCGCGATTTGCAGACCGTGCTGTGGATCAGCCGCGCCTGCGGCTTTGGCACCACCTGGCATGAACTGGCCAGACTCGGCATGATTACTCTCCACGAAGCGCGCGCCATTGCTCGCCATGAATCATTGCTGCAAACATTGCGCATCCGCCTGCACTATCTGGCGGGAAGACGCGAGGACAGGCTGCTGTTTGATTACCAGACCGCCCTCGCTGAACAAATGGGTATTGCCGCCAGCGCGACGCGCCGTGCCAGCGAACATCTGATGCAGCGCTACTACCGCACCAAACAGGCCGTGCTGCAACTTAACAGCGTGCTGCTGCAAAACGTGCGCGCGCGGCTGTTTCCCGAGGCTGGCAATGCCAAACCGATCAATGCTCGCTTCGTGGCGCGTGATGACCTGCTGGAAGCACGCGATGATAATCTGTTTGAACGTGAACCCTCTGCAATCCTTGAATGCTTCCTGCTCCTGGAGCAGCACCCGCGCCTGACTGGTTTTACTGCGCCTACCCTGCGCGCACTATGGCGCTCACGCTCGCGCATGGACGCCGCCTTCCGCCGCGATCCGCATAATCGCGAGCTGTTTATGACCATCTTGCGCCAACCCCGGGGGCTGACCCATGCATTGCGCCGCATGAACCAGCACGGGATTCTGGGTCGATACCTGCCGGCCTTTGGCCGCATTGTCGGGCAGATGCAGCATGACCTGTTTCATGTCTATACAGTGGATGAACACATCCTGATGGTGGTGCGCAATCTGCGCCGTTTCACCCTGCCCGAACACGCCCACGAATTTCCGCTGTGCAGCAAACTGATCAAGGATTTTGCGCGCCCCGAAGTCCTGCATATTGCCGGCCTGTTCCATGATATTGCCAAGGGCCGCGGCGGCGATCATTCCCAGCTGGGGCGCGCCGATGCCGCACGCTTCTGCAAACAGCACGGCCTGACTCGCGAGGATACCGAACTTGTGGTGTGGCTGGTGGCAAACCACCTCACCATGTCGTCAACGGCACAGAAACAGGATCTGTCAGACCAGGATGTCATCGAAGCATTCGCGCAAAAGATCAGGAATGACCGCTACCTGGTTGCTCTCTACCTGCTCACCGTGGCCGATATCCGCGGCACCAGCGCCAAGGTCTGGAATGCCTGGAAGGGCAAGCTGCTGGAAGACCTGTTCTGGGCAACACGACGCTTCATGGCTGGCGGCAAGATGGCAGACCAGGTTGGAGACGTGCGTCGGCAAAGTTCCGAGACACTCAGCCTGTATGCGATCGCGCCGGAAGTATACGAATTGCTGTGGGCGCAACTCGATGCAGACTACTTTCTGCGTCATGAACCCCATGAAATTGCGTGGCATACCCGCCAGCTCGCACATCGGGTCAACAGCCCGGTAGCGATCGTGAAAGCGCGCTTGAGCCGCATCGGTGAAGGTATACAGGTCATGGTTTACAGCCCGGACCAAGCCTACCTGTTCGCCCGCATCTGCGCTTTCTTTGCACGCATCAACTACAATATCATGGAAGCCAAGATACACACTACACAGCACGGGTATGCGCTGGACAGCTTTCTGGTGATGGATGCGAGCAACGACAAGACCATCTATCGCGATATAATGAATTACATCGAATATGAGCTGACACAGCAGCTGGCCAATCCTCAGCTCCCCAAAATTCCCAAGGCCGGGCGCGTAAACCGGCAACTCAAGCACTTTCCCATCACGCCGCAAATCGATATCAGGCGTGATGAAAAAGGCAGCTATCAACTTTTCATCATTGCCGGCGACAGGCCGGGATTATTGGCCCATATCGCCCATGCGCTGGCGCATCACCACATCGAGGTGCGCAGCGCCAAAATCAACACCCTGGGATCACGCGCGGAAGACACCTTCTCGATTAACGGAACCGCTTTGGAGCAGCCACAGGCTATTGCAGCGCTGCGGTCAGAGCTGGAAAAAAATCTGGCCTGAGCTGTCTGCAGTCTTTTGAGTTCTCCAGCATCGGAACTTTACCATCCGCGCTGTACAACCTGGATTAGTCTTCTCACTGGCTTGCGTTGTCGCTGCTGCTTAATTCAAGTTGCAAATAGCGGCGCTCGTCGCGCACCCGCTCGTCAACAAATTCCTGCAATTCCCTTGCCACATCCACGCGTCGCTGCGCCACCTGGTTTGCATATGTATGTGCTTGTAATAATTCAGATTCTGCTTGAATCGCCTGCGCTTCAGAATCGGCACGTTTCCTGGCCATACGCAAGGCCTGCAGTTCTGTATCCTCTTTTATTTTGGTAGCGGCAAGGATTTCCTCATTCACGCGCAATTGTGCTTCGGCTATTTCTCGCGCCACTGCTTCCAGTGCAATGCGTGCATTATCTGACTCGATCGCCTTCAACTCTGCTTCCATACGCAACGAAATTTCGGCGATGGCATTATTTTCTGCCTGCAAACGCAGCTGGGCCGCGCGGCTGAATTCCTGCTGCAGCGCCAGCCGCTCATTCAGCGCCGCAACAGCTCTCTCCTCCAGCGCAACCCTCTCGCGCTCGGCAACAATAACGGCAAGCTCCAGTTGCAGCTTATTTTCTTCCGCCAAACATTCAGCGAGCATTACTTTCGCGTATTGCTCCGAGGCTTCCCTTCTTGCGTTTAACAATTCAAGTTTGTGATCAAGTTCCCGGGCCGCTTTTTTATCGGCCTGCAAGCTGAGTTCAGCCTGTTGTGCATGATATTTTTCGCGGGCGGATCTTTCTTCGGCAGCCTGTTTTGCCAATACAGCGATTTCTGCATGCTTGTTTGCGGCTGCAACGGCTTCTTTTTCAGCTCGCAATTGAACTTCAATTCCATGAGCAGCCATCATTTCAACGTCAACACGTTGTTGCGCTACGACTTTGAGCTCGCGAACCGCGTCGATTCTCCCCTGTGCCACGAACTGGGCCTGGGCTTCCAGCTGCAAGCGTTCATTTTCCTCAAGCTCGGCTTGCTGCAACAAGGCAAGCGATTGTTGGTGCTGCTGCACTACTCGCTGCGCCCCGTCTGCACGGGCAGTTTCGGCTATCAGCTTGCCGTTAAGCAGCGACAGCGCTTCTTTGTCTGTGCTGATTTTTTCGCGTATCGCCTTGCTTACTTCCTCCTCCTGCCTGGCTCTTTGCTGTGCAAGGGATACAGCTTCACGTTCAAGAGTCGCATTTTTTTCATGTTGTTGCAGGGCGCGTTTTCCCTCAGCTAAACGGGACTGCAATTCGATTTTTGCCTGTTGTTCCGCGCGTAATTTATTTCGGGTCTGCTCGGCAAGGCTGGCCTCCAACTGCAATTTCTCGCGTGTGACCGTTTCCAGCTCACGCTCTAACGCAAGCCGCGTTTGCACATCATTGAGCAATTGCATATCGGCCCGGCTCCTGGCTTCTATTAATGCCAGCAATTCATTCTCATGACGTAGCTTGCCCTCCGCGATCACACGTGCCTGCGCTTCGGCGCGCGCGCGAACCTGGACAGCCAGTATTGCTGCGTTTTCCGCCTCAATGCGCCCACGCGCTTCTTGTATAGCTGCAGATTCGGCGGGTAACTCGACGCCTTGCGAACTAATCAAGCGGATTTTTTTCTGCGCTGACATTCTTTTGCCTCCATCCAGGTTCATTGCCAGACGAACTGGCACGAAATGCAGGGTAACAGTTTTAATACTGAGTCAAAGCAAAAATAGCGGCAGAAATACCGCCCTATTCCCTGCCGCAATACATCATGTCGCTGAGACGGCACCAACGCACCGAAGTTGCCCAATGGCTACCCAAATCCGTATCAATCCGCTGCGTGTTCCCACCACCGCTTTCCCCCATTTTCTCAACATGCGATGAACTAGCAGAATGTAAAGATTGCGTATTCAACATCTGACTGAATATCTGTTCCCTACCCAAGTGACGCTTAAATGGTTGGTTCCTGCAGCGATTACGCCATGCTGTCCATCGAGGCTTGTTGCTGCCTTGGACTGGCCGGTGGTTTTGCCAGCGGATATCTGCATGCCACGGCAACAGAGGCTGGGCATGCAACAACCCATGCCTGGGCGGAGATATACCTGGGTGGAAAGGTTTCGATCCTACGTCCGGCGTGGTAACTGGCAACCACCATATTGCGGTTGCGCGTGACCCTCAAACAGTTCCGTCGATCTCTGGTAGTTTCATAGTACCGTGTGCGGTTACAGCAACGATGCGGGTAAGTGTGCAAGTCAATTTGCTCGCGTGAATCAGCAGAAGATTTAATTTTTCCTGTCGAAAGGCTTGGTGCCTATACACTGTGCAGAACCCGCGAAGCCCAGCACATGCTTAATCCAGCATTAGTCACCCAGACTGGTGCTTACGCGGCGCGCACTTTCCACCCAAGGATGGTCAAAAGGGACAATCTTGGCCTTGCCTGCCACATCTTCAAGTTTTACCGGTATCGCGTTGTTGTCCCTGGATGCGACCATCACACCGTAAATGCCCTTGTCGATGAGGTCTGCGCAGGCCGTTCCCAGTCGGGTCGCCAATAGCCGATCGGCCGCTGAAGGAGTACCGCCGCGCTGCAAATGGCCAAGGATGGTGACGCGCGCTTCCAGCCCTGTGAGGTGTTCCAGCTTCTTTGCCAGGCGCAGAGTATGATCGGCATATTGAATTTCGGTCAACTGTTGTGGAGCTTCCTCCGTCGCCGCTTTTTTCCCAATTTTGGCTTTGTTGGCTTTTTTCTGCTCTTGGCCGGCCAGCAGCGCTGCGTGCTCCTGCTTCGAGATCGCGCCTTCGGCCACTGCTACAATGCTGAACGGTTTGCCGCCCCGGCTGCGGGCGCGGATCGCTTCGGCGACTTTTTCAACATCGTAGGGAATTTCAGGGATAAGAATTACGTCCGCCCCGCCTGCAATCCCGGCACCCAGGGCGAGCCAACCGGCCCGGTGCCCCATGATTTCCACCACGATGATGCGGTGATGGCTGTGCGCAGTACTGTGCAGCCGGTCGATGGCATCGGTGGCAATGCCAAGCGCTGTGTCAAAGCCGAAAGTAACATCGGTCATGGCCACGTCGTTATCGATAGTCTTGGGCAAGGTGATGACGTTAAGCCCTTTTTCCTTGAGGCGCAGTGCATTCTTCTGGGTACCTCCTCCGCCCAGGCAGACCAAGGCATCCAGATGGTTGGCATGATAGTTCTCGACGATCACGCCAGTCATGTCCTGCGCCTTGCCGTTAACCGGCATGCGGTGCGGCTTGTCGCGGCTGGTGCCGAGTATGGTGCCGCCGATGGTGAGGATGCCGGACAATTCTCCGCCGTCCAGGCGCATGATGCTATTCTCCATCAGGCCACGAAAGCCGTCACGGAAGCCGATGATCTGCATGCCGTAGTAGCCCTGGCACGCCTTGCCCACGCTGCGTATGGCGGCGTTAAGCCCGGGGCTGTCACCGCCCGAGGTAAGTATCCCTATATGTCTTGTATTTTTCATTCTGGCACGTTCCGTTGTTGTGAGTTGCTTGATTTTGGCACCCTGACTGGCGTGGTCAATCCGTGTTTTAGCACGAATACTGCGGCTTCCGTTTGCGATATCAGTTTCCGTATCAAGCCGGATTATCTCACGGCAAGTGCTGCCTCGCCCTTCACCACTTCTGCTGTTTTTGCAAAGATTGCCACAATCAGGCGTCAATCGCCAAGATTCCGCACAGCCACCGGGGCAGCCAATTCATGCTCGCCACCGCCACAGCATCTAACAGCGCCACCAGCAGGTAATCAAGACGCGCGAGCAGTTGGTCCAGCCCAACTGTCCTCTCGAGTTGTCGCGCGGCAGCTTGGCTACATGCTCCTGCGAGCGCGCGGTCTGGTAGGCCGGAGAACGCGGATTATTTTCATCCAGCAACAACAACTCGAGAAATGCGTTGATTTCCATGCTATTGCGATAGTTCTGGCAGTAGCAGATCAGGTTTTCGCTGGTTTCGAGCAGGGATTCAATAAGGAGTCTTGCACGACTACCGGACGTTGCTGGGCCAACGTGGTACGCAGCATCGAAATTTGCAGCATGCCCCGCTCCACGCGTCGCTCCATATCCAGAAACAGCCAGCCGTAGCCGCGCGTCATGCTTTCCATCACCAGGCCGCTGAAGGCTGCAAGCGAAGTGATCAATTGATCCAGGACGTTCTGAATCTGCCACAAGTTATGCGAGACATAAACACGAGATCAGACAGGCTTCCCGATGTCTAGCCAAAGCGAGAAAAATGCAGTTAAATCATTCCCACTCGATGGTTGCAGGCGGTTTGCCGGAAATATCGTAAACCACCCGGTTGATGCCGCGTACCTCATTGATGATTCGGTTCGAGACTTTACCCAATAAGGAATAGGGTAACTCTGCCCAATGCGCGGTCATGAAGTCCTGGGTTTGTACCGCACGCAATGCGACGACCCATTCATAGGTGCGCCCGTCACCCATGACGCCGACAGATTTGACTGGAAGAAATACTGCAAAAGCCTGTGAAGTTTTGGCATACCAGCCGGAGGCATTCAGCTCTTCGATAAAAATCGCATCGGCGCGGCGTAACAGTTCTGCATATTCATGTTTCACCTCGCCGAGAATGCGCACTCCCAGCCCGGGACCGGGGAAGGGGTGACGATATACCATGTCGGGCGGCAGACCCAGCACTACGCCCAGCTCGCGCACTTCATCCTTGAACAGCTCGCGCAAGGGTTCCAGTAATTTCAAGTGCAGGGTATCCGGCAAGCCGCCCACATTGTGATGCGATTTGATGGCATGGGCCTTGTTGCTTTTGGCGCCTGCCGACTCGATCACATCCGGGTAAATGGTGCCTTGCGCCAGCCATTTTGCCTGTGGCAATTTTGCAGCTTCGCGCTGAAACACCTCTACAAATTCACGCCCGATAATTTTGCGCTTTTTCTCCGGTTCGGTGACACCTTTCAGGTGCTTCATAAATTCTGCGCTGGCATCTACATGAATGACTTTCACACCCAGATTTTTTGCAAAAGTTTCCAGTACCTGCTTGCCTTCATCCAGCCGCAACAGGCCGTTGTCAACAAATACGCAGGTTAACTGGGTGCCAATCGCGCGATGTAACAATGCCGCTGCCACCGAGGAATCCACGCCACCCGAAAGGCCCAGTATGACTTCATCCTTGCCAACCTGGGTACGGATTTTTTCCACTGCTTCGCTGATATAGTCCGGCATATTCCAGTCTTTGCCGCAGCCGCATATGTTGTGTACAAAGCGCTCGATGATGGCCTTGCCCTGGTAGGTATGGGTCACCTCTGGATGGAATTGCACCGCGTAAAAGCGGCGTGTTTCATCAGCCATTGCGGCAATCGGCGTAGCCGGATTGCTGGCGATAATCCTGAAACCAGGCGGAAGTACGGTTACCTTGTCACCGTGACTCATCCACACATCCAGCATGCCATGGCCTTGCTCATTGACGCGATCCTGGATCTCGCGCAGCAATGCGGAGTGACTTTGTGCGCGTACCTCGGCGTAGCCGAATTCACGCACCAGCCCGCTTTCCACAGCTCCGCCCAACTGTGCTGCCATAGTCTGCATGCCATAGCAGATGCCCAGCACTGGTACGCCCAGATCGAACACTATTTGCGGTGCACGCGGGGTGTCGCCTTCGGTCACTGAGTTGGGGCCACCCGACAGAATAATACCTTTTGCGTTAAAGTCACGGATGAAAGCTTCATCGACATCGTATGGATGCAACTCGCAATAAACATTCGCTTCGCGCACCCTGCGTGCAATAAGCTGCGTGTATTGAGAACCAAAATCGAGAATGAGTATTTTAGCGTGGGACATTTTTATAAACCGATGTAGGATGATTGGTGATAAATAAAAAAACCTCTTGCCGGAGGTTTTTTAATCGCTGCAGGTCAGCTTTCAGCCAAATTAATCAACATGATAATTCGGAGCTTCTTTGGTGATCTGCACATCGTGAACATGAGACTCGCGAATTCCAGCAGAGGTAATTTCAACAAACTCTGCCTTTGCATGCACGGCAGGGATATCGGTACAGCCGAGATAACCCATCGTCGCGCGCAAGCCACCCATCAGCTGATGGATCACGGCAAGAACGCTTCCCTTGTAGGCAACGCGTCCTTCGACACCTTCCGGCACCAGCTTGTCCTGATTGGCTTCGTTGTCCTGGAAATAGCGGTCTTTGGAGCCGTCCTGCATCGCACCCAGGCTACCCATGCCGCGGTAGGATTTATACGAACGCCCCTGAAATAATTCGATTTCACCGGGCGCTTCTTCTGTTCCAGCAAATAATCCACCTAACATGACGACGTGTGCACCGGCAGCAATCGCCTTGGAAATATCACCTGAAAAGCGCACACCGCCGTCTGCAATCAATGGCACTCCGCTGCCCACCAGCGCTTTGGCTACATTATCAATCGCGGTAATTTGCGGCACACCGACACCTGCCACCATGCGTGTGGTGCAAATCGAGCCTGGACCTATACCCACTTTCACGCCATCCGCACCGTGGTCGAGCAATGCCTTCGCAGCATTGGCCGTGGCAATGTTGCCGCCGATAACATCCATATTGGGAAAATTTTTCTTGACCCACTGCACACGATCCAGCACACCTTTCGAATGTCCGTGCGCGGTATCGACCACGATCACATCGACACCGGCTTCAACCAGCAAGCCTACACGTTCCTCGGTGCCCTCACCTACGCCTACCGCAGCACCGGCACGCAGACGGCCCAGTTCATCCTTGCAGGCATTGGGATGTTCACTCGACTTCAATATATCCTTGACGGTAATCAATCCGCGCAATTCAAACGCATCATTCACGACCAGGACACGTTCAATTCTATGTTCATGCATCAACGCGCGTGCTTCGTCACGGCTGGCATTTTCTTTAACAGTGATCAGCTTTTCGCGCGGCGTCATGATGTTGCGCACCGGCAAATCGAGGCGTGTTTCAAAACGCAGGTCACGGTTGGTGACTATCCCCACAACTTTCTTGCCTTCTACAACCGGCAAACCGGAAATTTTATGCTGGCGTGTCAGATTGAGCACGTCGCGCACCGTCATGTCGGGCGCAATGGTAATCGGGTCTTTTACCACGCCACTTTCAAAACGCTTGACCTTGGAAACTTGCTGTGCCTGCGCCTTCGCCGACATGTTTTTATGAATAATGCCGATGCCGCCTTCTTGCGCGAGCGCAATGGCCAGTCGCGATTCCGTTACCGTGTCCATTGCCGCGGACAGCAGCGGTATATTCAGTGTGATATTGCGGGTGAGTTGTGTACGCAGGCTGACATCGCGTGGCAGCACGGAGGAATGTGCAGGAAGCAACAGGACATCGTCAAAGGTAAGTGCTTTTTGGATAATACGCATGAAAACTTCCTCGGCAAAACGAGCATTATACGCATGCATCCTTAAAGGGTAAATGTCCCTTACAGAAATTAAGACACAGACTTATGTTTTTCTTCCCATAACGTAGATCAAGGATTCGGCAAAAACCTCACACCAGCCCAACTCATTGCCTTTAAGAGCCATCAGTAATTTATTGACCTCTGTGGGTGGCCATTTAGGGTTGTAGGCGACCAACATTTCTTCAGCGTAAAAATCAAACAAAGGGCGAAGCTTATCCCCCATCTTGTTGATTTCAGCCAGCATAAGCGCCAAATCTTTATCAGAATCAAGTTCAGCAGTCAGGTCGCCGTAAATATTCGGATTGATTTTGACATATTCTACAAATCGGCTAAGCAGGTAAAAAAATTCGCTTTTATTTTCCTCGTTCACCGCATCGCCCAACATAAAAGGGCTTACGTTTAATTCAAGCCAATAATAATTAAGCTTGGGATTGTAGAATTTTGTTACCTTAATATAACCATTGCGTGCGTGCGCACGTTGAATACAATCATCAAGTATCAATTTATCGGAATTGCGCGTGGCAAGATTCTTCGCCATCAAGGCTTCCGGTTTTACGAGAAACATACCCGGCAGATCCTCATAGGTCTTGCCGGTATGATTATGGGAGCGGTAGTATGTACTGAACAGTTTCAGAGCAAGCTCTTGATTTTTATCAGTATTTGAATAATCCTGATCGATGACCGCTGCATTTTTCTGTAACATATTAGTTTGTTAACATTCCATGGAATTCGAGTAACTGATTAAATCATGAACAATTCATCCAATATTATGCACAAATTATCGATGATTGTTAAATTTAACTTTTTCTATGTAATTTTCCGGGCAGCATATTAATATTAGTAAAAACAACATGAAAATTTTCACGGCGTATGCAAGTCGTATATTAAGATTCACTAATTTTTCCAACACCATAGTCAAGGAGAGAATCAAATGAAATATTATCTGGCAATTTGTCTGCTCTTTATTAGTATTAGTTCACAGGCGGCCCTAAATAAATGGATCGATGCCGAAGGCAAGGTTCACTATTCCGATAGCGCACCGCCCGATGTCAAGGTTAAGACTCTGCGGGGTTCTGCAACTCCCGATTCGTCAACGCCGGCTGCCGCTGAAGCCGCCCCCCAAACCCTTGCAGAACGCGATGCCGAATGGAAAAAATCGCAAAAGGCCAAAGAAGCAGCCGCTAAAAAAGCCTCCCAAGAACAGGAGACAGCTCAAATCAAGCAAAAGAACTGTGAAAGTGCGCGCAGCAACTTGGCCGGTTATGAAAACAGTCGGCGCATTGTTCAATACAATCCCAGCGGCGAGCGTATATTTCTGGACGATACGGCTCGCGCACAAAAAACTGACGAGGCGCGCCAGGCAGTCAGCACCTATTGCAACTAGAGTTGCAGTTTAGTCACAGGCCACGATCAGGCTGCGAGGGGACTGTTATCATTCATGCGCAATGCCTCTTCAATATCCACCGACACCACCTTCGATACGCCGCGTTCCTGCATGGTCACGCCTATCAGTTGCTGAGCCAGTTCCATCGTGATTTTATTATGGCTGATAAAGACAAATTGCGTATTCATAGCCATTTTCTTGATCAGCCTGCACAATCGCTCGGTGTTGGTGTCATCAAGCGGCGCATCGACTTCGTCGAGCAGGCAAAACGGCGCCGGATTGAGCTGGAATAGTGAAAACACCAGGGAAATCGCGGTAAGCGCCTTTTCGCCTCCGGACAACAAATGAATGGAAGCGTTTTTCTTGCCGGGAGGATGCGCCATTACCTGTACGCCGCTATCGAGGATTTCTTCGCCGGTCAACACCAGGCGCGCATCACCGCCGCCAAACAGAATCGGAAACAGCTCGGACAAGTTCCGGTTCACTGCATCGTAAGTCGCCAGCAGCAGATCGCGCGATTCCTTATCGATACGGCGTATCGCCTCCTCCAGCGTCGCCATCGCATCGTTCAAGTCTTTTGCCTGCGCATCCAGATAAACCTTTCGTTCCTGCGCGCCCTGCAACTCTTCCAGAGCAGCCAGGTTGACCGCTCCCAACACAGTTATATCATCATTCACCCGATTCAATTCGGTCTGCAAGCCGCTCTGCTTGGCTCCATCGAGGAAGGGTAACAGTGCTTCTTCATCCACGCCCTGCAATTGCTCGGCCCACTGCTCAAATTGCAGGCGAGCTTCCTGCTCCTTCAGTGTCAGGTCTCCGACTTTCTCGCGTAGCGGGTGCAGTTTCTGCTCGCCCGACATGCGTTCCTGCTCCAGCTTGTTAAGGTTCAATGTTGCATGCTCAAGCAGATTGCGCGCTTCTGCCAATGCATGTTCGCGCTGCTGCTTTTGCTGCAGCGTTTCCTGCAACTGCTGTTGAAAATTACTGTCGCTCATGTCAGCCAGCTCGGTGCGCGATTGTTTCAGCGACTCTTCCAGTTGCGACAGGGTCGCAACGCTGTGCTGTAGATTGCGTTCCAGATCGATGATTTTCTCCGCGCAGGTCTTGGCGAAGTAGCGTGCTTCCTGCAGTTCATGCTGCGCCTTCTGTGCCCGCTCACGCTGCTGGCGCAAACCTGATTCATGTTCAGCGGAATGTTGGCGCTCTTGTTCCACCTGAACCTGTTGCGTCTCCATGTTTTCGCGCAGAATTTCCATGCGTTCCGCTATTTCTTCCTGCTGGCCCTGCTCTCCTGCCGAATGTTCTGCCAGTTCAAGCAATTCGTGCGTAATCTGCGCACTGCGTTCATGGCTGCGCTCCCTGGCCTGGTTCAGCTTCAGGATTTGCACCTGTACACTATGCTGCCGCTGCTGTAATGCGCTGGCAGATATGCGCAACGGAGCGATGCGGCTTTCGATTGCGTGATAACGCTCTTCGGCCAGTTGCACCTGCTGCTTGCCCTGTTCCAGCTTCTCCTGCATCTGCTGCGCCTGTTGCCGCAACTGTTCGATTTCACGTTGACGCGCCAGTACACCATGCACCTGGCTGTCTGGCGCATGAAACATGACACTGTGCGCTCCAATCAAATGCCCTTGCGATGTCACCAGCCACGCCCCGGCCGGCAGCTTCCCGCGCAGGTCCAGCGCTTGCGCCAAGTCGGCTACGGCATAGACTTGCGAGAGCCAGTCATCGAGCACGGGCGCGGCTTGCACATCCTGGCATCGCACATACTGCGCCAGTGGAACAAATCCTTCCGGAACGGCTATCACGCGGACTGCGGAACCATCCGCCGCATACACCGCCAACTTTGCCGGCGGCGCATCGCTCCACTTAGCTGTGTCATCCAGATGCGCAATCGCCACGGCATTCAGGCGCTCACGCAATACTGCCTCCAGCGCGTCTTCCCAACCGGTATCAATGCGGATCGCCTGCCATAGCCGGGGAATATGCTCCAGATGATATTTCGCCAGCCAATTTTTCAGATTCTTGTCCTGGTCGATTTGCCGTTGCAGTTGTTCCAGAGCGCTCAAGCGGGCCTCAACCTGGCCCAGTTGCCGTTCGGATTCTTGCGCCGCAATGTGACTGCTGCGACGCGCATCATCCGCAGCCGGCAATTGCTCCTGCAATTCTGCCAATTGCTGTTCCTGTTCGCTGCGTTCCGCCTCCAACTCTGCCAACTGCTGCTGGGCTTGCTGCAAGGATTCAGTATCCGCCTGCGGCAAATTGTCCTGTTCCTGCTGCAAGCGTGCTTTGCGCGCTTCCAGCTGTTGCAGATTGCGCTGAATATGGCTTCGTTGCGTGTCCGCCAGTTGCAATTGCTGCTGCAGCTGCAGGTGTTCGCGTTGCACTTCGTTATAACGTTCTTGCGCGGCCCGCGCGGACTCTTCGGCTTGTGGCAGCAGTTGAGCTTCGCTTTCCGCATGGCTCTCGCGTTCTGCAACGCGCAAGACGGCTTCCTGCTGCTCTTCCTGCCAATGAGCTAGCAAGCTCTGCGTTCCCTGCAACTGGTTTCGCTGCACCTCAATCTGCCGCTCGGCATTGCTAATTTGTTGCTCTAACCGATTGCGCTGTTCGCTCAGGAAGGACAGTTGCTGTTCCAGCCGCGATACTTCTGCATTTGCCGTATACAGTTCTCCCTGCTTGCTGTGCAGCGTATCGGCCAAGGCATAATGCTCGCTCCTGGAACTTTCCAGTTGGCTTTCCACCTCACGCAGACGGGCTGTCTCGGACTCAAGCTCATTTCTGGTTTTTTCCACTGCCTGAGCAAAGCGCACGCGACGAGCTTCTGCTTCCTGCTTGTTCAGCATCCACAACAGGCGTTGTGTCGTGTCGTGTCGCACCTGCAATTCGCGGTAGCGCCTGGCCACCTCTGCCTGTTCAGTCAGATGCACCAATTGCTTATCCAGCTCGTGCAGGATGTCGCCCACGCGCAATAAATTTTCCCGTGTATCACCGATGCGCAACTCCGTTTCACGGCGACGATCACGGTATTTTGACACGCCCGCCGCCTCTTCCAGAAACACACGCAATTCTTCCGGCTTGGCCTCGATGATCCGCGAAATCATGCCCTGTTCAATAATCGCATAGGCACGTGCTCCGAGACCTGTACCGAGAAAAATATCCGTAACATCCTTGCGCCGTACGTGTTGATTATTAATAAAGTAACTCGACTCGCCATCGCGTTTCAGCACGCGTTTGATGGAAATTTCGGCGTAACTCGACCATTGTCCCATCGCCTTGCCCAGGCTGTTGTCAAACACCAGCTCGACACTGGCCCGCGCCACCGGCTTGCGGTTGCCGGATCCGTTAAATATGACATCCTGCATCGATTCGCCGCGTAGCGCGGAAGCCTTGGATTCGCCCAGCACCCAGCGCAACGCGTCAATTACGTTTGATTTGCCGCAGCCATTGGGACCGACGATACCCACTATCTGCCCGGGCAGGGCGATATGCGTGGGATCGACGAATGATTTGAAACCGGCTAGATTAATATGGGATAAGCGCAATTTGACCTGTACAGAGATATAATTGGGTAGAGCAATATAATATCGATGTATTCTAACTGACACACATAACATTTCAAAATGACTACACAACCCAGCAAGGATCTGGAAACTTTTCCCAACCCGAAACCCGGCCGCGATTACCATATCCATATGGAAATCCCGGAGTTCACTTGTCTTTGCCCCAAGACCGGGCAGCCTGATTTTGCCACGCTGATTCTGGATTACATTCCCGAAGCTGCCTGTGTGGAACTGAAAAGCCTCAAGCTCTATATGTGGTCATTCCGCAACGAGGGGCACTTCCATGAAGACATGACGAATCGTATTCTCGACGATCTGGTGGCTGTCACACAGCCGCGCTTCATGCGTCTTACAGCCAAGTTCTATGTGCGCGGCGGCATCTTCACCAATGTTATCGCCGAACACCGCAAACCGGGCTGGCAGCCGCAGCCGCGGGTTGAACTGGCAAGCTTCGAAACACAGTCCAATACCCGCGGTTAAACCGATTGCTTTATCCAAGTGACATAAGATAAATGTTTCTGGGACTGGACTTTGGCACGAGCGGCGCGCGCGCCTGTGTGCTGGATGAAGCGGGTGCCATTGCACATCAAGATCATATCTCCTATTGCGACGCCAGCGGACACACAGCGGATGACTGGCGCGAAGCCCTGCACACCCTGCTAAGGCGATTGCCGGCCGCTATTTCATCACAGTTGCGGCGTATCGCCGTGGATGCCGCTTCGTCCAGCGTGCTCTTGTGCGATGCCGCGTTGCATCCGGTTTCTCCCGTTCTGCACTATCATGATAGCCGTGCACACGAGCAAGCAGGAAAGCTCAAAGAAATTGCCCCTGCGGGGCACATCGTATGCAGCGCAAGCTCTGGCTTGTCCAAATTTCTGTGGCTACAGCAGAATAGTGCGCTGACAAACGCTGCGTTTTTCATGCACCAGGCCGACTGGATCAGTGCCCTGCTCACTGGCACCGGAGGTATCTCGGATTACCACAATGCGCTCAAAAGCGGCTATGACGCAGAGCACATGTGCTGGCCTGAATGGGTGATGCATCTGCCCTACTCACACCTGCTGCCGCATGTGTTTGCACCCGGCGAGGTGATTGCAGAAATCGATCCATTACTGGCGCGGCATTTCAGTATCAATCCTGCCTGCACCATCCATGCCGGCACAACCGACAGCATCGCCGCCTTTATTGCTGCGTGCGTGCAGCAGCCAGGCGCCGCTGTGACTTCTCTGGGTACGACACTGGTACTGAAACTCCTCTCCACAACACGTGTAGAGGCAGTTCAATACGGCGTATATAGCCACCGCTATGGCGATCTTTGGCTGGCGGGCGGTGCATCCAACGCTGGTGGCGGAGTGTTACGCAAGTTTTTTTGCGATACTCAACTCATTAATCTGAGCCTCCGTATAGACCCAACAACCGATAGCACGCTCGATTACTATCCATTGTTGCAGCCCGGTGAACGATTTCCGTATAACGACCCCACTTTGCCGCCACGTCTCTCCCCTCGCCCCGTTGACGATGCAGAGTTCCTGCATGGCATGCTGCAAGGCCTGAGTCGCATCGAAGCGGCCGGATATGCCAGGCTCGAGGACCTCGGCGCAACGCCGATCGAGTCGGTAACCAGTTGTGGCGGAGGAGCAAACAACCCCGCTTGGCAACAGATACGCCAACGCCTGTTAGGCGTGCCGGTTACCCCGGCACATCATACAGGTGCGGCGCTGGGGGCATCACTACTGGCTCGGCAAACTGGTATAATTCCCCGCTTTTAAACCACAACAGCGTCATCGCCAGCTCTATTTATCATTATAAAACAAAATGTTATGACCATACCCTGGCAAACTTATGCGTATGACCTGATCAGCTTCCTGTTAAGCGTATTTATCCTGATCGTGTACAACTTGTTTATCAGCTACAAGACTCGAAAAAATTCGGCCTACACGGTACAAGCCGTTACCATCATCGCACGCACCGCCTGGGTCGAATCCATTATGCAAGGCAGCGACAAGGAAGTCCTGGCCATACAGACGCTGCGAAATTCAACAATGGCAGCTACTTTTCTTGCCTCCACCGCTGTACTTTTGATCATCGGTGTGCTGACACTAAGTGGACAAGGCGACAAGCTGGAAGGCACCTGGCATGCGCTCAACATAGCAGGCGCCAAACATGCCGAGATGTGGCAGACTAAATTGCTGCTGATATTGCTGGATTTGTTTGTCGCTTTCTTCAGTTTTTCCATGTCAATACGAATCTTCAATCATGTGGGCTATATGATTAACGTGCCTGTCGCCCGCAATTTCAAAATGATCTGTCCACAGCATGTTGCGGTTCACCTGAATCGGGCCGGGAAATTTTACAGCATCGGTATGCGTTCCTATTACATTGTGGTGCCGCTGATATTCTGGCTGTTTGGTCCGCAATTCATGCTGATTGCCACTATTGCCCTGATAACTGTTCTTTACCACATGGATCGCGCACCGAAAATCCTTGCCGAGGATTACAGCGACCAGGCATAAAGACTCATTCTGCCCGGTAATTCGCCTTAATAGATCCTGCTCATAAATCACCACGCGTGATGATTTAGACTGCAAAAAACAGTTGTCCGCAAGTTGCATGGATTAAGCGCGATTAACAAGTGATTCAAAATCTGCGGCTTGAACTGCAATTTTAAGGTTGTCCGGTTAAACAAGACACCATGAATTTAAAGAGAATACATTCAGAAACCAAGTCTTCATGAAAAGCGAACCTCCCTTGACCCATTATCAGCGTATAGGCGGCGCTGATAGAGTGCGCGCACTGGTGCAGCGCTTTTACCAGACGATGGATGAATTGCCGGAAGCCTTTGGCATCCGAAAGATGCACGCGGAAAATCTGAAAAATTCTGAAGACAAGCTGTTCAAATATTTATCCGGCTGGATGGGTGGGCCCCAGTTATACATTCAGGAATACGGCCACCCGATGCTGCGTCGACGTCACCTGTCTTTTGCCATCGGCATCAGCGAGCGCGATCAATGGCTGCTATGCATGAACGTTGCATTGGAGGATGTGGTCAAAGATGAGGCCTTACGCAATGAACTTGCGAGAGCCTTCACCGCCGTTGCAGACCATATGCGTAACCAGGCCGCATAAGGTCAATTGCCAGTCTCCTGCCCGCTAACTTTCAGCCCTACTATTGCGGAACCGGTTGCGGCATCAACACCGAGTTCCCTCAACATTTTCCATTCTGTATCATTCTGAACATCGACGGCTACTACTTTTACTCCCACGGTATGCACGACTTCACAAAAACGCCTTATAAATTCCTGATTGCCGGCATTTTCTGCAATCCCGGCAACCAGGCTTGGATGTAATTTGACGTAATCCAATCCCAATTCGGTAATTTTTTTGATTTCAGATAATCGCTGTCCGAACTGCTCGACACCCACGTGACAACCCAATCCCTTAAGAACAAAACAAATATCCTTAAAGGCATCAAAATGCTTAAATGCGCCATATTCCGTAACTTCCAACCATAAACGCGAGCAAACATCCGGGTGACCGCGCAAGAGTTTTGAAAGGTCACTGCGAAATGTCCAGTTGGATATGGAAGCTGCTGAAATATTGATCGCCACACTGTCCTGCATAGTGGATAAATGCTGGATCGCCATACGGATCACCTCAAGATCAACCAAAGAATTCAAGTTGAAATGCGACACTATCGGCATAAACTCTCCAGCCAATATGAATGGCTTGTCAGGCTCTGCCTGCAAACGAACCATACCCTCTTGATGCAGTAGCACGCCGTCCTTGTTTACCACAGGATAATAAACAAGTTTAAGATTTCCTGACTCCAGCGCGTGCAAGAGCAATGTATGCCATTGTTCTCCGGGCATGATTTTCATCTGCTCCTCACGCTCAATGGCATGACTGGAGTTGGGGCCTTGTCCCTCTGCCAGCGTCAAGGCATGATCAACCTTGGAGAGGATATCGACCAGGCTGCCTGCCCGTTCAAAACTTACTGCACCCAGTTGATAAATATCGGTCAGGCCGGGCCATTTTTCCAGTAACTGCCCGTTTAGAACTCCCGCTAATTGTTGCAACACCCTGTGCGAATCACACTCGCCTGGCAGCATAATCGCAATCTCGCCCGCCTTGATTCTTCCAGATAGCGCATCCTCGTATTGGCGCGAAAAATCAAGCGCAATTTGCCCGATCTCGCGCAGCAGATTGTCTGTTTCGAATCGCCCCAGAACAGCATTGATATTATTTAAATCAGACAATCGGATCAACGCAATGACCCCACACTGGGCCGTCTCGGTAGCAGTTAGTTGCGATTTGAAATGCGCCATAAAATAATCACGATTGGGCAAACCGGTCAGATGGTCATAATTTACTCTGCGGCGAAGCTCATCAATACGCGCCGCTTCTTCATTAAACAACCTCCAGATTCGTTCTACCATACCGTTCATGGCTCGCGCCAATGCTTTCAGCTCCGTAATTCTCGGCTCGGCAATCGTCATCAAACGCCGCTCGCCGATCGCGCCGGCCTGATCGACCACCATATCGAGCGAACGGCCAATCGAACGCAAAACCATCATTGCGAGAAATCCAACAACGAATCCGACCAGACTGAACCAGAATAACAAATTCCCCGCCTGATTCCATAACGCTCGGTAGGCAGACTGATTCTGGCTTATCACTTCCACAGAACCATATTTGTCCCGGCTTGCGCTTATATCCGCCACCCCCGGCTTCGAATCGATCTGAAGCAATTTGACAAACCATTGCGGCACATCAATATCCTGCTTATCCTGTACCCGCCGCGAAATGACCCTGCCCAGAGGGTCGCTCACCGCAATCAACTGGTAGTATCCGGCATCAAACAATGCTGCAACCTGCAGGTCGATCATGGCCTTATCTTTGTCCAGCTGAGTTAAAGACAGCGCCAGAGAATTGGCAATATCGCTGTTTTTATGCTCTAGTTGTTGTGACAGGTAAGTTTGCGCTGACCATATGCTTATAAATAGACTGCCAACAAAAGCGACCATAGCCGCAATAACCACTGCCAACCACAACTGACGCATTAAAGACATACACACCTCAAGATATATTCGCTAACTTTGCGATATTTTTTTCGCGGTAAAATTTTATCATTTGCCGAACCAACATAGACTGTGCTTGAAAAATTTATATTGGCTACATGGCATGCCGGATCTCACAATACAAGAGGAATGACCACTTTTTGCATCGAATTCATAATGCCGGAAAATAACACAAGAGAGCATAATCACTGCAATCAATATTTACAACGATACCTTCACCACTACGCCCATGGCCCGGATGCGTTCAGCAAATGCTTCCATCTGCGGCTCAGACAACGAAGCCAGACGCGGCGCTTCGGCCTGAAGCGACGGCCGCGCAAGACCATAAAGCAGGACTCCTTGAAGTCGTATGTCGTCGCGCAGCAGCCCCGCAACAAAACTCAGATAGTCATCCTCATCTTGTTTGTCCGGTGCCATACCATCCAGCGCGAACCAGCAGGTTTGCAGCCATGTCGGACACAATGCAATCGCCGTCACCAGATTCTTGCGCACCTTCTCCATACTCAGATTCGTGTTATTTATGCGTTGCATGCCCCTTGTGCTGGCTCGATCCAGCTTGAACCACACCTCACCGTTAAACCGCGCCATCTGACGCAGCCCCTCCTTCACATAAGGCCGGTGCATCAAACTGCCATTGCTGATGAGGACAAGCTTGATATGGGATGGCAGTGCCAAATCTTTAAATAACTTGCCGATAAGCGCAATAACCAGCGCAAATTCTTTTGCGCTGGTCGGCTCACCATTGCCGGACAGGGCAAGATCATTAATTCTGCGGGCACCCTCTGCCACACGTTGCTGCATAAAATCGCCATGCAATAGCTCATGCAAGAAACTGCGCAGTTCTTTTTCAAGCATGATTAGATCGACCGGAGGAGCTGTACCAAGTTTGAGATCGGGAACCTGGCAATATACGCAGCGCCAGTTGCAGGAATTATTTGTATTAAGATTGATGCCTACCGAGATGCCACCTGAACGGCGGGATATAACCGGGTATATATAGTGCAAGCCTGCGCTGTTGCGGCTGTGGTCAACCACATTGAGTTCGGCATTGCTCAAGGCTTGTCCAGGTTCAAAAACTTTGCAGGGTCAACCGGCTTGCCGAATTTACGAATCTCGAAGTGCAATTTGACTTGGTCTGCATCGGTACTGCCCATCTCGGCAATTTTTTGTCCCTTGACAACGTTCTGTCCTTCTTTCACATTGATTTGATCATTGTGTGCATAAGCACTCAGGTAGGTCTTGTTATGTTTGATGATCACCAGCTTGCCATAACCGCGTAGTCCGCTGCCGCTATACACCACTTTGCCCGCCGCACTTGCGAACACAGGTTGGCCCTTGCTTCCGGCAAAATCCACACCTTTGCGATTGGCACTTTCCGAATACTCGCTGATCACCTTTCCCGTCGTTGGCATGCCCCAATCAAGGGTATCGTCAGACGCAATATCCCCTTCTTGAGCAGGCTTTACTGCTGGAATTGATATAACCGTAGTCAACGCAAGTTGACCAGAATCCTGCTGCATTTTTTCAATTTGAGCCGCAGCCTGCTCTGAATAGGGTAACTTGTATATTTTAGGCTGATTCTTTTTAACCATCTGTATAGGCGTAGTCGGGGCCAAAGGCCTGCTTTCAATAACAGGCCGCTCAACCTTCCCTTCTTCAGAAGGTATCAATTTGATTTGTTGCCCTATCTGTATTGCAGCCGGATTTTCAATATTATTTTGTTCGGCAACTTCGCGATAGTCCAGGCCATTTTCAAAGGCAATGCTATATAGCGTGTCACCTTTCTGTACCACATAAATTTGGGGACGAGCATCATGCTCAAACTTGCCGGGTTTCTTGCTTGCTGCGTGTGGTTTTCTCGTTGAGGTTTCGCGATCTTCAATAGAATAATGTCCGTTGCCACCGCGATCATCAATCGGGGCACGGCGGTTGCCGCTGGCTCTGCAGCCAGCCAGCAATATCAGCACAATCGCCACAGCGAACAAGCGGGCAATGGAATTTTTCAGTGTCATGCTTTTCCCATCAGCAATGGAACGAATTTTACAGTTTCGAGGCGGCTCTCACGATACCCTTGTTCATCGCGTTCGATCAGATGCAGGGTCTGCTCCTGCGCTCCCAGCGGCAATACCATGCGTCCACCCACGGCAAGTTGGTCAAGCAGCGTTTGCGGAATATGCGTCGCAGCAGCGGCCATAATAATGCCGTCAAAAGGGGACGCTTCAGGCAAACCCAGGCCACCGTCGGCATAACTCGATATAACGTTATTTATGTGCAACTCCTTGAGGGTAAGCAGAGCACGCTCATGAAGAGGCAGAATACGTTCCACGGAATAAACTTCGCGTGACACCTGGGCCAGCACCGCCGCTTGATAGCCACAGCCAGTGCCGATCTCGAGGATCCGGTTAAGCTGCTTTCCATTTCGCAAGATTTCTATCATTCGCGCCACTATATATGGCTGTGAGATGGTTTGTGCGTAACCAATCGGCAAAGACTTGTCATCGTAAGCAAGATGCGATATCGCCTCTTCCACAAACATATGACGCGGCACTGAATTCATCGCTGCCAATACCACTTCGTCACGTATACCCTGGTCCCGCAGGCGTTCGATCATGCGCGATCGAGTACGCTGGGAGGTCATGCCAATACCGTTATGACGCAATAAATTCATGCTGCATTATTCCCCAGCCAAGCTTGCACCGCATCAAGCTGAGCAAACTGAGTCAGGTCTATCTGCAAAGGCGTAATCGAGACGCTGTGGTTTGCAATCGCATGAAAATCCGTGCCCTCCCCGGCATCCTGTGCTTTGCCTGCTGCGCCTACCCAGTATACGGTTTCACCACGGGGGTTAGTGCCTTTTATTACCGGCTCTGCCCTGTGGCGCTTGCCCAGACGCGTCACCAGCCTGCCCTGTAGTTGCTCATAAGGAATATCAGGAACATTGACATTAAGCAGCCAGGGATGTGCGTGGGTGTTTTTTTCGAAGCGCTGTACCAGCTCCACCACCACACGCGCGGCTGTTTCATAATGTGCCAATTCCTTGCCTGCAAGCGAAACTGCGATTGCCGGTATACCCAGCAAAAAGCCTTCGGTGGCAGCTGCCACAGTGCCGGAGTAAATTGTATCGTCGCCCATGTTCGCTCCCGCATTAATGCCGGAAATCACCATGTCAGGCTGTGTATCCAGCATGCCGGTGACCGCCAGATGCACACAATCCGTCGGCGTACCATTGACATAAAAAAATCCACCGGCTGCCCGCCGAAGATTTAGCGGGCGATCAAGCGTAAGCGAGTTACTGGCGCCGCTACGGTCACGTTCTGGTGCGACCACAATAACGTCGGCTATCGCAGACAGATGTGTCGCCAGACATGCAAGACCTGGGGAAAAATAACCGTCATCGTTACTGAGCAGGATACGCATTGGACAGAATGGTTGCGATTGAGATCACGCTGGTTATCAAGCAATATGGCAGGGCAAAATAAACCTGCATGAGGCAGATGAATGCAAAACCAACGACTATTGCACGCAATCTACCCCGTCAGCCGAAAATTTATACATAAAATCAAATGATTGTGAAAATTATCACACAGCAAATTTCACATGTAATTCATACAAAATATTGGTTAACATCATATCATAATTTTATTCCAATACAGTCAGTTGCATGGCTTCTAAGATGACATCCCGCAAAGGATTAGTCGGGGAGTGAGAAAAGAAGGTTTTCTCAAGAAGAATTCTAAATTTTTCTGTACGAAAAATTAGCAGCCTCTTTTGCCAACAATGAAAAGGATTTTTTCTCTTTGAGATATTGCTGCTTGCTGAAGAACTCAGCGAGTCGAATAGAATCTGGTCGGGGCGAGAGGATTCGAACCTCCGACCACTTGACCCCCAGTCAAGTACGCTACCAGGCTGCGCTACGCCCCGAAGCTGCGCATTATATCAGAGCAAAAATTTTCTGCCGAGCTATATCACACTTTCAGGATTAGGCCTTCAGGATACCAAGCACTTCGCGGATTTGTCTGCGTAATTCTGCAATATTAAATTCGGCTTGGGTAAATATTGCAGCTACAGGTACACTTTCATCTTGTCTGCCTTCGGCTTGATCCAGACGGCCCCGCGCACCACTAATCGTAAAACCTTCTTCATAGAGAAGCTGGCGAATGCGACGGATAAGCATGACTTCATGGTGCTGGTAATATCGACGGTTACCGCCCCGCTTAACCGGTTTCAGCTGGGTAAACTCCTGTTCCCAATAACGCAGGACATGAGACTTGACTCCGCACAATTCGCTCACCTCACCTATGGTGAAATAGCGTTTTGCCGGGATCGGTGGCAGTGTCGAATCAGATGCCTGATTTTCCATGATAGGTCACTTCTACCATGCTTTTCAGTTTCTGGCTTGGATGGAAAGTCACCACGCGACGGGCTGTAATTGGGATTTCTACTCCAGTTTTTGGATTACGACCTGGGCGCTGTGGTTTGTCACGCAACTGGAAGTTTCCAAAGCCGGAGAGCTTGACACTTATTCCCTGCTCGAGCTGAAGTCTTATTTCTTCAAAAAAAGATTCCACCATATCTTTTGCTTCTCGTTTGTTCAAACCTACTTTTTCAAACAATAGATCGGCCAATTCTGCTTTAGTTAATGTCATTCTTTCCCCTTAAACGCGCAAATGCGCACCATTTTGATGCAACACAGCAACCAGACGCGATATGCTTTGTTCAATTTCTATATCAGTTAAAGTTTTTTGAGTATCTTGCAATAACACTCGGAATGCAAGGCTTTTTTTACCAATTTCTACCCCTTTTCCACGATATACGTCAAACAACGCTATCTCCACCACAAATGGGCTGCAATCAAGCCGCATCGCAATCAAAAGTTGTTGCACTGTAACATCGTCATCTACCACTACTGCCAAATCACGTCGAACCATCGGCACACGCGAAATGTTCGCCGCTTCGGGCAGCCCAACTTGCAGCATGGCATCTTGTTCGACCTCGAACCATACCACAGGCTGCGGCAAGTCATATTGTTGCTGCCATTGCGGATGAAGCTCTCCAATCCAGCCGATGGCGCGCCCGTTCAACAAAATGCGCGCCGAACGTCCGGGATGTGAAGCCGCGTGGCTTGCAGCCTCAAAACTTAATTCTCTTGGCGCAAACAGCGATTCAACATCGCCTTTTATATCGTAGAAATCCACATTATGCGCAGCGACACTCCATTGTTCTGGATACGCAGTACCATAAGCCAGTCCGGCGACACGCTCATGCTGAACATAGCCGCCTTCCCCAGATATAAAACAGCCTCCCAACTCAAACAAGCGAACACGCGGTTGCTTGCGAGCCAGGTTTGTGCGTAACACTGCAAGCAGCCCACCCAACAGGCTGCTACGCATTACGCTCATCTGGCTTGCGATTGGATTCTTCAATACAATGGGTGCAGAATTGCCGCACAATTCGCGCTCCCATGATTCTTCCACAAACGCATAATTGATGGTCTCCTGATACTCCCGCATCACCAATCCCTGTCGTAACTTCGCCAACGCAAGCCGTGCCTCAATTTGCGGCAAGATGCTCATTGTAGCTTGCGGCGGGAGAGATGGAATCTGCTCATATCCATATACACGAGCCACTTCCTCTATCAAATCTTCCTCTATAACAATGTCGAAGCGATAACTGGGTGGCATCACACTAAATTCGTCGCCAGTTTGCACAGCCGTCATCCCCAGACGCGACAGTATCTGCGCAATCTCATTGCCACCCAAAGCTACACCCAATACGCGCTGAACGCGTGAAATGCGTACTTTGACTGGTTTGCGAGGAGGCAACTGACCTGAGACTTCCGTTATAGAGCCGGCCTGGCCGCCACAAATATCAAGCATCAATTGCGTTGCGCGATCCAGTGCCGTTCGGGTAATCGCAAAATCCACTCCGCGTTCAAAACGATACGAAGCATCTGAAACAATCCCCAAACGGCGCGACTTCCCTACGATTACATTGGGCGCAAAAAACGCACTCTCCAGCAAGATATCGGTTGTCGCATCGTCCACCGCACTGTGCGCGCCGCCCATTACGCCAGCGAGAGCAACCGTTTGAGTAGCATCGGCAATTACCAGCACATCGGGCTGCAATTCCACGCTTTGCTGATTCAATAACTGCAATTTCTCTGCAGCACGTGCGAATCGCACTTCAATGCCGCCATTCAACTTCGCAAGATCGAAAGCATGAAGCGGCTGGCCAATTTCAAGCAACACATAATTGGTCACATCGACTATCGCACTGATGCTGCGCAGACCGCAACGCTCCAGACGCTGAACCATCCAGGCAGGGGTTTCAGCTTTTGCGTTTACACCTGTAATCGCACGGGCAGCATAACGTGGGCATGCTTCAGGTGCTGCAACCTTAATGTCGATTGTTTTCGCACTTGCTTGAGTGAACGATGGTTTTGGTAACTGCGCCAGGCTGGCGCCCGTAAGTGCCGAGACTTCGCGCGCGATACCGAACAGCGACAGGCAATCGCTGCGATTCGGAGTCAGTTTGAGTGTAATCAGGTGATCGTCCAGATCAAGATATTCCCGTATGTTCTGACCTGCAACCGCATCAACAGGAAGTTCCATCAGGCCGCTACTTTCTTCCGCCAGCCCCAGCTCTTTGGCCGAACACATCATGCCGAAGGAGGCGATGCCGCGCACCTTGGCCTGCTTGATCTCCAGGCCAGGCAATTTCGCGCCGACCAGAGCACACGGTGCTTTCATGCCAACGGTCACGTTCTGTGCGCCACACACTATGGTCAGTGGTTCAGCCTGCCCGACATTGACAGCCAATACATTCAACCTGTCAGCGCCGGGATGTTTTTCCCTGGACAAGACCTGGCCCACAACAACCTTGTCAAACATGGGTGCGACCGGGCGGATTTCTTCAACCTCCAGCCCTGCCATGGTCAGAAGATGCGCCAGCTGCTCGCTGGAAAGCGATGGATTTACCAGGCTGCGCAACCAGGATTCAGAGAATTGCATATCGGTTTCAGGTAAATTGTTTTAAAAATTGCAGATCATTCTCAAAGAACAATCGCAGATCATTTACGCCATAGCGCAGCATTGCCAGGCGTTCGACACCCACACCAAATGCAAAACCGACGTATTTTTCGCTGTCGATGCCAACATGCTTCAGCACATTGGGATGTACCATGCCGCAGCCGCCGATTTCCAGCCAGCCCTGGCCCCAACTCATGTCCATCTCTGCAGATGGTTCGGTAAAAGGAAAAAACGATGGTCGAAAACGGACCTGCAAATCCTCCGTCTCAAAATAGCATTTGAGAAAATCGGCGATAACGCCCTTTAGATCCGCAAAACTTACACATTCCCCTACCCATAGGCCTTCAACCTGGTGGAACATCGGCGAGTGAGTTGCATCGGAATCCACGCGATATACCTTGCCCGGCGCGATAATGCGTATGTCAGGCATGGTCTCCAGATGCCTGTATTTCTCCGCATGAGATTGCATGTAACGAATCTGGATGGGCGATGTATGCGTGCGCAGTACATGCTTCTCGTCGATATAAAACGTGTCATGCATGGCGCGTGCAGGATGGTCTTCCGGGATGTTAAGCGCAGTAAAATTATAGAAATCGCTTTCGATTTCAGGACCTTCTGCCACTGCATAACCTATTGAATGGAATAACGTTTCTATGCGTTCCAGAGTACGTGTTACCGGGTGCAGACCGCCTTTGCCCAAGCCGCGCCCAGGCAAAGTCACATCCAGCGCCTCGGCAGCAAGTTTCTCATTCAAAAGGTTTTTCTGTAAGGCTGCACGTCGCGCATTCAGCGCTGTCTCGATCTGTTGTTTGACCTCATTGATGCGCGCCCCGGCAGCCGGGCGCTCTTCTGCAGAAAGCTTGCCCAGACCCTTCAGAAGGGCAGTGAGACTTCCATCCTTACCGAGATAACGCGCCTTGACCTGTTCCAGCTCTGCAGCCTGTTCAACGGCAGTAAACTGCTGCACGGCTTGACTCAGAATTTGCTCTAGTTCTTGCATACTTTTTCACTCGTGAACCAGCTCAATGATCGAAATTCCATAAACGCCTTCACAACTGGAATCCGGATTACTGAACAGCCTCCAATAAAAAAGGAGGCGTTAAACGCCTCCTTCAATTCGATCAGCCGGATTACAAACCGAGGCTGGCCTTAGCCTGTGCAACAATCTGCACAAACGCAGGCTTATCAAATACGGCTATATCGGACAACACCTTGCGATCCAGATTGATCTCGGCTTTCTTCAGACCATTCATAAATACGCTGTAGCATAGCCCTTGCTCACGAGCAGCCGCATTTATACGTGCAATCCACAAAGTGCGGAATTGACGCTTGCGCTGACGGCGGTCGCGATACGCATATTGCCCGGCTTTCATTACCGCTTCTTTGGCAATACGGTAGACGTTCTTGCGACGTCCGCGATAACCCTTGGCTTGATCTAATACTTTCTTGTGGCGCGCACGCGCCGTTACACCACGTTTAACTCTTGGCATGCTGGCTCCTTATGCGTAAGGCATCATGGCGCGTACAGACGCCGTGTTGCTTTCGTGAACACCAGTCGTACCACGCAACTGACGTTTGTTTTTAGTGGTCTTCTTGGTCAAAATATGACGCTTGAACGCTTGCGAACGCTTGATGCTTCCGCCGGCACGAACCTTGAAGCGCTTTTTGGCACTGCTCTTGGTTTTCATTTTAGGCATAACAACTCCTTTATTTGATGACGCCAGGAGGTTCCTGACAGGAACACTTAACAACCTGTAATCACTTATCTGGGACTGAAACTACTAAACCATGTTGACCAGTCCCTTAATCAACACAGCATTTAATTTTGCAGAAGTACGTCTTATTTTCTCTTGGGTGACAACATCATCACCATCTGACGGCCTTCCATCTTGGGAAACTGTTCCACGGTACCGTGTTCAGTCAAATCCTGCCGTATACGCTCCATCAACTGCATGCCGATTTGCTGGTGCGCTATTTCGCGACCACGGAAACGCAGTGTAATCTTGGTCTTATCGCCATCGGCCAAAAACTTGATCAGGTTGCGTATCTTGATGTTGTAATCGCCCTCATCGGTTCCAGGACGAAATTTAACTTCCTTGATCTGTACCTGCTTTTGCTTGAGCTTGGCTTCATGCTGTTTTTTACTCTCGGCATATTTAAACTTGCCAATATCCATTACGCGACAGACCGGCGGTTCCGCCAAAGGCGCAATTTCAACCAGATCCAGATCCGCTTCCTCTGCCATACGTAGCGCTTCCGCTATAAGCACGATGCCGACCGGTTCTCCCTCTGCATCAATGAGCCGCACCTGGGGTGCCGTTATCTGCTCGTTCATGCGCTGTGATTTATCTTGAGCTATTGCAAATTCTCCATTTACACAAAATTAAACCGTGCTGCCACAGTTATTACTTGGCCAGATCGGCTTGCAGACGCTCCAGGAACGCTGCTACCGACATCTGACCAAGGTCTTCACCCTGGCGGGTTCGCACGGCAACCAAGCCTGCAGCCATTTCCTTATCACCCACGATCAGCTGGTAAGGTAATTTTTGCAAGCTATGTTCTCGTATTTTATAGGTAATCTTCTCATTACGCAAATCTGAATGCACTCGGAAACCAGATGACTGCAAAGTTTGCGTTACCTTCTGCGCATACTCTTCCTGCGCCTGTGAAATGTTCATCACCACCATCTGCACTGGTGACAGCCACAAAGGGAAGGCCCCAGTATGATGTTCGATCAAAATCCCTATAAAGCGCTCCAACGAACCCAGAATGGCACGGTGCAACATCACGGGTACTTTACGCGTGTTGTCATCATCGACGTACTCAGCGCCCAGGCGACCGGGCATCGAGAAATCAACCTGCACCGTACCACATTGCCACGAACGTCCAATCGCGTCTTTGATGTGAAATTCTATTTTTGGACCATAGAAAGCGCCTTCTCCCGGCAACTCCTCCCAGCTTATGCCGGATGCTCGCAATGCAGTACGCAAAGCATCTTCAGACTTGTCCCAGATTTCATCAGAACCGACTCTGCCCTCCGGCCTTAACGCCAATTTTACCGCGACATCATCAAAGCCAAAGTCCCTGTAAACTTTCAGCACAAGTGCATTGAACGCTGCCACCTCGGATTCGATCTGCCCTTCTGTGCAAAAGATATGGCCATCGTCTTGCACAAAACCGCGAACCCTCATCAAGCCATGAAGTCCGCCGGACGGTTCGTTGCGATGACATGAGCCAAACTCGCCATAGCGCAAAGGAAGCTCACGATAAGAATGTAGATCAGAATTAAATACCTGAATATGGCCGGGACAGTTCATCGGCTTGATCGCGTACTCGTGTTTTTCCGATTCTGTGGTGAACATACCAGCCTTGAAGTGTTCCCAATGGCCGGATTTTTCCCAGAGTACCCGGTCGATAATTTGCGGGCAGCGCACTTCCTGATAACCGTTATCCTGATAGACACGGCGCATGTACTGCTCGATCACCTGCCACACCGCCCAACCTTTCGGATGCCAGAAAATCATGCCCGGCGCTTCATCCTGCATGTGGAACAAATTCAGTTGCTTGCCCAGCTTGCGATGGTCGCGTTTTTCCGCTTCTTCCAGACGATGCAGATAAGCGTCCAGATCTTCCTTTTTCGCCCATGCAGTACCGTAAATACGCTGCAACATTTCATTTTTTGAATCACCGCGCCAGTAGGCTCCCGCCAGCTTCATCAACTTGAATACCTTGAGTTTGCCGGTGGACGGCACATGCGGGCCACGGCACAGGTCGGTGAAGTCTCCCTCGGTATAAAGCGACACATCCTGTTCTGCAGGTATCGACGCAATAATCTCTGCCTTGTAATGTTCGCCTATCCCTTTGAAATAGGCGACAGCCTCGTCACGCGGCATCACTTTGCGCGTGACAGGAATATCTTTTTTAGCCAACTCCGCCATACGTTTCTCGATAGCCAACAAATCTTCCGGCGTAAAAGGTCGAGCATATGAAAAATCATAATAAAAGCCGTTTTCGATCACAGGCCCAATCGTTACTTGCGCATCCGGAAACAGCTCTTTCACCGCATAAGCCATCAAGTGTGACATCGAGTGGCGAATAATATCCAAGCCATCCGGATCTTTATCGGTAACTATGGACAAAGCTGCGTCTCCGCTGATCAGGTGACTAGTGTCCACCAGTTGTCCGTCGACCTTACCCGCCAATGCGGCGCGCGCCAAACCGGCTCCTATACTGGCAGCGACATCAGCTACAGTAACCGCTTTCTCATAACTGCGTTGTGAGCCATCCGGCAAGGTAATAACGGGCATATTGTCTCTTTAATAAAGAAAAAGGCGGCCAAGCCGCTCTTAGATACACACAAGTGTGCGCTGCGTGCAAGAAAACACCCCAAACAAGTCAGGGCGTCAAGTATATGCTACAAGGCTTTTTTCAAATCTTACCTTTACATCCCCATAAAGTGTATGCAAGACGATAAATCATTTTGATCATTTAGAAACGCTGGCTAAAGCCGGCGCTAAACAATGTAATACTCGGACTTGAATCGTTAAAATTCAATAACTTCACTTTAGCATCCAGTGTGGTGTTATCAGCCAAGAAGTAAGCCAAGCCAAGGCTGGCATCATACTGGGTTGAGCCATGATTTGAATCTGTGGGAGTAGAAGCCAGGCGTAGCGCAATACCCAGACCGCCAAAAGGAACCAGATCTCCTTTAAAGCCATCCATAAAATAATACTTCCCGCCCAGCCCAATGCTGGTTGCCGAATAGGCAAAATTTTGCTGCGAGGTAAAATTTGTGACAATGACAAACTGAGGCGTCACAAATTGTCCCAATGACAAGTTAAATAATGAGGCGGAAGACTGGCCTTGAATACTGATGTAATTACCGTCTATGGCCAATTCGCGGGATTTCCCGGCTGCGAATGCGCTGCTCACGATACCGAATGTTACGACCAACAAAACTACAAGCTTATTGACTGTCATTGTCTATTCTCTCTTTTTAAATAAGTATATTTCGTAACTTTTTGCCAAGAATTGAAGTATGAAAGAAGCATCATTCATTTATGAATAACTAAACCAAACGAAGCAACACAATTATATTTGATTTGGTGGAGCAACTGCAATCGAATAGTAACTCCAACGCACTGATTCAGTAACTTTCACTGAATTTGATTTTCAAACATACCCCCAGAAATACCCCCGAACGTTACGGGCTGCTTTTTTGGTGACAAGGCTATTCAATCCAGTGCAACGGCGCGCATTGTATGCGCAAAGTTAAATTCCGTCTATGCGGCATGTCGCAGCTCATAATCCGCGATCAGTACATCCGCTGGCAGCTTGAGGCCTTCCGCCAATCGCCGGATCATCGCCAGGGTAAGGGGACGGGCGCGGTTCAACACTTCGGCCACGCGGCCACGGCTACCAATGTACTGCTCCAAATCCTTGCGAGTCAGCCCGCGCGCTTCTATCGCGTAGTTTAAAAAATCTATTGGGTCGGGCGCTGTGATGGGGTAATGCTGTACTTCATACTTTTCCACCAGCATGACCAACACTTCCAGCCTGTCCGCTTCGGGTGTTTTATCGGGCACATCAAATAAAGCCTCAATCTCGCGCAAGGCGACCTTGTACTCGGCTTTGGTTCTAATCGGCTTAAGTTCCATTGTTACACCCTCCCCGCGTCCAGCGCGTCATATTCTGCATGGGTTCCAACAAAGCGGATATACATCATCCCCCGGTTGTAATGCACCGCCACGATCAGGCGGTAATCGTTGCCCTTGATATTGAACACAACCCGGTTGCTCCCCACAAAGCTGGCATTGCGATGCGCCGCTTTAATGTCCGCTGGAGTTTTCCAGTCGGCCCGGCTTGCATCTGCATACCACCCACGCAGCGGTGTTTCCGCCTGCGGGTGCTTCGCCCAAAAATCGCGTAACGTGCTGATGGCTATCACTCGCATGGCAGCATATTATCATGCTCCCACATTGGGTGCAACATACCCATACGCAGATCAGGGGAGCCCTTGGGGGCGGATGGGAAGCGTGGCAGGTGAGCGGGAAAGGAGCAGCGCAGTGCGACCCCGCGTAGCCTGACAGGCTGGGTGGGCCAGGGACAAAATAAAATGCAGTGCAACAAAAAGCACGCCTGACTTTGACTCACAGGGTGGTGTGTGGCAATGAAAAAGCCGGTGCCGGGGTTTTGTCCGGCATGGTTTTTTTGTTGGCATTCACGACCCGCAAACGGCAGCGGTGGCGTGACGGTGAAGGCGACTTTGCTTCGTGCCTGCGCCGTGACGTTGCCGCGATAAATAAAATGCACTTCTGCTGTGAACGATACCGCGCAGCGACCACGCCTCACAAAAACAAACCAAATCGGCGTAGCCGACCGAATAAGCATTGCCTCGCCTTGCCCGTCTCTGCGCGAACCAGCGGGCGATGCAGGGTGCAAGCCAGTGGACGGTGCGCGGGGATGCAGGTTTACCCAAGGCAAGGGGTGGCAGTGCGGACGGGTGCGGCCATGCCTTTGCTTCACTTGGCCGCTGGGGGGATGGGGGGCGTTAGCGGGAAAGCGCCCCCCCACATAAGCCGCGAAGCGACCACAACAAGACAAGACATAGACCGGCACGACCGAACAGCAAAAATCGGAGGGGCGGCGCAACACCAGCCCCGTTTTGCTGCCCCTCACCGCAGGTGATGGAATTTGACTTTGACTTGTGTGGCGGCATTTACCCGAAGGGCGCGAGACATAACGGTCTCTTATACGAACCTGAAAGGCGGGAGATTTTACCGGCGCTAGCGCTTCGCATAAGACGCCGTTATGTT
>Ga0315268_10000388_pt1 | contig 51833 bp, 45 predicted proteins | sample C1_top_MG_FD_204535 | JGI IMG/M metagenome (GOLD analysis project Ga0315268, IMG submission 204535) | Sediment microbial communities from Yellowstone Lake, YNP, Wyoming, USA - C1_top | ecosystem: Environmental > Aquatic > Freshwater > Lake > Sediment | place: USA: Wyoming | collected 2017-08-01 | reverse complement strand
CCATTCTCTTGCAGATTTTAGCCAAGAGAATTATAGTTGACCCACTCGGTGAGATTATTGATCACCAGTTGAACACACCCTTTGCTTATCTTCGTAATATTGTTGATGAGATTCAACTACTGAATATAGAACTGTGCGGTTCGGATCAGGTCAATCTGGGGGCACACGCAGACGCCGATCACCACGGCGTTTTTCATTTCTGGCCCTCTCACCCCATTGAGGGGTGCTACGCAAAGGCCAAAACCGGGGTTCGAACCTATTGGAAATCGCTAGCGGTTTTTCCTCTCCATCACCTGTTCAATAGGGAGATAGTCGATCTCAAAGCCCCAATAACGCGGCCCAAAGTAATCAATCGCCTTCGCACTGCGAAATGCAGGATAGACCTTGGCGCCAAGCGCCGTGACAGGATCCCCAGCTTTTAATTCAGTGTTGGTATATCCTTCGCCGGTCTGCGGATTTGCCAGGATGATCAGATCCGGGCTGAATACAAAGGGCTTTCCATCCAACCAGGTGACGTGGTTCTCATTCAAAAACCAGACCTCCAGGGTGTGTCCTGAATAGGCTCCTGATCCCTTAATGTGGGTGGTCCCAACCATGACTCCTTCTTTCTCTTCCCATTCTTTCTGGGTGACTTCCCCGGAGAATAATTCCCAGCCATCTAGAACCCTGGTCGCCTCTTCAATGGGATTCTTGCCTGCTTCTCTGGCCTGGCGGACAGCTTTGCCAAGTTCATAGCTTAAGGTCAGCGTGCCCGGCACAATCGTCTCTCGGGTCTCCTTTGCGGAAAGCAAAATCGAGGCGAAGAACACCACTCCATGGCTGGCAACTCCCAGCATCTTTCCAATTCTTTCGCCCATCTCAGTATTGGCCGCTTTTTTCAGGATGATCACATCGCCCCACCAGTCCACAATCGCAGCCGGATAGGTCTTAATCCCTTTGAGGAAGTAAGTGGTCTGCATATCCTGGGGTACCGCGCGACCGCTGTAATCTCCATCCACGAGAGGAATTCCCATCCGGGCGGCGGTCACCAGGGGAGCTGGTGTGTTAGAACCTCCCAGCTCAACCGCGACCAGGGCGCCGATTTTCACCCCCGCATACTGCGCCAGCTCCCTCACCGCCATCTCCGGAGCCCGGTAACCAAATTCATTTTTCAAACCCAATTTCCTTCCCAGCTTTTCGATCCCCTCCAGGCTATCAGGTCGGTCTTCGGAGATCGAGCCGGAGCCAAAGGTCGTGCAGCTGAAAGCTTCTTCGGGCAAAACGGCGGCATCCACCCAGGTCAGGTTCAGACCTTCTGCCAGGGCAGTGGATAACATTTCCATTCCCGATTTTGGCGAGCCCCCTCCTCCTGTGCCCAGCAGTTTCAGGCCTGTCAGAAAATCGTTGCAGTCCAGCTCAGTCTTCAATGTTTTGCTTGGCATAACTCCTCCTTTTTACCCGCGTGATAATCGATTTTGCATCTCATCAGCTAGTCTCATGATCAGCTGATCCAATCGGTCTTGCTGCCGTTCCTCATCCATATTTCCCTCGCGTTCTTCATCGATTGCCTGCCTTAGGCCGGTGAGAAATGGATCCATCCATCCCATGGACTCCATGATCGCCAGCAATCGTCCAGATGAATCAAGCAAGCGGAAAATGCCGTAATCAGCCGGTTCGTCGTACAATCCTCTGGCACTGGTGATCATATAGGCAGTCAGATTGAACAGCTCTTCTTTCAATTCATCCTGGTTCATTTTTTCCCTCGTATCTCTCCCGGAAGTAGACCTCCTCGATTGGGCGTTTAGGCGGAGCTGGAGGTGTCATCTTCGGTTTACCGAGCACTACCAGCAGACATGGCTCCAAAAATTCAGGTAGGTTGAGAAACGTAGCCAGAGCTTTGGGATGGAACGAACCTACGGCGCATCCCCCTAACTCCAGATCGTGAGCTGCCAGCAGTATATTCTCCAGGGCTGCGCCTATGTCATATAAGGGCATCACCGCCAGCCTGCCCTCCGCACTGGCCGTTCGCCTCCGTTTATCCAGGCACATCACAATCACGGCAGCCGGAATACCAATGATGCCCGGAGCTAGCGCACGCAATGCGGCGATACGCTTCGCCTCTCGGATGGAGATGAAGACCCACATCTGAGCGTTCCCACCGCTGGGGGCAGCCGCCGCCGCTTTGATGATCGTATGCAGGTCTTCATCTGTGATAGGGTCTGAAGTGAAAGCCCGGATACTGCGGCGTGAGAAGATCGCTTCAAGTGTCTGCATGGTGATCTCCTGGTAGGACTATACTTCCAGGTCAGGATACCCGGCAAGTGCCTTCTTGGGCGGCATTGGGTAGGTGATTTTGCTCTGCGCTAAACCCAGATCGCTCAGTGCTTCGATCATTTTTACAGCCACCGCCGGCGCTTCGATCACCGGCACATCCATGCCCTTAGCCTGCAAGGCGTTCTGTAATCTATCTGCAATGCCGATCATACCTGTACAACCGGGGATAAGAATATGAGCGCCATCCTGGAGTACAGCTTGTTCAGCAGCCTGAGATAATGCCTTAAACATCACATCAGGATCGGTCTCAACTTCCTGGACGGAAAGCCCTGTGGTCCTGACTGAAGCCAGCTTGCTGGCAATGCCATACTCAACCATCTGGTTGACGAATTTGTGTCCCATATCGCTGCGGGTTCCCAGGATCGAAAAGCGGTGCGCCAGCGAAGCAGCCACAAAGGCAGCAGCCTGGGCAGGGCCGATCACCGGGATGCTGGCAACCTCGCGGGCAGAATCCAGGCTGGGATCACTCATGCAGTCAATGATCACCCCATCCGCACCATTCTGCTGAGCAGAACGAGTCAGTCGCAACATCTCAGGAACAGCTATCTGCTTGAAGTAAAGCGTCTCGATCGTCGCCGGCCCCGATTCAATTGCCACAGCCCGAACGGTGGAGCCTTTGCGGGAATAGCTGGCATAATCGCGCCGGGTCGATTCCAGCCAATTGTCCTCTCGGTATCCCTGGACAACCGGCACCAGCACATAGATATTAGCAGCATGATCCAATTGGCCGGAAATCTCAGGCACCGGAGTGGAGGTTGAAATGCGGTGTTCATCTAACAGCTTTTCTTTGACCAGTGGATAGGTCTGGCGGCTGTGCACCAGGTGTAGGTCCACTAATAATTCGGCCCATTTCAAGGCTGCAAGGGAAGGATCGATGACGATCGCATCCAGGCCATTCTCCTTTAACTTCTTTTCCACCATGGCCGCCATACCTTTCATACCGGTGCACCCAAACACAATCGCATGGGCACCATCCTGAAGGACAGCTTTCGTGGATTCCTCGACCAGTGCTGCGAGGAGTTTTTCGTGGTCCTCGTGCAGATCGAGAACCGGGATATTCACCCAGCGCGTGGAGGCATACTTTGCCTCCAATCCATAGCGCCTGATCAGGAGCTCAGCCGGAAATACATCTCGGGCAGCTGTCCCGATGACAGAAAACTTATGCGCAAGGATAGAAGCAAGCAGCATGGATGACTGGGCTGCACCGACCACAGGAATGGATACAACCTCTCGAGTGGCTTCCAACCCGGGGTCGTTCATACAATCAATGATCACTGCATCCACGCCATCTCTCTCCGCTTCAATAGCCCGGCGAATAACTTGCGGTACAGCGATCGCGTCCTCATAAAGTGACTCAATCGACTCGGGACCTTTACCGAGGTTAACCACACTGATCTTTACATCTGGCCTGGCTTTTTGAACGTAAATTGAAGGCGTGGTTGCTTTCAATGCCTGGTTCGTCACTGGAGCGATCACCCTGATTCTCATGACAATTTCTCCTTTGGTAAAATTAACGGACAATAACCATCCGTCGTACAGGAAGAATTAAAAGTTCTCCTGGAATTGGAAAGTGTTTCCTTATTATAAATTATTTACCAGCGCCGCTTATTTCAAAAACCTTGATCAAAGAATAGTGTTATGATTGATAAGATTACTTTCCGATATTAATTCATTTTAATTTTATAATTGTCCTTTGATGTTCGTTATTGAATTTCAACCGGTTACCAGTATCTCTTATAAAGGAGGAATATGAGGTTTTACCTGCAATGGTGTTGAAGGAAAACTTGGTTAATTACATAACTTGGAGGAGAAAATGAAGAAAATAACCTGTATCATGACCATTGTATTTTGCATCGGTGTCTTGCTCGCTGCCTGCGGCCCCGCTAAACAGGCAAGCAAGACCCAATTCGCTGTTTATGCTTTGAACAGCGAACCATTGACAAATTGGGATCCCTCGATCGAGTTCTCGAACGGTATCCACCTGGATAATAACATCTATGAGCAGTTGTTGCGCTACGACCCGGTGGCAAAAAAGACCATGCCGCTCCTGGCTGAGTCCTATACCGTTTCTCCCGATGGCCTGACATGGACCTTTAAAATCCGCAAGGGGGTCAAGTTTCAGAATGGGGATAGCATGACAGCCGAGGATGTAAAGTACTCGATTGATCGTACCAAAACCCTTGCAGCAGGCGCCTCATACATCTGGTCTGCAGTGGATAAAATTACTGTGATTGACCCTCAGACGGTTGAGTTTACCCTCAGCTATAAGACACCGCTGGACCTGGTTGCCTCTACCGGGTATGCTGCTTTCATCTACTCAAAGAAGTGTGTAAACGAGAGCAACGCGTGGATTGATGAGGCAAAAGGTTGCGGCACCGGTCCCTACATGCTCAAAAGCTCCAAGTGGGGCGATGAAGTCATCGTTGAGGCGTTTCCTGGTTATTGGGGCGGTTGGCCTGGGAAATACTTCTCCACGGTTGTTTTCAAGAAAGTAGCTGAGCCTGCCACCCGTCGGCAGATGATCGAAACCGGCGAGGCAACCGTCACTGTGGAACTTCCGTTTTCGGATGTCAATGCCCTCAAGACCAACCCTAAGGTGAAGGTAAACATCGAACCTTCGCTCCAGAACCTGATCGGAATGTTCAACACCCAGAAACCTCCATTGGATAATCTCCAGGTACGCCAGGCGCTTGCTTACGCGTTTCCTTACGATGAGGTGATCAAATCCGCTGTTGGTGGGTATGCACAGCAGTCATATGGAATGGTTCCTTATGGATTGTGGGGATGGAGCGATAAACTACCCCGCTACACCTACGATCTCGAGAAAGCCAAGAAACTGCTGGCGGACTCGGGTCATGCCGATGGCGGTTTCAAGCTGCTGCTCACCTACGTGGCTGGAAATGAAGCCGAGAAGAGTACAGCAGAGCTGTATAAGGCTGAGCTGGCAAAGCTAAATATCGACCTTGAGATCCGCAGCATGCCCTGGGATAGCCAATGGGAGCTTGCTAAGAGCAAAGATCCCACTGCACGGCAGGATATCTTTGTCATGTATTGGTGGCCTGATCTACCCAGTCCCTATTCTTTTCTCTACAGCACCTTCCACACCGAAAGTGAGCCCAACTTTAACCTGTCTTACTACTACAACTCTAAATTTGATACCACCATCGACCAGGCCAATGAGTTGACCGCTGTGGATTTTCCCAAGGCTGAATCAATGTTCATCGATGCCCAAAAGATGTTGCTGGATGATGCAGCGTGCTTGTTTATGTATGACAGACAGGATATCTGGGTCACGGTCAGCAACCTGAAAGGGTTCAAATTCAATCCAGCTTATCCAACTACCTTATTCTTCCATGACATGTACCTTGAGTAAATCGACAGGATAATTTTCCCTTTACTTTTCCGAGAAGTACCACCGGTTCTCCGGTGTACTTCTCGGACTTCTATAAAATCAAGGCAATTGGACTTGCCCGTGATAAGCCCATGAAAAAGGAGCCAGAATGAGAAGATTCATTCTCCGGCGCTTACTTTTAGGCATTATTGTTCTGCTAGGTGTGGCTCTGATTACATTCTTTCTGACGCGCGTGATCCCATCCGATCCAGCGGCGAAGTGGGTAGGCCCGCGTGCCACGCCAGAACAAATTGCCAAGGCAAGAATCGATCTGGGTCTGGATAAGCCATTATATGTGCAATTCTGGAAATACATGACCGACCTGTTTCAGGGCAACCTGGGATATTCCCTGCGAACGCGCCGTCCGATTATTCTCGAGCTTAAAGAGAACCTGCCAGCCACGGTTGAGCTGGTGCTGATCTCAACAATCGCGGCGGTGTTCATCGGGATTCCTTTAGGGGTTATCTCAGCCAAACGAAAAGACAAGCTGGTGGATCATATCAGCCGATTATTCTCCGTCGGGGTTGTCTCGCTGCCGACTTTCTGGGTCGGCTTGATCCTGCAATTGGTCTTTTTCCGCACCCTGGGAATCTTCCCGATGGGCGGTCAACTGAGCACCGAGATAAAAATAACGATGGATATCCCCAATATTACCGGTTTTCTTATGCTTGATTCCCTCATTACCGGTAACTTTCGAATTTTCTTTGACGCCTTGTGGCATATCATCCTTCCAGGCATTACGATTGGTTTATATCCCATCGGCCTGGTCGCCCGGATGACCCGCTCGGCATTGTTGGAGATCCTGGGTGAGGATTACATCACCGCTGCGCGATCTTACGGTTTAAGCGAGCGCATCGTGCTTTGGGTGTATGCCCTGAAGAACTCCATTGGCTCCACATCCACTGTGGTCGCTCTTTCGATTGGTTACACTCTTGTCAACACATTCTTGACCGAATCCATCTTTTTCTGGCCCGGCATTGGCAGTTACATCGCTACGGCCGTTATTGGATTAGATTATCCGGCAATCATGGGCGTGACTATTTTTTCGGCATTTTCTTATGTGATCCTCAACCTGATTGCAGATATTATTGTTGCCCTCGATCCTCGGGTAAGAACTTAGCGGAGGAATGAGATGAAATGGTTCTCCGATTTTCTTAAAACGCTCCAACCCAGCATCCGTGAGTTGCGGATGTCAATTTACCTTCTCAACCGGAACCGCTTACAACGAATCTCACTGATCATCATCATCCTCCTGGTGTTGATTGCTATTTTAGCTCCAGTAATTTCTCCTTACCCGTCCCATGCCATCAGTGCCACCAACCCGGATGATAAACTGCTGCCCCCATCTTCGAAGTACCTCTTTGGGACAGATGAACTGGGGCGTGATATGCTCTCCAGAGTAATCTTTGGGACTCGGATTTCACTCCAAACCGCCCTCATCGCGGTCGGAATGGCTCTGTTGATTGGCATGCCTTTAGGAGCCATCGCAGGTGGACTCGGCGGTGCAACCGATGAGATCATCATGCGTATCACGGATGTTTTCCTGTCTTTCCCCCCTCTTCTCCTGGCTATCGCCATTGCTTCCTTTATGGGTCCAAATCTGAGAAATGCCATGCTGGCCATTGCCGTCTCATGGTGGCCCTGGTATACGCGCATCATCCGCGGCCAGGCAGTCTCAATCCGTGAACGCCAGTTCGTACGCGCAGCCCGTGCCATCGGAACACCCATGCAACGCATTATCTTCACTCATATCCTGCCTAATACCCTGGCGCCTGTGATCGTGCAGGCCTCGATGGATATCGGTGGAGTCATTCTAACCATCGCCGCGCTGAGCTTCTTGGGTCTTGGTGCGCAACCCCCCACGCCCGAATGGGGTTTGCTGATCTCTACCAGCCGGACCTATTTCCTCAACGCCTGGTGGTACAGCACTTTTCCCGGAATAGCGATTTTCATCACCGTCCTGGTATTTAACCTGCTAGGTGATGGGGTGCGCGAGGTGTTGGATCCAAGGACGCGCAAGTTCTAAGGAGGTCACCGTGGGCAAATACTTCGAGATAAAAAATCTTGCGGTGGGCTTCAAAACCTTTGAAGGGATTCGCCCAGTTCTCAATATCGAGAGCTTGTCGATCAACCGCGGTGAGACCTACGGTGTGGTCGGTGAAAGTGGTGCAGGCAAAACTGTCCTTGCATTGACTATCCTTGGTCTGCTCCCCAAACCTGCCGGCATCGTCCATAGCGGAGAAATTTGGTTCGATGGTCAGGATTTATTAAAAAAGACAGAGCAAGAGCTTTATGAAAATTACCGTGGCAAGCGTCTGACCATGATATTTCAAGACCCAATGTCCACTCTGAATCCGGTGTTCACCGTTGGCCAACAAATCGAACGCGTGGTTCAGAAGCAGCAGAATCTTAAAGGTGAAATGTGTACAAAGCGCGTGCTGGAGCTGCTCGATGTGGTGCAATTGCCAGATGCCAGGAGCATGTTAAAGAAGTACCCGCACGAGCTGAGCGGGGGACAGCGCCAGCGTATTATTATTGCCATAGCTCTTTCATGCGGGGCGGAATTCTTAATCGCCGATGAGCCAACCCGCAACCTGGATGTTACCATTCAAGCCGGCATCCTCAAGCTGATTGGTGAATTGCAGAAAGAATTCAAGATGAGTGTGCTTTTCATCGCTAACAACGTCGGGTTGGTGAATGTTTTCTGTAAAAATGCTGGCATTCTTTACCGTGGTAAGTTGGTCGAAGATGGTCCGAGTGCCCAGGTGATTCACGAGGCAAAACATCCCTACACTCAGACCCTTATTTCCGCCATACCACGCTTAAAATCGGAGAAACTGAAATTTGCCAGTATTGTCATCAAACCAGAGGCCGAGCAAGGTTGTCCCTATTATTCGCGCTGCATCATCGCTGAAGAGGGCTGTGCCAGGCAGGTTCCCATGCTGGAAACGATTAATGGTGCCCAAAAGGTTGCATGCTTTCTGGCGGGCAGGAGGTCTTTATGAGTGAAGTCCTCGTAAAAATAGAAAATTTGAAGAAGTACTTTCCTGTCCGTTCAGATGCAATTATCAACACAAGGATGAACTGGGTTAAGGCAGTCGATGGAGTAGATCTGGAAATTCAATCCGGAGAGACCATTGGACTGGTAGGAGAATCCGGTTGCGGTAAGACGACGTTGGTGAATGTCTTGCTCCGCCTGGAAGATCCAACTGAAGGGAAAATGTTCTTTAATGGGATAAATATCACTCGACTTTCACAAAAGGCACTCCGACAGACCATTCGGGAGCATATTCAGATTGTGTTTCAAGATCCATTTTGGTCACTGAACCCGCGCTTGCTGGTGAGGGATATCGTTGGAGAACCCCTGACAGTTCATCAGAAGCTACCTCTCTTGAAACTGATCCAGCGCGTTGAGGATCTACTCGAAATGGTCGGTTTGCCTCGCGATAGCGTGTATAAATATCCACACGAGTTTTCTGGCGGTCAACGCCAGCGTATCGCCATCGCCCGCGCCCTGGCACTGGAACCGAAATTGGTGGTATTGGATGAGCCGACCTCTTCAATAGATATCCTCTCTCAGGCGCAGATTCTCGATTTGCTGATGCAATTGAAGAACAGGCTTGGATTGACTTATATCTTGATCTCACATGACCTGAGCGTGGTTCACTATATGTCTGATCGGATCATCGTCATGTATCTTGGGAAAGTGGTCGAACAAGGCCCAGCCGAGACGGTGTTCAACTCCCCTGTGCATCCTTATACGCAGGCTCTTTTTCATGCCATTCCATCGCTGGATATGAACAGCCTGGATGAGTTGCAGACTTTGGAAGGCAACGTGCCCAGTGCAATTAACCCGCCATCCGGCTGTCGTTTTCATACGCGTTGTCCCCAGGTCATGCCGGTATGCAGTTCGGTGGAACCCGAGATGGTCCGGATGGACGAGAATCATCAAGCAGCCTGCCACCTGCTAGGTTAGCAACAACAGATCCGTCGTTTTGAGGAGGAAAAAGTGACCAGAACCTACGAATACGAATTAACCAAAGCTGCCCATATCCTGGCAAAAGACATGTTCCGCCTGAAAGCGGGCGAGACACTGGTTATAACAGCCGATACACAGAGCGATATACGAGTTGTCCATGCCACGGCCGCCGCCGCTCACGTGCTTGGCGCGAAACCCATGGTCATCTTGCTGGCTTCACCCCTGGGTGTGGGAAAAGCAGCCGATGCGATGTTGCCTGTGGAGGCTTTGACCGCCGCTTTGAGCACTGCTGACGCATGGGTGGAATTTAATGAACAATGGCTCCTGTACTCCACCCCATTTGAGCGGGCCATGGCACAAAATAAAAAACTACGGTATATGTGCCTGGTGGGAATGACAGTGGATATGATGGTGCGTCTGATCGGGCGCATTGATGCCGCTTTGCTTTCAGAATATTTACACAAAGTGACTGATATGACCCAAAAGGCCAAGCGAATGCGCATCACCACCCCTGCTGGCAACGATTTATCCTTCAATTTCCTGCCCGAAGAACGCCTTGTTGGCTGCGACGATGGGTTGTGTGCCACGCCAGGGATGCACTTCCTGGGCGGGCAGATCAGCTTTTTCCCTGAGTTTGACTCGATCCAGGGCAAGCTGGTATTCGATGGTACGATTTCACCTCCTTGTGGCTTTTTGAAAGAACCCGTCGCTCTTGAGGTTCAGAACGGCAGAGTGGTCAGCATTACCGGGGGCAGGCAGGCAGAGGAACTGCGAAACTGGTTGGGGAGCTTTGATGACCCCAACATGTTTCGCCTGGCGCATGGTTGCTACGGTTTCAACCCCGGAGCCAGGTTAGGAGGAAATGTGTTGGAAGATGAGCGTGTTTGGGGTTGCACCGAGTGGGGATTGGGTTACCTCAGCCCGGTGGATGCACCTCCTGATGGAATCCAGGCTAAATCGCACTGCGACGGAATTTGTATGAATTCCTCCGTTTGGTTGGATGGCGAGCTCATCATGGAGAATGGGGTTGTGTTGCACCCTGAATTAAAACCTCTCGCAGAGCGACTGACAAAAATCTAAACCGACAAAGGAGACCGTTATAAGATGATTACCCTGGGAAAGCAAAACCTTTATGACATCCTTTACGGCTGTACCATTTTGGGAACTGGTGGCGGTGGCTCGTTGGAGAATGGTCTAAAGCTCATCGACGAAGCCCTGGATCTGGGCAAAACATTCAGGCTGGTAGATTTTTCCGAAGTCCCCGATGACGCCTGGATCGCCACCCCCTACATGTGTGGCAGCATCTCTCCCACCACGCCCGAGCTGGAAGCGCAATATGCGAACTTGCCAAAACTGACCGAGCCTGAGGCCTACCTGGCTTACCGGGCTTTGGAGGACTATTTCGGCAAGGAATTTTATGGCGTTATTTCAACGGAGTTGGGCGGCGGAAATACGGCCCTGGCGCTCTATGTGGGGGCATGGTTGGATAAATATATCATTGACGCCGATCCTGCCGGACGTTCAGTGCCGGAGCTGCAACATTCCACCTATTTTCTCAAGGATATTCCCATCTATCCGATGGCCTGCGCCAATCAGTTCGGCGATGTTGCCATCCTGCCGCGGGTTGTCAATGACCTGCGCGCTGAAGCTCTGGTGCGCGCCATGGCAGTGGCCAGCAAGAACCGCATGGGTGTAGCCGATCACCCGGCCCAGGCCAAGACCTTACGCAATGCAGTGATTAAGGGAGCGACTACAAAGGCCTGGAAAATTGGCGAGGCCTTCCGAGAAGCCAGGCAGTCCGGAATACCCATTGCCCCCCGCATTGCCAAAGTGGGTCAGGGTTTTGTGCTGTTTCACGGAGTTATCACTCGCCATCATTACGATACCGTGGAAGGGTTTACCATTGGAGATGTCTATATCCGAGGCGATGGAGTTTATTCAAACAGTGAATACCATATCTGGTTCAAGAACGAGAACATGATTTCCTGGCGAGATGGCGAGGTAGATGTGACCGTGCCAGATCTGATCATCGTTTTCAACGAAGATACCCATGAACCCAACCTTAACCCTTATTTCGAGGTGGGCATGAAAGTCTCGGTGATTGGCCTCCCTGCACCATCCGAATGGAGAACCGCACGCGGTCTGGAGGTTTTTGGCCCCAGGTATACCGGGCTTGCTATTGAATACATACCCATAGAGCATAAGCATAGATAATTGAGGATAGACGAATGAACACCACATATGATGATCTACGTCCGGCTGCCAGCAATATGTTGCGGGCCAATATGGGGGTGAATGAGGGTGAACGGATTTTATTCCTGACCGATGTTCCCGTCCCTCAGGACTGGTCACTTCCCTACCAGCAACTGGAAGCCATGTTGCAGCGCGCATTGATGACTAAAAGAATAAGCGAGATGATGTCCGAGGAATTTCCCCACTGTACCCTTGATTTTCTGAGCTTTCCAGCCACAGGTCAAAGTGGAAAAGAACCCCCTGAACCGGTTGCAGAGAGACTTCTTTCATATGACGTAGTCATCATGATGACGACGTTCTCTCTCTCGCACACCAATGCTCGCCAGCAAGCTACCGATAAGGGAGTTCGCATTGCCAGCATGCCGGGCATTGAATCCCGCATGTTTGCTCCCAATGGCCCAATGATGGCAGATTATGAAGCAGTGAGTCGCGACAGCCAGGAATGGGCAGAGAAGCTGACCCAGGGCAACGAAGTTCATGTGACTACCCCATTTGGAACGGACCTGCGATTCAGCATCAAGGGCAGAACAGGTTTCGCGGATGACGGCCTGTATCAAAAAAAAGGAAGTTGGGGAAACTTGCCCGCCGGAGAGGCCTATACGACGCCCGTCGAAGGCACTGCTCAGGGCAAGCTGGTGGTGCCTAAAGGTTGGTATCCCGACTTAGCTTCCGATATGACCTTAACCTTCGAGAAAGGCTATGTGACATCAATTACTGGAGGTGGAGAAGTCGGCAAGCGCTTTGAAAAATTGTTGGATTTCGGGAATACAGCCCTCAATCACCGGCGGAACTGTGCCGAATTGGGAATTGGCACCAATCCCTATGCCAGTAGGACGGATAATATCCTCGAAGCCGAGAAAATCAAGGGCACCATCCATATTGCAATAGGAGATAACGTCCACATGGGTGGTCTAACTGAATCTGACCTGCATGCAGACTTTGTGTTGACTGCGCCTGTCCTTCACATAGATGGTCAGCGGCTTATTGGGTAAACCTCTGATTCACGGCCTGATTTAATTATTTTGGCATAAACAACTGGCTGACGCCAGCGATCAGATCTTCTTTAGGAACGCTTGCACTGCATCCATATACATCTGAAAATTTTCTCGACGGATATTGTGTCCTACGCCGGGGATGTGGGCCACCTGGATCATGGGGTTCCATTTCTGGACATTTTGCGCCACCTCAGGTGTGATGATCGCATGTCGATCCGGGTCGCCTGTAATCAAGAGAGTCGGCATACTGATCTGGCGAGCGACTTCCTTCCAGTCCTCCCGGATATCCTGGATCCGGAATACGTTCACATCCAATTGCTTTTTCGACTCCGCCCAAGGAAGCATCTCGATCTCTGGCCAGGTTGGATTATCCGCCCGGCCTTTTGCCATGACCTCTTCCACAGTTTTGCTGGGTAGACTCTCCAGCCACTGTCTCCAGGGATCATCCTTTGACCGGAGTTCCTTTGCCTTGGGTAAGGGATCGACCCAGGCCGGATCCTCCAGGATCAAGGCACGCACTAACTCCGGGTGATGCGCTCCCAGCATAGATGCTGTTACCCCGCCCATCGAATGCCCACCGACGATCGGCTGGTCCAAACCCAGCGCTTGGATGAATCCCGCCAGGTCCTCAGCATGGTTGATCCTCTCACCCGGCTGCAAGCGCGAAGATAACCCATGCCCGCGCGCATCCGGCAGGATGACATCATAATCCATAGATAGAACCTGCCCTACTGGTAGCCAGCACATTCCATTATCCGTAAATCCGTGAGCTAAAACCAGCGCCGGTTTTTTCCCGCCTGTGCGCACATAGTGCATGATCATATCGCCGACCTGAACATCTCCATGTTTCCAATTTGAAACCATGTTGATCTCTCCTCTTTTTGATGATTTCTTGTACTACCTTCTTAATGAAAAAGGCACTCTTAATGGCTGGTGAACATCGACCTAATAGGTCAGGCCGTGTCCAAAGGGGAATAACGGATTCTCAGAATCGTAAGGTACATCCTCTTTCTGCCTGCGCACCGCTTCCATCGAGGATGGAAGCTCGAAAGGCAGCTTCCCTGAAGGTGTAAACCGGCCGAAGATCACATCCAGTACGGCGAGGTCATTGGCGCCGAAATCGGCTAGCAATCCAGCACTCCGTGCTGCAATCTCTGGAATCACCGCCGGTCGGTCCAGAAAGATATCTACAATTGTGGGGACCTTATCTAGAATGTCGAGGATGTGCTTCTTTTCTTCCCCTTTGAAATCCAGGTCTCCCTGGTGGAAGAAATCTTTCAGGAATCCCTGGCGTTTTTCATAGGGTGCCTGAATGCGCAATATGGCACACTCTGCCTGCTCGATGTGCTCTACCACCTCGCCATACTGCGCCGCGGCTATCCTATCGATCCCTTCGACGTAAATGCGCGGCCGGCCTGCTAATGGAAGGAACATCTCCGCTGGTTTCTCACCGTTCTTAAGCAGCACAATCGACCTGCGCTGCGCAAGTTCACCCGCCTCTCGGAAGGTAGGGTTACCGACGATCCGCTCAGCCTCATCCACGTCAAGGTAGGGCTGATCGAACAGACCCAGACGGAATTTATCGCGCAAGATGCGGCGAGCCGATTGATCAATCCGATATTCAGGTACCTGGCCGCTGCGCACCAGGCTCACAATCACCTCCGGGCAAGCTTCCCCTCCGAACTGGTCCACCCCAGCTTCCAGGGCTTTACGAACGCGTTGCTCCACAGATAGATGCTCAACCCCCCAGGCGCGCGCCTCGAAGATCACATGTCCATCATGCTCCATCGAAGTCAGCAAACCCCAGTCGGTGCAGACCACGCCATCAAACTGATATTTCTGGCGTAACAGCCCAGTGATGACATCATTGTTGAAACCAAAACCGACCTCCTCGATGGACAGCCCGATGGGTTGTCCGTAATAGGGCATGATCTGAGCAGTGCCAGCCCGAAAAGCCGCTTCAAATGGGATCAGGTGATAATAAAAATTATGGCCCGGGTAGACTTGTTCTTTACCTTCGGGGAAGTGAGGGTCTTCACCGTCTTTCTGCGGGCCACCACCCGGAAAGTGCTTGGTCATGCAAGCCACACTCTCCTGGCCCAAGGTCTCGCCCTGGAAGCCTCGAACATAGGCATAGACCAGGCGTGCAGCCAGGTCGGCATCTTCGCCGAAGGTACCGCTGATGCGTCCCCAGCGTGGTTCAGTAGCCAGGTCAGCCATCGGGTGCAGGGCAGTGCGGATTCCCACTGCCACATATTCCTGCCGGGCGATATTCGCAAATTCCCTCACCAGGTTCTCATCGCGGGTGGCAGCCAGCCCAATTGGCTCGGGCCATTGCGAGAAAAAGCTGGTTGCCATCCCGAAAGCCGGGTTCTTCGAGAAAGCGTGGCGCGGGTCCGAAGCGATCGTAACCGGGATTCCCAGGCGTGTGCCTTCGGCCAGCTTCTGCAACCGGTTATACCACTCCGCCGATTGACGCGGAGCGGGCAGTTGCATCAGGTTGAAATGGTTCATGCGGCGCTTCAGCATCAACTCCGAGATGCTGGTGGGTCCGAACAAACCAGTCCCTTCCAGCGAGGTATCGTCCGGGTTCGTTGGGATAAAGGTGTGAAACATCAACCCGGCCTTTTCTTCCAGGGTCATCTGATTGAGCAGGTCTTCTACCCGTTCCTCAATCGGTCGGCGGGGATCTTCATAAGGATCCAATCTCCCATTCTTGTTCAGATCTCGAAAGGGAAGATCTTTTGCGTTATGGTGGGGTGCATTTTGCATAGTAACCTGCTTATCTAGGAAGGCTGTGTAACATTACATACAATCTTCAGGCTGGGTGGAATGACATCTTCCAGTTCCTTTTGGTCCCAATCTTCAGATCCAGGTGCATCATTAGGCCAAAGAGGAATGACCTGTGGCAGAGAGTCACCAGAAGAAGGTAAATTCATGGATATCTCCGTTTATGGCATTTCTATGAGAATTTCTGACGACCGGACCCTCAACTACTGACCCGCTGGTAGAAATCGTAATGACTGGGTAATGAAATGCTCGGTCAGGGTATCCTGGGTTTTGCCAGCACTTCGCGGATCTCAAGCTCGTGGAAAGTGCGTGGATAGGCTGGTTTGCAGACAATCGCAGTATCTGCGCCGTCACTCGTACCAGCTATGGAAATGACTTCCTGCGACATATCCAGGAGCCCGGCATCGGCTGCCATGAGCAGGCATTCCACCGCCACCTTCATACCCTGCGAGAAGCGGTAGAGCGTATCACGCACAATCTCTTCAGGCACTCTGCCACCATACTTCTCCGTAAAAGCCGATCCCACACCATCTCCGAGAGCGTGTATGCCGGTATGCACAATCACACCCAATTTAGCCAGTTCCGCCTTGGTTTCCGCAGACATAGTCCAACCCTGGCTTTCCCAGCCATGGGCGATCGAAACCGCTACCACCTTAATCCCTGATGGTCCGAAGATAGACTGGGCTTTACGAGCTGTCCCACCATGCGACGAGGCCACCACCACCTGCTTGATGCCCAATTCCAGAGCTCGATCCTTTGCAATCCGAAGCGTTGCGTCTGTGTTATGTTCGCCAGCTTTTTCGAATACAAGTGTTTTTAGTTCCATGATGCCCTCCCACCAATGATTATACTTCGAGTGACGCTGGTTTACCCGGATATATAATCTGCATTAACCAATACAGGATAAAACCGACATTGAAAATAGAAAACAACAACGCCGTATCTATCCCGCCAACTACCCTGCTAAACCTAAGCTTTCCGTCGATGCCGTAGAATAAGAACAGGTTGATATTATTCATCAATACCAGGGTCAAAACGGAAGTCACAGTATTTTTATTCAACCACAACAACGCGACTCCCAGGATTGTCACCAGGAAGAGATGGTTTTCATGCACCCCAATATTGAAGGTAAAATATGCCAGAAAACCGATCACTGAAAACACGATCAGGTTCTCGAAGCTTTTTTCCGCCCGGAAAAACCTCACCAATATAATGAAATAGAATGCATAAAAGAGCAGCCTGGAAAACAGGGTGATTTGCAGTGAATCGGTAACAATGTAGTTTGCCTGGCCTTCGATCAGGCCACCAAATTCACCCGGCTTCAGAACATGCAAGAAATGGGTAAGGATCCAATTGAAATTCAACGCATTCCCGCTCAAGTAGTGATGGCTCAAGGAAGCCCTAAAGGCCTCCCAGGTTGGTGAGAAGCCAAAGATTGACAAAGTGAGTCCCAGGAGAACAGCACCAGGAGCAAGCAACCGTATAAAAATTCGTAGTAGGCTTGAAAGCTTCCATCGCTCAGCTTGCCGCAAGTCCAAGATGTAAAGAACAATAAAGGGTGCAATAATCAGGGGTTGCCACTTCGTCAGGCAGGCAATCGCAAAAAATACAGAAAATAACGCCAGCTTGCGTTGTTTTAGCGCCCAAAAGGATAAGACCAGGAAGGGAGCAAAATAAATATCAATATATCCCAACGCGACACTGTTTAAGAGTAATGCAAAATGAAGCATCAGTGTGGTGTAAAGGTCCTTCGTCCAAAACCAAAAAAGAAATGTGGTGAAGAACAGGAATAGAATAATCGACCACTTGATTGAACTGAATGCAACCATATCCAGTAGCCGGCCCACTCGCACGGCACAGAAGATCACAACAGAGGAGAGGGGAGGATAATCAGCATGATTGAATTGATAGCCTTGCACTACCCCATAAGTATCTACATGATAGGCCCATTGTTGCCAGATATTTACATCACTGGTACCCGGAGAATGTTGAAAAAGGAGCGCGCTAAGAATAGAACATAGAACTAGGAAAGCTGTTGGGATAGACTTTCGGTTCTGAGGTTGCATAGAATCTCTCCTGTGCCATCGAAACAGCAAACCCTGTTCCTTCCTTCCGTCTTGGCTTTATGCAATGCGTCATCTGCGCGCTTGATCAACGCGTTCAACGAAAGGTCTTCTCCCTCGCCGGTAGTTGCTACCCCCAGGCTGATGGTGACCCGAACCACATCCTTCCCCGAAAGGAAGGCCATCTCGCAGACTTCCTTTCGGATCCGTTCCGCTGCCTCAATCCCATGAGAATGGTTGGTTTCCGGCATCAGTATCACAAATTCCTCTCCCCCATAACGGCCCAGGATATCCACCTTCCGGATGCGGTTCTGGCAGACCTGTGCAATAAGGCGCAGAATCTGGTCTCCGACCAGGTGACCAAAGGTGTCATTGACCTGTTTAAAATGATCCACATCAAAGAGGATCATCGATAGGGGTCGATGGTACCGCCTGGCTCGCTCGATCTCCCGATCCGAGAGTTCAAATAAACGTCGACGATTGCAAATGCCGGTTAATTCATCCGTAATTGCCAATCGCTTGGTTTCATGAAACAGGCGCGCTTTTTCAATCGCCACAGCCATCTGGTTTGCAAATGTTTGCAGATGTTCAGCCTGCTCCATTGTAAAGAATCCTGGAATGGTGCTCCCCAGGTCTAGAAAGCCAATCACTTTCCCCTTGATTAAGATAGGGGCGCATAGGTAAGACCTGACCATCAGCGTTGGAGGTTTTAACGCCATTGTGGGAATCTCAAACCAATCGGAGGATAGTAATGTATCCACAATCAGTAGCGGCTCTTGTCTTTCGGATATTTTGCGCCAGCCCGGAAAATCATCCACCGAAAGGTTTGAGGTTGGAAAGGAAAAATCCCCCCATTTCTCCCGATAGCCGTGCAGACGTTTCACCTGTACAATACCTGTATCATCCACCAGTGCAATACTGGCTAACTCATGAGGGAACACCCTGCTCAGGTGGGAGAAGATCAGATCGAGGATTTCTTCAGTATCTAAAGTGCTGTTAACTGCCGCAATGATGTCGCGCAACGTCTCAGCCAGAATGCGTTGTTCATGCTCCGCTGCCCGTGCCCGTCCCAATTCTTCTAATCGGCAGGCCAGCTCCTGGTTCACCCCTTCAAGCCGGGTTTGCAATCTACGGATCGAAAGATGGGTCTCAATTCGCGCTAAGACCTCATCCATTTGAAAAGGCTGGTTGATATAGTCAACCCCACCCGCTGCAAAACCTCTAACTTTATCTTCTACTTCAGCAGAACTGCTGATAAATATCACCGGGATGGAACAGGTAAGCGGGTCGCTTTTCAAGCGCCGGCAGGTCTCAAACCCATTCATGATTGGCATATGGGTATCCAGCAAGATCAGGTCCGGTAAAATCGTCTGAGATAGTAGCAGGCCCAGCGCGCCATCCGCCGCGATTTCCACACAGTACCCGTGCGTTTGGAGCATCTGCGAGAGCAGATAGAGATGGTCTGGCACATCATCAATAAATAACAGGGTTATCTCGCCAGCTGCCATTGATCCCTTCTCAGGCCAACCCTTTGGCATAACAATCGCGGCATTTGCATTTTTTCACGCCATCTTCTACCCAGGTTGTCCACCAATTAGAAGTCGCTTTTCCGCAGAAAATACAGGTAGCTTCTTCGATTGCTTTGGGTGCAGTTGCAAGATTCCAGCCAACTGCCGCTGGAGAACGCCGTTTTTCCTGCCACTGACGATACCGCTCTTGCTTCTGCTTTCGTTCTTGCTCTTGCAGGGCTTGCTTTTTCTGGCTGAGCTTGAGCTGAGTATTTTCACCAGGGTGGATAAATTCGCCATTCTCCAGCGAGACCTGGACAAGGGCCAAAGGGGTCTCCAGCTTGTACATATCGAAGACATTGGGCGCATGATACAACCTGAGCGAACGAAAGGATGTCAGCGTCTCCGTCTTGATATCCAGATAATGGATGGATGAACCTTCTTCCAACTCGACGGGCTGATTCTTAGATCGAGTTAAAACAGGTCTCCGCTTATCCCCCATGACATCAAACTGGCTGTGCTTTAAGAAATCTCTTTCGGTCGGTGAAAGCAGGATGAAATTCCGGTTGTGAAGATTCAGGCGCAGCATCTTACTTAAGAACACCCAATGGACCGAAAGCCCCCCTCTTTCGGCAATTCCCACCTTGATCTTTTCCCGCGCTGGCAGTTTGAGAGTCGAATCGATGATCCAGTAGGCAAATTGACGTCCTTGCGTTTCCACCCAACAATCCACCGGCCGAGGCAGGTCAACCCCCTCCAGCTTCTTTTCCACCGAAACTTCATCAGGGAATTTTCTCAACAACCATTGATAGAGGATTGCTCGCGCTTCCAGAATTTCTACCGATTCTGTTCCATAGGAGCAGCCCATCAAGTGCTTATGAGCAAAATGCGGGCGACGAAATTTCCCGGCCCGCACCCTTACCGCTTGCTGGCAGCCCTGGCAGATCAGAAGATCATCCCCATCCATGGCGCGCAGCTCGCGAATTCGCTGCGACCATTTGGGGCTGAGGATAATGATCTCCTCGGCAGTCTGGCGATGGATTGCTTTGTACATGGTCAGTCAATGACGACCGGTCGAATATCGAGGTATTTGCAAGCCTGAATCAGGGCTTTGGATTGATCGCCATGGATCATGCTGGCATGGTGAATAAAACCTTCTTCGACCAACGTACGATACAGCAGAGCGTGGTCTTTTAATGCCACCCAGGCCCAGGTTCCTGCCAGCACCTCCTGGCTGGGAACAATCTCCCCATTGGTGATCAACATCTTCCACTGGTTATCGTATTCCGCCATCCGGCAGAAAGTGACTTTTCCCGGCTTAACCTGGAACTGGTACAACCCAGCCTGTATATCGCCTTCATGGACCGGTAACTCGCCCTTCATATCCAGGCGGGATCGCAAAGCGGTCTTTGCCGGGTCATCTGCCAGGCAGGTCGGGGCATTACCACAGTGCCAGGCCAGGAACCAATTTGGCCTTTCCCGGTGTTGAATGGTCCAGTCGATAAAATGGGGTACGGTTTCGCCCAACACAGCCCGATAATTGACCAGCATGGAGATTGTCCCAAGGATGTCCGTCTCGCAAGCGGTCAACATCCCTTGCCCGGTCAGCCGACCATAGATGGCGCACACCTGGATCCCCAGAAACCGCTGGATGGCCGGCCAGCACTGCATCGCTAAACCTGAAAGCTGGTTCTTCTCCCAGAATTCCTTGAGTGCCAGCTCCAACCTGGCTGCCTTGCTCAGCCAATCCTCTGCCACGGTCACCTGAGCCACCTCAGACCGAATCGATTTCACCACTGCCTGCACCGCCGGATCATCGTCCGAATAATCCTGGGCCAGGAAGATCACCTCTGAAAGGTCGCGATAGATGACATTTTGCCCGAATTTCAAGATCATCGCCGTCTCGTCATACCCGACCGTCTCAAAATTTGATGGGCGCACTCCCACTTGACCAATCCGGGCGCCTATTAATCCCTTCACTACTGAAACCGCCCGCACAAAGGTCTCTATCTCTTCCAGGAAAGCCGGTTCATCGTGGAAAAAGATTCCTGCATAATGGAAGGGAATCTTACGCCGGTAGAGAGCCGATGCAGTGGAAAGGGTTCCGCAATAAGAATCGGAGATGCGTGCCATGCTGGCCGATTCTGGTGCCGGTGGTTCGCGGGTGGCATACAACAGGACTGGAAGGTGTAATTTCTCTGCAATCTTGGCCGCTGAACGTTCATCGCCAAAGTTCAATGTACAGATGACAATTCCATCCACTTTCTCTCTTTGGAAGTAATCAGCCAATGCCTCTCCCTCGTCCAGGTTTCCCACCGCACCATCTGGGGTATACCCCAGGATCGGATCGATCCGTCTGGGGTCATCCGGGCAGGAACGTGGGTAGACCAGCTCGAGACCAGCCACCTTCACCAACGCATCCAGCGCATCTGACCGCATCTTTTTACACCAGGCGTTCATTGCCCCCCATTCTGCCCGATAGGATGGTACAAAACCGATCTTTACTTTGAACATAGAGCTAATCTCCCGAAAAGGATATTTACAGGCTTTTATCGCAATAATCCGTATCCAGATCTAACATTACCATTGCTTGCAGGTAACTGGAATCCCTTCATCCAAATCTTTAAAGCATTCATCACAACGTACGCAATTTACGATCTCTTCATACCTTCCCTGACGTACCTTGTTGGTCCACTCTGCATCAGCGATCAACTGCCGTCCGACGGCTATGAGATCGGCGCGCTTTTCACGCAACACCTCCATTGCGCGCGGCAAGACATCCAGCTCATTGACAGCAATGACCGGTGCGCCCCAGCACATAAAGGGTGCCGACCGGTCACCTGGTGCATGGTGGCTTGCCGGAGAGATATCCAGGATATCCACTCCCGCCTGGAGCAGCTTTTGGGCAAATATCAGGCTGTCCTCAAGGCCATAGCCTGGCCCGATAGGGGTATGCCGGTAAAAGAGCAGCATTCCAGCCTGCTCGACGATGGGTTGCACAGTTCGGACAATCTCCAAACCCAGGCGCATTCTACCCTCCAGGGATGCGCCACCATACTCATCGGTCCGGCTGTTTTCCACCGGCGAGAAGAACTGGTTTAGCAGAAAACCGTGCGCTCCATGAGGTTCAATCCCATCAAATCCTGCCCCGGAACAGATTTCAGCGGCCAATCGGTAGCTCTCCACTAGATAACGGATTTCCATGCCAGATATTCTTTCAGGTGTGACCCCCTGGCCAAGATCGCCCGGGAAAAGCTGGATGATAGCCAATGCTTCTCCTTCTTGAATCGCCTGCGCCAAGGGACGCAGGTTAACCGAGGTAAACTCACTCCCAAAACGCATAACCTCGCTGGCTTCGACAATCACAATGCCCACGCCACCTGCAGCGTGGCGACGATACCAGTCAATCCCTTCTGGTGTCGTCAATCCACGGTTGACCACCATCGGAGGCATCACGATCCGATTACGTACTGTTTTACACTTAACTGAAAATGAGGTAAACAGGGGCTGAAGATCGTTCAAATCGACCATAATAAGATTATAAAGGAAAATTCTCCGACTGCCACTGGCGCATCACTGCCCGTGTTGCCTCTTCCACCGTGCAATACAAACGATACAACTTTGCATAATCTCCTGCCAACAAATCATCCGGCTGGATATGGCTTGCCATTTGAGCCAGGTATCGTGTAGCGCTTGGGATATCAGGATATATTCCCACCCCAACTGCCGCCAGGATCATCGCCCCTAAGGCGGTTGGCTCGTCTGTCTTCAATACCGCTAAAAGACGGTCGTAGATATTCGCTCTGATTATTAGCCACCAGTCACTTCCCACCTCACCGGTGACCGTTACCTTCTTTTGGATTCCAACCAGGCCTTCGATACTATCCAAAACACGTTTCAAAGAGAAGGTAATGCCCTCCATAACAGCCCGATAAAGGTCCTGCTTCCTATGCATGGAAGAGAGGCCCATCCAGCAGCCGCGTGCATAGGGGTCCCATTCTGGGCAACGCTCTCCAACCAGATGCGGGAGAAATACCAGGGGGGATTGCAAGTTCGGAGCAAGCAAAGTTTTCACAGAAGAATCCTTCCTGTTTGTTTCATCCAACACCTGTTCCACCCAGGTCATCGCCGACCCGGCTGCTGTCACCGAACCCCCTAATACCCACAGTCCAGGTATTGTATGGGGATAGATCTCCACCGCCATCTGCGGATCATAGACCAGGTGGTCTGAGACCGTCAGGATAGATCCGGTCGTACCCAGGTGTTCGAGCGAAAGACCTGCTTCAAGCAACCCATTTCCCAGCACCTCTACATCATCTCCTGCTCCAACCACTACAGGAATTCCCATTTTTATCCCCAAGGCCCTGGCTGCTTCTCTATCCAGACCTCCACTGATATGGCATGAATCAACAATGGTTGGCAATTGTGGATGCTGTATCCCCGCCCACCTGGTCAGTTCCGGTGACCAATTCCGGCCTTGCAGATCATAGAGCGAGGTGGCGCAGGCATCCACCGGGTCTGTGAACACATCGCCAGTCAGCCGGTGTCGAATCCAATCTTTGCATGCCATGAAGACACTCGTCTGGCGGCATATCTCGGGCTGGTGATGATTAAGCCAGCGTATCTTTGCTATTGGCATGGATGCATCCGACCGGGCGCCTGTGATGCGGTAAACCTGCTGTAAGCCAATTTCCTCTGCCAGGCACTGCGATTCAGCAATGCTGCGCTGATCCCCCAGCACAAAGGATGGGCCCAATGCCTGCCCATGTTCGTCCAGGCAGACCAGAGCATGCATGTGACCGGTCACACTGATTGCCACCACCTTTTCTAATGCCGGTGCACTTCGTTCGTGCAGCATCCACATCCCTTCCAGGATAGCCTTCCACCAATCCTCTGGACGCTGCTCTGCCCAGTCAGCCTGTGGATGGTACGTAGGGTATCTCACCCGTGCCCGATCAAGAAGCTCTCCCTCCGCGCTCCACAGGATGACCTTGGCATTGGTCAGGCCAATATCAAAGGCCAGGATAGAATCATTCATCTATCTGTTCCCAGGTAAACCGAACTGGTCCCAGGTTCTTGGCGAAGCTTGCAGTCTGGATAGAGATCTCGGCGGGTATTTGCGCCCCATTCAACACTTGGGAAATCCAATGTGCTACCTGTATCATCTCTTCTTCCTTCGCTCCCAGGCGGGTGATCTCCTGCACCCCGATGCGAATCCCTTCGCCCCCCCAATACTCTGGCAGATGAGCAGCCGTGGTAATAATCCCGGCCTCCTCCAAACGTTCCGCCATCGCCATCCCCGACCCAAAATGCCTGACACAAACCAGAATCGTATGCGATTGTGAGAACCTTCCCTCAACCTTCACACAGGGAACGCCTTCCATTTCGAGTGCGATGCCCAGTGCTTGGGCATTCTGGATGATTTGTTCCGCATAGGCCTTGCCCCATTCCTTCATCTCCAAGAGTGTCAGAGCCAATGCCGGGATACGGAACAGGTGGTGGTTAGTGACCAACCCCGGGTAGGCAGCTTCGCTGATCTTCTCAATCAAATCAGCCCGGTTGGTAAAGAGAATACCCCCCTGAGGACCAGGAAATGTCTTATGCGTACTGCCGAAGACGACTTCAGCACCTTCGCGCAGCGGGTCCTGGAAACATCCACCTGCCATCAATCCAAGCACATGGGAGGCATCATATACCAGGAGCGTTTCAGGAAACTGCTTGAGGAAACGGGCAAGTTCGGCCACAGGGTGGGGAAAAAGAAAATTGCTCGATCCCAGGATCACGATGCGCGGCCGCTTCTGCTCGATCAATTGGAGAGTAGCCTGCACATCAATGTTATAAGTCGCCGCGTCAAAGGGTAGATATTCGACCTTCAGGTCGGCTAATGAGCTGACCGCCAACTTTCCGGCCTCGCGGTGCCCGCCTCCCTCCCGCCCAACCTCCAGGACCAGGTCACCTGGTTTACACAGCCCCATTAAAACTGCTGCCCCTGCCACATGCCCGGAGAGAGGACGCAGCTCCACATAGGCAGTTTTAAAAACCGCACGTGCCAGTTGAACTGTTTCTCGTTCTAAGAGCTCGATATAACGGTTACCCCGGTAGCGTCGTGCCGAAAGATCGCGCCCGGTATAGTCCCCATAACGTTGCACCAGGTCAGATTGCAGCGCAGCTCTTACCAAAGGGCTAAGTTTATTCTCCGAGGCGATCAGGTTGATGGTCTGCGACCGCCAGGAATCATGTTGAGCGATTAATTGATGGATTTTATAATAGCTGTTCACGATAAACCTCTATGAATTCGGATTATCCGCTTCAAGGTGTTTCCTCGGGGAATTTTCTGGGTGATGATATCGGGCACCTGCTCCAATTCCACTACTTCGCTGATCATCGGTTTAAGTTGGAGTACCCCTCGAGCGACTAGGTCAATCGCCGGCTCCCACATCCTGGGTGCAGAAGTGCGTCCGAACAATGTCAGGTTGCGGAAGATGGTCATCCCCAGGGGAAATTGATCAATCACCTCGTTGGATAATCCATAGAGCAACACCTTACCACCGCGCCTGGCAAGGGATATTGCAGATAAAGCGGTCTCCTGCGTGCCGACTGCATCAATTGCAAGATCAAACCCGTCATCTTGTGCGATTCTGGGATGCTCTCGCAACGTCTTCAGACTTTGATTATGGATCACCGGATCTCCACCGAACTTCCTGGCTAACCCGATCCGCTCCGGGTGGTCACGCAAGGAGATGGCTATGATTCCAGCTCCTTTCAAGCGCAAGAGCTGGATGAAGGTCAGGGCAGCCAGCCCACTGCCGATGATCGCCACACTTTCACCAAAACGCACATCCAGCGCCTCCACTGCCCCCAGTTGGCAGGTCAGCGCCTCAATCATTGTTCCTTCCAGATCTCCCACCTGTTCCGGCAGAACGTGTAGGTTCGCTGCCGGTAGAACAGCGAAATCGGTCCAGTTGCCATCCACCGAGAATCCGATCTCGTCTGAGTGGGTGCACAGTTCAGTATGACCTTGCTTACAGAAACGGCATTCCCCACATGCGATCATCGTATCCAGGGCCACCCGTTGGCCAACTTTTAGGCCGTGAACTCCCTCTCCCAGGGTCAGCACAGGTCCAACAGGTTCGTGTCCCAATACCATGCCCGGCCACGCGCCCTCCACCTGTCCCTCCACAATCGGATAGTCCGTCGAACATAGACCGTTATATTGCACCTCAATCAATGCCTGACCGGGCCCTGGGGATGGAATTGGTCTTTGACGAATCGAGGCCTTTCCAGGGCCATCCCAGACCACGGCGCGCATCATTTCTGCCATTCGATTCTCCCCATCATCAATCCAGGTAAGCAATCACTCTCATGGGATTATAGTAAATCATTGTATCCACAGCTTTGGGTGGTATACCCTGGCGCAGCATAAAGGGCTTGATATTGACCAAGATATGCTCGTAACTCCAACCACCATATTTTTTCCACAACATTTTAAGCGCAACGTCATTTGAAATGAGAATTTGCCTCAGATACCCTTTCTCGATCAGCTCTTTCACTGTTTTCACCCGTTCCGGATCTCTCACGATCACCCCAGCCAATGCATCCAGGTAGTACTCGTTTCCGAAACAATCGATCTCAATATAATAACCCTGGCCTGCCGCCCACCAGCGAAGTTCGTGCCCGGCAGATCCCATGTGTGAAAGGATCACGCCCTGTGGGGATACTCCTTCCTGCTGTAAGATTTGGTGGATCTGTTTTATCTCGTTTCCTCCATGTTGGTGGATTGAGAGCGGTGCGCCGGTTTGCAGGTGAGCCTGTACCGCACCCCGTAGCACCTTTTCCTCATCCGGGTGCATTGGGGAAGAAACCCCAACCTCTCCAATGATCCCGGCTCGAATGCCGGTTCCCTCGATTCCCTCTTCCACCTCCTTCACTAGCCGGCGGGCGATCTCTTGAGCCGATAAATCCCTGATCTCTGCAGGATGCCCGACCTGGATATAAAACCCACACCCGGCCACAATATGCACCCCGGTATTCCTGGAAATCTCAGCCACTGCAGAGACCGACCTTCCCAGCCCAACCGGTGTAACATCCACAATCGTCCCCCCACCGCTGCGCTTGAAGGATGATATCTCTTGTTGGGCAATCTCCGGCTGATCCAGGCACAGGTTATCTTTGCAGCTCCAGATATGGCGTCGCAGCTTGCCAAGCATATCGATGGTCACCTTCTTCTCCACCAGTTCGGGGTACATTGGAGGGATATTCAGCTCCGGAAATTCCATCAAGATATGCTCGTGCGGCAGGATATGGCCAAGCTGGTCGGCTTCCACTGGCCCTAAGACCGTCATCGCCTTCTTCATATTCACTCCTTATACTCCGAGCAGGAAACGCTTCGGATTTTCAATCATGATCCCCCGCAGCGTCTCACCCGAAACACCGATATGCTCGAGCATCGGCAATATGTTCTCCAGCAGGTGAGCATATCCATATCCGCCATATCCCACAGTCTGCATCTTGGAGCACACATCTTGGGAAAGAAAAATATGATCTGACAGGCCATGATCCACCAGGTCTTTGACCGCCCGGATGCGTTCTCCATCGCTTCCAAAATACCAGGGTGAATCGCCATCGTAGGCACCATTATCCACGTAGAACTCGTTCCCAAAGCAGTCGCTTTCCACGTAGATGCCTTCCCGCATTAATTCACGCGCTTTTTCCGGTTTGATACCATCGCAGTGAGCAAATGCAATCCGCCTGAAATCTGCGCCTTCCTCCTTGAGAATCTGGATGACCTGCTGGTGCAATAGCGAGGGAATGTGAATATTCATCGCCAATCTGCTGTCACGCTGAGCTTGTGCGGCTGCTCGCAACGACCGCTCTTCAACCTCGGTCATTGGCAGGGAAAGGCCCACTTCGCCGATTAATCCGGCGCGGACATCCGTCCCAGGAAATCCCACCGTGATGTCGCGCATCATTGCATCGTACATCTGTGCGATACCCCAATGTTTCACCTCGTCAGGGAGAGTCTGGTCCAGGTAAAAACCCGTACCTGCCAGGATGTAAACTCCGGTCCGCTCCGAAATTTGCCGCAACCCCCCGGGATCGCCATAAAGGCCCAAGGTGCTGACTTCCAGGATGGTTCCACCTCCAGCCTGTTTGAAACGATCTACTTCTCTACACATCTCTTCAACGTTTTTCAGCAGCCCATTATCGCGAATAGCACAGTAATTGCGGCGCAGTTCGCCCAGGTTCTCGATGCTCACCTTCTGCCAAACCAGGTCAGGCCGGTGAGAGACATCCGGCCAAAGCCCAGGCCAATCAAAAGCCATCAAGAGGTGCTCATGGGGCAAGATAACTCCTAAATCCTCCACCGCCACGGGTCCGGTCACGGTCATGACATTCATACGATCTCCCTCAAGGCCCGTTCAATATGGGGTAGCTTATCAGCGAAGGTCTGACGCATGTCTCCTGGCACAGCCTGGTAGAAGGGATAGGGAACCTTGCCCTGCAATGCCTTGACCTGTCTTACGTCCTTCTCGGCGAAATAAGTCTTGGCCTCTTCCACGAGCACCTTGCTGGCCGGATCGTAGATGCGGCCATGCGAGAAGATCAGTGCTTCGACGCTGCCTTCCCCATCCGGCTCTATCCAGCAATGAACGAAGCCCACAACCTGCCCTCCCCCATCACAGGCCACCAGCATTCCCTTCGAAAAGTTGGGTAAGATTTTCTCCTGGAAGTACCTTTGATCCATAATAGCCTGCCTGGAAAGGAGCCGTATTTGGGCATTATACAGACGCACCACATCCTCTGCCATCGCTGGATCGAACGGCTTTACGTGGACATCATAGATATTTGGCCCTTCCATGTTATAACCTGTCCGCCGGACGGTGTCATGTTTTCGTAATGCGGCCGGGTCATATTTCAGTCCCATCTCTCTGAAAACTTCCTCAGCCAGCTCATAGGCCTTCTCTCCATATTCCTCAGCAATATATTGCACCAGTACGTAATAGCCGTCCGCATTTTTTGCAGTCTTAAAGGCTTCAGCATACATTGCCAGCATCTGCTCTGCCGGTGGCAAATCTGAAAACAACTCTCGGTGAATAGCCATAACACATTCCTCTTTAATATCTACTTCCAGCTTCGCCAGCCGGTATATTCAATGGAATTAAGATAAGCCTGTTCTTCAGGTGAATTCGCCAACCGGCGTACCTGGTAGCATAAGTTATCCCCCTTTAACATATGCTTGGGCATATACTGGCAGAACAGTGGGTGGAAGGTTGGGGTATACCCCATATCCCAACAACACCACGTGATTCCAATTTTCTCTTCGTGGGCTGTGCGGAAAGCATCCATATAGATACACCACAAGCTGTGCAATTCGTGGTAACGCTCCTCCGGCATCGCATTGAAATTACATGGACAGGTGCGACTCCAGGTTGCCGTACTGCTTTGCCACATCTCATCCATTTCACGGATCAAGATCTGTGGATCCTGGTCGTATTTCCGTTCATTTTCGACGATGTCCACGTGCCGTTCCCCAACATAGCGCCCATTCTCTCGCCGGATGTTCTCAGCGATATCCAGCACATCCTCGCCAAATGCATCGACCATCTTCCTCATCAACCTGGCATAGACGATCGCTCGAAACTTGCATACCTCGTTATACTGCCGGGCTGCTTCCTGGCTGGCAAGTTTATCCTTAGCACTTAATGTTTTCCCCTCAACCACTTCGCTCATCTTGTCACCTCGTTTATTGGATTTCATGCTTAATTTTACACAAACCGAATCGCCCTCAACCCATGGGCCGGTATGCTGACCTGGATGATCCCATCCCGAACGTCCAATTGTTCCAGGTTTCCCTCCAGAAGATCGCAACGCCAGGCTTTCGTTACCCTCGCCAGATTCACGTTGACCTTCACTTCGCTATCCTGGCCTTCGCATTCCCACAGTCGCAAGATCCAGCCTTGACCATCTTCTGCCACCTTGAGGGTCGTGGTTAAGACATTTTCTGGCTCCACAGAAAGGAACGAGTGTGCCGCAGGCCAAGCAATCTTCCCAGGCTCTCTCGATCGGATCAACCAGGTCGCCGGCAATGACCGAGCTGCTTCTCTGCCAAACCGGATTGCCTCGCCAGCTTGGAAGGCGTCAGGATTGATCGCCACACGGTATCGGAATTCATAACGGTTCTGACCGCCCTGTCGAACAGCATGATCGTTGCGGGTGAAATTGTGCATCACCGTAGAAAGCACCAGATTCTGGCGCGGATCGGAATCGGCCATTGGGTCTTTCAAAATCTGCTTCCCTATCTGCACCAGGTGTGCATCGGGCGTTGCCAGAAGGATGGACATCCTGGAATTTGAAATTGCCAGAATGCTCTGTACCGAAAGGCAGGTACGCCCTGCGCCAGCCAGCCAGTCACCGCCCTCCTCCTGTAAGCCTGCGGTGAGAATCGCTGCCGGGCTGTCATAATGATACTTCTGGTTTCCGAGATTGAAAGGAAACATGAACCAGGCACACTGCTCAATCTCATCCGGTTCATGAACCAGCTGGTTCAGAATATCCACATAGCGATATTTCTCATACAACCGGTAAGTAGTGCGTAATATGCCCCTTGGGCCAACCATTTCAACCATCAGGCTTTCCGAGAGTGAATCCCGCTTTTTTTCTGCAGTTTTCAACCGGGAAAATTGCAAGTTCCCATGTGATAAAAACGCAAATTGGTTGAGTGAATATCCCGATTCAGAATCAACCACCTCCCGGCCGGTTTGCCGGTCCACCCATGAGCAGACTCCGCCGTTTGCCGGATTGATCTCCAGGTGGTAAAAACGGTTTGCTATGCTGGTCCCTGGGGTACGCCCGGCAGGTTTGCTGGCCTCCCCGGCAAGCCTTCTTACTGCGAAGCTCCGGTAGCCAAAGGCCGGGATGCCCTCCACCTCCACTGACAGGTAATGCTCTGGCCATATTCCGCGGGTCTCAACACTGCTGGGGAGCTCTTGCTTGCTTTCAGCATCCACCACCTGGTACGCTCCCGGCTTTGGTACCATGATCTCTACAATGCCGCCCCGCACCCATGAATCAGGGTTTACCACAAGCAGAATACGCTGCTCAGCATCCATCTGCCAGTGAGCTGATTCCCCCAGAACAGATAGGGCGCCTTGCAAAGCGCGTTCTCCTTCTCGCAACGCGCTATAGGCGTATAACGCTTTGCGATCGCGCATATCGTCAGCCAACTCCGGGGTGATTCCACCGATATTGTGATCCATGAACTGGAGCAAACCGCGCCAGGCTGACTGCAACGCCATCTGGCGCTGGGGATGCGTGGAACGATCTAGCGGATAGGCCAGTGCGGTCAGCGATTCCGCCACCAGCACGATCTCTCGCGCCCGCCGGTAAACGGTATTCCAGTAGGCTAACTGGGCTGGCCATTCTTCCCAGGTTGAACCGAGATCGCCGGCATATTCTGGTAGGGGCTGCTGCACAGCCGGCAGTTCACGCTCGATCTGCTCCCAGTATTGGCTCCAGGTAGCATCCACCAGGCGAGGGTAAGCCCAACCCTGTTGGTTGAACCAATGGATAAAATCCGAAATGCAGGTGGTTTGCGGGTATTCGTCAAAACCGCTGCCAGCCAATAAGATGGCACTGAAAGGATAATTTATATATCCCTCATACCGCTGGATCGTCTCCTCAATATAACTCTGCCGTTCCTCTATAGAAGCCGACCGCCAGAGTTTATAAGCTTCGGCGTACCCGCCCCAGGCATCCGGCTTTTCCAATGCATCCCACCGCACGAGCAGCGAACTACCATCCGGACCTTTCCAGGCTGCCAGTGGGAAATCTCGACGGTCTTTCAGATGAGGGTTGCGCAACGAATAGGCACCCTTCACCAGGTACCGCAGGCCGGCTCCTGACAATAACGAAGCCATCCCCCAGGGCAGCGAAGGCACCTCTTGCAGACTGGCAGTACGAACCGGGATATTGTATTGTTCTTGCAACTGCCGGGCAAAGTACAGGCTGCGCAAGATCTCCTCGGCGCTCATCCCTCCCGCCAGCGGTACCAGCCAGAACGCCCCCACTTCAAACTGCCCGGTACGTAATGCGGATAAGAGGGCCTCCCTTTGGGATTCAGGTCGCGTTTGAAGATATTCATCCACCCAGATGGAAGTCTCAAAATTCCAGTGCATACCGGTCGACTCTAGAGCCTGTAGAGCAAAGTCCGTCAACCCATGGATCCGTTCCATCACCTTCTCGACCGGATGGATCCAACCGTAATCGAGATGCTTATCCTGGGCAATATAGATTGTCCACAGGCGGGTTGGGGTTAGAACGACCTGCCCTTGCCATTTGCCAGCTTTACAGCGTACCTCAGCCCAAACCTCCATCGGTTCTTGCGCAAATTCGGGTCCATTCAAGTACGCCTGACCGTCCTTATATTGCAGCTCTTGCTGGATGGTTCCCTCTGTCATTATCAACCGGACGGACGCCAATCCAGAATACGGTTCCGAAAGGATCAGCCGTACCATTCTCCGGAGCAGATCATTTTCCCTGTAGAAATAGGGTGTTCCTTCGATTCTTAAATCCATCGACACTCCTTGATCTGGTCTGCTGGTCAGACCAGATCAAGCTACTATAACATAACCTCGGCGATAAATCAATTTTCATGGGTTAATCTTGATTCTACTTACTCTCTGAGATTATGCTAGAATTCAACCCGCGAGATTCTTCATCCTGCTTTCTCATGGAACCAGCCTATGACTCAAACTACCTCCGGTATGTTCGACCGCATCCAACGACCCACCCTCCTGTTGAATTCAGCTATCGCACAGGAGAATATCCACCGAATCGCAATTAAAGCCCGGGAACAAGGCGTCCGCTTTCGACCGCACTTCAAAACCCACCAGTCAGCGGTCATCGGCGAATGGTTTCGATCGGAAGGGGTCACAGCCATCACAGTCTCAAGCGTTGAGATGGCACAATACTTTGCCCAGGCTGGCTGGTATGATATCACCCTGGCATTCCCGGTGAATTGGCGCCAGATCGAGTCGTTAGGCGTGCTTTCTCGCCAGATTCGATTGGGATTGCTGGTTGAATCCCCTGAAACTGTTCAGTTCCTGGGCGAGCGGCTGGATTCTCCGGTCGATCTCTGGTTTAAGGTCGATACTGGCAATCATCGCACTGGTCTGCCATGGGATCAACCCGCAGCCTTCTGCCAGCTGGCAGCTCAGGTTTTTAACTATTCCAACCTTCACCTGCGAGGTTTATTGACTCACGCAGGCAACACGTACAATGCGCGTGGAGCAGTCCAGGTCTGCCAGCTATACCTGCAAAGCCTGGATCGGATCATTGCAGTGCAACGGGCGCTGGAGGGAGCAGGTTTCCGGGGCATACAGATATCCGTTGGGGATACTCCCAGCACCAGCCTTTGCCCGACCTTCGGCCCAGTCGATGAAATCCGCCCCGGCAACTTCATTTTCTACGATGCACAAATGCTCAACGTTGGTGCTTGCACTTCAAATCAAATCGCTGTGACGCTCGCTTGCCCGGTGGTTGCCTCTCATCCCGAACGCAGCGAAGTGGTCGTCTATGGCGGGGCAATCCACCTATCGAAAGATTTCGTCCGCGAAGGAGACCAAATGCATTACGGTCTGGTAGCCCTGCCACAAGGCGATGGATGGAGCGCTCCACTACCCGGAGCTTGGGTACGGTCCCTTTCTCAGGAACATGGGATGATCCACATTCCACCCGAAGATTTCTCCCGCATTCGGGTGGGGGATATCCTCTCCATTCTGCCTGCCCACTCCTGCCTGACCGTGCAGGTCATGGGTGAGTACCTGACCCTCCAGGGGGAAGTGATTCCCACCTTGAACCGTCAACCTATGGCGTGACGCGGATTATCTCTCCGTCTTTGAGCTGGGCTACAGGTCGAATCCCCACCTGCTTTCCAGTTGCCTTCAAAATATCGGGCATCGGATAATTCTCCCCCGGCTGTGCATTTTCGGGCGCTACATCATCGAACCAGATAACATAGAAATCCCCCTGGTCGGCGTTCAACCGGCTATGGCTGGGAAGCGCGTCAAATTGTGTCACCGGGTGTATCCCAGTGAATATAAACAGGCAGCGCGGGCAGTTACTATACAATCGGGAACCAGATGGCAGTGGATGTTCTTTTAGATATTGAATGAGTTCGCTATCCCGCAAGGAATAAATCGAGAGCAGCCGGTCACTGGTAGAGATACTCTTGCTGGTCATGTTGAAGAAGTTTCGCACGGGTTGTACTAATAATAATCCTAACATTGCCAGTGAAACCAGAAGGTTCACCCGCGCATGAAGTTTAGCAGGTCGGAAGCGCTGATAGATGACCACCATCAACAAGGTAAATGGTATAAAAACTGGGGAGAGCAAGCGGGTTCCAATCGGTGCATTCTGTAGAACCGAAAGGTAAAGGATAAGGGACACAACGTAAATTACAGTAAAGGTCACCAGGGATACGATCTGGTATTTGGAATTCCTGTCAATCATCGGCTCTCTCTCCCTGGCAGAACGGGTGAAGAAGGCCCACCCGGCAATCCCCAGGGCAATCAGTAAAAAAAGCGGCGCAAAATCCGGGGGCAGGTACCAGCTATAAAAAGTGATCCACGCCTGGCTGAGGTTTTCCTGCAGAGACATTGTGGCAGCCGTACGAACCCCGGTCAATGTGCTGGTCATCAGGTAATTACGCCCCAACCAAAGACCAATCGGCATCGAAGCAACCAGACAAAATGTAACTGCCTGCAAGACGCGTTTTTTCAGCCTCCCGGCTTGGAAAAACAAAAAGATCATGCCACCAACCAGGATCAATATGACGCCGATATAGCGAGTGAGCGTTACAGCCGCGGCGAATAGCGTTGCCAGGATCGCATAGACGGGTCTGGGTTGCTCATAATAGCAAAAAAGTGCTATAAAAAATAAAATGAGCAATAGGATAAATATCGACTCGGAAAGCAGGTTGCTGTAATCCACCATCAAAGGAATTGCCGCGCAGAGCAACGCCATCCCTGCTGCCAGTGCACCCCGTGAAGAGGGTAGCAACTGGTGCAAGACCACTCCCGAAAGGTACACCGTCAGACCAAATAAAACCAGGTGAAGAATCCTGACCGTCTCAAGTAAATCAGATGGTAACAGGTCCACCAGCATCAGCACCACCGGATAAAGAGGCGGCCACCAGTTATAGGTATCATTATTCAGAGCCACATACCCTTCACCCGCCAGAAAATGTTTTGCAGCAGCAATATAATTGCTGGAATCCGAAGCAATCCATAAACCAATCTTGCTGGTGGCGATCCAGAACAAGATGCTTCCCAAAAGGCTGAACAGTATGAGAATCCATTGCCAATCTGGGAGAAAATTCCACCCATAGCGCTTCTTCTTCATAGGTCTAGGTTCCGGTACCCCAATCCTCCCCTCCGGATTACCTTCCTGCTCGGGATACTCTCCCTCCATACCCCACACCCACATCATCCAGGCTACCAGCAATACGCAGAAAAATGACAATGGGAGAATGGAAAGCAACACCACGATGATCCTGCTGGCTATCGGCTGCCTGTGAATATCGTGCACTACCACCTCGCCAGTTGCAGCCGAGTAAAGGTCATACGTGCGTTGTACGCCATCCCATATCACCATCACCTTCCCGCCATTGGGCGATGAACGAAAGGTCAACACAGTATCCTTCACCCGTCCTTCCCAGCTCAACCAGGCAGGTTGCCGGCCGGTTGAAATCAGGCTGTCCCCCACTCTCCGCCAGTCTCCCTGCTTGTCAAAAGCCGAATAACTGAGATAACCCTCCTCAGATTGAAAACCGGTTAACTCTACTGTATCCCCTTGCGTGTTTGGATCCCTTTCTCCATCGGTCAAAATCTGTAAATGATGTGGGAAGAGCAGCAAGTCGGGGATGCCCCAGGGGGTGAAAGTGAACAGAAATGTCCCGCATAGCAAGCCAGCCATCAGGGTAAAGCTGCGTTGCCAGGCAGCCAGCTTACCCAATTGTGGGATGATCAGGCCTTCTAACAATCCATAGAAAACACTTTCCCCTACCATGAAACCCACCAATAGAAAAACCACTGTCCGCCGGGTGGTCCATGCCCCCTGAAGAAATGTGATATATACCGCAGCCAGACTGGTCGCACTCAGACCAGCCGACAGCATCCATGGAAAAAACCGAAGGGTTTTACTGCGCCTGATGGATCTTCCTATGCTCTTCACAGAGAAAACAGCCACGTTTGAGGTTTACATATTGCAAACCTCTAATCCTTAGCATCGGGCATGGATTCGAAACGTTATCGCAATAGACTTAACGGCCCAGGTGCCACCACAAACGGAATTGGCACAAAAATCAAAACGAATAACACCAATGCCAGCAAGGCCAATACCTTGCGATTGCCTCCCAGTGGGGTGATCAAATCAAGCGGTTCAGCATGAAACCGGCCGAATAACAGGATCAATACGATCCAGATCGTCCATCCCAGCCAAAAGAAGCTTAATAACACCAATGCACCTAGGATAAAGGGCAGCACTCGCACCGCTTTCTTTTGTCCGAAAAGCACATACAGCATGTGCCCACCATCCAACTGCCCAGCTGGGATCAGGTTCATCATAGTCACCAGCAAACCGGCCCAACCCGCAAACGCCACCGGAGAGATCATCACATCAGTGCCTCCCAAGGGGATCGGGGTGCCAGTGAAGAAATAACGGATCCAATACAGGATAGGCGATATACTCCCATAGGTCGATGGAGCAGGCAGAAGCTTACCAAATACCAGGAATTTCATCAGCAGATAGACGATTGAGTTACCTTCCAATTGCAGCATCTCGCCCGAGCTGAAGGTAGTGGGTAATGTTTCGAGATGGGAAAGGTGCAATCCGATATAGAGCACTGGTAGTGTCACCAGCAGGCCAGCCAGCGGACCCATGATCCCAATATCAAGCAACTGGTTGCGGTTCTTGGGCGGCTCTTTCATGCTGATCACCGCCCCCATCGTCCCAAGCGGGCTGAGTACTGGCAACGGGATAAAATAGGGCAGCGTAACGTGCACACCATGAAAACGCCCTGCGAAATAATGTCCCAGCTCGTGTGAGCCCAGGATGGCAATTACACTCAAGGCAAAGGGCCACCCCGCCTTGAGATAAGCCAGGATCACCTGGCCCAGGTCGCCCGAAGGCGGTTCGGGCAGGCTGGTCAAAGCACCGGTGAACAGCACACTGAGGACGGTGAGAATGAACAGGATCAGGTTCAGGCGCGGGTTAGAGGGCAGCGGCTTTTTTAACTCCGGAATCAACAGTACCACGTGCTGGTCGCCATCCCAGCGGAAGAGGGGCGTCAGGCCATAGGGCTTTACCAGGCTGGCCAGTTGATCATAAGCGGCTTCTGTATCCTCGGAATAAAGCCGTCCGCGGTAACGAACCACGTATTGTTTGTTGTCCCCCAAAGTAAAAGATTCGACCCTCAGAACGCGCTTCACCAGCGTATCTAAAGTTTGAACATCATACGGTTGAGCTAGCGATACCACAAAAGTTCCTCCATGTACCAACAAAAGGCGAGAATGGATGGGAGTCGAACCCACCGCGGCCCGCAACGCGACCCGCCACCGGTTTTGAAGACCGGGGAGCCCACCGGGACTCAACCACTCCCGGGGTTAAGCATAACCTACTGAGGGGAGCTTGTCAACGATCATTTTGACTTTACGCCACCATAATCTAAGATCGTAAAGCCCCCAGGATTCTTAAAAGTAATCCCCCCTCGAATAATCAGGGGGGATTCTTGACCCAGGAAAGAACTCCTTTTTCACATCTTACTTCACACCCAGCACCTCGCTCAGTCGCTTTTCATCGAAGTTGATAATCACCTCCCCGTCGATCTCAAAGGTTGGCGTGGTACGGTGGCCATTCGCCCATTGCTTCACCTGGGACGCTGCCCTGGAGTTGGCATCAATATCTACTTCGGTATACGGGATGTTGTGCACCTTCAGCCAGGCACGTGCCCGGCGGCAATCAGGGCACCACGAAGTGCAGTACATCACCACGCCCCCATGCGGGAGCTCCTCATCCACGGCTGGAACCTGCACTGCCTTAGCTGCCTCCGGATCAATCTTCGCCAGCTCTGCAAATAATACGTCATTGCTGGGTTGATCATTGATATCATGAATATCGATGTAACGGATGATTCCACCTTTATCGACGATAAAAATAGCTCGTTCTGTTGTGCCATCCGAGCGCAGAACCCCATATTTAATAGCTACCTTGCCATGCGGCCAAAAATCACTCAGAAGCGGGTAATCAATCCCGCCCAGGCTCTCCGCCCACGCTTTCAAGCAAGGGACATGATCCACGCTGATGCCCAGGACCTGGACATTCATTCCCACGAACCGGCCCAAGTTAGCCTGGTACGAGGGAATCTGGCTCGTTCATATTGGTGTCCAGGCCAGCGGGTAGAACGCCAGGACAACAGTCTTACCTCGCAAATCGCTCAGAGTGACATCCTTATCCAGGTGGCTGGGAAGGGTAAAATCGGGTGCAATTTTTCCAACCTTCAGTGCCATTGAATTTCTCCTTTAACCCGAAAAACTGTTGTTCTCGGATTATAATTTAATCAAATGAAGTATAGCAAAGGAATAGTGAAATGTACAAGATTGTAATGCTTCGACACGGAGAAAGCACCTGGAATAAAGAAAACCGTTTCACCGGCTGGACGGATGTCGATCTCTCTGAGACCGGCATCGCTGAGGCTCATAAAGCTGCCCAATTGCTCAAAGAAGGCGGTTACACTTTTGACATCGCCTATACCTCGGTCCTGAAGCGCGCCATCCGCACTCTGTGGATCGTCCTGGACGAGATGGACCTGATGTGGATCCCTGTGGTACGCTCCTGGCGCTTGAACGAGCGCATGTATGGCGCCCTGCAAGGGCTCAACAAAGCCGAGACTGCCGCAAAGTTTGGCGACGCCCAGGTGAAGATCTGGCGGCGTAGTTATGATATCCAGCCTCCTGCCCTGACCGCTGATGATGAGCGCTTTCCAGGGCATGACCCGCGCTATAAGGATGTTCCGACGGAAGAGCTGCCCCTTACCGAGTGCCTCAAGGATACCGTGCGCCGCTTCATGCCCCTCTGGCATGAGGAGATCGCTCCCATGATCAAAACCGGGAAGCGTGTTCTGATTGCCGCCCATGGCAACAGCCAGCGCGCCCTGGTGAAATACCTGGATAACGTCCCGGAAGACGAGATTGTCGAGCTAAATATCCCCACCGGTGTCCCACTGGTTTACGAGCTGGATGAGAACCTTAAGCCCATCCAGCACTACTACCTGGGCGACCCTGAGGAGATTCGCAAGGCCATGGAGGCAGTTGCTGCTCAGGGGAAGGCTAAAAAATAGAACCAGGGCAACAATTATTTTTATTAAAGGCCAGTTTTTTTCGGGAGGAAATAAGAATCCAATGCCTGCCGGATATCTTGATCGATAACGATACCGGCGTATAACATCCGGGCATGGATATCCAGGATACGCCCCTGCGGCGCAAGCCGGGTTCGGCGCGGTCTATCTAAATCACCCAATCGCAAAGCCATATTCAGGTACCAGCGCGCCCTTTCAAGGGCGCGTTTTTGCGCCCAGGCCAAGCCTAAAATTACGATGCGGAAATAATTCATCTGCCCTTTATTGACCAATGGTTCTATCGTCATAATGGCCCGAGTTGGATTTAAGAGATGAACACAGGCTTCCGCATATTCATCCTCTGCCCCTTTCACCTGGTCCGGCTCAAAGTCCACAATCAACATTTTCCATTGCCGGTTGGCTTCGAGGAAGTTGCCTTGCTTGATTGCATAGTATCCCTTATAGAACAATATTTTCTGTCGATGCGTCTCAACATTAAGTAGCTTTTGCATCTCTTCAAATTGATGAGCATAGGCTAACCAGTGATAGATTTCAGACGCCATTTCCTTCTGCTTCGGATCTAACCGGCAGACTTCTCTCCATGCCGCAATCGCTGGATCGATTTGTTCTTGGATGGTATATAAAGCAAACAGGTATTTATATGCCATCGCCCGGTTCAGTTTCCGCTCATGGGTTAATCCGGCCGCCTTTTTCAAAACATCTTCTGCCTCACGATATCTTTCTAGCCAGAGATATGCCGCACCCAGGTTGATCCAGGTCCAAAAGTTATCGGGGTCTTGCTGAACCAGTTCCTGCAACTGAAGGATCCCCTGTTCTTCCTGGCCGGCCTCGATCCGAAGATTTGCCGCTCCCATTCGAATCGTCGAAGATTCCTTGGGGAAGAATGGGATCAACCGGTCCTGTAAAGAAATCGCGCGTTCGTATTCTCTTTCCCAGCGCAATGCATCCACCAACTGCCTGGAAGCATTATCAAGCAAACGTGCCAGCTCGGTTTGCCCCTGGATAGATTCAGGCCCCAGGTCCATGAGCCTTTGGACGAGTTGGTATTGATGATCTATAGCGGCATTCAAGTCACCAAATTTGAAATATTTTTTGGCCTTCCGTTGTAAGGTCAGGTAATCCGCAGGAATCGGCATAGAGGTAATATACCTTTCTACGAGGTAGGAGGATTCATTACATTCTGTTTTTGAGAATATGGCAAAGGTTATCCAACGCCTTCAAGGGAAAGTTCTTTCGCCCGGTGACAGGATACCCAATGATCTAGGTCGATCTCCTCTAACTGCGGCTCGATCTGGGAACACATTTCTACAGCGTACCGGCACCGAGGATGAAAATAGCACCCTTTGGGTGGATTGGCAGGATCGGCCACTTCCCCTGCCAGAATAATCCGCTGACGTAAACGTTTGGGATCGGGACGCGGCACAGAAGAGAGCAAGGCCTCGGTATAAGGGTGGCGTGGATCGCTAAATAGATCCTTTTTGGTCGAATGTTCGACTAATTTACCTACATACATGACCGCCACTCGATTGCTGATATGGCGTACCACACTCAAATCATGTGCCACAAACAAATAGGTCAGGTTGAACTCTTTCTGTAAATCCTGCAGCAGGTTCAAAATCTGGGCCTGGATCGAAACATCCAGGGCTGAGACGGGCTCATCAGCCACAATCAACTGCGGGCTGGTGACCAACGCCCGTGCAATTCCAATGCGTTGCCGCTGCCCCCCGCTGAACGCGTGCGGGTAACGGCTCATATACTCCGGCCGCAACCCAACTGCCTGCATGGCAAATGCTACCCGCTCTTCCAGTTCCTTACCCTTTGCCATCTTATTCGAAGTAAGAGGTTCAGAGATGATCCGTAGAATAGTCATCCGTGGATCCAGAGAAGCATATGGATCCTGAAAAATCATCTGAATGTTTTTACGAATGGGCTGGATCTGTCTGGGATCCATCTGAGCCAGGTCAACATAACCTAAATTCCGGTCCTTAAACCAGATTTCACCAGTGGTCGGTTCGATCACGTGCACGACCATGCGACCGGTAGTCGTTTTTCCGCAGCCGCTCTCGCCCACCAGACCCAGAACCTCACCCGGTCGAATATAAAAACTAACCCCATCGACCGCTTTGACATATCCTTTCGTTGTGGTAAAAACCCCTCCCCGGATAGGGAAATGTTTCCGTAGATTCTTAACTTCCAGCAGCAATTCGTCTTTGTCTGCCTGATCGCTCATCGTCCTCACCTCATTCTGCTGGTTTTGGTTGGTACAAATGACAATATACCTGCCGTCCATCTATCATCACCAGTGGCGGTTCTACCACATCGCATACATTAGATATAAAGGAGGGACAGCGGGGGTGGAATGGACAGCCCTTTGGCACCGAATAAGGATCTGGAACAATCCCTTTGATGGACTCCAGGTGGCCCTCGATATCCCTATCAACCCGGGGGATGGATCGCAATAAAGCCCGGGTGTACGGATGCAAAGGGTCTTCAAAAAGTGACACTACATTGGCGTGCTCTACCACTTTACCCATGTACATAACAACCACATCCTCAGCCATTTCCGCGATCACCCCCAGGTTATGGGTGATAAACATGATCGCCATCCCCAACGATTCTTGAAGCTGGCGCATCAGGTCGAGAATCTGGGCTTCTGTGGTGACATCCAGTGCCGTAGTCGGCTCATCGCAGATCAGCAGGCTAGGAGTGCACGAAAGCGCCATGGCGATCATCGAGCGTTGCCTCATCCCACCGCTGAGCTGGTGCGGATACATATCCACAACCCGGTCGGGCCTAGGCATGCCTACGCCGCGTAGTGCCTCTATAGCTCTTTCTTTGGCCTTCTGTCTATCCAAATGCTGATGCAGGATTAAAGCTTCGCTAATTTGGTCCCCAATGGAATGAACCGGGCTGAAGGAAGTCATTGGGTCCTGGAATACCATGGCAATCTCGCCCCCGCGGATTTGACGGATGGCATCGCTGCGTGGATCCAGCGCTGTGATATCTACCACATCCACTTTGGCAGAGACATCATCCTGAGAGGCCAAACGATAGTAAGTGATCACCCCATCGATGATCTTTCCGGCAGGTTCAACTAGCCGCATAATCGATTGTGCCGTTACGCTCTTCCCACATCCACTCTCACCCACAATCCCCAATGTCTTTCCACGCCGGATGACAAAATCCACACCATCCACGGCGCGCACGGTGCCTTCGCGCACTTTGAAATAGGTCTTCAGACCTTGAACCTCGATAAGTAAATCCTCGTTGGTCATAAAGTCCCTTGCCTCTAAATGACATACGGATCAGCCGCGTCGCGCAGGCCATCTCCGACAAAGTTGAAGGCCAAAACGGTAATGATGACCACAATAGCCGGGGTCAACAGCCAGGGATAGATCGTTATCGTGCGCACGTTCTGCGCCTGTTGCAAGAGTACTCCCCAACTGATGGTGGGAGGGCGCAGGCCCAGACCAATGAAACTGAGGGCCGTCTCGCCCAGGATCATGCCTGGGATGGCTAGGGTGATGCTGACGATCAGGTAGCTGGCGAAGCCTGGTAACAAGTGGTTGAGGATAATGCTCCAATCGCTGGTCCCTGCCACCTGGGCTGCAACCACGTAATCTTCCTCACGCAGCTCGAGCAGCTTGCCGCGCACCACCCGCGCCAGGCCACACCAGCCCGTAATGGAAAGAATCACTGTGATGATCAGATAAACTCTCACCTGGCTCCAGGTGTTTGGAACCGCCGCGCTCAGCGCCATCCACACTGGCAGGTTCGGCAAAGAGATCAGGAACTCGATCACACGCTGGATGGCCGTATCTGCTACCCCGCCATAGAAGCCCGAGATACCCCCCAGGATACAGCCCAGGATAAAACTGAGGAACACACCCACCAGTCCAATCGATAAGGATATGGTCGAGGCCTGCACTACTCGTGAAAAAACATCATGACCCAGGTCGTCGCTGCCAAACAGAAAGAGGTAACCCCCTTTCTCGACGCCAAAGAAATGAAGGTTGCCAGGAATTAGGCCAAATAATTTATATTCCCAACCCTTGATGAAGAATTTCAATCGGTAGGTTGTCGATGGGTCATCAGTGAAAATACGTTGGTAGGTATTCGGATCGACATCCTTCTTGATCCCATATACGAAAGGCCAGGTCAGGCGACCCTCGTGTGTAAAATGGATCCCCATCGGAGGATGGTTCACATAATCCGATTTAACCGCCCCATTGTACGGGGTGAAGAAGGGGGCACAAAACGCGACAGTATACAGGATGACCAGCACGACCAGGCTGACAACGGCCAACTTATGCCTGCCGAACTTCCAACGGATCAACTGCCATTGGGACGCCGCATAGTACTTTTCAGCCTGGGTCAGCTTTCGTCGGCCACCCATCAAGGGGATAACAGTCTCTTCTGCCATGAATCCTCCTACCTCTTCCCTTCAAAACGGATGCGCGGGTCCAGGATCGCCAGGAGGATATCCGAGAGCAGCGTCCCAACCACCGTCAAGAAGGAAAGGAACATCACGATGCTGCCCGCCATGTAGCTATCTTGTGAGATCAGGGCACGATAGAGCAACGGCCCGGTGGTTGGAAGCCCGAGGACCAGGGAGACGATCGTCTCGCCGGAAACAATCGCGGGAAGCTGCCAGCCGATCGTGCTGACGATCGGGTTGAGCGCCACCCGCAGAGGATATTTGAGTAGCAATTGACTCTCCGAGACACCCTTTGCCCGGGCAGTGGTGACGTATTGTCGGCGTAACTCGTCCAGCATCCCACCCCGCATTACGCGAATCAAACCAGCTGCACCCGACATACCAATGACGATAATGGGCACCGGCAGATGTTTAAGAAAATCCACGAATTTTGCCCAGCTCCAGGGAGCTTCTTGGAACTGCTGGGAGAACAAACCACCGATACTGACCCCAAAGCGGCTGAACATGAACCACATCAAGATCAAAGCCAGCAAAAAAGAAGGCGTCGCCATACCGATAAATCCAAAAACTGTCGCGAGATAATCTCCAATGGAATACTGCTTCACGGCAGAATATAATCCGATGGGGATAGCAATGATATAGACAAATAACAACGAAGAGAGAGAAACCGCGATGGTCAAAGGCAGGCGCTCTTTCACCAGGTCGAACACCGGCCTACGCCATTCAAATGAGCGGCCAAAATCGCCGTGTGCCATCTGCCACATCCACCACAGATATTGCATCGGTAGTGGTTTATCCAGCCCATACTCCCTGGTCAAATCATCGATCGTCCTCTGGTCAAGCAGCGCACCTTGTTGCCTGAGTACTGCGATATAGGTCGAGATGTAATCGCCAGGCGGAAGCTGGATCAGGATGAAAGACATCAGCGATATCGCCAACAAAACCCCAATTGCCAGGAGGACCCGGCGCAGGATATATTGCCAGAGCATTTCAACCTCGTCCTTCTCAAAAAGAACAATTTACCATGCGCACGGGCTTCGTCACCCGCGCGCATGGTGGTCTATAAGCTACAGTCTGTTTCTACACTTTCCAATAAAACCCTTCAGGGTGGATGGATTTAAACCAGTTCAGACCATCATCCAAATTGGCGACCTTTGGAATGTTCTGGAGGCCGTTCTTGACGATCTGCGGTGTGACCGGGTAACCCACCATGCCAATCAGAACGATCTGGTCTGAGAAGAACTGCCAGACCTGTTGAGCCAATGTTTTGGCTTCTTCATCGGTGGTGGCCGTGCGCCATTTGTCCATCAGCGCAAATTGGTCCTTCCATTCCTGTGGTGGCTCCTCGGGGGCCAGGGTGCCTTCCGCCGGTGGTTTGCCCTGCAGCGAGAGCCAGCGTGCCCAGGGCGCGGCATAGAACATCTCACTGCCCGGGTCAAACTTTGTCAGGCCGGGCAAGGCAACACGTAGTTCGATCATGCGGTCCGAGTTCCAGATACCGGTGTCAAGTTCATTGGCGCCTCCCTTGGTGTAATACAGATCGCGCTGGATCGGTTTCAGATCGATCTGCATACCAACCGCCTCCCAGTAGGTCTTGATCAGCTCCAGCACCGATGCAGAAAATTCGGGCTGGTACTGCATCGAGAAGAACATGGTCTTGCCATCTGGGCGTAGGCGGTATTTCTTGGCCGCGTCCCACTTCAAGCCCACCTCATCCAGCAGGGAATTGGCTTTGTCGACGTTATATTCGGTGAAGGCCTTGCCCCATTCCTCCTTAAAGAAGGAACAGTCCTTATCGACGGTGGATTGGAAGACTTCTGCCTTGCCAAAATACATCTTGTCGATGATCTCGGCCCGGTTGACGGCGTAGGACATGGCCTGGCGGAAGCGAACATCGTTGAAAATTTTTCGCAGGACAGGATCCTTATGGGTCAGGTTGAAGGACACATTCAAGGCAGCCGGCGTCTTCATGATCCATTCACGAGCCTCGTATTGACCCTTAGCTTCATTTTCCTTGTAAGCCGGCATATCGGCTAGCAGACCAAACCAGGCGCCAAAGGTGGTTAGCTCACCCGACATCGCCTTGGCCTTCACCAGCTCCATGTTTTCGACCACATACATGTACAACTGGTCACAGTAAGGAAGCTGGTTGCCCGCTTTGTCCACCGCATAGTAGTAGGGGTTGCGTCCCCAGGCAACATGGGTGGTAGCCGTTTCCTTGATCACAAACGCGCTCAGCACCGGTTCACCAACCGCTGCCCGGGAACCCCACAGACCGCGGTGGTAATCATAGGCTTCATACCAGTGCTGGAAGCCTTCCTCTACGGCTAATTTGTCAGCATCGGGGTTGTAGTCGATGTGCCATTTCTTGAGGTAATGAGCTGGGTCGTAGAAGCAGGATTGCAGAGTGGAGAAGTTGGAAATCAGGCTGAGAATTGGCCGGTAAGCTTGGGGGAGCTTCATCTTGATTGTGTAGTCATCTACCTTGGTGACTACCGGGTCCTTGCCGTTGATCGTCCACAAGCCGTAGCTTCAATGGGGCAGATTCGGGTTGGGTTTCTCAACATCCCACCACCACATGATGTCATCGGCGGTGAAGGGTTCTCCATCTGACCATTTCATCCCAGGACGTAATTTTATCGTGACCTCCAGGCCGTCCGGAGAGATTTCGTAGGACTGAGCCGCGTCCGGCTGGATGGCAGTGCCCAGATTATTGGGCTCGAACATGTAGATTTCGTTGACATGCGCCTGGTCGAAGTACTGGTTGACTCCCAAAGAGGCCTGGTAATCCGTGCCGCCATAAACGCCGATCGATTCCGTCTCCAAAACCTTGGGGACGGAGGGCAGGCGTTGATCCAGGTCGGGGAGCGTGCCAGCTTTTACCATCTCGATGAATTCGGGCGCCTGTTTGGTCGAAGGACCTGCAGGAGCAGCGGTTGCGGTCGGCTCCACGGCAGCGGTAGTAGCAGTTGCTGCCGGGGCTTCAGTGGGTGCCGGACCTTCGGTGGGTGCAACAGTGGGCTGTGGCGCTTCTGTGGGTGGCGGGGTGCAGGCTGCCAACGCACCACCTGCTACAGCAACGGCTGACCAACGCAAGAAGTCACGGCGAGATATGCGTTTTGACATTTTGGGTTCTCCTTGAAGGCTTGAAATACTATTCTTAATTTAAGGATGAGCGACGATTTGCCGGCTTGTTACCTTTGCAGCCGACTCAAGCGGCAATTCAAGATTTTGAGCGACTTCCTACCTCCTTTCGACATCGAAGAGATGATCATGAACCCCATATAATTATATAGGGATTTATGGATACAACAAGAATCGTGAAAGACTCTTGCTGATATTATAGTAAACGTTCTTAACTTAATCGTCAATTTGACATTTGTCACATTTATGTCATCCTATGGGAGTTTCTGCTAGAAATCCCTGAATTCCTTACAAACCTGTAAACCAAATTCCCAAAAATTCACCTCTTGTATTTTTAGAGAAGTGACATATAATAGCGGCTTGATTGTTTAAAACCGGTTCAAAAACCGGCTTTAGAGACCAAAGGAGAATCCATCATGGATGATAAAACGGTGAACCTTCCTGTAATGCAGGAGCAAGACGCGGAGAACAGCGACAAGCCTCCTGACCCTCGTCCGCGACCGGCGCGACCCTGGCGGGTAGCGGTGATCGCTAACCTGAAGGGGGCCAGCACGATCCCCATCGATGCACCTGCCGATGCCGGCGCGGAGTTCGATAAACCAGAGACCATTCAGGCCATTCAAAAGGCCATTGAGAGCGACGGTCATTCGACAATCTTCCTTCCCGCTGACGTAAATTTATCCCAGGCCTTGCACGATATCTGCCCAGATATCTGTTTCAACATTGCTGAAGGCCTGAGCGGCGATGCGCGCGAGGCGCAGGTCCCGGCCTTGCTGGAGATGCTGCATATTCCTTATACCGCTTCGCGGGTGTTGGCTAATGCCCTGGCATTGGACAAAACCATGACCAAGCGCATCTGGCGCGAGGCTGGCCTTCCAACCGCTTCCTTCCAGGAATTTTCCTCCAGCGCTGAGCCGCTTGCAGACTACATGACCTTTCCAATGTTTGTCAAACCAGCCCGCGAGGGCACCGGTATGGGTATGGATAGGCGGTCTATTGTCCACAATGAAGTCGAGTTAAGGCAGCGGGTTGCCTGGGTGATTGAAAACTACTGCCAACCTGCCCTGGTTGAGGAATACTTACCTGGGCGAGAGTTCACAGTGGGTGTGTTAGGACGCCGTGATGCGGCACATTTCAGCCGGATGCCTGAATGTTACGAGGCGGATGGCTTCCAGCGCCTTCCGCTGCTGGAGGTCGAAAGCAGCCGATCCGTAACCCCAGGGGTTTATGGGATCGCTGCCAAATCACTGCACTACGGTGAGGAAGGCATCCCTGATTTCATATGTCCGGCGCAGGTCGATCCTGAACTTGCAGAGCAACTTTACATGCTGGCCATTCGTGCCCACCAGGCGATCGGCGCCGTCGATGTATCGCGCGTCGATATACGTCTGGATGCATCCGGCCAACCGCGTCTGCTGGAGATCAACTCCTTGCCCGGTCTTTCCCCCGGCTTCAGCGACCTGTGCGTGATTGCCAATGCCGCAGGGATCAGCTACACGGACCTGATCCTGGAAATCTTATATCTCGGCGCCTCACGGTTCGGTTTACTGGTGGCTCCTGAATATTTGGAACCGATCCGCCTGGAGACTCTACAACCATCCCATCGCCTGAGAGAGACGTCGATGAGTTAACCGATCATGGGGGCGCACACAGTGTGCGCCCCCATGATCTTTTTAAGGTGCTACCAACTTAATCCGTCTATTGGTAGTTTTTAAGACTCTGACCAGCTCAGCTTCGCTTTCCACCTCATCATCCAATAAATTGTAAAAAGCTCCCAACCGACTGCTTTGGTGTGCATCCGAATTGCTCAGCAATCCAATCCCCAATCCGGCCGCCAGGTCTCGAATTTGCGCTTCATAACTGCGGGGTGTATTATTGCTGTATAACTCAATGGCATCCGGGGGATAGCTTTCCAGGTCCAACTTAATCTCCGGATTGTACCGGAAAGGATGCGCTATTCCCAGAAAACCACCCGTCCGGCGCACAAAATTCCACAGATCAGGATAATTCCACAGGCCACTTTCCAACTGGGGGTCCTGTATACCGATCACCAGGGCGTGTTCTTCCGGCAGGGTGACTTCTATCCCGCCAAAAACCTGGAATGGAGCATATCTCAGGTTGAGCAAATCGAGCTTGTCAGGTGGTGCTAAACGGTCATGGTCGGTAAATACCAGGGCATCTAACCCAACACGGATTGCAGTGCTTATTTGTTCATCTTCTCCTACCTGACTGCACAGGGAACGCTCTCGACAATGAACATGCAAATCTATCTTCAATCGCTGACCCTCCTCTTTAAGAAAATCTACTCATAATTGTACCAAAAAGTCGCTCATGCTTCGAACTGCATTATATCCAGGTCTGAAATGAATCTAATCCTCTGCTTGGTGTTCTCTAATCAAACATTAAAAACCTTCCTAAAATGACAGGGGGAACTTCACAAAATGACAGGTAGAAAATGCAGTCTGACTGTTATACACTGATGCAAGGATATCGTCTTTGACTACCTGCTTTTTCCTCACCTCTCACTCCTTGTTATGAACGCTTTCTCTCCACCTGACGCCCTCGAATCGCCCTCCTTTCCTCCGGTCATCCTCGAATCTCCCTCACCTTCAGGGGAGGGTCGGGGAGAGGTCAAAGAGCAACCCATAAATATATTCGTTCCGATTCGTTTTTCTTGAGGAATGAATACTGCCTGATACCCTTTATAAAAAGGTGTATATCTTATAGCTGAAAGCAAATCTCGTTTTTAGTATTTCGTAGGGTCCTAATAGTGATCTGAAAATACCGTGCTATAATCTTAAATAATTAGTATAGGTTCTTTACTAATTTGACCAAATTGAACTCTTGCATAACTCAGGCAGGAATTATTCTATGGCCAACCTGGATGTAACTTCCACGCAATATATGGATCATTCACGGATGCGCGAGATGAACCTCGCATTGATCCTGAGCTGTCTGCGTCAGGAGGCTCCCCTCTCCCGCTCTCGGCTGGCGGAAATGACTGGCCTTACTAAGGCAACTGTCTCAAGTCTGGTGCGCGAGTTGATCGAGCGAAAATTTGTGTGCGAAACTGGTTCCATCATAAGCAACGTCGGAAGGCCTTCTATCAATTTGGAGCTTAATCCACAGGCCGGGACGATTATCGGCCTGGAGATTGGCGTAGATTTTCTCTCCGCCATCCTGACCAACTTCTCTGCCCAGGTGCAATGGAAGAAGCTTGAATATACAACCAATCTGCTTGGTCAGCAGGAGATTCTGGCCAATTCCTTTAAAGTGCTGGAGGAAGCCTGCATCCAGGCCAACCAACACCCTGGCAATCTTCTGGGTATTGGGTTGGGGGTACCTGGATTGGTAGATCATAACAGCGGAACACTGTTGTTCGCCCCAAACTTGAATTGGCGCGATGTGCCGATCCGCAAGATGGTCGAGGAGCGCTTTAACATCCCGGTGTATGTCGAAAACGAAGCCCAAATGGCCGCTCTAGGTGAGAGTTACTTCGGCGCCGGGCGTTATGCCGATTTTGTCCTGTACGTCAGTTCAGGGGTTGGGTTGGGGGGTGGGATTGTTCTGAAAAAGCAGGTTTTACAAGGAATGAATGGCTTTGCAGGAGAGATTGGCCACATCACCATCGTCCCAGATGGTCTGCCCTGCAATTGTGGAAATACCGGCTGCTGGGAGACACTTGCCAGCCAAAGAGCTGTCTTTCGCCTTGTGCGCCAGGCGATTGAACGGGGACGCTCCAGTCTGGTGCTGCGCAAGGCAGGTGGGGATCTGGACCGTATGACAATTCCCATGATTATAGAAGCTGCCCAGGCGGGAGACAAAGTCGCTTTGGAAGCCTTTCAAGAGACCGGTCACTGGTTGGGAATTGGTATTGCTAACCTGATCAATGCCCTGAATCCTGAGGTGGTCGTTTTTGGTGGAATTCTCTCTCTGGCCAGCGATTTCTTAATGCCTGAGATGCAGTCCGAGATCGATCGGCGTGCCCTTCCCTGGTCCAGCCAAAATACTCGTCTGGTGATTTCCGAGTATAGCCTTGATTCGTGTGTGATTGGCGGTGTAGCGACCGTTTACCATCAAGTTCTCTCGCAGCCAGGCCTTTTATAATCCTCTCCAGGAAGTAAGTGAAGTACATTCAAAATCCACATTCGACATAATAATAATCTGACTGCCCTCTCACCGGGCAATTTCTTACCAGAGACTGGCAGTTACTTACCAGAGTTCGAGATACTAACCACAAACCGAGGTGAATCCTATGGCAATGATGATTGGAATTGATATCGGCACGACTGGCGCTAAAGCCATCCTGTGCAATGAGAAAGGAGAGGTGCTGGCTTCGGCGCTGGCGGAATATCCCTTATATTCACCTTTCCCACTGTGGAGTGAGCAGAATCCGGTTGATTGGTGGCAAGGTACTCAGCAATCCTTACGGCAGTTGCTGGTCAGCTCCAGCGTCCAATCCGGCCAGATTGCTGGCCTTGGTCTGACCGGGCAGATGCACGGAGCGGTCTTCCTCGATCAGGCTGACCAGGTCATCCGTCCAAGG
>Ga0315268_10000387_pt1 | contig 51886 bp, 49 predicted proteins | sample C1_top_MG_FD_204535 | JGI IMG/M metagenome (GOLD analysis project Ga0315268, IMG submission 204535) | Sediment microbial communities from Yellowstone Lake, YNP, Wyoming, USA - C1_top | ecosystem: Environmental > Aquatic > Freshwater > Lake > Sediment | place: USA: Wyoming | collected 2017-08-01 | reverse complement strand
GCGACAGGATTGCCTGCAAGTTCGACTTTGTTTCAGAGAATGAGCGCATTCTGCATTACGCAGCATCTGACGTTTGCATTTTCCCCTCAGTCTACGAACCCTTCGGAATAGTAAGCCTAGAAGCCATGGCAATGGAAAAACCATTAATAGTAGGCGCACAAGGCGTGGTGGGATTCAGAGAGCAAGTCGTACCATTCGGACCAGACCAAAATGGGGTACACGTCAACGGCGGAAACCCTGCAGACATCGCATGGGGCATCAAGGAAGTTCTCTTTGACCCTGACCGCGCCAAGAAATGGGGGCAAAACGGCAGGAAAAGAGTGAAGCAATACTTCACTTGGAGAAAAGTCGCAGAGCAGACATTGCAGATATATGAGATGACTTCGCACCCGCAAGAGCAGGGAGAATACCGCGTAGTCGACCTAATGGAGAAACTAACGAGAACCTAGCCTAGCACCGTTTTTCAGTTCCTAATGGCAGTTGCCAGCACGTTTCAGTGCCTTTTCAACTTCCTCCCGTATAATGTAGCCCCCAATGTGAAGTATCGGTTCCTTTGTTTCTGGATCTACGTTCATCGTTGCGGCGCATGGATAACTGTGGTGGGCTCTCGCTACGGCGTCGTACAGCGTTTCTCTCCTAGTTTCTGTTCCCACTAGTTTTTTGGCAACGTACCATGTGGAGCCGCATGGTGCGCTTCGTCTGACAATCACGGAATCTATTATGTCGCGTCTTCCTTTTTCTGTAGTTGAGACTTCCAATGAAGGTTTTCCGACTTTGAGCTCGGTCGCACATTTTGAAATCAGCGGTCTGCTTTCTGACGGTTTCAAGGAACAGAAAGGTTTCGGGAAGGCACTCTCTAAATCTAGCTCCTGGCATTTTTCTTCCAATTGTTTTCTCAAGCCGGATGGAACTTCAGCAAAGTCTTCGATTGGCACGATGAGTCCCCTAATGCCGGATCTTTGAATCTCGCGGGGCAATTCCAACAGTAAGTCCTTATGTAGCCCAGAAGCTATGCACAGGTCAGCTTTCGGGATTTTCTTTGGCATGTATTTTTCTGAGTTGTCAATAAAGGCTGGCAGTTTTGAAGGACCCGGCAGTTCTATTGCTGCTTTGATGTTACCAACATGACTGTAAACGCCATATTTGCAGGAGTCGCAGTAGAGACCGCACGACTTGCAGAAGCTCGGATCATTTATCAAGTTTCTAATCACTCGTTCTGCGAATTCTCCACTATAAACAAAAACCAAAGTCACGGTTTCTTTCTTTCCAGCCGAAATCCGATCCATCCTATGCTCGTTCACTGACATCTTTGCACTGTTCAACCGATTCACTAAAAGTGACTCCGTGAGACGTGAAATAAAGGTTTGGATTTTTCAGCTAAGTTAGGTCGTCGGGTTTGATTGAGGAACCGTCTCGGAATGTTTAAGAATATATACTGTACATATTTGCGTGAAGGGCTGCTTCTGCGAAAGAGGAGGGCTATTTAAAGGTGGGAACCGAAAATCTTGACCGAATTTTTAACCCACGAAGAATCGCCGTGATCGGCGCAAGCGATAGAGAAGGTTCTCTAGGTGCCAAGCTGCTCCAAAACCTTGTTGGCGTAGGGTACAAGGGAGTGATTTATCCAGTCAACCTCTTTAGATCCACGGTCCAAGGCATAACTGCATACCCAAGCATCTCGCGAATTCCGTGGAAGGTTGACCTCGCCATCATCGCAACCCCAGCCCACACTGTTCCCCAAATCATCGAAGAATGCGGAAAAGCCGGAGTCTCGGGAATAATCATCGTTTCAGCAGGGTTTGGCGAAGCTGGAGAGGAAGGAGCAGCTCTTGAAAAGCAAATTCTCGGATACAAGAACAAGTACGATATGCGTATCATCGGACCCAACAGTTTTGGTGTGATGAGGCCGCGAATAAGACTCAATGCCACGTTTGCAAACAAGACAGCCGCACCTGGAAAGATAGCTTTCATCTCACAAAGCGCAGCGCTGTGTGCTTCGGTGCTGGATTGGGCTTCAGAAGCTCATGTTGGATTCAGTGCGATGGTTTCAACAGGATCAATGCTTGACGTGGACTTGGGAGACTTGATAGACTACTTTGGAAACGACGCTCAGACAAAAAGCATCGTGCTTTATGTAGAGTCTGTCAAGAATGCGTGGAAGTTCATGAGTGCTGCAAGGGGAATTGCACGGGTCAAACCCATAGTGGTGGTGAAGGCAGGGCGGTTTCCCGAAAGCGCAGAAGCAACGGTTTCTCATGCTGGAGCCCTGTGCGGTGAAGACGCCATCAATGATGCTGCTTTCAGACGCGCTGGAGTCGTTCGCGTCGAGGCAATAGGTGATCTTTTTAGCTGTGCAGAAGCGCTGGCGATGCAGCCGAACCCAAGTGGTTCAAATCTCACAATAATCACCAACGCTGGCGGACCTGGAATTATCGCCACTGACTATTTAGTTGCCAAAGGTGGGAAGCTTTCAAAGTTGAGCAAGGAAACAATCGGGGCTTTGAAGAATGTTTTGCCTCCCTACTGCAGCACCTCAAACCCCATCGACATTCTGGAGGAAGCTACTCCCGACAGGCTGAGAAGAGTCATGGAAATATGCTTCGGAGATCCCAACAGTGACGGCTTCTTAATAATATATACTCCGCAAGGAGCGGCTGATCCGCTTGCAACCGCAAAGACCATAGTACAAATTGCCAAGCAAACCTCTAAGCCAATCCTTACGTCCTTAATGGGGGAAGACCGTTCGTGCTGGCGGGCTAGGCGATTCCTGCGAAAGAACGGCATTCCGGCATTCACGACGCCTGAACAGGCCGTTGCCACCTTCGTCTACATGTACAGCTACACTCAGAACTTGGAGCTTCTGTATCAGACGCCGGAGGAGCTTTCGATAGAGCTGTCCATTCCAACGTTCCTTAAGGAGGTTTTGAGGAAGGCTTTCAGCGAAGGACGGGGAGTGCTGAGCCTGCCCGAGTCGCTGCAATTCTTGGAAGCATACAAGATCCCAACGATAAGGACCGTTGTTGCGAAAACTTCAGCTGAAGCCGAAGCTGTCGCGTCGGAATTAGGATACCCTGTAGTCATGAAGGCGCTGTCGCCTCAGATAACTCACAAGTCTAAGGCTGAAGGAGTAATCCTCAACGTGTGGTCGCCGTCGGACGCTAAGGTCTTCTTTAATGAATTAGGTGAAAAGGTCAGAAATTACGATCCTGAGGCCGAATTTCAGGGTGTTGCCGTTCAACCCATGATTCGGAAAAAAGGATACGAGCTGTTGATTGGCTCTAAGAAAGATCCGCAGTTTGGCTCAGTAATAGTGTTTGGCGTGGGAGGAGTTGCCACCGAGTTGTTGAAGGATGTGAGTGTGGGGTTCCCGCCGTTGAATCAGGTGCTTGCTAGGCGGCTTGTGGAGAGAACCGCAATCTACAAGCATTCGGAGGCAGGTGGGCACTCTCTTAACGTTAAGCTCGTCGAGGAAATCTTGGTGAAGTTTTCACAGCTCGTCATGGACTTTCCGGAAATAAAGGAGATAGACATAAACCCGCTGATCATCGATAACAACAGTGCCGTTGCCGTTGACGCCCGCATAGTCATAGACGCTGACAGAATTTTGGGAGAGATCCAAGCCCGCGAGCACCTTGTGATCGCTCCCTACCCGAAGAAATACATCACGCAGTGGAAATTAAATGACGGAACTCTTGTTCTCCTCCGCCCCATCAAACCTGAAGATGAAGCCATGTTCAATGAACTCTTCAAGTCGCTTTCAGAAGAGACTATGCGATTTAGATTCTTCGAAATAATCAAAGAAATGTCACATGAGACACTGACGAGATACTGCAATCTGGACTACGACCGCGAAATAGCGATAGTCGCAGAGCTACAAAAAGACGAACGGAAGATTATTGGTGTTGCTCGGCTGATTTCAGAGCCTGACGGCAGATGTGGAGAATTTGCGGTTGTCGTCGGAGACAAGTGGCAAGGGCTTGGTCTAGGATCAAAGCTCATAAACTACATTATTGAGATCGGCAAGGATATGGGTTTGAAAGAAGTCTTCGGCTATGTCATTTCAAACAACTACAAGATGATCAATCTGTGTACAAAGATAGGTTTCAGGATGGAGCGTTTTGATGAAGAAATGACAAAGGCAAGACTGGACCTTGCCGATTCAAGTCCTGTTCCGCGCTAGGTCGCCCCAGTTTGCAATGCCCAACTGAACTAATACAGATCGGACCACTGCGTTGACTCATGCTCTCTTTGCGTTACTTGTCATTTTCTGTGCAGTTTCAACTGCTTTTATGGCATCTTCCGTGGTCACTTGAGGACGCTTGTTTTGAAGAATACATTCAATGAAATGTTCGTCCAGCTGTCGGTGACCCCAAACCCGCGTTCCTTTCACTTCCAAATTCCACTCCTGCGGTTGCTGGTCAGCCCCGTAAAGGAGTATCTTGTTGGTCCAAATGGCGTGGAGAACATTCGTATTGTCTCCATAGACTTCCAGCCTGGCTGTGCTTGCGGACGGTGTTACTGAGGCACTGTAATGCAGTGAGCCCACGACGCCGTTTGAAAGTTTTATCACGCCCATAGTGTTGTAGCCTATTATCCCGCCATATTTCTCCAATTCGGGGTAGCTGCTCATCCACTCGACGCTTTCGAACTCGCATCCAAACATCCATCTGATCATGTCAATAGACCAGACAGAGAGGGTGAAATCAGGGTAGCCCCCACTCTTCTCTATGCTCCATGCCCAAGATCCTTTTGGCCACTGCTCGGCAATGCTCATCGCCGGTATGAATTCGCGAAAGTGAAGGGCTATCGGCTTGCCAATCATTCCTGAGGTTATCATTTCCTTCGTTTTCACGTAGATCGGTGCGAATCTGAACTGAAGAACGGGCATTAGGATTACTCCGGCTTCGTCGGCCGCCTTTTGCAATTCTCTTATTTGGTTTATGGTTGGAGCTATAGGCATTTCACACAGAACGTGTTTGCCTTTTTTGATGGCTTTCATGGCTAGATCGAAATGTAAAGGTGTGGGAACCGCTAGGGCGACTGCTTGCACTTGTGGGTCGTCCAGAAGTTTGTCGAAATCCAAATAGTATTTCACGCCGAAGCTCTCTGCGAGTGGTTTCACTCGTTTTTCTGTTGTGGCACCTAGGGCTATGAGTTCCGACCCTTCTATCTTCTTGAAACTCGGGACATGCGCCTGTCCGCCTACAAATCCTACCCCTATGACTGCTACTCCAACTTTGTCTGGCACAAAGTTCACCTGCCTTTGCGCTACAGATGGCACAAAGCAATATAAAATGCTTGTGCATTTCGGGCTTTCTCGCTCAGAACTAGTATTCTCTTCCGTCAGTGTGGATGCAGTCGCTTGGTACTCACTTTTGGAAACGCAAATAAGGCATCAGATTGATAGTGAGAATGGAGAAGAATAGATGAAAATTGCGGTTTCTGGCAAAGGCGGCGTAGGCAAGACCCTGATCGCTGGGGGACTTGCCTGTTCTTTCGCTGCCAGAGGGTTGAAGACAATAGCCATTGATGCGGATCCTTCGCCAAATCTGGCATTGACTCTAGGTTTACCTCCGGAAGAAGCGCGGAAAATATTGCCAATATCGGAGAACAAGGAGTTGATTGAATCGAAGACGAGCACTGGCTATTCGGGGGTCTTTCGTCTTTCATTCACGGTGGACGACGTTGTTCGTGAATATTCCACGAAGACTCCGTTCGGTGTAAACCTCATTGTCATGGGCACCGTCAAGTCAATGGGTTCTGGGTGCACCTGCGCAGCGAATGCCGTCATCAGAGCCTTGCTTCGCTATTTGGTCGTGGAGCGAAGCGAGGTCGTCGTACTTGACACGGAGGCTGGTGTGGAGCACATAGGCAGAGGAACAGCGAAGAACGTGGATGTCATGCTAATTGTGGCGGATGCAAACATGAAGTCTCTTGAAATAGCCAAGCACATCTACGAATTGGCTACTGCCGCGGGCATGAAGCAAATCTTGTTGGTTGGAAACAGAATCGCGGGTGAAGTCCAAAAAGAAGCCATAGAAAAATTCGCTGAAAACAACGGCATAGCTGTATTGGATTTTGTGCCTTTCGATCAAATGGTCGTGGAGGTAGAAATGAAGGGAGAGACTCCAATCCAGCACAGGGAGTTCGAAGCTGTGCGTGCCATTGAGAGGATTTGCGAGGAACTTTTGGCAAAAAACGTCTAATAGGATGTGACTTGAGCTTGTTGCTTGGAGGAGATGAGTGAGCGTATGAAGATGCTCGTTACAATCGGTCGGGGAGGAACGGGAAAAACAAGTTTCGTGGCTTTGCTGGCGAAGCGTTTCATTGAGGTCAATGATACGCCTCTGTTGCTGGTTGACGCTGATCCTGACCAAAACCTCGGTGAAATGGTCGGAATAGACCTGAGAGAAAAAGGCAAGAAATCCATTTCAGAACTGCTCGTGGAAACTTTTTTGGAACAAGGCGGGACGACTGTCGGAATCGCACCCACCGAGAGAATTGAAAGCAAGATTTGGGCCCAAAGCATGTTTGAGAGCGACTTCTTCGACTTTATCGCTCTGGGCACGAAGTGGGTTGAAGGCTGCTACTGCATGCCAAACGCTGCCTTAAAAGGAGCTTTGGAGTCTTTGACCAAGAACTACAAGTACGTGCTCATCGACTCACCAGCAGGCTTAGAGCACCTGAACAGGAGAATCACGTCAAAAGTAAGCGACATTTTGGACGTTCTTGATCCTTCCAAGAAATCTTTCGACCATGTCAGACGTGCCCAGCGCATTGCCAAAGAGGTAAATATAAACTACGAGAACTTTTACGTTGTCGGCGGCTACAGGTTTTCGGGGAATCTGGGAGATCAAACTGAAAAGGCTTTGAAGTCTGCATATCTGGGCAAAATTGCGCGTGATGAAAAGGTCGAGGAACGAGTTCTTGCAGGGGAATCCTTGTTGGATCTGCCCTCCGACTCTGCGGCGTATGTTTCTGTTAAGGAAATAATGAGGAAGGCTGGCTACACCAAGCAGTAGTCAGTTTCCGTTTCAAATGTGTTGGACTGGGCCCTCGAGGGATCATGTTCGGATTCCATCTCACGCTTGCGCTAAGCTTGGCGGAAACGATATCTGGAAAACCTTAAAATAAAGCTGCGAGAACCTTACACTTTCTAACTGTTCGGATCGTGTTCATAATTGAGCAGAAAAGGTGTTCATGTAAAGATAGGTGAATTGAAAACCGACGTTGGCCTTGTCAAGAACCTTGAGCTTTCTGTCGGCAAAGTTGTTGATGATACCTGGGCTGAACCTATGGGACCCACGCCTTTCCCGTCTCTGTCAACTTTGAGAGATTGGGACATGAAACTTCTTCAGCGTTACAAGCCGTTCTACATGCCATTCTGCGATCTTTGCTGCCTCTGCACGACTGGCAAGTGTGACTTGACCGGGAACAAGCGAGGAGCCTGCGGAATAGGCATGCCGGCTCAACAGTCCAGAACGGTGCTTCTAGCTTGTTGCATCGGAGCGGCGACGCACATTGGGCATGCGCGGCACATACTCGAATACTTAATCGAGAAATACGGTCGGAGACATCCACTCGACATAGGCGGACTGAACATCCAAGTTGAGGCGCCAGTGACTCGCCTCGTCTGCGGCATAAAGCCTCAGACATTGGGTGACTTGGAGGAGGTGCTGAGTTACACTGAGACTCAGCTTACGCACTTGTTATCTGCAACGCACACCGGTCAAGAGGGGAACAATCTTGATTTTGAGTCGAAAGTCTTCCATGCCGGCATGATCGATCATCTCGGTATGGAAGTTGCGGACATTGCTCAAATTGCCACTTTAGGGTTTCCGAAGGCAGATCCTGAGGCTTCGCTGGTGGATTTGGGCTTTGGCACCGTGAACATGGAGAAACCAGTGATCCTGTGCATCGGGCACAATGTGGTTCCCTCCATCGGCATAATAGACTACATGAAAGAAAGCGGCGTTGACAGCGAAATCGAGGTCTGTGGTCTGTGCTGCACGGCTCACGACATAACGAGATACTACAAACGAGGAAAAATCGTCGGTTCAATCTCATGGCAACTGCGCTTCATAAGAAGCGGCGCCCCAGACGTCGTCGTGCTAGATGAGCAGTGCGTAAGGCCGGATTGTCTGGAGGAAGCTCAAAAGATCAAGGCACCGGTGATCGTTGCGTCAGAGAAAAACTGTTTGGGTCTGCCGGATCGTACTCATGACCCTGTGGAAGCGATTGCGGAGGATTTGCTGAGTGGAAAGACGCTCGGAGCATTGATTCTTGACCCTGAGAAACTTGGGGAAGTTGCTGTGAAAGTCGCATTGAAAGTGGCTCCTTTGAGGAAGAAAGCCAAGTCAATTCCAGAGACTGATGAGCTTGTTCGAAGGGCGAAAGAGTGCAAACAATGTGACGACTGCAGAAGAGCCTGCCCACAGGACCTTAGCCTGCCAGAAGCAATGAAGGCTGCGGAACAAGGTAACCTACTGAACTTTGCTGGTCTATATGAATCGTGCATCGGATGCGGAAAATGCGAACAGGCATGTCCAGTCGACTTGCCGATTCACAGCTACATCGTGAAAGCAGGCGAAAAAAGGATGAAGGAGGAAACCTTCAAAATCAGAGCAGGAAGAGGCGCCATTCAGGATGTCGAAATAAGAAACGTTGGAAGCCCAATAGTGCTGGGCGAAATCCCAGGTGTAGTTGCCGTTGTGGGCTGCGCCAACTATCCGAAAGGCGGAGAAGATGTCGCTGAGATATGCACCGAATTCGCCAACAGACGCTACATGGTAGTGACTTCAGGTTGCTCGGCAATGTCGGCTGCCATGTACAAGGACGAAGAGGGAAAAACTGCGTACGAAAACTTCACGGGCGAATTCATGTCGGGCTGTCTCGTCAACGTTGGCTCCTGCGTTGCCAACTCGCATATTGCCGGGGCTGCAATAAAGATTGCCAACATTTTTGCCAAACGGAAACTCAGAGCCAACTATGAAGAAATAGCCGATTACATATACAACCGCGTTGGCGCAGTCGGCGTGGCGTGGGGAGCAATGTCCCAAAAGGCAGCGGCAATTGCAGCCGGCTTCTGGAGACTAGGCATTCCTGTGATAGTCGGTCCGCATGGAATCAAATACAGGCGGATGCTTCTCGGGAGAGCTGATCGTGAGGAAAACTGGCACGTTCACGATGCGCGAACCGGAGAAAAGGTGTACGTTGGACCTGTGCCTGAGCATCTGTTCTGTGCGGCTGAGACCAAGGAAGAAGCCATGGTCATGATAGCCAAGCTTTGCATGCGGCCTAACGACACGATGAAAGGAAGGGCCATAAAGCTCACACACTACATTGACTTGCACAAGAGGCTTTATGGAGTAATGCCTCAGGACCTGCACTTGTTTGTGCGCACTATTGCGGACGTACCGGTGACCATGAAAGATGAGATTGTGAAGATTCTTGAAGAAAAGAACTGGAAGGAGATGGTGATTCCTGACCCGACACTTCTTCCAAGAATGATTAGGAAAGTGAAGGAGTGAGAGTGTATGGCGACAGCTGAACCGTGGCAAGTAGCCGAGGTTTCAGGACCGACTAAGGCGTTTGTGATAACGAAACCCGATGTTGTTGCTGCTATGATAAAGAAAGCCAAACATCCAATTCTGATTGTTGGGCACATGGCTGCTGAAATCGAATTGGGGGACCGAAAGCTGATCGACTTCTTGATTGATCTTGCGAAAGCCACCAAAATCCCGGTCGTGGCCACAGCTCACATGGTAGGCGAGTTCCTGAAGAGAGACTTTGAACCAACTGGGTGGATGCCAGCAGTGGACATAGGAAACAGACTTGTAGACCCTGCATGGATGGGAATTGACGGCAAAGGTGCACATGATCTCGCTTTGCTCGTTGGGCTTCCGTACTACATGGAATGGGCCATTCTTTCGGGACTGAAGCATTTCGCCCCAAATCTTAAAACCGTAACATTGGATAACCATTACCACCCGCACGCAAACTGGTCTTTTCCAAACATATCCATGAAAGACTGGTGTGAAAATCTAAGAGTCATAACTGACAAGTTTGCACGAAGAGGTTAGTGAAAAATGTCCATGTTTAAAGACATCCCGGTCGATGTTAGCGTCATCTACGAAGGCGAAAGAATCCGTAGGAACGACATGTACGTGGAACTCGGCGGACCCGACGTCAAAGAAAAATTCGAGCTGGTAAGGGTAAGGCAGCCTAGAGAGGTTGAGGATGGAAAAGTAACCATCGTAGGTCCAGACCTGAAGGAGATGGAAGATGGAAAGGCCTATCCTTTCGGCATTTTCATAGAAGTCGCCGGAGCCAAACTTGACGCGGAACTTGAAGGCGTAATTGAGCGCCGTATACACGCATACTGCAACTTCATCGAAGGCTTCATGCACCTCAACCAACGTTATGACATTTGGTTGCGGCTGGGCAAGAAATCTTTCCAGAAAGGACTAAACTCTTTCACTTACATCGGAAAGGTTCTGCACCGACTTTTCAAGAGCGAACTGCCAATCATCGAAAAAATGCAAGTAACCTTCATCACCGCCCCCGAGAAGGTGAAGGACCTTTATGATGAAGCTTTGAAGATTTACGATGTCAGAGACGCCAGAGCAAGAGGACTGAAGGACGAGGAAGTTGACAAGTTCTACGGATGCGTTCTATGCCAGTCCTTCGCCCCAACACACGTTTGCGTAATCACACCTCAACGATATTCAAACTGCGGAGCAATAAGCTGGTTTGACGGAAGAGCAGCAGCAAGCGTTGACCCGAAAGGGCCCGTGTTCACCATTGAACCCGGAGAGCAGATCGACTCGACAAAAGGAGAATACTCGGGCGTCAATGAGGCGGTCAAAAAGAAGTCTCTAGGCGAAATCACAAAAGTATGGCTTTACACGGCATTCGACCACCCGCACACTTCATGCGGCTGCTTTGAAGGCGTCGCCTTCTACATACCCGAAGCAGACGGATTTGGCATCGTGAACCGAAGCTACAAGAACGTGACAGTGAATGGCTTGCCCTTTTCAACCATTGCTGACTCAACGGCAGGAGGACGCCAAGTAGACGGGTTCCACGGAATTTCCATCGAGTACATGCGGTCTCCAAAATTCATGCAGGCTGACGGAGGATGGAAACGGGTTGTATGGATGCCTAAAGAAGTGAAAGAAAGAGTCAAGAACTTCATTCCAGCCGAGCTTGTTGACAAGATAGCCACAGAGGAGAGTGCCAAGAGCATAGATGAATTGAAGACTTTCCTGAAAGAGCACGATCATCCAGCTGTCGCGAATTGGAAAGAAGAAGCCGCGGCAGCCGAAGAACCCTCACCAGAAGAGGCAAGGGAAGAAGCTGCAATGACGCCCGCCTTCACGGCTTCAACTCTGCCAATAGTTGCTGGGGGTTACAAGATAATTTTGAAAGACGCTAAAATCTACGCCAAAAGAGTCATCATACGGTCAATCAAAAGCGAAAAATCCGAGAAAAGGTGAAAGTGCATGACTGAAGGAAAGAAGACAGAAGAAAGTTCGCTTGGAGTAAAACTCAGTCCCCGTCTGCTGGAGCTTCTGGCAAAGCTTCAAGACATAGAACTTGAAGACTTCGAAATGGAAGTAGGTAACTTGGAAATATGGCTACAATCAGGAATCCCAGTCCCGCCAGTTGCCATGCCTCCGAAGATCTCTTTGCTCGCGACAGACAAACCGACAAAGATTATCGAAACAGAGTTTATCCCTCCTGTTGAGACTTATCCGGGCAAAATCGTCGAAGTAAGACTAGGAGCCACGAAAGGCGAGGGTGGAACCCGCGGAAAATCCGCAATCATCGGCGGTGAAACAACCCCAGCCTTTTACACGTTTGAAAGACCGACTGTACATTCTCCGGTCGTGACCTTGGACGTTTTTGACATGGAAGTTCCACTTGCAAAGGCAGTGAAGATGCACGTAAAAGAGGTGTTGGGCGATCCTGCGGCTTGGGCCAAGCTTGCGGTTGAAAAGTTTGGGGCCGACATGGTAACAATTCATTTGATAAGTATCGATCCGCTCATCAAGGATGCTCCGCCGAAGGCAGCTGTGAAAACCGTTGAGCAGATTGCGCAGGCTGTGGATGTGCCGCTCGTCATTGGCGGATGCGGTGACCCAGTTAAAGATGCTGATGTGTTTCAGGAGATTGCGGAGACTTTTGCTGGGGAAAGGTTTCTGATTAGTTCGCTAACAAGGGACATGGACGTTGAACGCTGTGCAAAGTTCGTCAAGAAGAATGGACACGTTGCGCTGTCTTTCACTCCGATGGACTTGAACTTGGCTAGAGAACTCAACCGCAGGCTGTACGATTTTCTACCGAAGGAGGACATAGTCATGGATTTGACAACGGCTGCACTGGGATATGGTCTCGATTATGCCTTCACCAACATGGAAAGAGCCAGAATCGGAGGGCTGATGGGCGACCCAGAACTGGCGCATCCGATGTCTTCTGGAACTACAAACGCTTGGGCAGCGAGAGAAGCGTGGTTGAAGATGGCTCCAGAATGGGAACCGAGAGAGCTTCGAGGGCCTCTCTGGGAAGTGACTACTGCCTTGACGCTTTTGCTTGCGGGAGTAGACTTGTTCATGATGATGCATCCGGCTGCAGTGAAAACGCTCAAAGACATATCCAAACAGCTGGTAAGCGGCAGTTCCGGCGAAGCCGGCAAAATTGCTGAATGGGTCTCTGCCAAGGTTTGAGGTTGAGATGAGTAGTTATGAGTGAAAGGGAAAGTAAAGCAAAGACTGGCATAAGAGAGCTAAGCCCGATAGACGTTTACAAGCTTCTTCCGAGGACGAACTGCAAGGAATGCGGTGAAGAAAACTGCATGGCATTTGCCACAAAACTTGTGAACCGCGAAGTCACCCTTGAGAAGTGTACTCCGCTTCTCGTTGACAAGTATGCGAAAGCCTATGAACAGTTGAAAGAGATGCTGAAGCCAACCATAAAAGAGGTGGTTGTGGGTTTCGGCGACAAAGCGATCAAGATCGGCGGAAAGCTTGTTTTGTACCGTCATGAATTCACGTATTCAAACCCAACCGCAATTGCAATCGACGTCACTGATGAAATGTCCGACGAGGAAATACTTGACAGACTGAAAAAGACTGAAGGATTCAATTTCGAATATATTGGGCAGACATTGAAGCTTGACATGATTGCTGTCCGTTCCACGTCAAACGACCCGAACAAGTATGGGGCAACAGTCAAGAAGGTCGTCGAAAATACACATTTGCCGCTGATTTTGTGTTCGCTCAACCCGAATGTTCTTGAAGCTGGGCTAATAGCTGCTCCAAAAGCCAGGCCACTTCTGTATGCGGCGACAAAGGACAATTGGAAAGAGATCGCTGAACTCGCCCTGATGTATGACTGCCCATTGGTGGTTTTTGCACCGAACGACTTGAAATTGCTGAGGTCCCTGACAAAAACATTGCTCGCGTACGGTGTTGAAGACTTGGTGTTGGATCCGGGCACATTCCTAGCTGATGGGTTGGCTGATACCTTGAACAATTTCACGATGATTCGCAGGGTTGCGTGCAAGCGCGGTGATGAGCTTTGCAGTTTTCCACTGATTGGAGTGCCGATGGTTGCTTGGATGGGGAGAGGCGAAGCGCCGGAGGAGATTGCAAAGTGGAGGGAGGCTTACTTGGCGGGTATGCTCATTGTCCGTTTCGCAGATGTCATGATAATGCACAGCATAGATGGGTGGTCGCTTCTTCCAAACGTTGTGCTACGCCAAAACATTTACACTGATCCAAGAAAGCCTGTGGCGGTCGAGTCAGGATTGAAGGTGTTTGGAACTCCGGATGAAAATTCACCTGTGATGTTTACGACCAACTTTGCCCTCACCTACTACACTGTGGCTTCGGACATTGAATCTGCCAAGATAGACACTTACCTGCTGGTCGTGGACACGGAAGGCATAGCGGTAGACAGCGCAGTTGCTGGAAGAAAACTGACAGCAGAAAAGGTTGCTGAGGCCATAAAAGCCTCGGGCATTGAGAACAAAGTGAAACATAGAAAGCTCATAATTCCAGGAAAAGCGGCTAGGCTCAGTGGCGAAATTGAAGAAATGAGTGGCTGGCAAGTGCTTGTTGGAAGCCGTGATTCCTCAGACATTCCAAAGTTCTTGCAGGAAAAATGGCAAAAACCCAACTGACCTTTCTCATGATTTTGGCACCTTAAACCTGCCGGTTGTTTGGCGTCAGGCGAGCCAGATCTAATTGGCAGTGGTTTTCTTTTGTTTTGTTTTGTCTCGTTTGAGGTAGTCTTCTGGTGTTGGAAAGACTTCCTTGATTCTTTCAAACCGTTTTTCCGTGTCGATCTTGTGTTGGAGCTTCGTGAAGTCTTTGGGTTTGCCGAAGCTTTCAACTTCGCCTGTGGCTCTTTTTCTCGTGATTTTTATGCAGTCATCTACTATGCAGCTTAGGACGCAGGCGCCGCAGTATATGCAAAGTTCCTTGGTTATCCCCACTTCTCCTGCTTTCCAGTACAATGCGTTGGTTGGACACGCTTTTATGCAGAGCTTGCAGTCGATGCCTTCGCATATTCTTTTGTTGATGGTTATGGTGCCTTCAGCGAAGAACTCCTTTATGCCCAGAGGTGCGAGCAGTTCCTCTCTCTGTGTCTTTTTTTCGGATAGAAGTTTGAATATGTCGACGCTTTTCTCGCTTTCCTTGGGCATTTACGTCATCCTTGAATCAATTACGCGTCTTGAAACGTATAATAATCATGGATTATAATTACTTATCCGAAATCAGGAGCGGAAACAAAGGTTGGGTTTTGTGAGGAAGTTTATAACTAGGCTGAAGTTTTCTATTAGGCTGGAGTTGAATGGGTATGTGCGAATTTAACGTAGTTCTCAATGGCAAGTCTGTGTTCAGAGATGCGGTCTACGCGATTGTGGACAAGAACAATGTGACTGTTAGAGATGTGCTTGGTCAGTCCAAAGAAATCAGAAACTGCAAAATCGTAGAAGTTGACGTTAACGCCACTCGGTTAGTCCTGGCAAGCATAAAGGTCTAGAGTTGAGCTTGTGTAGCATTTCGCTTGGGTGAAGAGACTGCGGAGCGGTAGACCTGAAAAATAAGTAATGAAGGAAATGGTGGGGGCGTTTAGGATTTTCTGGTTGCTGCTTTTTCTAGAGTAGCGACGCCGGGCAGTTTCTTCCCCATCAGGAACTCTATCAACGCTCCGCCTGCGGTGCTGACGTAAGAGATCTTGCTTGACAGGCCAAATTCCTGCAGAGCGGAGATCGTATGTCCTCCTCCGGCCAGCGAGAACGCTTTCGAATTTGCAACTTCTTCAAAAACGCTTCTTGTGCCAAAGGCGAACTTTTCGTTTTCATACACGCCCATGGGTCCGCTGACGACTACCGATTTTGCCTTCCTTATCAGTCTAGCATAATTGTCCACCGTTTTTGCTCCGATGTCAAACATCGAATAGTCGGTAGGCAGTTTTTCAACTGGGATCTCTTCTCTTTTTCCGTGGGCGTCTACGGCTATGTCCTTCGGGGTTTCGATCTTGTCTGGGTACTTTTGCATGAGTTCTCTTATGCCCTTCGTGAAACCCATTAGTTCCTTTTTCTCTAGGAAGTCCATGTTTGGTTTGCCGAGGTTCACGCTTTTCGCCGCTAGAAAGACTTGGCCGACGACTCCGCCTGTGAGCACGTAGTCAGCTATGCCCTTGTCTAGTACGTATTTGGAGATTTCCAGTGAATCGTCTGCTTTGGCGCCTCCGAGAATGAATATGCATGGTTTTTCTGGGTTTTCCAGCACTCGGTTCAGGGATTTGAGTTCTCTTTCCATTATTCGCCCTGCAGCGCTAGGCAAAACAGCCGTGAAGCCGACCATTGACACGTGGGCTCGGTGGGCTGCTGCGAAGGCGTCATTCACGAATAGGTCTGCGAGTGGAGCGAGGCTTTTGACTAGTTCGGTTTTTGCCTGTTCTTCTGGCGTGCCGTCTTTGGTTTCGGCTGCGAAGGTTCTGACGTTTTCTAGAACGAGGATTTCGCCGCTTTTTAGGGCTTTGATTGCGTTTTTGGCTCTTTCGCCAAGAAGGTCGTCAACGTATTTGACTGGTTTGTGCAGGATTTTGCTGAGGATTTCAGCGTGCTGTTTCAGGGGTATGAAGTCTGGGTCGCCTTTGCGTCCTTGATGTGCTAGGATTACGACTTTTGCGCCTTTTTCTGCGAGTTCTTTTATGGTTGCTTCTCCGTGGGCTCGAATTCTTACGTCTTCCAGGACTTTTTTTGTTGCGGGGTCTACTGGGGAGTTGAAATCGACTCTTACGAGCACTACTTTGTCTTTGACTTTCACGTTGTCTAAGGTTAGGTATTTCGGCATGTGTTTCGGCTCCTGTTATGTGATTAAAAAAATGTTGGGAAGTTTGTTATATTGCTCGACCGTGCGAGCTGTTAGAGGCCTTCCCTTTTTCCTATCATTTCTATTTGTTCAACCATTCGGCAGGAGAAGCCCCATTCGTTGTCGTACCAGGCGAGGACTTTGACGAAGTTTTTGTCGATGACCATTGTTGATTGGGCGTCGAAGACTGCTGAGTAGGTTGAGTGTAGCACGTCGGTGGAGACGATTGGTTCTTCAGTGTATTCTAGTATGCCTTTGAGCGGGCCTTCTGAGGCTTTCTTGAATGCGGCGTTTATCTCTTCTTTGGAGGCTTCCTTCTTCAGCGAGGCTGTGAGGTCGACGATTGAAACGTCTGGAACTGGAACGCGGAGGGCTACGCCGTCGATTTTTCCTGCGAGATCTGGCATGACGAGGCCGACTGCGACTGCGGCGCCTGTGGTTGTTGGGATGATGTTCACGGCTGCGGCTCTTGCTCGGCGCAGGTCCTTATGAACAAGGTCAGTGACTCGTTGGTCGTTTGTGTAGGCGTGGGCTGTCATCATGAAGGCTCTTTCTACGCCGAAGTTATCGTGTAGCACTTTTGTGACTGGGGCGACGCAGTTGGTTGTGCAGGAGGCGTTTGAGATCAGGTTGTGTTTTTGGTGGTCGTAGGTGTCTTGGTTTACGCCTAGGACTATGGTTGCGTCTGGGTTTTTGGCTGGTGCGGAGATTAGGACTTTTTTGGCTCCGGCTGTGAGGTGTTTGCTTGCGCCTTCGCGGTCTGTGAAAAGTCCTGTTGACTCTACGGCTAGATATACGCCCATGTCTTTCCAAGGCAGTTGGGCTGGGTCTTTTTGTGAGAGGACTTTCAGTTCTTTTCCGTTGACGATGAGGCTGTTTCCTTTTGCTTCCACAGTGCCGTTGAATCTGCCGTGGACTGAGTCGTATTTTAGAAGATGAGCGAGGGTTTTGGCGTCGGTTATGTCGTTGACGGCGACGAAGTCGATGTTAGCGTTTCTTTCTATTGCGGCTCGGTATAGGAGGCGTCCGATTCTGCCGAATCCGTTTATGGCTGCTTTTATTACCATTTATATTCACCATCATCAAATTGTTTTGGAGTACTATGTGAAGGGTTACTCTAATTAATTTTCCGCCACGGTTAGCGGAAAAAAGGGCGAGAGTGTGTGCTTAGCGCAGTTTCATTAGAACAATTTCTGCGGCTAGGACTACTGGTTCCCAGGTTTCACACAGCGGCGGTGCGTAGGCTGTGTCTGCTTTGGCTAGTTCTCTTACGGTCATTTGCTTTTGTATTGCGAAGGATATGGCGTTTATGCGTTGGGTGACTTCTTCTCCGCCGATGATTTGGGCGCCGATTATTTTTTGGGATTCTTTTTCGACGACGAGTTTGACTTTGATTGGCAGTGCTCCTGGATAGTAGTCGGCTTTGGTTTTTGAGGTGATTGTGCCTGTTACGGTTTCGATTCCTACTCTTTTGGCGGCGGTTTCTGTTAAGCCTGTGACGCCGACGTCGGTGTCAAATAGTCTTGATACTGCTGAGCCTAGGACGCCTGTGAACAGTGCGTAGCCGCCTGCGGCGTTTATGCCTGCTACTTTGCCTTGTCTTACGGCTACGGTGCCGAATTGTGCGGGTGTGGGTTTTTGTGTGACTATGTGCGGTGATTCGGCGCAGTCGCCTACTGCGTAGACGTCTTTGATGTTGGTTTCCATTTTTGCGGTGGTTTTGATGAGTTTGGTTTCGCCTAGGGCTATGCCTGCTTTGACGGCGAGTTCAGTGTTGCCTCTGACTCCGAAGGCGCTGATGAAGAGGTCGGCGTTGATTTCTTCTTTGCATGCGACTATGCCCGTTATGTTTTCTTCGCCTAGGCATTCTTCAACGCCTTTTCCTGTGAGTATGGTCATGCCTTTGTCTTGGAGTATTTCTTGGACTATTTTTGCCATGTCGGGGTCGAGCATTTGGGGCAGAATTTGCGGAAGCATTTCGACAACTGTGACTTTTAAGCCTCTTCCCTGCAGAGCTATGGCCAACTCGAGTCCGATGAGGCCTGCGCCCATGACTGCTGCGGTTTTGGCTCCGTTTTTGACGGCTTGATCTATTCTTTCGCCGTCATCAAGTGTTCTTAGCGAGAGTATGCCTTTCTTTTCTCTTCCTTTTATTGGGGGCATGAAGTTGCCTGCGCCTGTGGCTATGATTAGGCTGTCGTATGCGAGGGTTTCGGTTTTGCCTGTTTTGTCTGTGGTTTCTATGGTTTTGGTTTGGGTGTTTATGGCTGTGGCTTTGGTTTCGGTGCGTAGGTCTATTTTCATCATTTGGAAATAGGCTTGTGGGAAGACGATTAGGCTTTGGAAGGTTGGGATTTGGCCGCCGATGACGAAGGGCAATCCGCAACGAGAGTAGCCTGGGTGTTTTTCTTCGGTTAGTACTGTGATTTCTGCTGTGCGGTCGGTTTTTCTTGCGGCTGATGCGGCGTCGACGCCTGCTGCGTGGGCGCCGATGATTATTATGCGTTTAGCCATTCGTGCGCCTTCATTTGCCTAGGGTTTTGTGCCATTCGACTGATTTGTTGAAGTCCATTAGGCTTGCCAGTTCGGCTTGGAGGTTGGCTGGTTTTACTATGAGAAGCCAAGCTTTGTCGTAGGGGTCTTCGTTGAGCAGTTCGGGTTTGGATTGGACTTCGGTGTTGACTTGTTCTATTGTGCCGCTTATTGGCGCGATTAGGTCGCTGACGGCTTTGACTGATTCCACCGTGCCGTAAGGCGTGTTTTGTGTTAGTGCTGTGCCTGTGGTTGGGAGTTCGGCGTAGACGATTTCGCGGAGTTGTTTTTGTGCGTAGTCGGTTATGCCTATGCGGACTTTGTCGCCTTCGATTTTTGCCCACTCAAACTCTCTGGTGTAGTATAGTCCTTCTTTTACTTCAGTACCATCAACTTTCACCATTCTACATTTCACCTTTCTCGTATTGGCTTATTCTTTCACACACGAACCCTTTAAAACTAACTGTCAAAAACTCGAATCAGATACTCAGAAGAACAGGCTGAACTTCCGTTCAATCTTCATCAGAAGAAAGCATACTGTCAAGTTCTGCTTTCTTAGGCACACACGCAACTAGTCTATGTGGGCTGGTTGCTACCTGAGTTGGGATGAATATCAGAGAATTATCGCTGAATAGAATCGCAATGGAACGTATGACGACTGAGCGTTTCTGTTTGGTTTGGGGTAAAGTCTTCTCCAACCACCACCAACCAACTTCAACGAGTTTGCGGAAAGGGTTATAGCTGAACCGAAAGGATTAGCTCAGAAATAAGAAATGAGGAGAAGTGGATTGATTCGGATGGACGATAGGCGCGGGCACTCTAAATGAGCCTATCCGTACTGTTGCCTTTCAAGGCGAGCAAGTTTTCTCTTCTTCCGCTTTTCTTCTCTTACTTTCCTTTTCTGAGGCTTAGGCTTTTTCAGTTCTTCTCTTGTCTTTCCTCTGGTGTAACCCACGTGCCTGCCTTCTTCTAACATTAAAACAAAGACTCTTGCCTTCTTTTCTCGTTTGTGCTTAAACCATTAATGCCTTTTATAATCTTACTGAGGAACTTGCCTGCTCAAGCCAGCGTTGCAGCTGTTTTGAGGGTCTTAGTTCCAATTGACGTGCTAGCGCCCGCTAGGGCGCACGTTCCCCTTTTTCAGGCATCATCAGTACCACATTTTTTTTAGCCGTCAATGTACAGGTGTTGATAGGCTAAAAAAAAGATAAAACTTTACCCCAAACCGCGTGCCTGACCGCACTGGGACTTGAACCTTCGAATTTCCTCGCATCAGGAGGCCGTGCGTGCTTTAGCGAGTTCGTTCTGCGAACAAATCCTTTTACTTCCCCTCTCTGCATAATATGCATGTCCGAGGTGCCTATTCAAATTGATTAAGTGGGAGTATAAGGTGATTCTGGTAAAGACGCAGATTCATGCAGACCATTTCCACGCCGACCGCAAACCAACCATGGAAGACGTCCAAAACGACCTCAACGCCCTAGGCAAAGAAGGATGGGAACTCGTCACCGTCCAAGACATCACCCTGCCAGACGACAGAATGTTCACCGTCGCCTACCTCAAAAAGCAAAAACAATAACCCCGCACACACAAAGAAAACCGATACATCATTTCAACCCCAAGTCGAACCTATATATACCGACGGGGCCTAGTCCCAACACACAGCCAAACTCCCACATTCCGCATCTATCTCTCTCATTTGCCTAAGCTTGGAAGCAAGCTCCTAAGCCCACTCCTTCACTTTTTCAATTTCACCTTCCAGAATTGCATTGATTCGGAATGCATAAGCCTAAAATAACCACAAACACGCTAAAAGACAACACAGTGAAACACAAATGTCCTTTTTCAAAGCCATCAAAGACAGAGTAACCCAACCCAAAGCAACCATTTCACTCACACTCAACAAAACCAACTACGCCCTAGGCGAAAACATCGAAGGCACCATAACCCTCTCCTCACAAGAAGACTTCGACGCCACTGAGCTAAGATGCGAAATCCAATGCGTCGAAGGAGCAAAAAGAATCAAACGCGTCTACGACCAAGACCTCCACATCTACGTAGACCGATAATTCAACGAATCAGCCACACTCTAAACACAAACTACAATTCAACCTATGTATAAGGAGCCTAGACCCGCGCAGAGCAACCGTTTATCCCACAAACACCTATCACGCCACCGACAAAACTACAGAAGGTCAGAAAAAACCTTCTTTACCTTGTCCTCTTTCTCTGTATGAACTCTTCAACCGCCTGTTTCGCAACGGAATCGGGCACCTGAATCGGCGGATGCTTAAACGCATAAGAACTAATGCTCAACAATTGCCCAGCAATCTTCCTGTCCAAAGCCAACTTCACCGCTCTGATGATGTCAATCACCACGCCCGCACTGTTAGGCGAATCCTCCACCTCAAGCTTCACCGTCACCGTCAACGGCCTATCCCCAAACTTCCTACCCTTCAACCACAAATAGCAAATCTTCTTGTTACCCAAGAACGGCACATAATCTGAAGGTCCAATCCGAGTAGGCAAATCATACGGCACAAGACTAGTCACAGCCTGCGTCTTGCTAATCCGCTTAGTCTTAAGCCTTTCCTCAACCGTCATGTTCAAAAAATCCGTGTCCCCACCCAAATTAAGCTGATAAGTCTCATCAATAAGCACTCCCCTGTCCACACACAGCCTAGCGATGCTCCTGTGCAAAATCGTCGCACCCAACTGACTCTTAATATCATCCCCAGCAATCGGCAAGCCCCGCTCCTCAAACTTTTTACCCCAGCCAAAATCTGAACCAATAAACTCCGGCATACAGTTGATAAACGCACAACCAGCATCTAAAGCCGCCTGAGCATAAAACCGCGAAGCGTCATGACTACCCACAGGCAAATAATTCACCAAAATATCAGCCTTCGCCTCTTTCAAAACCTCAACCACATCAACAGGCTTCAACTCGCCATCCTTATAGACATTAAAAACCTGCATCATGTGCTCAGCCGCACCGTCAAGCACAGGCGCAGGCGAAACCTTCACGCCAAGATTGGGCACGTCAGCAAACTTTTCACAACAGTTCGGCTTGGTGAAGATCGCCTCAGACAAATCCTTCCCAATCTTGTCCTTATTCACCTCAAAAGCCGCCACAAACCGCACATCGCGAATGTGGTAACCGCCAAAATCAACGTGCATCAACCCCGGCACAATCGCATCCTCCTTCGCATCTTTATAGTAGTGCACGCCCTGAACAAGCGCCGAAGCCGAATTACCCACACCAACAAGCGCTACACGAATCTCTCCCAAACCACAAACACTTCTCCCTGAACGCCTTTTAGCTTAAGCCTTTAACAATCGCCTACTCTATAACTTTTTCTGGAAACATAACAAGATTAAAAGGCAACCACAACCAGAATAAACACCAGCAAAAAAGGTGAAACGCTATGGATGAACCAACCGTCAAATACGAACCCTTCAAAGAAGTCATAGTCATGGAAAAAGACTACTTCGCCACACCAGACGAAATAGCCCGATTCGCATCCATCATCGCCGGCGGAAAAGCCGCTGGCCTATACTGGGCAGAAGGCGTCATCTTCCTCTACTTCCCCTTGCCAGCCTCAACCGAAACCACCGCAAAAATGCTCGTCGAACAAGGACGCGTCTACTGGACATTCCTCGGCTACTCATTCATGCCAAAATACCAGCCAATAATCGAAACCCGCGAAAAAATGATCGTCCCCGTCGTCGACATGACCGCCAACGCGCTCATCAAGAAAGTGGCGATCTGGCTGAAAGAACAGAAATGACCCGCTCCAGACCCTCAACTTTTCCTCTGCACAATCCCACAAGGAGTCAGTTCTCAACGCAATGAAAACACTGCATTTGAAAGGCCAAGTTTTCTCAGGAAAGGGCGAAGGAGCCAAATACATCAAACTTCCATGGGCGAAAAAGCAAATACAAGAAAAGCTCGGCTTCACACCCTACCTCGGAACACTGAACGTAAGACTCACCGAAGACAGCGCAAAACTCAAAGAAACATTAACGAGGGCAAAGTCAATGGAAATCTTGCCCCAACCCGGTTTCTGCCCCGGAAAACTCTTCAAGGCGAGTCTAACTGGTGACATCAAGTGTGCCGTTGTCATTCCAAAAGTGCCAGATTATCCCACAGACCTTTTGGAAATAATTGCCCCGATAAACTTGAGACAGAAGTGTCATCTGAAGGACAGCGACGCAGTCGAAGTCAAAATCACGTTTTAGCACTGCTGCGCTTCCGCCTTTTCTGCAGAAAGTTCTCGGTGTACTCTTTGAAGCACTGCTTTTTCTCCAGATATTGTCCGTACCTCACCAGTCCGCTCATCGCCCTCGCAGCATCCTCAGGTGAAGAGTAGGCAGGAATCCCCAACTTGTCAAACCTAGACCGCGTGTGCAAGGCCATCTCTGTCTCACCAATGTCGCAGGCAACAATAGGCTTGACGCAACTTTCCGTAACCTTGGCCACTCTGTCAATGAAATCTTCCTGCAACCCAGGCGCATGATGCATGCCCAGCATTATGATACCATTAACCGCCGAATCTTCATACAAAATTCTCGTCGCGTACTCAAACATCTCAGAAGTGCCCGAACCAGTAATGTCCACAGGATTGAGGTCTGACGCAAACTTGGGCAACTTCCCCTCTTCTTTCAGCTTTTCAAACTTCTGCATCGTTCTCTGGGAAAAACGCATCACGTTCAACCCTTTCAACTCACATTCATCAGCCGCCATAATTCCAGGACCACCTGCGTCAGTGATGATTCCCACGTTCTTGCCTGCGGCGGGCAACTGCATCGCCAAAGCCTTTCCCATGGTAAAGAACTCCTCCATGTCTTTCGCTCTCAAGACCCCTGTCTGCTCAAAAACCGTGTCATAAATCTTGTCCGAACCAGCCAAGGCACCAGTGTGCGAAGCCGCAGCCCTCGCGCCTGCAGCTGTTCTGCCGGACTTTATCGCAACGACGGGCTTTCTCTTCGAAACCTTCTCAGCCACTTTCATAAACTCTCTTCCAGATTTTATGTCCTCAACGTACAACAATATGACCTTCGTCTCCTCATCATGCAACAAGTAATGCAGCATTTCACTTTCATTCACGTCGCACTTGTTGCCAAAACTCACAAACTTGCTCACGCCAATCTGCCGTCCGGTCAAATAGTCGAGAGCCGCAACCCCGAAGGCCCCACTTTGCGTGACTATGGCAATGTTGCCTGGAATCGGCCGCGGAGTAGCTATCACCTCGTCCCCAGTGGTCAAGACCTTCGTTTCAGGCAGAAACAGCATGTCTACGCCTGTTCGAGAATCATAAACTCCCAAACAGTTGGGCCCTAAAACTCGAATTCCAGCCTCTTTGGCTATTGACACGACCTGACTCTCAAGTTCATGATTTCCGACTTCTCCGAAACCCGAGCTGATGATGACTGCGCTCTTGACTTTCTTCGTCGCTGCTTCCTTCATAATCTCCGGTACGATGCTTGCAGGAACAACAATCACGACCAGCTCCACTTCATTAGGAATTTTGATCAAAGAAGGATAGCACTGAGTTCCCATGATCGAATCTTCGGTCGGGTTAACTGGATAGATTTCTCCCTTGAAGACTCCTCGCATCTTGTTCTCGGCAAAATTCTTGAAAATTACATGTCCAGCCTTGTTAATCCGTTTGGTAGCCCCGACAACCGCGACAGAACTGGGCTTGAAAAAGGCACCTAGCTTTTTCACTGCGTCTTCCATGTTTCTTTTTCACCGCATTTTTCTAAAGATAACTATGGGTTTATGTTTTACTGTTTCAAGCATCCGCCAACTCACACCCGCCAACTCCACATTAAACCTTCGTGCCATGTCCCACACCGTTCTTCCAGCACCGTACCCTCTTTCACGGTTCGCAGCCTCAGCAATCACCAAAGCCTCTTCAACCGGCAACTCACGACCTGCCACAGCCAAAGGTGTGGCCCTCTTTTCAAATCTAAGCATTCGACCGACAACAAACGCAACAAACCCGCCAAAAGAATGAACACCCCTTATCGGTTTCGGACGCGGTGTAAAATGGAAGTTCCTGAACGAATAGGTTTTATCAGTGTCCACGATCATCACGCAAACCTTCTTCTCTAAAGCCAGCCAGATGTGCTTGCGAATTTCTTCAGCAATTTCGTCCGCATTGTTCAAAGGCAAACTGACATAGGAATACGGCAGATTGCTCCCATCGATCCCCCCTTCGGAACCAAACATCAAAGCTTGCAACAGACCCGCGCGTTGCAATGCAACCTGCTTATGGCAACTCCCCACTCCAATCGGGTATTCGCGAAGCTGTCGCAGCAGTCTTGCGCGAAAGTGGCAAAGGAAGCCCAGAAAATATCCCCAGACGACTCGCATCCAAAACATGGCAATCACTCGAGCACTCATGCCTGGCCTGACTGTGCTCTCATCCACAATGTTGCCTAAAGCAGTCGCAACTGCCTTTTCAGAAACAACCACAAAATCCCCATCAACCGCCCTGCCTTCAACGCCTCTAACGATCTCTTCTAGGAAATCTTCTCCAGGTCTCCAATACTTCGTTGTAACGGCCAGAACTTTGTACCTAATCATTTGCATCGCGTTAGTCCTCAAACGCCTGCAAGTATTTCATAGACTCCGAAATGTTTCCCTTACCTCATTAACATTGCATTCTGCAGACTTCATTTTTCCCTCAGGGCAAAATCCCAAGATGACACATGACGGTCCAGCATTCTCAAACAGCGCAGGGGCAGCTTTCTTTGCTTGTTTCAGCATTTCCAAGGCGACTTCTCTTATCTCCCACTGGGCACGTGCACAGCATCGCAGATTGAAGAAATGTCGTAGCTCACGTGCATTCATGGTCACGATGACGTTGGTTTTGGCAGCGTTTGGCAGAATGAACCTTGCATCCTCTTTCGGAATCTCCATCTTCAAAAGTTTCTGGTAGACTTCAGAAATTCGCTCCAGAGTTTCGTCGAAAATCTTCTTCGCTTCCGCCTTGTTCGCTATGCTTTGTGGTGTCACATATTTCTCCAAAGTGTCATAGGTCACGTACCGTTGGCTCTGCTGCGTGTACGAGGCGATGCGGTGTCTCACAAGCTGATGCGTCATGGCTCTGGAGACATCTTCGATGCTGAACGTGAAGGATGCATGCTCAATCACGGAAGCATGCCCGTAGCCGGTAACCCGCCTAATCAGCCGCTTTGCTGTTTCCGCGTCCATTTTCTTCAGAATCTCTGACGGAGTTCCGCTCTTCGTCGATGTCAACGCCGCAGTGCCGCATAGCAATTCAGCATCTGCAGTGTGACGGAGAAGCCTGACCTTCACTTTCTGACCTCACCTTTTCACTTTAGCGTGAAGGTACTAAATGTGTTTTGTGCAGAAGAACATTGCGAGTTCTTGCCCACGCTAGACGTGGGCGTACATACGATCGTCCGAGTATTTCCCGGTTTCCATTTCCCCTTCTATCTCATGCAAGAGCATTATTCGCCTGAAAGTCGGCGGATGCGTTGAGAACCACGTGTTTATTGTTCTCCAAGTGGATTTGGCTTCCTTTTCCATGGCAAGCTCCAGTTCTCTTTCATCCAGCACGCCATCATGATTCAGGTCGTACTGGTCTTTCTTGTCCATTATCTCTTGAATTTCCTCTTTAGCCATTGCGGGATCACTTATGTAGAAGGCTCTGACGCCGGACGGCGGTTTCGGCGAAAGCGACAGGCCGTAAGTGATTTTTGCGAGTGCACTTTCTAGGCTTCTAGGTGAGCCCGTTACGTAGGCTGAATATGCATCGGCGTAATGTTCTCGCAGTCTGCTAAGACGCATCACGCATAGCAGTGAGACTATGTAGACTACGTAAGAGATTATTCCAATGAGGAACAGTGCTGCTCTCATGCTACCTTCGTCTTTTTTCCTTGAACCTCCGGACAGCCACGCGACTTGCCAGGTTCCCCTTGCAATGATGTAAGCAAGTAAGGGTAATGCGGCAAGCACTGTCATTACGATGTAGTCCTTGTGTTTTATGTGTCCTAGCTCATGTCCTATTACGCCTTTGACTTCATCCTCATTCAGGTTTCGCAATAATCCTTCGTGGACGGCCAGTGTTGCGCCGCTGGCTGTTCTTCCAAAAACAAAGGCGTTAGGCGTGTTGTCTGGTACGGTCGCCAATCGTGGCATGGGTATTCCGCTTTTTTCTGCCAATCCCTTTACTGTGGATTCGAGCCATGGGTTTTCTCCAGCCTTCAAATACTGCAGTCGCGTTGACATCCTTACTATTGCGGGGCCGATGAGATATTGGAGAAGTATGAAGAGGACAGCGAGGATTATTGAGTAGATCAGGTTCAGTTGGATGATGAACATTATTGCTGCGAGGAATGCGGCGAAAATGAAGGCAACTATGAATATACTTGATCCCATCGCGAATTTCAATTCGCCAAGTCTTGCCAATTTTTTGCCAACCCTTTATCCTTATGACGAGAAGTGTTTGGTTTAAAGTTTTTCCTGAATTGAGTGCTCCGGCCGGGATTCGGACCCGGGTCCGCGACTTTCTTCCACCTTTGCTTTCTGGTGTCGAGAGGCCGCTATACTTGACCGGACTATACTACCGGAGCATTGTCAGAATAACATGTACTCTGCTGGTTTAAATTTTTGACGCGTGAAAAAATGTGTTATGATGTGAGAAAAAGTTTGGGGGATGTTTTAGTCTTCGCTGCCTTCGGGCATGCCGCCTGGTGGTTTGCCGCCTTCTTTCGGTCTGGTGGATGCTATTATGTCGTCGATGCGGAGTATCATTGCTGCGGATTCTGTGGCTGATTTCACTGCCTGCTCTTTGACTATTACTGGTTCAACGACGCCTTTTTCGCGCATGTTTTCGACTTTCCCTGTGAAGACGTTTATGCCTTTGTATTGACCGTCTGGCTTTTCGTGTGCTGACCTTAGTTCTACGAGTATGTCTATGGCTTCCAGTCCAGCGTTTTCAGCCAATGTTTTCGGTATGATTTCGATGGCATTGGCGAAGGCTTCTATTCCAAGTTGTTCTCTTCCACCCACTTTCGTGGCGTAATTGCGTAGTCCTTTGGCTATTTCGACTTCTACTGCTCCACCGCCTGCGACTATCTTGTTGGTTTCTATCACGTCTGAGACGACTGACAAGGCGTCTGTCATTGCTCTTTCAGCTTCGTCGACCATTCTTTCAAGTCCAGCGCGGATTATGATTGCGACTGATCGTGGGTCCTTGCATTTTTCGACGAAAACCATCTTGTCCTCGCCGAGCTTGCGTTCTTCCACTATGCCTGCCACGCCCAAGTCTTGCGCTCTCAAATCGGTCAAATCGGTGATTATTCTTCCGCCTGTGGCTCTTGCCAGTTTCTCCATGTCTGACTGCTTCACTCTTCGTGCTGCCATTATGCCTTCTTTTGCCAAGAAGTGTTGAGCCATGTCGTCGATGCCTTTTTGGCAGAATACGACGTTTGCACCTGAGGCTTTGATTTTCTCAACCATTTCCTGTAGCATCTTGTTTTCTTGATCCAAGAACGCTTTCATCTGGTTCGGGTCGCGTATACGGATTTCGGCGCTCATTTCTGTTTTTTCAATTTCCAGCGCGTTGTCAAGCAGGGCTATCTTTGCTTTTTCAATTTTCTTGGGCATTCCGGGGTGGACGACTTCTTTGTCTATTACTAGGCCTTTGACGAGTTGTGATTCGAACAGGCTTTTTCCTGTTTTCTTGATTACTTGGATGTTGTCTATGTCGGCGAGTGTTTTGTCTCCGCGGGTTTCCACTATCTGGCTGACTGCGTCAATTGCAATGTCTGCTAGGTGTTCTCTTGCGGTGCCCACTGCCTTGCTTCCCATCGACGTGATGGCAACTTTTTTGAGCGTGGCTCGGTCTGTGATTTCTACCATTATGGCGATGTTTTCTATGGTTTCAACTGCTTTCAGCGCTGCTTTGCGGTAGCCGCTTACAATTATGGTTGGGTGAATGTTCTGGTCCAAGAGTTCTTCAGCTTTCTTGAGAAGTTCGCTTGCGACTACTACGGCGGTGGTTGTTCCGTCGCCTACCATGTCGTCTTGTGTTTTGGCGATTTCCACCATCATTTTGGCTGCTGGATGTTCAACTTCTATCTCGTTGAGTATTGCTGCTCCGTCGTTGGTTATCGTTATGTCTCCTAGGCTGTCGATGAGCATCTTGTCCATGCCGCGTGGTCCCAAGGTTGTTTTGAGTACTTCACCGATTACGCGGGCTGCCATTATGTTGTTTCGCTGTGCCTCTTTTCCACGGTTTCGGCTTGTTCCTTCTTTGAGAATTAGGACTGGTTGTCCTGACGCTGTGGTTGTTAGGTACGCCATACAAATCCTCCTTTCATAGTTAGAATGTTACTAATCGGAATAAGCAAAAATGCTCGCAAATATAAATCTTTACCTCAGCTTGCTTACGTTTTACATGTTTTGCAGTTCTGCCAATGGTGTTGTCCATGCGTTCTAAAACCATTGTCTCACCGATTCTCATTCGTTGGTTAATAGGTCACTGCTCGTTCTACGTTGCATCATGTGGCACAACGGTTTAAATTTGGGCTCACGTTTCTAACTGATGGTGGCTCAGGGCTTGCGTGTTTCAGTGCGGTTCTTCACAGTTCTAAGAGAGATAACAGGCAAGAAAGAAGAAACCTTGCAGTTTTCGAAAAACGAGACAGTAACCGTGAATCATGTCCTCAGACTGTTAACTGAAAGATACGGCAAGGGCTTCATTGAATATGTCTATGATGGCAAAACTGGCGAGGTGAGAGGCTTTCTTCAATTTCTCGTTAACGGCAGAAGCATTTCCTCGTTCAATGGGTTGGAGACAGAACTTGTAGACGGTGACGTGCTAGCGATAATACCGCCAGTCGGCGGCGGCTAACGTAGTGTCTTTTTCCACGGAAATCTTGCCATGAACCTGCAAGCCATTGTTCTTCCCTTTCTCGATGTTCTGTAGCACGATGCCATTTCACGAAACTAGAGTTCATGGGGCAAGATGGCGAGTGACAGAATTATGCTCCCCAGAAGGGCACTTTCTTTCTCATCACGTTCACGTATCCGTTCAAGGCTTCCTGTTCCTCAGGCTTCAGCCGTTCCAAAAACGTCGTCATCAAAGCTTTCACGTGCTGTTCCGGCACCTTCACGTACAACACGTCTTTCTCGAAAATGTGCCTTCCAAAAATCGGTTTATCCATTGACACTGCCACCTGCATTCCCTGCTGAGCGTCTGACAGAGCCTTGCCCTTGTCCTGAATCTGCTGGATTTCTCCTATTTCTTCACCGTCTTCAGCTCGAACCAGCGCAAGCTTGGGCTTAATACTTCCAGCCAAGATGTCCACGCCGAAAATTGCCGGTCTGGCTCGGCGAAAAACGTACCCCTCCATCACCTGCAGTTTCGCAGGCTTAACAAGCGTCTCAAAGTCCTGTTCAAGCCCCGCATCGCGTTTACCTTTGAACCACGCAAGATAATTTTCTATCACATGGTAGATGATTTTCTCGCGGAAGACCTGAACTCCTCTATTCGTGGCTTCAGCTTCAGCGTCGGGCAAGATCTTGACGTTGAAAGCCAAGACTGCACCATACAAGGGTTCATGTTCCTTGACCGCCGCAGCTTCCACAATTTCTCTCTTTGAAATGTCCCCCACGTCAGCCAGCCTGATTGGCACATTGTTATGCTTCAGAATGTCCGCGATAGCCTCAAGCGAGCCCAGCGTGTCTGCCTTCAAAATGACCCCATCAACATCTGTGGCAATTCGTATTTTCTCAATCTCTTCGGAAATCAGTTTTGCATATTTTTGCGGGTCTCCATGTTGAGGAACACCGTACAGGGTTGCTCCCGCTAGTACTCCTTCCAAGTCCGGAGCGACGATTTTCACTCCAGCAGCAGCCGCGACAGAATTAACGGAAGAAAACTTGTCTCTCGGGTCTCGGATTTCATCAAGCGGCTTAGGAACCAGAATCGCCCGAATCCGGGTTGTGATCGGTTTCTCTTTTCCGCCGACGACGATCAAGTCATCCTTCCGCAGGACTCCATCATAGATTATCGTGTTCAACGTCAGCCCAAGCCCGGGCTCCTCCTTGACCTCCAAAACTGTGCCTTTTGCCGAGCCTCTTGTGATCTGCAACCGCTTCTTCAGATATTGTTGCGTTAGGCCTACAAGCACCATTATCAGCTCGCTTATGCCTTCGCCTGTTTTGGCGCTGGTGGGCACAATAGCTAGGGTGCTTGTGAATTCCTTGACGCGGTCGAAACGGTCGCATTTGAAGCCGAGGCGCGAGAAGACGCCTATGATGTCATAGATCTTGTTGTCCAAGTCCTCGCGCACGTACGGATCTTGCAGCTGGTATGATTTTGAAAAGGGTGTATCCGGATAGGAATTCCAGCCTGGAACGCGGTCGATCATGTTTGCGGCGACTAGAAACGGCGTCTTGCGGGTCTTCAGAATCTCTATGCACTCATAAGTCTGAGCTTCGAAGCCTCGCAGGACGTTGATTACGAGGATGGCTATGTCGGCTACGCTGCCGCCTCTTCTGCGCAGATTGGTGAAAGCCTCGTGACCCGGCGTGTCAACTATCAGCAGGCCCGGTATTTCTATTTCGCCTTTTATTCTGGAAAGCAGAGAGCCGACCAATTGGTCAAGTGTTTCAACTGGGAAGTAGCTTGCGCCGATGTGTTGCGTAATTCCGCCGACTTCTCTGGCTTGGACGCTTGTCTTGCGGATTTTGTCCAGAAGTGAAGTTTTTCCGCTGTCAACGTGACCGAGAACGCACACAATTGGCTGACGAGTTGGCACTTCAATCCACCTATCCATTGACAGAGGCGAACAAGCCGATTATTCATTGGCGTGTTCTAAAATTAATAAACTATTACCCTAATAAATGCTCAGTTGAAGGTGTCCTGTCTTGCCATACTGCTGGAAATGTGGAGCAAAATTGGAAGATGAAGACCGATTCTGCACGGCTTGCGGAGCGGCAGTCACTAAAACGGTCAGGGAAGAATTCACCGTTTCGTCAGATGACTTGATTGAGAAGGTCAAGGAACTGCTTCATGAAGGAAACGTGACCAGAATCATTGTTAAGGACGAGAAGGGGACTGCTTTGCTTGAAATACCAGCCACCGTCGGCATCATAGGCGTCGTAATCGCCCCTTGGCTTGCAGCCTTGGGAGTGATTGCGGCTTTGGCAACAAACTGCAAAATAATTGTTGAAAGAAGAGAGTGAATCCTACTCTTGTGTTTTGGCGATCATCAGAACCAAGCCTATTACCATTAGGATGACGCTGAGGAATCCGAAAAACACCGCATACGCACCAAGCACTTGGGTGCTTGTGGCCGTGTAGTAGATAAAGATGAACCCAGCGACCAGAATCACAAAGCCAAAGAGCTTTTCCATCATGCTCAGCCCGAAACTGCCTTCTTCGCTCATCTTCAACCTTTCCTTTCAATATGCTTCCTACATACAACAATAAACGGCTATTTTAGATTTCCCTTGTTTTCACTTCGTCTCTTCGAGCTTTGCCGGCAAATACTCGTCAACAATGTACGTCAAGCCGTATCTGCTGAACGCCTCTTGCTCCGCCTTCTTCTTGATCTTCATAAACGTCTTGATCTCCCTTCGCCACAACGGGTCCTTGTACCTTGGGTCCTTCTGCAACTCGTAAAGCCTCTTCATGTCCACTTCATCGAGCGGATCGGTCGGCAACTTGTAATTTACGATGTCTGTCGCCCACACGCCGCTCCACTTCGCGTCAGGCGTGTTCAACTCTCTCAGGTGCGCAGCGTTTGCGGAGCCCGAGATTATGACCATGGCGATGTGCATTCCCCACGGGTCGCCATCCGTGAAAATAAACACTGGCAAATTCAGCTCCTCACTAAGCCTCCTGATGAAGTGTCTCGTCGCTCTCGGAGCCTGCCCGGCCGTCAACACAAGAATGGAATTGTATTTTCTGTGCACGTTTTCTTCTATGAACCTCGTGAACAGACCGCCTTTCTCGATGGCTATCACCTTGTCCGCTGAGGTCTTCACAAATTCAGACGAAGTCAAAGCTGGCCCGATCAGAACGCCGTCAGGGTGAGAGGTCAAATCCAACGTTTTCCCTTCATAGCCTGGAACCGTGTATTCTATCGTCAAGTCGCCGAAGACTGCTGAGCGTTCTTCTGGGAAGATGTTGAAATCTTCTCGTGAAAATCCCAAGATGGTTTCCAAATCGGTTATTATGTTGTTTGATTCCTGCTGGTCCTTGAACGTCATCTCATAAGCCTGCGCTGAATAGTAAACGTCCCTCAAAGTTGACGTCTTACGCTGCGAAGTAAGCTCGTTGGAAAAAAGTGCAGCCCAGACCAGCTGCGTGAAGGGTTTCACGTGGCGGATGTTTCGTGCACTTCTCTTGACTCTTCTGTCACCCAGAATGAACTGCCTTAGTAGTTCGTCATATCTGATGTTGTCGGTTGAGCGGCTAGGCATGTCTATCGACGGAAAAGTTCCGGTATTCATCTGATCGTAGATCTTGCCTCCGAATCCTCCGAGGCCTGTTAAGACCTCCTTCTTCCTTTCCAGTATGCTAGTTTTACGAGTCGTCATCTGTTTCTTCTGCTCCATATTTTTTCACACTTGTCAAGAGCTTCTCAATATCAGGAAGCTTCTCCCTGCCCGCAAGCTGGGTTGAAAACTGGGCAATCTTGGGAAGATACTTGCTGAACACGCCAAGGCGCCTACGCTCTCTGTCCACGTGTTCCTGTCTTGACATGAAATGCTGAATCTGCCGAGCGACTTCGCGCAATCCATTCGCTATTTCTTTTCTCACCTCAGGCCTGTCAGCAATGAATTCCTTGCCAACAGTCTTGTAAGGCACTTTCGTGCTGCAAATGTGCACCAGAATGACGATGGGCATTTCAGGCGTCACCTTGTATCTGCGCCAGTTCATCGCGGTTATCACTCTGAGCGAAACATCGTTCGCCTCATCGTACAGCAATGGGATTCTGTTGGCAAAACGGTAGACGTTGAAGACGCCTTTCTTGGGAATCTCTCCTCCATAAGCGATGCCTACCTCGATTATGAACGGGTGCCCCGCATAAGTTGCAGGTTTACGCTGATGAACAGCAACAAATTCGGGCTTCAATTCTTTAAAAATTCCTGCCTTCAGAAGATCTTCGCCCAACGGTGACAGGCAACTTGCATCTGGCGGCAAAAACTCTTTGAACCTCTTAAGCATGTGCATTAGTCTGACAATCTCTTCATGCGTCAGCTTTTTCGGGTTCTTAGAGGGGCTTAGGTTGCTGAATTCCAAGAACTTGCGTGCGGTGATATCGCCCACTCTGTGAAAGTGGTATCTCAGGAACTCGTGCATGTTCTTGTAAGGCGTTATTTGTATTAGCCTTTGCAGGAGTTCAACGTCCACGCCATATGGGTGCGGCAAGGTCTCTTTAGGCGGCGTGGGCATTTCGTTCGTGATCCGCGTGAACTTGTAGAGTCTGCCTTTGGGATCAACAAAAGTCAAGTTTGCATACGGGTTGACCATGGCGGTCTGCTTGAAATAGTCCAAGATTTTGGGCATGGCTCTGAAATAGTCGCCTTCCAATGTGAACTCGACTATGGTCCCTCGCCACATGTCCTTGTTGATGAGAACTTTCCGGTCAAGTATGAGTGGACGGTTTCTTTGGATGTCAATCATGAGCTTGTACAAGTAGGTCTTGGCCATGCCCGTGCTTGAAATTATGGTGGCAGGCTGATGAGTGGTGATCTGTCCGTACAAGATTGCCATCTTTCCGCCAAGCCCGAACGTTCCTCTCTGCTGTTTGAGCTTGTATTTTGAACCGAAAAGTATCTGTCCGAAGGCTGACGGCACGTGTCTCGGAGGCACGCCTATGCCGTTGTCTTCAACTCTCAACTTGTAGATCTGAGTGTCGGTGCTGGCTTCTCCCTCATACGAAAGGCGAACATAAACGTCTGGCGGGATTTTGTGGCTTTCCGCCGCGTCCAACGAGTTTTCGACAAGCTCTCTAATGGCTACGAAGATGGCTCGGGACGGGTTTGTGAACCCAGCGATGTCTCTGTTACGGTAGAAAAAATCTGCAGCACTGATCTCTTCAAACGTTGCTTGAGCCACTTAAGCCTCCCCGACCCTCTCCTAAGCAAATTATCTGTACGATATGTTATGCTCATTCTTTAATTTAACTACACTAGCCTGAGAAGATTCTTCATTTTTCATAAGGGAAGGGAAACAGTTCTTCAAGAGTCTTTACTTCAACTGTCTCAAACAGAATCCTGCCTTTTTCAGCCTTTGCCGTAATGATCTTAATTTTGGGCTTTGCAGCGAAGTCGTGAATGTACTGTAAACATGCTCCGCACGGTCGTGGTTCGCTACGCTTGTTTGCATCCATTACTATAGCAGCTTCCTTGACCATTCGATTTCCATGCAGAACGGCATGATTTATCGCGCATCTTTCTGCGCAGGTGCCTAGTCCTGAAATCCAGCTTTCAATATTGCAGCCCTCAAAAACCTGCCCGTCCTCAGCGAGCACCGCGGCGCCAACTTTGAAGCCCCAGAGCACGTGTGCATTTTTCATGGCCTTCAAAGCGGCTTCCAGAAGCTTCTTTTCGGTCTTTCCAACCTCAACCATGACAATTTCCTGCTGGCTCACTTTCGAAGTGTGCGCACATAGTAATATTCGCCAACTTGTTTTTGAAACTTGTCAAGCTTTGAGCCTTCCTTGTTGACTCTGGGTCTCTTCGTCGCTGGGTCTCTTCTGAAAGTCACTTCCATCTCTTTCAGAAATAGGTTCATCCCCTTGCGCAGACTCGTCGGCGGATTAGCCATGCCCTCTATTCCTGGTTTTCCTGTGAAAACCATCAGATGATCTGCTATGAAGTCCTGCGTGACCACATCGTGCTCAACAACGAAAGCAGTCACGTTGTGGCTTTCAACAACTCTCCGTATGGCTTTTGCCATGTTTAACCGCTCTTCAACGTCCAGATAAGCACTTGGCTCGTCAAGTAGGTAAAGCTCCGCGTCACGCGACAAGCAAGCTGCGATTGCCACCTTTTGCAGTTCTCCTCCGCTGAGTTCCGCTATATTTCTTTCCAGAAGCAAGTCTATCTTCAGAGGTTGAAGAATTTCCGTCCTGTACCAACCTGAAGCATAATTCTCTTTGGCGACGCTCATGAGAAGCTCTTGAACTGTGCCCTGGTACTCTGCCGAAATGTACTGGGGCTTGTAGCTGACGTTCAGTTCGCCGAATTCTCTGCCATAATCAGCCTTTTCAATCCCAGCCAAGATCTTCACGAAAGTCGTTTTGCCTATGCCGTTAGCGCCAAGAATTCCAATTATCCCTCCTCTCTTGATCGTTCCAGAATGTGCTACAAGTTTGAATCCTTTGTACGTTTTTTCTATCTGCTCCCAGGCCAGCAGCATCTCACCGGCATCAGCGCTCACTGTAGGTGGTTTTTCATGAAACACTATTGGCTCTTTCCTGAAACGCACGTTTTCGTCTGGAATGTAACCTTGCAAGTAGATGTTTATGCCTGTTCTGACACAATGAACGTTGGAAACCACGCCGTAAACGCCTGGTTCTCCATAGAAGATGCAGATTTGATCCGATAGGTAATCAATTATTGCCAGATCATGTTCGGCCACAATCACTATTTTCTGATCGTTTTTCAGGCTTCTTATGACTTTGGCCACTTCGAGCCTTTGCTTTACGTCCAAGTAGCTTGAGGGTTCGTCGAAAAGGTAGACGTCAGCCTCGCGGCAAATTGTAGCAGCCACTGCCACGCGTTGCAGTTCGCCTCCGCTCAACACATCGATGGAACGGTTCCAGAACTGTTCGAGTTCTAACTGTTCTGCAATTTCATCCAGTTTTCTCCTTTCGTCAACTTTCTCGAGCAACTGCCCAACCTTTCCAGAAACCGCCCTTGGAATCTTATCCACGTACTGCGGCTTGTGCAAAACGGCGAGTTTGCCTTCGCCCATTCTTTGGAAATAATCCTGAAGCGTTGAGCCTCTGAAATGCTGAACTATTGCGTTCCAGTCAGGCGGGTTCTCATAGTTTCCGAGGTTTAGTTTGGCTTCTCCTGAAAGAATTTTAAGCGTGGTAGTTTTGCCGATTCCGTTCTGCCCAAGCAGACCTAAAACCATGCCGGGCGAAGGGGTCGGCAACCGATATAGCTTGAAAGTGTTTTCTCCAAAGCGGTGACTGCAGTCCTTTTCAAGTTCATCTGGAAGATTGACTATTGAGATGGCATGAAACGGACATTTCTTGATGCAGATTCCGCATCCAGTGCACAGGGATTCCACGATTACGGCCTTGTTGTTTTCAAAGCGTATGGCCTCTATTTTGCTGCGTACTATCGGACAGAATTTGTGACATAGTATGTTACAGCGCTTCGGCTTGCATTTGTCGATGTCTAACACTGCGACTCTTGTCATGGTCAACCCGATAATCAATGCTCGTAACTAGTAGGTTATAAACATGAACCTCAAAAAACAGCGAAAAAAACGCTTAAAACGTTTTGGTACAAAGAAAGAACACAAAAGTGTTCAGCAGGTTGTAGGCACTCTTACCATTCTTCTTCTTCAAAGTCTTCTTCTTCGTCCCATTCTTCCTCATCAGTGTCTTCTTCCTCGTCTATCATTCTCTTCACCTCCAAAGTCTTAGTAGCATAGTCAAAGCAACCTGGCAATCTTTAAGCGTTATTATTCGTCAGTTGTCGAGGAAAAAAGCAAAAAACACGTTCACAAAGGTCTATTTACAGCTTTTCCTTCACATTTTTGGCTGTCAAAGAAGTCTTTGGTTCTTTCATTTCCGGCGTAATGTATGCCCAGCACATGTTCGGTGAATTGTGAGCTGCCCCGATTCTTCCATGCACGTCAATCGCAATCACCCCCATAGAATTGTACAAGGGCGGCATTCTCGTGTTAACGAGTCTGATTGCCATTTCCGCAGCTTCCTGCGCGACTTTTCCACCTTCCATGTGGTTGCAGACAGTCTTCGCCAAAACGAGTCTAATGGCTATTTCACCAATCCCAGTGGCTGAGCATGCCCCGGCTTGATCGTCTGCATACGTGCCACAGCCAATCAACGGCGAATCGCCGATTCTTCCAGGAATCTTCAATGGTATGCCTCCCGTAGACGTTGCGGCTGCGACGTTTCCGTTTTTGTCGATGGCCACTGCGCCGACGGTTTCAAGGTGGAAGAGTTCTGGGTGTTCCTTGATTAGCGCTCCCAGCTTTGGCAGTTCAAACCTTTCCTCGTGCAACGCTTTCCGTTGTTGTTCGTAATATTTCAGTCTCAGCTCTGTTATCGGGTTTCTTCTTTCAAGTCTGTAAAGCTTGGCAAGTTTTTCAGCACCTTCACCCACAATGAAGACATGGTCTGTATTCTCCATGACTATTCTAGCCAGACGGACGGGGTTCTTGATGTCTCGCAGCAGCCCAGCCGCGCCAGCCTGCAGAGTTCTTCCGTCCATGATTGAGGCTTCCATTTCAGCGGTCTTTTCCAGATTCAAACTTGAACCGTAGCCCGCGTTGAATGCACCATCGTCCTCCATGACTGCAACAGCTTCCATGACAGCATCCACGGCGGTATCCCCTCTTTTCAGAATGCAAAAACCCGTTTGTGCGGCACGCTTGACCCCTTCTATGCCGGGTTGGCTACGTTCAGGCTGCCATGTTCCAGCGCCGCCGTGGACGACGATGGTTGGCTTCTGTCCTTTGTTCAACTCTTTCGTCTCCTTTTCAGAGTGGTTATGTTGAACTAGATCAAAATTTAAGCCTAGTGTCTCGAAACCGTCAAAATGAATAAATCTCCGTTGTGGTTTATTGCTTATGGGATGATGTGAGGCGACGGCTGGGAGCCTTTGGCAATGAAAAAGCCATTAAGCTACACTGACCGCAAAATCGATTCATAGAATTTTGCCAAACGTTAAATCGTCTTTCACGCACATGTTGAGGCGGTGCAAGCAATGATAAGAGACTTCAACATGTTAGTCACAACGTCGCGAGGAAATGAGAAGTACGCTCGTTTCGAGCTGGAGCATTTGCTTGAGGAGATAGGTGATTCGGCCCCTGTTTTGCACCGAACCGGCATTTCCGGATTACTCTCTTTGAAAACAGTTCTTGACCCCTTTGAGGTTATTGCGAGGTTTCGCGACGTTTTGCGGAGCCGCCCTTACGAGTTCCGCTTTACCCTCAGAGTGATTCCAGTTGAGAGAATTGTGCGCACAGACCTTAAGGAGATTCAGACTGCTGTTGCAGAGCTTGCGTCAAAAATAGATAAGAGTGAGACTTTTCGCATTACTGTTGAAAAACGCTACACAACATTATCCTCTAGTGAGATTATTCAGGCATCGGCGGCCGGCATCAAGCGGGAGGTGAATCTTTCCAAGCCTGACAAGATATTGCTAATTGAGATTGTAGGAGGTCTTACAGGAGTGTCTGTGATAAGACCCGATGATGTGCTGTCTACATTGAAGGAGAAAGTGCTTTGAGTTCAATGCGCAGTAGCTAGCAGTGCCATACGCTCTATTACCATATCGACTAAGGCTTTTTTGGCATTGTCTTTTTCAATTACGGCTGCAAGTTCGTTTTGGGTTATCTTGAAAGTTTCCTGGATTTTGGAGATTTTGTCTTTTGACAATTCTAGGACTTTGTCATCGTGTTGTCCGTCTATGTGTTTTGAGATTGTGGAAAGCGCGAGTTCCACTGCTTCGGGTTTTTCTGCGATTACTAGTGCAGCAATGTTTGTTGAGGTTGGTTTTATTCCTACAAGTTCTGTGGCTCTTCTGATTTGCCTTTGGGAAGAAACGTAGAGCAGGGTTTCCATTGCCAAGCTTTTTGAGAAATTTCTGTCACTTCTGAATGCCGTTAGTGCGTTTATTGTTGCGAAGTAAAGATGCCGCCACGTAGCGACGAGTTCTGAATCAAAGAATTGAATGTCTACGTTCAGCAATTTCTCTTTGTGGATTATGTTGAGGAATTCTCTCGTATTTCCAATTCTGGTGTTTCTAAAACCTGTTATAGCCACTATTTTTCTGAATTCTTCTATGTATTTTAGCAATTACATTCCTCAAGCGCGCGTTTCTGTCAAGAATCTCGCGACGAGCTCTCTTAGTGACGCGTGGTTCCTCAAGATTCCAATTACTGTGTCTCGCTCAAGTTTGCTCTGTCCTATACTCTTAGCCGAATCTAGTAACATGATGCGTATCTGATTCCGTGTTGGGATTTCGAGTTCTGATCCCACTTCTTCTCCCTCTTTACGAAAATGTGAACACGAGTCTATCTCAGCTTTTTGCATTAAAAAAAGGGAGTGGTTTGATTATTGTTTTGGCTTTTTCATACCGTATGCTATTACGCCGATCCCTATCAGTATCCAGCCTAAGCCGAAGAGAATGTAGCCGTAGCCTTGGTTCATAATGGCCTGTGCTTGGAGCATTGCAGCGTCCGCTTGCTTCATGTTTGCGCTAGCATCAGTTATTGTGGCATTTAGCTCAGCATCTTCTATAGCCGCTCCTCGCGTTCCTTCCTTGTCAATTGCTTGTTGAATTAGACTTATAGCTTGTTGATAGTGTGTTGCCGAGTCGTTGAATCTTCCTTGCTGCATGAAATTGTTGGCCACGTTGGCTTCAGCGTTAGCTTGTACTTTCAACAAACTGGCCTCTACGGTGTTAGGGTAGAAATTGTTTACTAATGCATTGTATTGGCTGTAGAGGTCTTTGGTTTGGACCTGGTCCTGTGAATATACCACAAAGCGGTAGCCAGGGGTATCGGTCCACGAAGAATTGAACCCATATTGATCAGTGAATTCAACGTCTATGATCCAGTCGTGTGCCCATACCCAAGTAGCATCATTAGCATTTGCCGTGAAACTAAGATCAAAGTAGTGTGTGGTATATTGGTCTATTCTGACTGGGTTTGAATTGTAGTTTGAAGTCAAGTTCAACCCCCAATCAAATTTCATGCTTACATAAGTGACGTTTACGTAATTACTGTAGGATCCATAGACAGGAATCTTAATGGCTACCGTTGATCCGTTCTCGTATGCAACAATGTAATTGTAATAGTAGGTGTTTTCGTAGCCCTTGAATGCATATGGGGGAATCCAGATCGGTTCGTTCACGTATGCTTGAACAGGTCGTACTGTGGCCACTGTAGCTAGAGTCACAAAGGCAAGGCTGAGAAGCAACATCGATATTCTTGCGATTTTCTTCATATTAACCACTTGAGACAATGATTACTGTTTAATAGGTATAAAAAACTTGCTCGTAAAGATCCTCACAAAACCCGAACTGCAAGTCTCATGGTGTCAAAATGGTTTTTATACTTCAAACCTAGATTTACGTTAGTGTCATTCGCTTAGGGTGTGATTCTTGAAAGAAATCTTCGAATGTGTCCCCAATTTCAGCACTTCGGATCCCGCAATCTTTAAGTCAATCCTTGATGAGCTAAAGAAGACCCAAAACGCTTTCCTGCTCGACTACACTTTCGATGGTTATTACAACCGATTGGTTGTCTCCTTTGTTGGCGACAGAAAGTCGGTGCTTGAAGCTGCCTTGAACATGGCTTTCAAGGCCGTAAAGTTGATTGACATGCGGAAGCATAAGGGTCAGCATCCGCGGTTGGGAGCGGTTGACGTTGTGCCTTTCATACCGATTAGAAATGTGACTCTGGAAGACTGTGTTGAATTGGCGAAGAAATTTGCGAAGGTTTTTGCCGAGAAGACCAAAGTGCCGATTTATCTTTATGGAGCGGCTCAGGCAAAACCTGAAAGAAAGGATTTAGACTGGATTCGCGAAGGTGAATATGAGAAGCTTAAAGAGATGATTGTTAAACATGATCGTGAGCCAGATTTTGGACCCGCAACGTTTGTGGCAAACTCTGGTGCAGCGATTGCCGGTGCACGTGAAGTTATGGCTGGTTTTAACGTGAATTTGGGCACGGCGGATTTGAAGGTCGCCAAGAAGATTGCGAAGGCTTTGCATGCTCAGAAGGGCGGGTTTACGAATGTTAAGGCTATGGCTGCGTTTATTCCGGAGACGAACTGCACGCAGATTGGAATGAGTATTCATGATTTTGAGAAGACGCCGCTTTATCGCGTGTTTGAAGTGCTTAAGGTGGAGTGTGCACGGTACAACGTGCCTATACTTGGTTCAGAGTTCTGCGGGATGGCGCCGTTGAAGGCGCTAATTGATGTCGTGGCGTACTATCTTAAGGTTGATAATTTGACTAAGGATCGTGTGCTTGAGATAGCTGTGTTTGACGCTTTTGAGAAGGGCGGTTTGTTTGAGTAAGGCTGTCAAAGCTAGGGCTCGTGAGAAAGTTGACTTGCTCATTGTGAACGCTGATGAGCTTGTGACGCTTGCAGGAGACAATCAGAAGCCCCGGGCGGGCAAGCAGATGCGGGAGCTTGGCATAATTCGCAACGGCGGCTTGGCAGTCAAGGACGGCAAGATTGTTGCGGTTGGCAAGACGCCTGATGTGACGAAGGGTTTCAAGGCTGAGAATTTGATCAGTGCGAATGGCAAGATCGTCTTGCCGGGGTTTGTTGATCCGCATACGCATCTGGTTTTTGCTGGTTCGCGGGAGGACGAGTTTCAGATGCGAGTGGAAGGGGCCAGCTTCATGGAGATTCTCAATGCTGGTGGGGGCATCTTGCGGACCGTGCGGGAGACGCGGAAGGCGAGTGTTGAGAAGCTTGTGGATTATGGGACTGAAACGTTAGACGCTATGCTTGAACATGGGACGACCACGGTGGAGGCCAAGAGCGGTTATGGGTTGACGACGAAAGACGAGTTGAAAATGTTGGAAGTGATTCAGCGTTTGAATCAGATGCACACGGTGGATGTTGTGTCCACGTTTCTCGGAGCACATGCCATTCCGCCCGAGTTCTCTAACAATCCGCAGGACTATGTTAGCTTGGTTGCTGACGAGATGATTCCGAAGGCGGCTGAAAAGGGTTTGGCTGAGTTTTGTGACGTTTTCTGCGAGCGAGGCGTGTTCAATCTGGAGCAGGCTAGGCGTATTTTGGTTGCAGGCAAGGGTTTTCATTTGAAGCCGAAGCTTCATGCTGATGAGATGAGTCCTTTAGGTGGGGCTGAGCTCGCTGCGAGCCTCAGCGCAGTTTCAGCGGATCACATGCTCTTTTCTTCTGATGAGGGCATCAAAGCCATGGCTGAGAAGGGTGTGGTGGCTACTTTGCTTCCTGCCGCTGCGTTCAGCCTCATGAATGGACGATACGCTGATGCACGTGTGATGATCAATTTCGGCGTGCCCGTGGCTTTGGGCACTGATTTTAATCCGAACTGTTGGGTTGAGAATCAACAGCTAGTCATCGCGTTTGCGTGTCATTTCATGAAGTTGACGCCTGCGGAAGCGATTACGGCGGCGACTATTAACGCTGCTCATGCAGTGAGCCGAGCGGGTGAGGTGGGCAGTTTGGAGGTTGGGAAGAAGGCGGACATCATTGTTTTGGACGTGCCCAATCACAAGTTTCTCGGCTATCGCTTCGGCGTGAATCTGGTTGACAAAGTGGTTAAGAACGGCAGAGTTGTGGTGGACAAGGAGGCTCGCCGTGGCGAATTTCGGCTTTTAGAAGAACAAAAAATGTGAAAGGGATTTTGTTTACTTCAGTAGTCCGCCCTTTTGTGCTAGCGTGTAGATTAGCCATGCGATTATGCCGAAGATTACGTCGTTGAAGACTGCGACGATTAGAGTCGTTGCGGGGAGGCCGATGACGAGGTAGTCAGTTGTGGGCAGGTTCAAAGCGTTGTAGATTTGTCTTCTAGGAGGCATGTCTGCGTAGGCCAGTGTGGCGGCGAGGAATATGAAGAAGGCTGCTAGGAAAACTATTGCTCCTTTCATGTTGTTTTTTCCCTCAATGGTTAAGCATCGAGTGTCTTGGGCTCTAAAAATGTGCGGGTTTAGGTAAAGGTTTAAAGTGTCTTCGTGTTTTTGGTTTCTTTGGTGAAATGGCGTTGGCCAAGTTTAAGGTTGAGCGTCCTGTTCGGGCTTTGACTGGATCTGAGTTGCATTGTAAGAATTGGCAGATTGAGGGCGTTTTGCGTATGCTTTGTCATGTTTTGGATCCGGAAGTCGCGAAGGACCCGGAGCATCTGATCATTTATGGCGGGACGGGTCGGGCGGCGCGGAGTTGGGAGTGCTTTGACAAGATCGTGGAGACGCTTACCGAGCTTGAGCCTGACGAGACTTTGCTTATTCAAAGTGGCAAGCCCGTGGCTGTTTTCAAGACGCATGTGTGGGCTCCGAGGGTTTTGATTGTTAATGCCATGCTTGTGCCGAAGTGGGCGAATTGGGACTATTTTCTTGAGTTGGAGCAGAAAGGCTTGATTATGTATGGGCAGATGACGGCGGGTAGTTGGGCGTATATTGGTACGCAGGGGATTTTGCAGGGTACGTATGAGACGCTTGCGGCTGTTGCGAAGGAGCATTTTGGCGGTAGTCTGAAGGGTAGGCTTGTGCTTACGGCGGGTTTGGGTGAGATGGGCGGGGCTCAACCTTTGGCGGTGACAATGAATGAGGGCGTGGCGCTTGTCGTGGAGGTTAATCCTTGGGCGATTGAGCGACGGTTAAAGCATGGGTATTTGGATGATTGGACGGACAGGCTGGATGAGGCTGTGCGAGTGGCTTTGGATGCGAAGCAGAAAGGCAAATCGTTCAGTATTGGCTTGCTTGGTAACACGGCGGATGTGCATCCTGAACTGTTGAAGAGAGGCGTGATTCCTGACGTGGTTACGGATCAGACGAGCGCGCATGACCCGTTGAATGGGTATTATCCTGCTGGCTTCAGTAAGGATGAAGCCGATGAACTGCGGAAAAGTGATCCGAAGAGGTACGTGCAGCTTTCAATGCAAAGCATGCGTAGGCAAGTAGAAGCTATGGTTGGGTTCATGCGGAAAGGCGTAGTAGTGTTTGATTACGGCAACAACCTTCGTCAGCAAGCCTTGGATGCGGGTTTCAAGGAGGCGTTTGCTTATCCGGGGTTTGTGCAGGCTTATGTGAGGCCTTTGTTCTGTGAGGGGAAAGGCCCGTTCCGATGGGCTAGTCTTGTGGGCAGTAAAGAGGACATTTACAAGCTGGATGAAGTGGCTTTGAAGGAGTTCGCTTACAACAAGGAGTTGTGCAGGTGGATACGCAAGGCGAAAGAGCATGTGAAGTTTCAAGGCTTGCCGTCTCGGGTTTGTTGGCTTGGTTATGGCGAGCGTGCAAGGTTTGGCAAGATAATCAATGACATGGTGGCTGGCAAGGAGCTGAGTGGGCCTGTGTGGATTGGGAGGGATCATTTGGACGGTGGGAGCGTGGCTTCGCCGAATCGTGAGACGGAGGGCATGAAAGATGGAAGTGATGCTGTGGCAGATTGGCCTATACTGAATGCTTTGATCAACGCGGTTGGAGGAGCTACGTGGGTTAGCGTGCACCACGGCGGAGGAGTAGGAATAGGCTACAGCATTCATGCAGGCATGTGTCTGGTGGCTGATGGCACGAAAGAAATGGAAAAACGCATAACAACCGTGCTAACAACAGACCCGGGAATGGCAGTCGTCAGACACGCAGACGCAGGATACGAAAGAGCGCAGAAAATGGCAAAAGAGAAAGGCGTGAAGATGCCTATGCTAAAGTAGGTGTTTGCTTTGGAACATGTTGGTGCTTGTGGTATTTGCTGTGACGTCTGCGAGCTTCACAAGAAGTTGGGTTGTGTTTGCAGTTCTGGCATTGAAAAAATCGCCAAAGACAAAGTTGCCACCCGCTGGAACGACAAAGGCGTACTCTGCCTGGTCCTAGACTGCGCCGTGAAACGCGGCGTAGCCTACTGCATGCGTGACTGCAACGAGTTCCCATGCCAAAAATACTACGAATGGCAATTCCCCTACGGCAAAGACTACCTCGAAATGCACAAACAAAGAAACAAACACGAAAAACCCTGACAAACCCTAATTGCCTAACACATTCAAATCAAAAGTTCAAGGTATATATGCCAGCGGAGTAGGCTCCGTAGAGCACGTGAGGGCAAAGATCAGATTCACAATCGCTAAGTTGCCTTAACGATCTTGTAACCCGAAGCCTTCCGCAACCTGTTCATAACCGCCAAACCCAACCCCTCCAAAGGCACGCCTTCAGCAATAACCACGTCAACCTTTTCCAGATCAAACTCCCTCAGAAGCTCAAACAGATTTCTTGCCAGACTTGCCAAATCGCTCCGACTACCCAGACTCTTAACAACGTCCACATGATAGGAGCCCAAAGTCTCATCTGTGCATAAAACACCAACCTTACTCCCCCGTCGCATGTAAAACCAGGCCAACTCCCTGATCTTATCCACAACCGCCGCCAACTCCCCTTCAACAACAACCACATCCGCGTCGGGCGCATAATGCTTATGCTTAACCCCAGGCGACCGCACCTTCTCAACCGCCACCGCCTTCTCCGCCATCACCACTGCATTAAGCTCAACACTGCTCAGAACTTTCTTCAAAATCTCAAACGGCGTGCCTCCAGGACGCAAGACCTGCGGCGGATCAACCGTCAAATCCAACACCGTAGACTCAACCCCGATCACCGTAGGCCCAGCATCCAAAACCGCGTCAATTCGCCCGTCCAAATCATCCAAAACATGCCTCGCCGAAGTCGGACTAGGCTTCCCAGCAAGGTTCGCACTTGGCGCAGAAATCGGGCAACCACTTTCTCGGATCAAGGCCAAAGCAACACTATGCCTAGGCATCCTGACTGCAATTGTGTCCAAACCAGCCACGGTCGCGTCTGGCACAAGCTTCGAACGCCTGAAAATCAACGTCAACGGTCCAGGCCAAAACTTCTTCATGAGTCTCTCAGCCTCAGGCGAAACGTCTTCTGCCAACCTGTAGACGTCCTTCACATCGCAAACATGCACAATCGGCGGATTATCCAACGGACGCTTCTTCGCCTCAAAAAGCCTCAAAACCGCCTCAGCATTCAAAGCATCCGCTCCCAAACCATAAACAGTCTCAGTGGGAAAAGCCACCAACCCGCCCTTTCTGATGAAATCCGTTGCGACGCGAATCTTGCCTTTTTCAGGCCTTTGCGAATCAACCTTCAGCACGATCGTCTTCATGTCCGGCTTAACCTTCATGACGGGGCCGTGGTTTTGATGTGACGCCAGTTTCTTTCATTCCAATTCCCTTTCAACTCAAAAGAATAGTCAGGAAGCAGCATTAGACTTTTGCCAACGCGCGCTAGACGACGTAGCGGTCAACGACTTTCTTCATACTCTTCGGCGCCGCCTGCCTCGCAGCAAGTTGCTTCAGTATCGCAATCATCTGTGGCTGAAAACGCGCAATATCCGTCAGGCTGATCAAACTCACAAGCCGCTTACCATCAACCACGGGCAACTTCTTAATCTTCATCTGAAACATCAGCTTCACCGCTTCACCCAAGTCCATGTTTGGCTCAGCAACCACCAACGGACTCGTCATGATGTCCTTCACCTTAACCTTGGTCGCATCTTTGCCCTCAGCAACCACTCGCTTCAACAAGTCCCGCTCAGTCACAATCCCCATGGCCTTTCCTTTCTTCACAGCTATCAAACAGCCAATCTCAAACTTGTTCATAACGTCAGCAGCTTCTTTAATCGTTGAAGTCTCGTCTATCGTGATTACTTCCTTCACCATCACGTCCTCGACCCGCAACGTGACGTCGCCTTCCTTCTCTTTCGTTTTTGTTGCCAACTAGGCCACCAGACCTTCTATTTTTCAGCTTCCAACCTATATAAACGCGTGTGCAAAACTCTGCCCACTTACAAACCACGCAGTCTGCGAACAACTGTTTCAGAACGTTTGCCAACGGGGATTCTTGCCCTTTCAAATTTCTCTTTGGGCTTAGCAAACGGTCTGGTCGCATCCACACCCATCTTGGTCGTCAATCCCGTCTCCTGATCCGCCGAAGAGTCCAACGTTGAACCCCGGACATTCTTAATGACGATCAAATCCTCATTCGCCTGAAAACGTGTAGCCACAGCCCACTCGACATCAGAAGCATCGAACACGTCAATATCAGAATCTACGACTACCGCATGCTTCAGACTCGCATGCGCCCCAAAAGCCGCCAACAGCGCGTTTTTCCCGTCACCGTCCAGTTGCTTCTCAATCGAAATCACAGCATGAAGCCAGCCACTCCCGCCCGTTGAAAGATTGACCGCGCAAACCTTAGGCACCATTTTCGAAACGGCCTCCCAAATCAGAACCTCGTGAGGCAACCCCATCAAAAGCCTGTGCTCAGCCCCTGACGACAAAAGCCCATGATAAACATAATCCCTCCGATGCATAACACCTATAACATCCACTACCGGCTGCTTTCGCTGCACGTCATACGTGCCCGTAACATCCACAAACGGTCCCTCAGCAACCTCCTTCGACGCCGAAATCCTCCCTTCCAAAACCAGCTCCGCGTCAGCCGGAGCGCACGCGTCCACATGCTCACATCTAGTCAGCCGCAAACCGCCATTCGTCAGTTTGTCTGCAACATCAAACTCGCAAACACCAAAAGGCAACGGAGACGACGCCGCAAGCAAAATCGCCGGATGAACGCCGATCGCGATTGCCACATCCAAGTCTTTGCCATTCTCCTTTGCCATTCTCCAAAGCTTGAAAAGATGCCTAGGAACCAGACGAATTGCCAGATGCTGTTTACCCAACATCTGAAGTCGATGCACCGACACGTTCTCAATCTTCCCGTCAGCACTCTTCGCGTGAACGATTCCTGAAGTGACATATGCGCCCGCATCCCTTTCAAAATGCGTCAAGACGGGAATCTTGGACAAATCAACACTTTTTTCAACCGTTTCCTTGACAGCACCATCATCAACGATTTTAGGTTTTCTCGGCGACCTCCAAGCTTCAATCAACTTTCCATAAAGCTCATCCTTGTCAACACCAAGTGCCCTGCAGATCCTCTTGCGAGTTCCGCAAACATTGGCAACAACCTTAGTCTCAAAATCCTTCACCTTTTCGAAGAGTAAGATTGGGCCTTCAGCGCCAAAGCTTCTCATAACGTGTGGGATTTCAAAACGAGTAGAAACCTCATCTTTCACATGTAGAACTTCTTTCTCCTTTTCCCTCTGCTTGAGAAAATCTCTCAAACTCATGCAGTTGCCGCCTCCTTTGCCGGCTCTTCATGAGCAACCTTTTCCAACAACCTCTTGAAAACCGACTGCGCCTGCCTCTCATCCATCGTTTCCAAGTAAATGGAAACCAAGGCTATCTTCTCCTTTCTTACAGCCAGATACTCTGCAAACATGCGGGCTGAAATAACATTCCTATCGCCAATCAGAACTGATGAAGATGGCGGCCCAAGCAAATCTTTAGGCTTGGGAACCGCAATCGCCAACGTCCCAAGCTTGTCTTCCTTTTCGCTCAAAAGAACCAAGCAAGAATTCTTCGCTTCAACGTACACCGCAAGAAAATGCGTGTTCTGCTCAACTATCTCGTCCTTAACGACTCTAGCACGTTCCATCCTCGAATCTCCATCGTTTATTAATAGCTCTACACAATCACTATTTATCACTTTCAAAAATTGAGGCAACTGAATGGCTCAAAAACGTGCGGCCGACATCTTGAAAACGCTTCGCGAGACCTTCACTATGCCTAAATGGATAGCCTCCACCGACGACCCATTCAAAACGCTGGTCGTCACCATAATCTCACAAAACACTGCCGACAGAAACACTGCCAAGGCCTTCGAAAACCTTTCGAACAGATTCGAAATAACCCCCGAAGTGCTTGCAAAGGCAGAAACAAGCCGAATTGAAGAATGCTTGAAAGTGGGCGGCCTCTACCGAAACAAAACCAAAACAATAAGACAAGCCTCAAGAACAATTCTCGAAAAATATGGCGGCGACCTGAACAGGATATTGTCGCTACCTCTGGAAGGGGCACGAAAAGCACTTCTCCAGCTTCCGGGAGTCGGACCGAAGACGGCCGATGTTGTTCTTCTTTTCTGTGCCAAGAAACCCACTATCCCCGTAGACACCCACGTCAGTCGCGTCTCAAAGCGGCTGGGTCTTGCGCCGGAAAGAGGAAACTACGAAACGGTTCGGGGAACTCTTCAGTCACTCTATCCGCCAAAAGACTACTTGGCAGTTCACGTCCTGCTAATCTCACACGGCAGAAAATACTGTAAAGCTCGAACGCCTCTGTGCAAGCAATGTCCCCTAAACGCGCTTTGCCCGTCAAGACATTTGTGGGATAAGAATGACTGAACTGCCTCCAGAAGTTGCACGATACTTTCCATATGCAGAAGTAAGACCGTTTCAAGACGAGTTCATCACCACAATCTTCAAAGCAGTCAAAGAGGGCTGCTCGGTAGCAGTTGAAGGAAGTAACGGTCTGGGAAAAACGATCGCCGCATTGTCAGCTTGCCTGCCAACAGCCGAAGAAAGAAACTTGAAAATAATGTACGTCGCGCGGACACATCGCCAACATGACCGCGTCATCGAGGAACTGAAGAGCATTTCTGAAAAACAAAAAATTTCAGGGCTTTCTGTCCGCGGAAGACACGAAATGTGCCTCAACCATTTTGTGAGAAGCAATGCACAAGACGCCAGGGCAGTCATGGAAATGTGCGAGTTGTTGAAATCCAAGAACAGATGCACCTACTACCGCAACATAGAAGAAAAAAAGAGTCAATTCTCCCAAGTTCAGCAAAGCATCACGTTCCGACCATGCGCTGCTTCAGAAATCCACCGAATCTGCCGAAGCAAAGGATTTTGCCCCTATGAGCTTGTGAAAGTCTCGTTGGCAGACGTGAAAGTGATTGCATTAAGCTATCTCTATGTCTTTGACCCGTTGATCCGCAACGCCTTTCTGAAGAGTTTGAACACACCACTGGACAAAACGATCCTGATCATTGATGAAGCACACAATCTTCCAGAAACGGCGGTAGACATTGCAAGCAGCACTCTGACTCTTTTTGCGACAAGGCAGGCTGAGAACGAAGCCAAGCAATTCAAGCATAAAGACATAGCAATGTTTGCGAGGATGCTCAGAAATGAGATTGAAGCAATGGCGGAGAAAATCCAGAAAGAATCACTCATCTCACCACAATCATTGATACAGACCGTCCAGGAAAAAGCCGGTATAGACAAGCCCAAGACATTTTTCGCACACCTCTACGCAACTGGAAACGCGATAAGGCGAAGTCTTCTCCTTGATGGGAAAAATCCGCGTTCATTCATTCATGGCATGGGAGACTTCATGCTAAGATGGCTTGAGACCGCTGAGAGCACATCCTTCGTTCACATCATGAAAAAGTACACTTCCAGAAGGGGCATGGCGACGGCAAGACTTGAAATAGCCGCTTTAGACCCTTCAATAATCACTGAACCAGTTTTTTCTGAAACCTACTCAAACATCGTCATGTCAGGGACGCTCCAACCGCTGGAAGCGTACATACAGATAACAAAGCTTCCAAGGGACACAGCTCAAAAGGTTGTCCCATCGCCTTTCCCGAGGGAGCACATCCTTCCTCTGATTTCCTGCGATGTGACAACGGCAATGGAGGACCGGACGCCCCACATGTACAGTAAGATCATAAGTCACATTCGGGAAGTTGTGCAAAGCACTCCAGCCAACATTGGTATTTTCACTGCCTCCTTCCAAGTTCTGGAGGCTCTGCTGATGAATGGACTGGAAAAGAATTTATCGAAACCTCTTTTTTGCGAGAATAGAAGCATGAGTTCACGGGAAAATGAGCGTATGGTCGCTGAATTTAAGACTCATGCTCATCTTGGCGGTGCAGTTCTTCTTGGTGCTCAAGGAGGTCGTTCGTCGGAAGGCGTGGACTTTCCAGGTGATCAGATGAACTCTGCGGTGATTGTGGGCGTTCCTTACGCTGAGCCTACTCCAAAGGTGAAGGCTCAAATCGGCTACTTCGAGAGGCGTTTTCCTGGGCTTGGTCGCGAATATGGTTATGTGA